>Ga0213833_1000226_pt1 | contig 80462 bp, 66 predicted proteins | sample SWATP21_FD_160575 | JGI IMG/M metagenome (GOLD analysis project Ga0213833, IMG submission 160575) | Coastal seawater microbial communities from Marineland, Florida, United States - SWA TP2 #1 | ecosystem: Environmental > Aquatic > Marine > Coastal | place: USA: Florida | collected 2016-08-14
GCGCGCGGCTGCCTCCAGTCGCCGCAGGACGTCGTGGGCATCCAACACCTGGACCTGCTCACCTTCGATGCCCACAGCTGCGAGCCGCTCACCCGAGATGGCGTAGTGGACGTGTTCTTCGCCGTGGAAGCCCCGGTGGACCGTGCCGGGAGCGGCGTCGGCAAAAGGCTTGGGGGCATCGTGGGCGTGGGTGGTTCGACGACCGATGAAGAGGCCGTCCACAGTCTTGAACATGGTCGGGTCCGGGTGGGAGGTCCGCCACTCTATTCCACCGTCCGGAAGGCCGCTCTGCGGCGGGTCAGCCGCGGCCTCGAACCCACCACAGCGGCTCACGGCAGCTGGGCGGCCTCGGTCTCCTGGCGGCAGTGCCCCACCTCGCAGTGCCACTCGACACCGGTCACCTTCACATACAGGTCATCGTCGGGATTGTCGGCGAGGGCCACGCCGTCGGGGTACGCCGCGACGAAGCTCTCGAAGGGCTCCAGGTCGGTGCCGGTGACCGTGCTGCCCCACACCCCACAACCGCTCGAGGACAGCCCGCCCACGCTTTCCACGGAGAACACAGCTCCGGCGGAGGTGGCGTGGTTGTCTCGGAAGATGGTGGCCGGCTCGCCCGTGGTGTCGGGGCCGAAGCAGCGCACTCCGTGCAACGCGGCGATGGCTCCACCGTAGGCTGCGGTGTTGCCCACGAAGGGACTGTCTTCGAGGACCAGCACCGTTTCGGTGTCCACATAGACCCCGCCCCCCTTCGTGTTGGCGGTGTTGTCTTGGAAGGTGGTGCGCAACACCCGCACGTGTCCACCCGAGCTGACCAACCCACCGCCGTAACGGCCCGAGTTGTTCTGCTCGAACAGGCTGTCGACCAGGTGGACGTCGGACTCGACGAACAGCCCACCGGCTGCGTCGGTGTCGCCGTGGGCCAGGTTCTCGGCCACGTAGAGCGACAACAGCTCGGCGTCTGAGACATCGGCGATGTAGAGCCCGGCCCCCGCGGCTTCGTGCTCACCGGCCTGGTTGCCGACCACCCGCAGGCGGGCCAGCCGAACCGAGTCCAGCTCGGTGAGTGCGAGCCCACCACCACTCCGGACGGCGGTGGTGGTGCCGCCGGTGATGGTGAGATCGGTGATGGTGACGGCCTCGCCCGACAACGACACGGTGGGGCCGGACTCGGTGGACGACAGGCCGTTCAACACCGGGAGCGCGTCTGCGGGGTCGGTGTCGTCGGGCAGGGCGAGCGGGAGACCCTGGATGGTGAGGTCGACCACATCCGTGGCGGCGAGCCGGACGCTGTAGTCGACGGTGTTGCGACACACCGTGAGCACGCCCGTCAGGGGAAGCTCGGGCTCGACCGGGGCGCCGGGCGTGCCGGCCTGGAACGCGGCGGTGAAGTCCTGCTGGAGGGTGCCGTCGGTCCAGGTGACGCGTCCCAGCTCGTCGGCTTCCGTCCAGCCGTCGACGCAGCCGTCGTCCTTGCCATTGCACTGCTCGGGATTCCCCGGAAAGACGGCGCTGTCGGTGTCGTCGCAGTCGCCATCGCGGGCGATCCAGTCGGAGAAGCAGGCCTTGCCGTCCGCTTCCCCACCAAAGCCATCGCCGTCTTCGTCGGGGAAGAGGCCCTCGTCGATGTCGCCGTCGCAGTCGTTGTCGATGCCGTCGCAGGTCTCGGGGAGGTCGGGCGCTTGCAGTGCGGAGGCGTCGTTGCAGTCGCGGTCGGAGGGCACGCCGTCTCCGTCGGCGTCGGTGTGCTGGGATTCATCGGTCTTGGTGATGAACACGCACGCTTGGGACAGTCCGAGAACCGCCAGCAGGACACGCGGGGGGCGGCTCAGCATGACGGTCCCTCCAGGGGCGAGGGGTCGAAGGTGAGCTCGGGATGGTGCCGGGCGACCGGCCAGGTGAGGTCGAAGGGCGCACAGGCGGGGTCGTCGGTGTCGGATGCCTGGTCGGGGCACGGCACACAGGCGGCGTCGAGTGCGGCGAGGAAGGCACAGTTGTCGGTGCCGGAGTTGCCCGGCAAGGCGCGGAGGTCGAGGGCGAAGCGGGTCCGGACGTCGATGAGGTGGCCGGTCTCGGCATCCAGCTCCGCCGTGACCTCCAGCTCGCGGTAGGCGTACTCGTAGTCGCCTTCGGTCATCACGAGGTCTTCGGGCCCTGCGGTCAGGCGGGGGTCGGCCGACACGTCCGCCGAGATGTCTCCCGGCATGGCGCAGTTCCACTGAAGGGCCTCATCGGCGATGGACTCGCCAAATGCCATGTGCAAGCGAGGCTCGGCGGTGTGGGTCAGGTGCAGGAGGAACAGGTTGGCCTGCCCCACCATGGAGTCGATGACGCTCTCGGGGGGGCGGCTCGGCGGAGACGTCCAGGTGACCTCGTTGTCGTACATGTCGACGGCCCAGGTGGGACCGTAGAAGTCGGACTGGACCGGCAGGGCGGGCGTCTCGACCACGGCGGTGTCCAGGATGGTGTCGCACTGGGAGATGACCACCGTGTGGACCTGTCCCGGGAGCAGCGAGAGGGGAACCGCGCCGGTCGCAGCGACCCAACCATCGGTGCCGCCGCCATCGACCCAGACCTCCACGGGGCCGGCTCCGCCCGAGACCTCGACCTCGAGCAGGGCATCGAGGGGGACGCCGGTGGAGCCATCGGGGAGGTTCGTCGAGACGAGCTCGCCCGGCGTACAGGGCTTTTCATTGGCAGGCCCGCAGGCGGTCGTCAGCACGACCACCGACAGGGCCAGATATTGAGCGGGTGTGGGCATGGGCGCTTCGTGGGTCGGGCGTGGATGGTGCAGCGGGACCCGACACGAGCCGGTCCCCTCCCCTGAGATGTCCGGTCCGTATCCTGCAGGCTCCGGCCGGGTCCAGCCCATCCGCTGACCCACCGCAGGTGGCGGAGGGGCCTCAGGAGAGCGTCACCACCACCTCGACCTCGGGCTGGATGCGCAGCGCCCCCATCGCAGCCCGAAACGGTGTGATGCCAAAGTCACGCTGGTCGATGCGCAAGGTGGCGGTCTGGTGGTCGTTTCGGCGCACGAGGCGAGCGTCCAGAGGGCGGGAGCGCCCGCGCAGCGTGAGGGTGCCCCGGATGTGGTGTGGGTTGATGGCGGCCACGTCGAAGCGGATGACCGGGTGGCGGGCCGCGTCGAGAACGCGGGTGCGGAGGTTGTCTTCAATCTCGGCCCGGTTCGCCGCCGACAGAGCGCGGTGGTCTTCCTGCTTGCCCCGCATGGCGCACACCACCTGGATCGAGGCGACGGGAATGGAGACCGCCTCGAGCCGGCCGTCGGGGGCGTGCTCCAGCTGCACGGAACCGGCGCGCAGCTTGAGGTCGTGGGCCGCTCGGGCGAGCAGGCCTGCCTTGAAGGTGAAGAGCTCGATGTCGACGGAGGTGATGGGCATGGCACCGACTCGTGGGACGTCTGATCAGTCTCCCGGGAGCAGCGACCGGATGGCCTCCAGGAGCTGGCCCGTGGTGTAGGGCTTCTGGAGGAATCCGGCGAGGCCCTTCCCGGCGAACTTGGCGGTGGTGGCGCGTTCGCTGTAGCCCGAGGTGAGGAGGACCTTGACGCCAGAGTCGACGCGACGCAGCTCTCGGAAGGCGGTGGTGCCGTCCATCTTGGGCATGGAGAGGTCGAGGAACACGAGGTCGACCTCGCCCGGACGGTAGCGTTCCAGGCACTCGACGCCGTTGGCTGCTTCGATGACCGCGAAGCCCGCCCGCTCCAACACACGACGAGCGAGCACGCGGAGCACACGCTCATCGTCGACCACCAGCACGGTGGCGTGGTGCACGGGCGACGCCGGCTCGAGGTCGGGGTCGGTCTCGGCTTCCACGACGCCGCGATGGACCGGGACGAGGACCTTGATGCTGGTGCCTTGTCCGGGCTCCGTGTAGACCCGGACTGCCCCCTTGTAGCTACGGATGATTCCGGCCACCGCTGCCAGCCCCAGCCCGTGGCCCCGGTCTTTGGTGGTGAAGAAGGGGTCGAAGATGCGGTCGACGATGTGGGCAGGCATCCCGCCGCCGGTGTCGGACACTTCGAGGGTCATGTAGGCGCCGGCGTCGAGCCCGCGCTGACCGAAGCTCTCGGCGAGGTAGGTGGGGTCGGCGTCGATGCGGGCCGTCTGGATGGTGACGATGCCGGGGGCCGCGCCGATGGCTTCGGCGGCGTTGGTGATGAGGTTCATCACCACCTGCTGCAGCTGGGACACATCTGCGAGAACGCGCTCTCCCGGGGCCGTCGACGTGACGTCGAGCGAAATGTTGTGCGGCACCGACGCCCGGAGGAGCTCGGTCATGTCGCGCACCACCTCGCACAAGCAGACGGGCTCCATCACGAAGCCGCCCTTGCCGGCGTAGGCGAGGAGCTGGCGGGTCAGGGCGCTGGCGGTCTCGGCGGCCCGCGACACATGGGTGAGCGCCTCGCGCATGTCGCCGACGGAGGAGCCCGCCTGAAGCCCCAGGGTGGCATTGCCCAAGATGGCGGTGAGCAGGTTGTTGAAGTCGTGTGCGATGCCCCCCGCCAGCACGCTCAGGCCCGCATGCCTCTGCGCCGCGACCAGGGCTCGCTCCGCATGCTTGCGTGGCGTGACATCGAGGATGAACGACACCACGTGCTCGACCGCGTGTGTTCCGTCCCGGAGAGGCACCAGGATCTGTTCGTACCAGGCGTCGCGGTGCTCGAGGTCCCAGCGGGGGTCGTCGACCGGAACATCCAGCCGCATCTCGGGGAGGGTGACCAGCTCGCCGGCGTAGGCCCTCAGGAAGTAGGCGCGCGAGCCGTTCTGTTCGGTGAAGGGCTCGGTGAGGACATTGAAGCGACCGACGGGCACGGTGGGGTCGGCCAGCCCGAGGAACCGGGCCTGCGCCAGGTTGAGGTATTCGGTGAGGCCGTCTCGATCGAAGACCTGGACCGCCACCGGCGCGTGGTGGAGGAAGGTCCAAGGCGCCCCGAAGCGGCCCCGTAGCAGGTCGTTTTCGGCCTCGAGCCGGGCGATTCGAGCCTGGAGGCGTGCGATGTCGCTCTGCATGGAGTCTCCGGGAGGCTGCGTCCCACCACGTAGCTACCCGAGGACTATCCAACCACGCCAGACCTGGCCCGAACAGGCCAAGGGTCAGATGACCGCGGCGGAGACGCCGACGCGGTCATCCCGGACGCCCCACCGGGGCGAACGGCGGCAGCAGCGCGCAGCGATGATGCCGTGGGGGAGCGCATCTTGATGCGCGGCGCGGGGGCTTGCCCCCGCAAAGACAAGGGTAGATTTTCGGTGCGTTAGTTGCGCAGCGAAAATCTATCGCCAGACAAGCTGGTAAGAGATGTCGTGGCCGCACTGCTCGGAGAAGCGACGCACCGAGCTTCCCGCCATGACCTCGGAGATCGACACCGGAATGCGGGTGGTGAGCCAGCCCCCGAGGGTGGTCTGTTCGCCCTCCAGCACCTTGGGACCGGTGGCCGGCACGTACTCCAGGGCGAAGTCTCGCTTTCCGGCGCGCTCGAGGAGGTCCCAGAGGTCGCGGAACAGGATGAAGGCGGTGTCGTTGGCGTGCGCCGACCAGTTGGCCACCGGCAGGAAGTCGATCAGGTGGATGAGCTGGTAGTTGAGGCCCTCCCACAGCTGGTCGGCGGTGAGCTCGATGGGCGCATTGTCGATGACCCGGTGCATGCGAATGCCGGCCAGCCGGTCGAGCTGGTTGAGGCGGTCGCGCAGCTCTTCACGCAGGTCGATCGCGTACAGCAGCCGGAGCACGCTGGGGAAGGACTCGATGTGCGCCCAGTCGGCTTCCGTGACCAAGGCCCGCAGGCGGTCCATCTTGTCGGCGGTCATGGCGAAGGTGTTGGTGCCGGTGCCGAGGATGGAGTGGAGCAGCATCACCACGGGGGAGCCCTGCGGGTAGTGGTGCGCGGTGTACTCGAAGCAGAAGTAGAGGTGGTCGAGGAACGAGCCGTCGGCGTGCTCGACGTCGAAGTTGCACTCGTCGACCATGAAGGTGAGCAGCGCCTGGTCGATGGCGGGGAGAGGGTTGCCCCCGAGTGTGTCGTCGTATTCGGATGTGATCTGGCGAGCAGCAGGCGGACGCCAGCGCACCTCTTTGCCCACCCGGGTCTTCATCACGTACCGAGCGGCCGCGCCTTCGAGGGTCTGGAAGATGGTGCGGTTCAGGTCGAAGTCGGCGATGGGCTCGACGTCGACCGAGCCAGCATGGTCGGCCGCCCGACCGCGTGCGATGGCGGCCTTGCGTTGAATGTTGGGGTCGGGTCGGTGAAGCGCAGACTGCATGGCACCCTCGGGGCTGGTGTGCGGTCCTACCGTTCAGGCCTCAGCTTCGCTCACTTGTTTGCACAGCTCTGGCGAGCAGGCGTGGGAACCACCGGCGGGCGAAGTGCAGCACACGGGCCATCCGGTGGGGGTAGACCCGCAGCTTGCCCTTGTTGACGGCCACCATGGCGGCATCCACCACCGCCTCGGGCCGGGCCACGATGCCCCGCTCCCGGCCCACCTCGAACGACCGGGGGTTGGAGGTGGTGCGGGCTTGCTCGAGCAGAGGGGTGTCGGTCATGGGGGGCAGCACCAGGCGCACCGACACACCTGTGCCGTCGAGCTCCATCTGGAGGGTCTCGACGTACATGGCGAGCGCAGCCTTGCTCGCGGCGTAGGCCGACATGTGCGGCGTGGGCACCTCGCCGGCCACCGAGCCAAACACCACCGCCTCGCCGTGGCCACGCTGCACCATGGGCGCAAGGGCGGTCCGCAGCACGCGAATGGCGCCGAACAGGTTGATCTCGAAGATGCGACGGATGCGCTCGGGGTCGTCTTCAAGGGCCAGGGCGGTGGGCATGATGGCAGCGGTGAGCACCACCCGGTCGACCGGACCTGCAGCCTCGAACAGGGCGTCCACGTCGGCATCGAGGGTGATGTCGCAGCGATGTGCGGGACAGCCGAGCTGGTGGGCCAGTGCGTCGAGCGGCTGTGCGTCGCGGTCGGCGAGGACAACCCGTGCTCCGGCGGACGCAGCGCGCGTGGCCCAGAGGCGGCCGAGCCCGCTGGCAGCGCCGATGATGAGCGTGGTGCGCATGGTCCTCCCGTCAGGTGAGCGTACGGGGCACCTTTCCATCCACCACGAAGCGTAGTGCCTCGTGCAGACGCGCGGCAGCGAAGTCTTCTTGGACGGGACTGGCCAACACACGGACGGCTGCTTGGAGCGGGCGGGGGTCGGCGTGGGTGCGGGCCGCTTCGATGCCGGCCTGGACGGTCTTCACGAGGTGCACCTCGACGATGCCGCGCACCGCCCCGAGCGCGAGGGACAGCTCGACGAGGGCGTCTTGGACCGCGGGTGTGGGACCGAGCTGACCGGCGACGCCCATGGCCTGCCCGCGCTCGCCGGTGCGGATGGCCGCTTCGAGGGCAGCGAGGGGGTCGGAGCTGGCCTCGGGGACCACGATGGGGTCGGTCGGGCCGTCGAGGGGAGCGCCTCGGACCACCCACACGAGCGTCTTCAGGGCGAGCTGCAGCCAGTCTGACCACGGGATGCGGCCCATGCTCTCCCCCACCGCCTGCGCTCCGGTGAGCCGGTGGGTGGCGTCGAGCCAGCCTTCTTGCAGAGTCGGGTCGGCGTCGTGGGTGCGGTCGAACCGCAGCACCCGCTCTGCACCGGCGAGGACGAGAACCTTCGCGAGGTCTGACGGGGAGGCACCGGCATCGAGCGCCTCGAAGGTGACGGTGAGGGCATCCTTCCAGCGGCTGTTCACGACAGTGTCGAGCCACGCGGTGCAGTCGACCTCCGCTGCGGGATTGGCCGACTCTGCAGACCACCGGGTCGCCACGGCATCCAGCAGCGGAGCGGCCTGGTCGAGTCGACGCAACACAGGACGCCACTCCGGAACCGAGTCTTCGCGGGTGCCGTTGGCCGCATTGAACACGAGGGCACCCACCACGTCGGCCCACACATCGGGTGCCATCGGCGGCAGGAGCGCGAGCTTGGTGGCATAGATCTGCGGGTGCGCGAAGCTGAGCAGGTGGTCGGCACAACACAACAGCAGTGCCTCTTGCGCGTCGGCGAATCCCCAGCCGGCCAGAGCGGCACCACGGGCGAGCGCTTCGGCCCCTTCGGCGTCTTCGGCGAGGACACGTGCCCGAAGCTCGGCCGCCACGGTGGGGAGGTCGGTTGGCGCTTCAGGCGCTGGAGTGGGACGGGAGGGACGGCGGACGATCTGCTCGGACACGAGCTGAAGCACGGGAAAGACGAGGCGGGCCGCGTCCACGGGGCGTTCCGCAGCGGCCACAGCCTGCGCCCGGGCCCGCACATCGGCCACATAGGGCAACACATGCGACGTGCCCCACTCCCGGTACTGTGCATCGAGGTGAAGGGCGATGGTGAGCACATCGTCGACCGACACACCGAGGTGGAGCAGGCGCACCACGTCGCGTGCAATCTGGCCCGTGCGCATCTCCAAGACACCCGCCTTCAGGCTGTCTTCGAGGCGTGACCGCTGCTGGTCGAGGGGCGGCGGGGTGAGGTCCACCCAGATGGTGCCGTCGACCACTCGGACCGGCTTGGGGATGGCATCTTCGTCGCCCTTGCGACATGTGCCGGTGTCGGCCGCAAACCGGAAGTTGTGCCAGGGACACACCAGCTCTCCATCCACGAGGGTGCCCTTCGACAGCGGGTAGCCTTCGTGCGGGCAGGCATCGTCGAACACGCTCACGCCGTCGCCACATCGCGCGACGACGAGGCGCTGCCCGGCGACACGCGCGGCCATTGGAGCGTCGTCGGGCACGGATGCGAGCGCACAGATGGGATGCCACGGGGACTCGGACATGGGGACCTCCTCGAGCTGGTCGGTCTGTACCCGAGTGGGCCCCCTCCGCCTCGCCGGGCTCGGCACCTCCCCCTGAAAAGGGGGAGGACTTCGTGGATCAGAGTTCATCCCTTTGGAGCTGAAGAGGGGGAGGACTTCGTGGGCCCCCTCCGCCTCGCCGGGCTCGGCACCTCCCCCTGAAAGGGGGAGGACTTCGTGGGCCCCCTCCGCCTCGCCGGGCTCGGCACCTCCCCCTGAAAAGGGGGAGGACTTCGTGGGCCCCCTCCGCCTCGCCGGGCTCGGCACCTCCCCCTGAAAGGGGGAGGACTTCGTGGGCCCCCTCCGCCTCGCCGGGCTCGGCACCTCCGTCCGAAAAGAAGGAGAACATGGTCGTTCTCATAGTCCTCCCCCTTCAGGGGGAGGTGGCGCCGAAGGCGACGGAGGGGGCCCCCCCACACGCTTGGCAATGTGGTGACAACCGCCTCACACCCGGCCATCTCCCGCCGGAAGCGTGCGTGCCATCAGGCCGTCGCCGTAGACCGCCCGCAGCCCGGTGGACTTCAGGTGGACGTACCCGATGTGGCACCGGCACTCGGTGTTGGGACACGTGCGCGGACGCAACAGTGCGGTGAGAGAGTCGCGGTACAGGTTGCCCAGCACAGGCTCGTCGACGAAGTGGCACCGTCGCACATCGCCCATTCCATCGACGGTGAAGTGGGTCTCGCCGGCCCAGCAGGGCTCTCCCTTGGAGGAGTAGGCGCGGTTGTCGTCGAAGCGGGGGTCGATGGAGCGCAGCCAGGCTCGCTCGTCGGCCGAGTAGTAGTGGGGCGCGCGCTTGTAGGCGTTGACCCAGAGCGTGGTGTCCGACGGGATGCGCGCCGCGAGCGCCTCGATGGCGCCAAAGTGTTCCTTGAGGCCCACCACACCCACGCTGTGGCGGATGCCGAGCTGTCGCAGGCGGTCGACTTGGGCCAGGAACCGCTCCAGGCGCACCTGCCCCGGATGCCACGTGCACCACAGCGCCACACCCGGCCCCGCTTCCGCCAGCCAGTCCAGGTTCATCGACAGGTTGGTCTGGGCCGCGACCTCGGTGATGCGGTGACCGAGAACACGCATGGCGTCGCGGTACCAGGGACGCACAAGCGCTTCGCCCCACGGCGTGAACAGCACGCGGAGCGAGTGGGAGGTGGCGCTGGCCCAGGCCACGAAGCGCTCCACACCGGCCCGGTCGGCGGCGAGGACGTCGGGGGCTTCCCACTCCTTGGCGAATGGGCAGTAGTCGCAGGTGTAGTTGCAGCTGGACAGCGGCCCTCGATAGTGCACGGTGAGATTCATGTGGGCGTGAACTCCGCGCACAGCTGGCGAACCCGGGCGCTGTAGAGCCACGGCCCGATGGCGTCGCTGCGTTCGAGGCCCTCCGGTGTGAGGCGCGTGATGCCGTGGGTGGTGTGGGCGAGCCCGCGACGCTCGAGCTCGGCCACCTCGGGGAAGTCGGGGGGACCGCCAAAGCGCTCGGCGAAGAAGGCGACGTCGAAGCCTTCGTGCGACAGGAGCGACTGGATGAGGTGGCGCCGCCGTTGCTCGGCCGGGGTGAGGGCGATGCCGTGCCAGGCGTGCGCGAAGTCGGTGGCAGGCCGCTGGATGTAGTCTTGGAGGATGGACTTCACGCGGGTGGGGCCCACGCCCCACTCGGTCGACCAGTGCAGGTGTTGGGTGTAGCTGCGGGCACCCGGCCCGAGGCCCACCATGCCGTCGCGCTGGCAGCGGTACGAGCGTGCCGAGACGGGCGGCGAGCGCTGGAACATGCGCATGGACACCTGGTGGTACCCGGCGGCCAGCAGGCGGTCGCGGCCTTCGCGGTAGCGCTGGATGCGGTGGTCGTTCCACTTCTTGCCGCGCAACCCGAGACCGGTACGCGGACGCACGTACAAGGGGTAGAGGAAGACCTCCTCGGGCTGCCAGGCCAGCGCGGCGTCGATGCTGAGGGCCCAGGAGTCGGCGGTCTGGCCGGGGAGACCGTAGATGAGGTCGAGGTTGACGGTGGGGAAACCGCGGTCGCGGATGGCCTGCAGCGCACGCTCGACCTCGGGACGGCGCTGGTTGCGGCCCACACCGCGGACCTCGGCATCCACGAAGGACTGGACCCCGATGCTCACACGGGTGGCACCATACGCGGCCAGGATGTCGAGTCGTGGGCCGTCCACGCGGGGGGACATCTCGACCGACAGCGGGATGCCCGGCAGCCGCGCGCCCATCGTCTGCGTGAGGATGTGGAACAGGCGCTGGAGCTGGGCTTCGGAGAGCCAGGTGGGGGTGCCACCGCCCAGGGCTCCGGTCACGAAAGCAGCCTCACCGAGGGCGTCTCGAACGACGGACGCCTGGCGGGAGAAGGCGTCGAGCCAGGCGTCGGCCAGCACGCCGTCGGTCGTGGTGAAGAGGTTGCAGAACCCGCAGCGCATCGCACAGAAGGGCACGTGGGCGTACAGGAACAGGTTGCGGCGGTCTTCTGCCGCCCACACATCGGACAGCGCAGGGCGGTCCGCGAGGGCACGGTAGGCCGTCTTGTGGGGATAGCTGTAGCTATACGCTTCGTAGGGGGGGCTCGACAGGAGGGTGTCGAGGCGCTGCGCGAGCGAGGGGGCGTTCATAGCCAGAACTCCGCATAGGGAACCGTGTAGACGACATCGAGGCCGCACCGGTGGCCGTGGTGGCCCTGTTCGCCGTAGGCGCTGCCGTGGTCGCTCATCACGAAGGCGTAGGTGGGGGCGCGCTGCCGCATGGCCGCAAACAGTGGGGCCAGCGCACCGTCGGCGTAGACCAGCGCAGCGGTGTGGCTGTCGAGGGAGTCGGTGGGGGCGCCGATGTAGTGGCAGTTTGGCTGGTGGATGGCAGACACGTTGATGAACAGGAACACCCGACCGTCGACCGACCGGATGCGTTCGATGGCAAGGTTGGCTTGGTGGCGGGTGCTCTCGGGATCTGTGACGCCGAGCCGGGGGTGCCAGTGGGCTTCTGCGAACCGCCCGGGGAGGTCGGAGCCGAGCGGGGTGCGCTGGTTGAAGAACCCTGTGCCCCCGATGCAGATGGTGTGGTAGCCGCGGGCTTCGAGGCCACGGATGATGTCGGGGCCGTCCAATACACAGGTGCGCGGACCGATGGTGGTGGCGCCGCCGAAGGCCAATGCAAGCGGGCGAAGGTGGGGGCCCGGGTGGACCGGTGTGGGCAGAAAGCCGGCGAAGAAGGCGCAGTGGGCGGCATAGGTGAAGCTGCCGGGCGAGTGCCGCTCCTGCCAGCCCTCTGGACCCAGGTGGGGGCCGAGGGTAGCCAACGCGCCCTGCTCGAACGCAGCCTGTGCGGCGTCGTAGCGGAGGGTGTCGAGCGTGATGAACAGGAGGTCGGCGTGGCCCACCACCGCGTTCATGTCGACCGGGTACGTGGGGTCTACAGCCATGGGGCGAGGGCCTCGGGCAGGTGGTGGGGGCTGCGCACCTGTACCGCGTGCAGACCACAGGCACGGGCGCCGTCGATGTCGCGCATCCGGTCGTCGCCCACGAACAACACGGCCTCCGGCGGAAGGTGGAGCGCATCGAGGAGTGCGCCAAAGGCCCGGGGATGGGGCTTGTCGACGCCCAGCTCGCCGCTCACGAGCACGGCCTCGAAGCGCTGCGACAGGCCGGCCCGGGCGAGCTTGGTGCGCTGGGTGCGGCTGCCGCCATTGGTGAGCAGAGCCAGCCGATATCGACGCGCCAGGCGGTCGAGGAGAGCGGCTACGCCGGGGGCCGGGGTGACGAAGTCGGCGATGGTGGCGAGGAAGTGGGTGTGCTCGCCGGGCAGCCCGAGGGCCGCAAACCAGTCCGCCCGGCTGCGGTGGCCCCCACCATCCTCGGCTTCCACCCGGGCAAGGTCGATGTGCGGGTGGTGGGTGCGCCACCAGGCCCGCACAGCGGCGTTGCGGTCGATGAGGGTGTTGTCGAGGTCGAAGGCCACCGCGACGGGCCGCACATCACTCACCGACGCTCACGTAGATCCAGTCGTCGGCGTCTTCCTGGTCGCCCAGCTGCGCCTGGGGCAAGGCCTCCTGCAGCTTCGCCACCAGCTCGTCGGAGATGAAGTTGTCCTTCAGGTTGAGCACCTTGAGGTGGGCGAAGGCAGCCGCATTGTCGAGGATGACCTGTGCACCGGCGGCGGTGAGGGTGCCCATGGAGAGGTCGAGAACTTCGAGCTGGGGGAGGATGGGCGCCCCCGGCAGGGCCTTGACCAGCTTGTCGGCGCCATCGTAGTTCATGAGCCCGAGCCACTTCACCGCACCGAGCCCCTTGGACTGCAGGATGACGTCGATGTCGGAGACCTTGGTGGTGCCACCGTAGTTGTCGGTGCCGAACCACACCTCGAGGTGCGTGAGCGCGGGAAAGCTGGAGCGCCCGATGGCCACAGCGGTGGGACCGAGGAGGCCACCGGTGTGGAGCTGCAGCTTCTCGAGCGAAGCGTGGGTGACCGGCGACAGCTGGATGCTCCCGCCCTGGAGGTGGAGGTGGCGGAGGTTCGGGTACAACCCGAACAGCGGGGTGCAGTCGCCAACATCGGTCCAGGAGATCTCGGTGTCGTCGGGGTACTCGAAGTCGCCCAGGTGCAGGTGGCGCACGCTCGGACGCTCGCCGGCCGCCACGAGAACTCCGATGGACTCGTCGTACACCACCTCACCTTCCAGGTCGCACAGGCCGATGCGCACCACCTCGAGGAAGCGGGCGGAGTCGTGCGAGAGCATGGCTTCCAGCGCGGGCAGGAAGTCCATGTCTTCGTTGTCCCAGGAGAGGAACACCCGGCCACTGCGCCAGAAGCCGTTGCGCCACTCCACCTCGAAGCCGTCTTCCCAGTCGGTGCCGAAGCGCCCCAGAAACTCGGCCTTGTGGGCTTCGATGAGGTTGTCGCCCGAGTCGCCGGCGAGCTGGGCCGCCACGAGCGCACCCCGCGGGCTGCCTTGCGTCTGGAGCCAGTCGCCGTAGACCTCCCACGCTGCGGTGTCGTGGGGGTTGGCGATGAGCGCCGCTTCGAGCTCGGCGTTCGAAGGCGTGCCGCCGGACTTCGGAACGGCCGCGACGGGGGCGTAGCCCTTCTTCACCTTGGACTTCGTGACCTTGTCGGCGGCGGCGACGGCTTCGGCCGCGCTGTCGAACACCTTGGTCTTGGTCTGACCGTTGGTGCCGATGCGGCCGTAGCGCACGGTGTAGGCGCTGCCCGAGAGCTCGATTTCCCAGAACTTGCTCGACTTGCCGTCGTTGAACTCGTACCGATCTGCCATGCGACACCTCCGACTGGGTGGGCGGACGAGGCTATCCTGTGGAAACCCCTTCGTCGTGTTCCTGGCGCCCCATCCACAAAGGCGCGAGGTGCTGCTCCCAGCCGTAGACCGTGCGGCCGTCGACCTGGAGCCGGGGGAGCAGGTCGCCGAACGCGTTGACCTCCAGGATGTAGTGGTGGGTCCAGGTGCGGTCGAAGCAGAGGTCGATGCCCAGGTGCAATGCGCCCGGGTAGGCGTGTGCCACAGCGCGGCAGCTCTCCATGGCCGCCGCAAACAGCTTCGGCGGGCACCGTTCCCTCAGGGCGTCGAGACGGCCCCGCCAGCCGCCCAGGTGGAGATTGGTGATGGGGTGGCGGCTCTGGCGAACCAACACGAAGCGGGGCTCGCCGAGGATGGTCACGACACGGCAGTCGAACCAGGCTCCGTCGAGCCGCGCCTTGTCGATGGCTTGCTCGACCACGCACCCCTGGTCGACCAGAAAGGACAGCGGCGGCACCACATCGTCATGGCGCTGGATGCGCAGGCTGTTGAACCAGCCGGTGTCGCTCCGCTGCATGCTGGTCATGAAGCGCGGCTGGCGGCGGGTGAAGAGCATCCCCACCCCGCTGGCCGACGAGCCGGTGGCCAGCTTCACGAACGTGCGGTGCCAGCCCCGAGAGCGGACACCGTCGATGATGGCCTCGACGGAGGTGGGCTGTGGGAGCCGCTCGGGCACGGGCACGTCGATGCCGGCGAGGGTGAGGCGCTTGTCGAACAGGCGGGGGACGATGGCGGGATGGGGCGCGGTGGGGCGGAGGGTCCAGGCGTCGAGGGCACGACAGAGGCCACGGAAGAGGGCATCGGGCGCGGTGATGCGACCGGGAGTGCACGCGCTACCGTCCCCGTCGCCCAGGTCGACCAACAGGCGCTCGACCGCGAGGTCTTCACCGAAGGACTCCATGCGGACGAGGTCGCAGCCTGCGAGCGTGTGTTGGGAGTGGGGGTCGTGGAGGTAGTCTTCCCAAGACAAGAGGATGGGTGGACGGTCGAGCGTGGCGGCAAACGCGGTGACACGGCGGTTGTCGAGATTCCCCAAGATACCCCACTGCAGGCTGGTCTCGGGCATCACACCACCGCCTCGGCCAGCGCACACACGGTGGCAGGCCAGCTATCCACGGTGGCGACGTCGATGGGGAGGACCGAGGGGTGGGGGTCGACGGGAGCGGCGTGGTGGAGGTGGATGACCAGTGGCGGAGCGTGGGTGCTGCGGAGGGTGGACAGGTCTGAGCGGTGGATGTGCGCGACACCTTGGGCCAGCGCATCGCCGAACAGAGCGGTGAGCACGGTGGCTTCGGTGTCGAGCCCGGTGGCTACATGGAGGTGCAGGGCCAGCTCGGTGTCCCCGAGCCAGCGCACGAGGCCGTCGAGCAGCGCCTTCACCAGGCCCATGGCCGCGACCGTGCCTTGATGGTGGTGGCCCTCGGCCACCCGTCGGGCATCGACCAGGGACGCGTCGAAGCACACGTGCAGGGTGTAGCGGTGGCGGAGCAGGCTGCCTTCGTCGCGGGCGTAGTAGAGCAGCTCGTTCGTGACGTAGCGGACGTCGAAGAGGTCGATGTCGGCGCCGTCGTCCATGTAGACCAGCTCGCTCGTGACGAGGCTCTGCAGCGCCCCGCGTTGGGTGACGCCCGAAAAACCGCCGGCGGGAAATGCAGACTCGACCTGGACCCGAGTGGCGAGGCGTCCGGACCCACGGCTGGACCGACGGACGCGGACAGGGAGGGTGCGACCGAGCTCCGTTGCGGCGGCCACAGCCTGGTCGGCGGCCAGGCGCAGGGAGCGGGTCTGGAGGAGCGACAGGTTCTCCACGAGGAGGACGTCGGCCGGGGTGAGCAGGTGGGCACAGCCGCGTGCGCCGACGGTGAGCTCGTTCACGGCGTCTTGGAGGTCGGAGGCACAGTCCGGCAGCTGGTCGACGGCTCGACCGATGGCCTCGGCAGCCCCCTGCGTCATGAACCGACGGACCTCGGCGGTGGTCTCGGGGGGACGCCAGCGGGTCTTGCAGCGCCGCAAGATGCGCTCGGTGAGGAGGGCGTCGGCGAGGGGGCGGGTGTCTTCGGGGAGGCGTGCCCGTGCGTCTTGGAGTGCGACCCGGACCGAAGACAAGGCCAGCGCGCCGAGGAAGTGGTCGATGTAGGCCCGCAGGTCGAGGTCGACGTCACTGCCTTCGACCACCAGCGGTCGACCCGACAGCAGCAGAGCCACGTCGGCCAGCACGAACAGCGGTGGGGCCGACGGTGACTCGCGGATGGCATGGGTGAGCGCGGGCCGCACCCAACGGAAGAGGGCGGCATCGGTGGGAGCCAGGCGACTCAGGAGCAGCGACGGTCCGAGCATGGGGGGTCACACGAGCCCGAGCAAGCGGGGGACCTTCTCTTCGAGGATGTCGACCTCTTCGTCGGTCTCGCCCAGGTAGGACAGCAGGATGAGGTCCTCGCGCTCCACCTGTCCACCGCGCTCCAGCCACGCCCGGGTGCGCAGCAGGCGGTACAGCTTGATGACCTTCCGGTCGCTCACGAACACCTTGTCCTCGCGCACGAGGGTCTTGATGAGGCGCCGCAGCTCGGCGAGCAGGGGCTCGGAGAAGAAGGTGTGGCGGTCGCGGAGGTCGGTGCCACCGGGCCCCACCTCCTTGCGGGCCATGGTGAGCGACAGGTAGCGGTGGGCCTTCACGATGTCGACGAGGGTGGCGTGGCCCTCGGCCCAGGGGCGTCGGCCGAGGTCGCGGTGCGTGGCGTCTTCGAGACCGGCGTCGAGGAGGTCGAGGAAGTGGTCGTCCTGGACCGACCGGCTGGCCACCTTGAGGCAGAAGCGATCCTTGAGTGCGGCCAGCTCTTCCTGCTCGGGAATGCCGTTGGTGGCGGCCATGAGCACCCGCAGCGCCACCGGAACCGGCCGGCCGTCCTGGTAGTACTTCTTTTCGTTGACGATGGTGAGCAGCGAGTTGAGGATGGCCGAGCTGCTCTTGAAGATCTCGTCGAGGAAGACCATCCGGGCGGTCGGCAGCCGTCCCCCCACCCGGCGGGTGTAGCGCCCCCGCCGCAGCTCCTGGATGTCGATGGGACCGAGCACTTCGCTGGGCTCGGTGAACCGCGTGAGCATGTACTCGAAGTAGTCGGTGTCGGCGATGCCCAGGGCGTCGCGGAACTTGAGGATGAGGGCGCTCTTGGCGGTGCCGGGCGGACCGACCAGCAGCAGAGGCTCGCGGGCGACGGCGCAGATGGTCATGAGGTCGACGATGTGGGACTTGCCCACAAACCAGCGCTGCAGGCCCGTGCGGAAGCGGTTGAGGCGGGCGCGGATGGCCGGCGCTTCCTGCGCGAGAAGGTCGTAGGGAAGCGACTCTGCGGCGGCGATGGGGTCGGGGGCGGGGCTCACCATGGAGACTCCTGGTGGATGCGCTGGCGCAGCAGGTGTTCGTCGCGCTCGAGGCGGGCCCGGCCGTCGGGGCTGAGCAACGCATCCTCGTGAACATGCGCGAGCACGATGGCTTCGGCAGCACGGAGGGCGCTGATGCCGAAGTGGGAGTTGGTGGAGAAGGAGTCGGAGAGGCGCGGCTGGTGGCGGGCCAGGCGACCGAGGCGGGGCAAGGCCTCTGAGACGGGAAGCGGGGCCACGGCACTGGCCAGAGCTTCGATGAGCACGAGGCGCTCACCATCGGGCAAGGCACCGTCGAGGTGGTCGAGGGCGCGGTCGATGGCCCGGGTGTCGAGGGGTGCACCGAGCTGGCTGCGGCATGCCCCCAGCCGAATCGCGACGGCGAGAGAGCGGTCGTCGTGGGCGATGCGGTCGACCGAAACGCCGTCGAGCAGGTCGAGTCCGCGGTCGCGGAGGTCGAGGCGGAGCAGGCGACGCGGGAGCCTGGCGAGGTGCGGCGTGAGGAGCTCGGGGTCGTGGCGGGCCAGTGCTGACAGCGCAGTGCCGTAGGTTTCGGTGGCGCGTGTGGCGAGGTCGGGTCGACGGAGGGCCGCGGCAACACCCACCACATCGAGCAAGACGGGCGCCCGGTCGCTGGCGGGCAGGTCGGCCACGATGTCGACCAGGCGCTCGGCCAGGGGCACCGCCTCTTCGCCGAGGAGGGTGAGGGCGTCGACCCACGCGGGAACGTCGTCGAGCCACTCATCGGCATCGTCTTCGTCTTCCCACTCGGCGAGGCGGCCATCCAGGAACGCCACACGGGCAGCGAGGTCGAGGCGGGCCCAGTCGGAGTCGGGTGTGGCGCGCCGCTGGAAGTTGGCGAAGGCATCGACGCGTCGGCCGCCCGACAGGATGGTGCTGGTCTCGAGCAGGCGGTCGAATTTGAAGCGCAAGCCCCGGCTCAGCCCGGCGATGTCGGCGGAGACTGTGGGGACGGGTGCATCGGGCGGCTGCCCGTCGAGGGCCTGCAGAACACGCGCGCGGAAGAGCTTGGCGACGAGGGTGTGGAGGGGGTCGCGGCTCCACAACCAGCTGAGCCGGCGGGCCGCGCGACCGTGCCCCAGCTGGGCCTGTCCCCACGTGACCATCAAGCGGATGTAGGTCTTCGTGGCGTTCCCAATCAGCTGGCCGGAGCCACTGTCGGACTTCCACGCGGCGGAGATGGCGGTGAGGTGCTCGCTGCGTTGGCGGACCTCGGCGGGAGGCGCCGACACCCGCAGGAAGGCGGGAACATCGCGGTAGAGGGCGAGGCCGTCGTGGAGGTCGGAGAGGATGGCGTCGCGGGCACGGGCCAGGCCGAGGGGGTCGCGGTCGCCGCAGAGGGCGCGAGCGACGAGCCAGCGGGTCCAGGGGTCGAGGCGAGCCGCATGGCGCTCGAGCCAGGGGCCGGGGGGCCGGTCGAGGGTGCCGAGGAGTACGGCAGCGGCGACGGTGCGGATGGTGGGTTCGTCGGGGTCGTCGGGCAGGGCGTCGGGGAGGCTGCCGGGGGTCCAGGCATCGAGGGGTTGGTCGTGCCAGCGGGCCCGTGCCCAGCAGAGGTCGGCGTCTCGCTGCTGGCCCAGCCGACCGAAGCCTTCGGCGAGGAGGTGCCAGGGGACGGAGTCGGGGGACTGGCGGGCCGTCGCGGCCAGGGCGTCGAGGGCGCGCTCGAGGTCAGAGGTGTGGGTGGGCAGAGCGATGGCCGCTGCGGGAGGCGGCGCGGAGGTGGGCGCGGGGGCGGAGTCGGGTGTGGGGGCGGGCGGCAGGCGGACGCGACGGGGGCGACGGAGGCGGCTGAGTCCGGAGGGACGGTCAGCTTCGGTGTCGTGGAGCGTGGCGGGTACCGGGGACACGACGGTCCAGTCCCCGGGGTCCAACATCGCGCCGGCCATCCAGGGGGTGAGGACGTCGGCGGCCGACTCGGCGATGAAGACGGCCAGGTCGACCAAGGGGGCAAGCCCGGCCTCGGGGAGACGCTCGACGGTGAACGCGCCGTGGGGGTTGGGGGCCAGCCAGGCCAGCTGACCGGGACCGGGCTCCAGCAGGTCGGCGAGGCGGGCACGGGACAGGGCCGGCTCGAGCATGGTGCCCACGGGCAGCCACACCTGGCGCAGCAGGGGATGGGGACACAGGGCGGTGCCGGGGAGGTCGAGCACCACGGGGGTGTGGCCGGGTCGGACGGCAAAGAGGAAGCGACCGTCGGGGAGTGCGGCGAAGGTGAGCCGCTGGAGGTCGGTCTCGGGCAGGGTGGCCAGCAGGCGCTCGGCGTGCATCTGGCCTCTGGGGACCAGCCAGGCGGTGGGGATGGTGCGACGGGGGGCCGACCGCAGGCGCAAGGGGATGTGGAGCGGGGGAGGGTCGGGGAGCGCGGTCAGGCTGCGCAGCTCGCCGGGGAGGTCGAGGACGGCGTGGGCGAGAACGTCGGTCCAGCCCTCGTTGGGAAGCACGGCCCATGCGCCTTCGCGGCGGAGGAGGAGGCTGCCGTCGCGGGGCGCGGCCACACGGGTGAACACCGGGTGTGTCCAGCCGACGGGAGCCCAGAAGCCGGGTGCGGGCTGGCGGAAGGCGCGTCCGTGGTCGGCGTGGCCCGAGACGGTGAAGAAGCTGGCGCCCACGGCTCGGAGGAAGGTGGAAGAGGGGGTTCGCAGCAGGTGGAGCTCGGTGCAGCCCAGGCGCACCAGCTCGCCGGCCAGGACAGGCCAGTCGGGGTCAGCCACCTCGAACAGCACAGCACCGAGGGGGTCGGGCACGGGCTCTTGGACCATGGGGACGGCGCGGGCGAGCCAGGCGGGAGCGGAGGGGTCGGGCCAGGCGGTCCAGCCCTCGGCTCCGCGCTCCCAGCGGCCGGGCGTGCGCCACCACCCTTCCCGGTCGAGGAGAAGGGTGAGGGTTGCGGCATCGGGGGCCCGCACCTTCACTGGCGTTCCTCGTCGGCCTGGCGCTCGGGCCTTGGGGCTTCGGCGACCGGCTCGGCAGAGATGCCCACGGTGACACGTTCGACCGCGCGTCCGTCCAGGCCGTCTTCGAGCACCTGCTCCACCAGGGCGCGGTGGTCGTCCTCGTGCTCGAAGGGCAGTGCGTCGGGGTCGGAGACGTACTTCACCACCAGCTGCCGCTCCCCGGTCTCGGGGTCGGTGTGCAGGCGCAGGATGGCTTCAGGCATGGGGGGCCTCGGGGGTGGGGAGCAGCGGCGCGAGGGCGGTGCGGTCGATGGCGCCGCGCTCCAGCAGCAGCTCGGTGAGCTGGAGCACGGCATCGCGGTGGGTGTGAAGTGTGGAGATGGCCTGCTGGCGGGCGTCTTCGAGGCGCTTGGTGATGGCGGCTTCGATGCGGGGGTCGTCCACATCCGTCCATCGGCGCACTGGAAGGTCGTCGAGGAAGCCGAGCTCGGTGACGCACGACCGCGCGATGGCCTCGGCCCGGGCGAGGTCACCCACAGCGCCCGCGCTGACGTCGCCCAGCAGCATCCGCTCCGCTTCCTGGCCGCCGTACAACACCACGAGCGCTGCTTCGAGCTCGGCGCGGGTCTGGACGTGGCGGCGGGTGGGCTCGGCGTAGCGCACGAAGCCCAGAGCGCCGGGCAGGTCGCCTTCGATGGAGATGCGGTCGACGGGCGGGAGGTGTGGACTGAGCATGGCGAGCACAGCGTGGCCGGCTTCGTGGATGGCGACGGTGCGGCGCTCCGACGGTGTGAGGTGCGGACGCTCGGTGTGGCGGTCGAGGGCGGCCTGGACATCATCGGGTGTGGTGGGGTCGTGGCGACCCGCGCGAAGGCGAGACCGACCGATGGCGCGGCACAGGGCCTCGAGGTGGTCGCCCGACCAGGCCCGACCGTCGTCCAGAGGCACGCCAGACCGGCGCACAGCGCGTTCCAGAGCCGCGGAGGTCATCTGCAGGCCCAGGCGGCGGTCGTGGACCGAGAGGATGGCGCGGCGGTCGTCGGCGTTGGGGTACGGAATGGCCAGGTGGAACTCGAAGCGGCCGGGCCGAAGGAGGGCGGGGTCGAGGGACTCGACGAGGTTGGTGGTGCCGATGACGAACACCAGCTCGTCGGAGCGGAAGCCGTCGAGCTCGGTGAGCAGCTGGTTGACCATCGAGTGCTGGGCGCCGCTGGTGGCCTCGGCCCCGCGGGTGGTTGCGAAGCTGTCGAGTTCGTCGAAGACGACCACACACGGGGCACTCTGGCGGGCACGCACGAACACGCGCCGCAGGTTGGCTTCGCTCTCGCCCACCCACTTGGACTTGAGCTCGGGGCCGCTCACGATGATGAAGGCGGCGCCCAGGGCGGTGGCCATGGCCTTGGCGAAGAGGGTCTTGCCGGTGCCGGGTGGGCCCCAGAAGATCATGCCCTTGGGCACCAGCGCTTCGATGTGGGCGATGGTGGTGGGGTCGGTGGCGGCGCTGTGGGCGGCGAGGAGGTCGAGGATTTCCTCTTGCAGCTGCTTCTTGACGGCCCCGTAGCCGCCGATGTGGGCGTGGAGGTCGACGTCGGGGAGGGACACATCGCCGGTGAGCGTGCGGGAGCGGAGCCAGGTCCAGGCGGGGGTGGGGTCGGCCGGGAAGTCCTCGCCATCGAGCGCACCCAGCAGGCGGCGAAGTGCCACGGCGTGCAGGCCCGAGACGGCCTTGTACAGCTGGTAGACGGGCAGGTGGCCCTCGGGATGGAGCTTGCGGGCTTCCCGCTGCAGCACGAGGTGGGCCAGGCGGTGGCGCGGGGTGCCCACGACCTGGACGTGCACGGGGAAGAGGTCGCGGGCCACCTCGGGGAGCGCGAGGCTCAGGTCGGCGAAGCCCAGCCACACGATGGTGGGGTTTTCGTAGAGCAGGGCGACGACCTCGCGGGCTTCGCCGGACAGCCCGCCGGTGGCGCTCGACAGGAGGAGGTCGAGGTGGGGCAGCACGATGACCTGTCGGCGCACAGACCCTCGGACGGCGTCGCGGAGGTGGGCGAGCATCAGCGACAACATGCCGACAGGTGGGTCGCCTTCGCGGGGACGACCGTCGAGGTAGACCGCCGACAGCCCCCGGGCCTTCAGGCGGTTGCGCAGGCAGCGGTAGAGGAACGGGGTGAGCCCCTTGTCGCACGACACCAGCACGGGAAGGCCCACCCCCAGGGCCTGGTCGACCTCTGCGAGGGCATCGGGGTAGGCGGCGTCGACCGCATCGAAGGGCGACAGGGCGGTGGGAAGCTGGTCGGCCGGGACGAGGAGACGGCTCACAGGCGCACCCGGACGGTGACGGCGCCGGTCTCGGGGTCTTCGGTGGACTCGACCACCTGGCCCATCTGCGCGGCCTTTTCGTGGAGGGCACGCACGTGGGCTCTGTTGGTGATGCGGTCGAGCTCGGGCTTGAGCTCCACGAGTGCCTGTTCGAGGCGCCGGGTGAGGGCCTGGCGGCGGCGGGTGCGCTCGGCATTGATCTGTTGGTCGAGCGAGGCCCGCAGCTCGGCCCGAATGCGGTCTTCGGCGCCCTCCAGCACCTCTTCTTCGACCCGCGCTTCCAGCTCCCCCTCGACCTCGATGGTGTCGGTCTCCACGGCCCGCACCGACAGCTGGCCGGCCTTCAGATCGACGGACACCTCGATGCCATCGGTGGTGCGGGTGGCGTGGTCGCCGTCGAGCACGAAGCCCGCGCGCACGAGCTCCTCCGCGAGCAACGCGACCATGCGCTCCCGGGGCAGGAGGTCGAGGAGGTGCACGCCGGCGACGATGCCGTCGGAGACCTCGATGTGGCGGGTCAGGGACTCGGCCACCCGGATGCGGTAGGCGCGGGACATGGAGGCTCCGAGGGCTGGGAAAGGCTGGTGAGGGCTTGGAGGGTGGTGCGAAAGCGAGGCAGGCAGGCGGCGAGTGGCGCGAACTGTTCGAGGCGTTGCTGCGCGCGGTCGTAGTGGTCGTCGAAGAACGCGACCCGCCGCCAGCGGGCGAGGTGGGTGTCGAGGGAGACGAGGGCGGCCAGCAGCGCAACCGCGTGCCTTCGGGTGGCGAAGACGACCTCCATGGGGGCATCTTCGCCGCAATGGGGCGGCACGTGGGCGCTGGCGGACCGGGGGTGCAAGGCCTGTGCGACCGGCACGAGAAAGCCCGCGAGGTCGAGGCGGTGGTGCGTGTGCAGCGTGGCGAGGAGGGCGTGGAGGACGCTGTGTTGGAGGACCCCGAGGGCACGCCAGCGGGCGGCGGTGGGGCTGGCGAGCTTTTCTTCTTCGACGGCGAGCCAGGTGCGGGCGAGCTCGGGCTGCGCAGCGGCCAGCCAAGGGAACAGGCCGGGGGTGAAGGTGAGCGCGGGCGGAGGGGCCTGCAGGTGGTGGCCGACACGGAGCCACACGAGCGGATGGGCGACCAGATGGGCGGGCCACGGGAGGTGGCGCAGGCCGGCGCGTGCGAGGGCGCGGATGGCCATGGACACGAACCAGGCGTCGGCGGGGGTGCAGGGCCGGGGCTGGAGCGGGGCGACGGGGGTGCCCGGTGCGTGCTGGAGAATCCACCGCAGGATGTGGGTGGAGGCGACGGTGAACTGGAGCGGCGGCAGCGGGCGGTCCCACAGGCGCTGGCCCTGGTGGCGGGCCCAGCCTCCAGCGCGGATGAGGTCGAGGGCGACACCGCGGGCGAGGAGCTGCTGGAGCGCAGCGATGCCGTCGGGGCTGAGGCCGGTGGGGCCCGTGTGTGGCTGGTGCAGCAGCGGGTGCACGCCGATGGCGCCGCGGTGGCCCGTGATGAAGGCCGCCAGCGTGAGGAGGTTGGCTTCGTGGTGGCCGACGGTGCTCATGTGGGCCACCCCACGATGGTGAGCTCACCGGCGTCCAGGCGGAGCTCCACCTCGCGGGGGGCGGTCCAGGTGGGGTCGGTGGGGCGGTAGCGGGCGGTGAGGAAGTGCATGCGCTGGTTGGTGGAGCCCACCCAGCGGCGGGTGGGGTCGGGCCGCTGGTGGTCGTAGGGACCGTCGACCAGGACATCGACGTGGGCGAGCCATGCTTCGGGGAGGTCTTCGCGGACCATCCCGGTGAACAGCCACACGGAGAGGCCCCGGGACCGGGCCGCTCGGCTCAGCGCGACCACGGCGTGGGGCTGCTCCAGGGGCTCGCCACCGAGGAGGGTGATGCCTTCGCACCCTTCGGCCAGCGACAGCAGCGCTTCCACCGACAGGTCGCGTCCGCCACGCGCAGAGAACAGCTCGGGGTTGCAGCACCCCTTGCAGCGGATGGTGCACCCCTGAACCCAGATGGCCAGGCGCAGGCCCGGGCCTTCGACACGAGTGCGGACGGTGTGGGCCACGCGCATGCCAGCACCGTAGCAAGACCTACGGATGCCGGCTCAACGAAACCGCGCCACGGCCTCCCCGTTGGCGCCGAGGATGGCCTCGTGGTGGCTGTTGTAGTGCTCGACGATGTGATGACGGGCCCGGTCGACCACGCGGGTGATGTCGTCGGCCATCTTCGCCTGCAGGAAGGCGGCGACCAGGCGGTCCGGGATGCCACCGCCGGTGTCGGTGACCACGGCGTAGAGGTAGAGGCTGTCGCCGTCTCCCAGGTCGAGGAAGTCCTTCGCTCCCTCGTTCACGGGGGTCTCGATGGCTGCGTCGAACAGGGCGGTGGTCACGCCGTCGACACCCCCTGCAGTCACCACACGGCGGGCGTCGGCCATGGCGGCGGTGTCGAGCGCCCAGGGGTGCTCCCACATCGTGTTCTCGGACTGGTGGGCGAGCCCCGTGTTGTCCCAGACCCGGACCACCCAGTGGCGGTCGGCGAAGGGCGCCGGGATGTCGGCCCACTGGTACCAGACGCTCTCGTGGTCGGCCTCGTGCAGCGGTGCCTCCACGCCACTCGACGACCGGAAGTGGGGGTCGAGCGCCGCCACCCACACCTGTTCTTTGGGGAGCCCGGTGCGGGCCACGCCCATCACCACGTACCGACCATCGGGGCGCCGGCGCACCATCGAGACCACCTCGCCCGCGGCCAGGTCAGCCAGGTCGGCATCGGTGGGCATCGGGACCGGATGTTGGGCGACGGCGTTGAAGCGACGGAGCGTGTGTTGGATGTGGGCGGCTGTGGCCTGCGTGTGGACGGAAGCCCCGGCGCTGGCGGAAGCGACGATGAGTGCGAGGGTGGGGGTCATGGAGGCTCCTGCCGGCCCCCACGGAAGACGGCCCGGGAGTGCGCCACCTGAAGGAGCGTGTGCGCCGCTGTCGTGCGCCCGGGAGGAGGCCCTCGGGAGGAGCGTTTGGCGCCATTGTGGTCGGCTGGGGCGTCGGTCGTAGTAGGGTGCGGGTCCCGACTGATTTCCGAGGTGTTGCGATGTCGTCCAAGCTTGCCATTACCGTCGATGGTCTCCAGTTCAAGAACCCCTTCATCATCGGCAGTGGCCCGCCGTCCACGAACGCGAAGATCATCAACAAGGCCTTCGCAGCCGGCTGGGGAGGCGTGGTGGCCAAGACCACCGCGCTCACCGACACCGAAGTGGTCAACGTGCAGCCGCGGTACGGCAAGCTGCGGTCGAAGAGCCGCGACAACGTGGGCTTCCAGAACATCGAGCTCATCTCCGACGCCCCCTTCGAGACCTGGGAGAACTGGTTCAAGGAGGTCAAGGACACCCACCCCGAGGGCATCCTCATCGGCTCCATCATGGAGAGCTACGTGAAGGGTCGCTGGCAGGAGGTGGCGGCACGCTGCGTGGAAGCCGGCTGCGACGCCCTCGAGCTCAACTTCTCCTGCCCGCACGGCCACCCCGAGACCGGCATGGGCGCCGCCATGGGCCAGGACCCCGCCCAGGTGCGCGAAGTCACGGGCTGGGTGGCCGAAGCCGTGGACGTTCCGGTGTGGGCCAAGATGACGCCCAACATCACCGACATCACCGCACCCGCACGGGCGGCCCAGGAAGGTGGGGCGGCCGGCGTGAGCGCCATCAACACCATCTTGTCTTGCATTGGCATCAACCTGAAGACCCTCCGCCCCCTGCCCACGGTTGAAGGGCACTCCACCTTCGGCGGCTACTCGTACCTGGCGGTCAAGCCCATCGCGCTGCGCATGGTGGCCCAGATTGCCGGCTCCATCGAAGGCCTGTCGGTCTCGGGCATCGGCGGCGTCACCAACTCCACCGACGCCATCGAGCACATGCTGGTGGGCGCGAGCACCGTGCAGAGCTGCACCGGCCCGATGCTGCAGGGCATGGGCATGGTGACCGAGCTGTGCGAAGGCGTCGAGGCCTTCATCGAACAGCACGGCTTCGACTCCGTGGCCGACATCGTGGGCAAGTCGCTGCCCTACTTCACCACGCACCACCACCTGGTCGAGATGCAGCAGGAGAAGCGCCGTCGCCGTGAAGCCGAGAAGCGCTTCCGCGACTCCCAGTGGGGCGAGGGCGACTTCACGCGCGAGACCGCCAAGCTGGTCAGCAACGAGTAGGACCGCCCCCGGTGGGCCGCCGGCGGCACAGTCACCCTCGGCTGGCCCACCCAACCCAACAAAGAACGGCCTGGATCAGGTGGCGGGCAGGCTGTGGGTTGTCGACGGAGACACGGGCTCGAAGCAGGAGGTGCAGCCGGGAGCCTCATCCCCCGGCGCCTCCACGGAGCCCCCATGTCCGAAGACGTCCGCCCCATCGAAACCCTCCGCGATGAGCTCAAGCTCCAGGCATGGCTGGCCCGCGCCGAGTTCCGCAACCCATCGCTGCGACAGGAGGCCTTCGGGCTGGCACAGGTCCGCGACGAGCTGCGGGTCCAGCTGCACCTGGGCAAGATGGAGGCCCGCGATGAATTCGACGCCCTCGAAGCGCGCTGGCTCGACCTCAAGAACCGTGTGAACACCGCCACCGAGCCCGTGGTGGATGATGTGCGCGCCCTGCTGAAGGACATCCGCGAGGGCTACCGCATCATCCGCGGGGACTGAAGACCTCGACCGGTTCGCCCACACCCTTCACGGTGTGGGCGCCGCGTGTCTGCCATGCGCCGCCGTCGCGACGGACGAATTCGTGCGTGGCGAGCACCGACTCGCCGAGTGCGCCACACAAGCCCTCCACGCGGGCGGCCAGGTTGACGGCCGGCCCGATGACCGTGAAGTCGAGGCGTGCCGGTGCGCCGATGTTGCCGTAGCTGACGTCGCCGAAGTGCAGCCCCACACCGATGTCGATGCCGGCCAGGCCGCGGTCGGCGCGTTCTTGCCGAAGTGCGGCGAGGCGCTGGTGGAGGTCGGCGGCGGCTGCGCGTGCGGCTCGACAGGCGTCGACGCCGTGGGGGTCGGAGTCGTGTTGGGGGAAGACCGCGAGCAGTCCGTCGCCCATGAACTTCAGGACCTCGCCTCCCCGCGCATCGAGGCAGCCCACCACCACCTCGAAGCTGTCGTTGAGCAGCTCGAGCAGGGCATCGCGCTCGAGGATGGTGGACAGGTGCGTGAAGCCACGTACATCGGAGAACCAGACGACCGCGCGCTGGGTGGTGCCGTCGCCCCGCTTGACCGCGCCCTGGTGGACCCGCAGGCCCGCATCCCGTCCGAGGTAGGTGCGCAGGAGCACGCCGGTGACGAGATCGGCGGCCAGGGGCTCCATCACCGCGCACAAGGCGGGCATCACGGCCTGAAACAGCGCGATGTGGGCGGATGAGAAGCCGCTGGGACTGCGGGTGGCCCAGGTGACTCCGCCGGCCCACTTGCCCCGGATGTCGATGGACAAGCCGAAGAGGTCGGTGTAGCCGCGGCTGTCGAAGAGCGCCGCCGAGTCGTCGGGGATGTCGGGGCTGGCGGATGTGAGCCGCACAAACGGCGCCCCCAGCTCGAGGCGCCTCGCGAGGGTGTCTCCTTGGCGGAGCTTCGCGAAGAGGACGTACGACAGCTGGCGATGGAAGACGGGCTGGTCGACCTCCCAGATCCACAGCCACGCAGCGGCCTGCGGATGGAGCACCCGGGTGCCGGCCCAGATCCGGTCGACGGGGGCCAGGGTGCGGACCTCACGGGCGAAGCCATCGAGGAGGTCTTCCATCGAGGCCGCCACCCGCCCTCGGGTGAGGAGCCAGTGGTGCAGGCGAATGGCGTCGGGCGTCATGGGAACGGGCGTAACCGGGGAGCGCGGAACATCCGGGAGGGAGACCGCGAGAGGGACCGGAGCCGGCGGCGCAGCCGGTCCACGCAGTGGACGGAGCCCCCAGCGGGAAGACCCGGAACGGGGCTGGACGCGGTGAGGGGGCGACCCGGCGGAAGGGCCCGACCCCGAAGGGGGCTCGCCCGGATTCAACAGCTCGGGACGCCCCGCCCACATCCGCGTGCAGGTCCGGGGGCCTGCTGCCGAGGAGCGGTGACACTGGAGGCTGCGATGATGTGGATGGCGATGGTGGCTCTGGCCGGGGCCCCTGCCCTTGCGGGCTCGACGGCCACGTTTCCGGCGGACTGGCGTGGCTGGCCGCTGGTGAAGGAGACGGCGATTCCGGGGCGGGACACGCCGATTCCCGACGGGCTGCCGCCGCTGTTCGTGGACACCATCAAGACCTACAACTGGATCAACGACGGAAAGGGCTCTCAGCTGCGCATCTACGTGAACCCGGCGAAGCTCGACGCCTACCGCAGCCATGGGCCGTATGCGGATGGGCCCACCGCCGTTGCGGTGTACGCCGACGTGGGCATCGTGTTCGTGACGGAGCACCTGCTGGGCGAGCCGCTGTACGGCACGTTCGACCTCACCGGCCGCGACATCTCGGCCACCCATCCATCGCTGAGCACCGACGTGTGCGCCCGCTGCCACGTGGGCTACGCCGAGACATGCAAGAGCGGCACCTGTGCGGTGCCTGCCGACCCCCTGCCGAGCCCGCCAAAGGCACCGCCCACGAAATGAGATTCGGAATCCGGTCCTCGCTCGCCCTCTGGGCGGTGCTCATCGTAGCGTCCCAGGGCCTGGGGCTCGGTGTGGTGTGGTTTGCGGCCGACTACAACGCCCGCATCGAGCAAGCGGCGATGGACGGACAGGCGCGGGCGGCGGGCATCACGATGCTGGCCCGGCGCAGCATCCGGGGGGCCAACTATGCCAACCTGGGCGACGCCGAGTCGCGGCGGCTGATCGAGGAGGCGGAGGGGCTGGTGTCGTTTCGGGCGACGGGCCAGACCTCTGGCGGGCAGGCCTTCGAGGCACTGTACGACCGCTCGCCCGGGGTGGTGGTGCGGGGGGCGTACCCGCCGGGGATGGCGGCGACGGTCGCGGACAAGCTGAACCGCGTGGAAGACGCCCTGGAGGCCCATCCCGACGACTCCAAGTACCTGCGCCTGCGGGCCGACCTGGCCGCCACGCAGGCCGACATCCAGCGCACAGCCAGCCACGCCGACCGCATCCGGGCCCAACATCCGGCGATGGTGGGCGAGACCTACCGCCTCGACGGAACCACGGGCCTGCTCCACGTGCGGGTGCCCGCACCGGAAGGGGAGCTGCACTACGTCTTCGAGATGCCCCACCTGAGCAGCCTGGGCGTGTTGGTGGCGGGCCGTGTGCTGCCGGCGGTGCTGGTGTCTCTGGCGGTGGCGCTGGGGCTCGCGCTGGTGGGGGCACGGCGGCTGACGGGGCCTGTGGTGTCGTTGTCGTCGGCACTCTCGGCCGATGTGCTCACCCGCACCGACCACGCTCTGCCCGGCCTGGACCGCACCGATGAGCTGGGGGTGCTGGCGCGTCGCTTCGCCTGGCTGCTCGACACGAACCGCACGCTCATCGCAGGCCTCGAAGAACGCAACCGCACGGTGGAGGCGGCCAATGCGGCCAAGAGTCGGTTCCTGGCGACGATGAGCCACGAGATCCGGACCCCCATGAACGGGGTGCTGGGGATGGTGCAGCTCGCGCTCCAGGACGAGCTGACGGAAGCGGCCCGCCCCCAGCTGGAGATTGTGCGGTCGTCCGGGCAGGTGATGCTGCAGCTGCTCAACGACATCCTCGACATATCGAAGCTCGAAGCGGGGATGGTGACGCTCGACATCCAGCCCACGCTGGTGGAGCGGGCGATGCACAACGCGGTGGAGCTGTTCGACGGACGGGCCACGGAGAAGGGCCTGTCGCTGACCGTCAGCCGCCACGATGACGTACCTGTGGCCGTTCTGGCCGACCCCACCCGCCTCGAGCAGGTGCTGCTCAACCTGGTGGGCAATGCGGTGAAGTTCACCGAGGCGGGCCATGTGGCGGTGGGGGTGGAGCCTGCTTCGGGGCATCCGGGGGAGTGGCGGTTCACGGTGACCGACACAGGCCCGGGCGTGCCGCTCGACCGCCAAGAGACCCTCTTCCAGCGCTTTGTGCAGGCCGACGACACCATCACCCGGCGGTATGGCGGCACGGGCCTGGGCCTGGCCATCTGCAAGGAGCTGGTGGAGACGGTGATGGGCGGCCGCATCGGGGTGGAGAGCGGTCCGGACGGCGGGGCCACCTTCTGGTTCGAGGTGGCTCTGGAGCCTTGCGAGGAACCGTCGGAAGACATGGACCCGGGCGAAGCCACCGGCTGGAGCCGGGCGCCTCGGGTGCTGGTGGCCGAAGACAACCCGGTCAACCAGCTCGTGACCCGCGCGATGCTGGAGCGCATCGGGGCGGATGTGGTGGTGGTCGACGACGGCACACAGGCCCTCGACGCAGCACTGGAGCGCAAGTGGGACCTGCTCGTGCTGGACTGGATGATGCCCGGGTACGACGGACTGGCAGTGGCGCGGGCGGTGCGGGCGTCGGCCGGGCCCAACCACCGGGCGCCCATCATCGCGCTCACGGCAAACGATGCCCGGGGGCATGAGGAACGGGCCATCCAAGCGGGCTTCGACGCCTACCTGCCCAAGCCGGTCGACCTGGACGACCTGCGGGCGGCGGTGGTGCGGCTGGTGCGACTTCCGGCCGAGAAACCGGTGGTGAAGGGGTAGCTCGGCACGCGTGTGCACGGGGGCACGCCGATGTGCACCCACGCGCAGCGGTGTGGACGGGTCCGCATACTTGGTACACATCCGGACATTGGTCTCAGGGTGGGCTGGCGTCGACCGAACACACGGCACCCAACCACCCGGGTTGGCGGGACACGCCGGGGGCAGGAACCGACCATGGCCGACGCATTCACCGTAGACATCCAGGCACCCGCGGAGGTGGCCTGGCAGATCCTCACCGACCTCCCTCGCTACCCGGAGTGGAACCCGCTGATTCCACGGGCGGTGGGTCGGCTGGAGCCCGGCCAGGACCTCGAGTTCACCGCACGGGTGGGTCGATGGGTGCGCACGCAGCGGCAGACGGTCTACGAGGTGGTGGAGAACCGCAAGCTGGTGTGGAGTGGGGCGGAAGAGACGCCGCTCGGAGAGCTGGTGCGTGGGGTGCGCACCCAGACCCTCACACCGCTGGGCCCCGACCGCTGCCGCTACACGAGCACGGAGGTGTTCACCGGACCGGCTGCGGGACTGACGCGGCGACTGTACGGAGACACCCTCCACGCGGGCATTCGCGCGATGGGCGAGGCCCTGCGGGACCGGGCCGAGGCGCAGGTGGGCGTGGAGCCGCGATCGCGTCCGCCCATCCACCTTCCGGCCGACGATGCGCGCACCCGCCTGCCCCACCGACCCGGCTGGTATGCGGCACTGCCCGGCGACCAGCTGGCTCCCGGGACCGCCAAGGCCGTGCAGCTGGCCGGCCGCGACCTCCTGGTGTGGCGAACCCGCGGTGGACGCGTGGGGGCGGCGCGAAACGTGTGCGGACACCTGGCCGCGCGGCTGTCTCCTCGGGCGCGTGTGGACGGAGAGCTGCTCGTGTGTGGGCACCACGGCGCACATTTCGCGGCGACCGGGGCAGCCTGCGACCACGCGGTCCGCAGCCTCCAGGCCGTGCCGGTGCGCGACGTGGGACCGGTGGTGATGGTGTGGCACCACCCCGAAGATGCCGCGCCATCGTTTTCGCTCCCCGACATGGGGGACCCCTCCTTCGGTGCCTACAGCTGGCAGTCCTTCGACCTGCCCATCCACCCCCAGCACGTGATGCAGGACCTCGCCGACGTGGCGCACTTCCGGTCGGTGCACGGATATCGGTCGGTGGAGACCCTGCAGCCCCTCCAGGCACGCGGGCCGGTGCTCACGTTCGCAGCCGAAGCCGGCTGGGACCCGGGCCATCCGCGCCTGCCTTCGGTGCCTGTGCGCTTTCGGTGCGCGGCCCACGGCGTGGGCTTCCAGGTGACCGAGGTGCGCGGCCCGGGCGGCCTCACGATGAGCCGACACCTGGTGCTGCCGAGCCCGATGGACGACCACACCACCCGTCTCTGGCTGGGGGTGGCCACGCGGGTGTCTCCCCGCATCCACGCGCGCCTGGGGCCGGCCACGCGCCTGTTCCGGGCCGCGGTGCAGGCGGGCGTGCACCGTGCCTTCCGTCGGGACGTGCTGCGGGATGCCAGCCTGTGGACAGCACGCGTGCACCTCGGCGCCGACGCTCCCCCCGCCGACCCCGCCCACCAGGCCTTCGTGCGCTGGGCCGAGCAGTTCACCGTGGCCCCCGAAGCCGGTCGGGCGGAGCGTGCCGCATGAACGCGCCCGCCCCCCAGCTCTCCCGCAGTGCGGCCCACGCGCTGTCCACCGACCTCTATGGCTGGTTCTGCGTGGGCTTTTCGGCCGACCTGGGCCCCGGCGATGTGCAGCCGGTCACGTTCTTCGGGCGAGAGACCGTGCTGTTTCGGACGGCCTCGGGCGCCCCGGCGATGGTGAGCGCCCACTGCCCCCACCTGGGTGCCCACCTGGGCTACGGCGGACGGGTGGTGGGCGAGCACATCGTGTGTCCGTTCCACAAATTCGAGTTCGACGCCCGAGGACGCTGCGCCGGCACCGCCTGCAGCAGCAAGCCGCCCCACCAGAGCGACCTGCAGCCCTTCATCTTGGTGGAGCGCGGCGGGATGCTGCTCACCTGGCACGACCCCCTCGGCCGGTCGCCGCTGTTCGACCTCCCCAGCTGGGAGCTGGACCACCACACCCCACTGCGCGGTGTGTCCACCACGGTGGCCTCACACCCCCAAGAGACCAGCGAAAACAGCGTCGACTTCAGCCACTTCACCCACATCCACAACTACCGCGACGTGCGCATCCACCGGCCGATTGCCGTCGACGGGCCCCACCTCACCACCACCTACCGGATGCAGCGGCCCACGCCGGGCCTCGAGCGCCTGCGCCTGCCTGCCGAGTTCGAGGTGCACGTGTGGGGGCTCGGGCTGTCCATCGTGCACATCCGCACCGGTCCGCTGCGGGCGCGGCTGTTCATCCTGTCCACCCCTTCGGAGCCCGGTCGGGTGACGCTGCGGGCCGCCACCCAGGTGCGCTTGGGTGCCCACCGTGGTGGTTCTCGGGTGGCGCGGATGCTGGGCGACCTGGTGAACCGCTTTGTGCTCGACGGGGTGCACCACGACGTGGAGCAGGACCGCGACATGTGGGAGCACAAGCGCTTCGAGCCCCGGCCCCGGGTGGTGGCGGGCGACGGTCCCATCGGTCGCTACCGCCAGTACGTGCGCCAGTTCTACGTGTAGGGAGCTCGAGATGGTGCAACCCACCCGACACTTCGGCCTCGACGCCCGCAGGGTCCGCCGTCACTCTGTGGCCAACAGCCGCGGCCTGGTGTTCTTCTGCCACGGCTTCGGCCTGTACGCCGACAAATTCGCCCTGCTGTTCGACCAGCTCAACGCTCTGGGCTGGGACGTGGTCACCTTCGACGCCCTCGGCCACGGCGCCGGCTGCGACCTGGAGCTGAAGCTCGAACACATCGACCTGATCGCCGAAGAGGCGCAGCGGGTGTACGACCGCTTCGCCGCCGAGCGCCCCATCCTGCTGGGCGTGGGCACCTTCGGCGGCTTCACCATGCGGCGCATCATCGAGGCGGCCAAGGGCAGCGCATGGGTGCCGCCCGCCGTCTTCTACTCGGTGGAGTATGTGCGGGTGCCCGGGCCGGTGCTTCGGAATGTGCAGGACGACCGCCTGCTGCGCTTCCTCGACCGCTTCAAGGCCAGCTACGACTACCGCGAGCTCACCAGCGATGGGGCCGACAACGAGCGCTTCATGGCCGAAGACCCCCAAGCCTGGTGGCACTTCAGCACCGGCCTGGCCCTGCGGATGGCCTACGAGACCAACCGGTTCTTCGACCTCCCGTACAGCGACGACTCCCCGCACGCCTTCATCATCGGCACGGCCGACACCATCAACTACATCGCCCCGTTCGACCGCATCGGGTCGCGCCAGCCCGACTTTCGGCTGTGGAAGGTGGACGGCGGCAGGCTCCACATGCACCGCGACCGTCCCGAGGTGCAGGCGCGGTTTGTGCGGGCGCTGGAGGCGGCCCTCGACTTCGTGACCGACCAGGCAGGACCGACAGGAACCACCGCAGCGACCCCATCCGCCGACCTGCCCGCTCCCCCGGAGGTGGGTGGGCTCGGGACCCGGGGTCAGGCCCGCCTGCTCCGCCGGCTGATGGTCGACCCCATCGGCCTGGTGGAGTCCCTGAAGCGGGCACATGGCGACCTCTTCACGGTGCGCATCCCCTTCGACATCACCCCACCCTTCACCTTTCTCACCACACGGGAGGGGTACAACACGGTGCTGTCGCTCGACCCCGAGGTGGGCCGCAACGGTCCCATCATCGACCGGGTCCCCGCCCTCGCCAGGTGGTCGCCCCGCAGCGACCCCGGCCCCGAGCACCTCCAGGCGCTCTTGATGAATGGCCGACGGTTCATGGGGTCGCACCTGCGCAAGCGCCCACCTGCCGAGCTGGAAGCGGCCGTGCGGTCTCGGGTGCGCCACCACATCCGCAGCTGGACCGGCACCATCGACCTCGCCGACGCCCTGGTGCACGTCATCCACGACACCTCGGCCCGGCTCGTGCTGGGCGACGCGCTCTTCGAAGCCATGGGACCGTCCACTCTGGCCGAGGTGCGCACCATCGTGAATGCCGTGGACGCCAAGCGCGCTGCCAGCGCCCTCACCCCCGCTGGACGCCTGCTCCCCGAAGCCCGCGCCACCCGCACCCTCTGCCGTCGCCTGCTGGCGCTCGCCCACAGCCCCGACGCCGACCGCTACCCCTTCGTGCAGCACCTGCGCGCGCAGTCCCCTGGCCTTCCGGCCGAAGACCTCTCCTGGATGCTGTTCTTCGCGCTCTGGAACGCCACCATCTACATGGGCACCTACGGCACGTGGGCGATGCTCGACCTGCTGGACCACCCCGACGCCATGGCAGCCGTGGCCGACGCCGACGCCCCCCATCGCACCGACCGCCTGGTGGGCGGCATCATCGAGACGATGCGCAAGAACCCCATCTCCTGGCAGCTCCGGGCCCTGTCCCGACCGGTGGAGGTGACCTGCGACGGCCAGCGCTATCGGGTCCCGGCCGGCCACTTCCTGAGCGTGTACTCGCACGGCCTCAACCGCGACCCCGAGGTGTACCCCGAGCCCCTGCGCTGGCGACCCGAGCGCTACCTCGACGGCGCCCGCCAGCCGCTGCTGTTCGGCACAGGCGCCTTCGCGTGCGTGGCACAGTTCTTCGTGAAGCGCGTGCTGTCCACCATCCACGCCGAGCTGCTCGACCGCCTCGACCTCCGGCTCCAGGGCCCGCTTCCTCCCCGCATCAGCCGGGTGCACCTGCTGTACCCGAGCGAGCCGGTGATGGTGGAGGTTCGGCCGCGCACATGAGCCGGGCCTCGCGGGCGGTAGCATGCCGGTGGCAGGGAGAGTGATGGTGCGTGTGTGGCAGCTGGGAGCGGCCGGGTGGGGGCTGTGGGCGCTCCTGGTGGGCGCTGCGGACGCCGCGACAGGGTCGGTGGTACGCCCGGGGCTCGTGGCCGAGCAATGGACCGACGCCGACGGCCTTCCCGTCAACTACCCACGGGGGGTGGCGGTGGATGCGGTGGGCGAGGTGTGGGTGGCCACCCTCGATGGTCTGGTGCGCTTCGACGGCGCCACGATGGAGGTGCTGCGGCCGGGCCACCCCGAGGGTCCGCTGTCCACCCGGGTCAGCCAGATCGTGCGCCACCCCGTGGATCACGCGCTGTGGATTCCCTCCGGCCCGGCCCGTGTCCAGCGGCGTACCCGCACCTCGGTCGACGCCTTCAGCCCGGTGCCCGACGAAGCCATCGGCCCCATCGTGGCCTCCGAGCGGGCCTTGTGGTTCGCCACGGAACGGGCGCTGGTGGAGCTGGCCGACGCCCCGGTGGTGCACCCCCTCCCCGCCCACATCCGGGCCGAGTCCATCATCACCACGCCCGACGCCCACCTCCTCGTGCGCACCCGAGACGGCGCGGTGTACGTCCGCCCCACCCGCGGCGGCACCTGGCAGCAGGTGGCCGACGACCACACCCGGGGCCACTGGGTCCGCAACCCCCGCACCGGGGCAGCTGTTCTCAACGACACCCACGGCGCCTGGACCTGGTCGGTCACCGGAGGCTGGCGGCGCCTGCCGGGCGGACAGATGGCCGCGTTCCTGCCGGCCACCGCACCGCCCACACGGTCGGAGTGGGCCATCATCGACGGGGAATACCACCTGGCGGGCTCTCCCACGGGCATCCGCCACGCGTCGGGCCACACCCTCCTGGTCGATGGCGACACCACCTGGGTGCCCACGCCCGACCGCGGCTTGCTGCGCATCCGTCCCACAGCCCTGTCGGTGCTGCGGCCGCCGGAGGTGGACTCCGTCAACGTGCGGCGCCTGTGGTGGGAAGAGGCCCGCCAGACGGTGTGGGCGATGGGCACAGGCCATGGCTGGTGGCCGGTCCACACCCTGGCCGACGACATCGAGCCCCTCCCGGCCGCCCAGCCCGGGTGCACCGGAGATGTGGTCCGCTACTTCTCCACACGTGCGCGCGACCGCTGGCTGGCGTGCGAAGATCAGGTGCTCCGCCCCGAGACCGACGGCTACAGCCCGCACACCCCCGACGCCTTCTATCGCGCCAACGCCGTGTTTCACGACACCCGTGGCACCTGGCTGGCCAGCCTCCGGTCCACCGCGGTGGTGGGTGCCGATGGCCAGTGGCAGACCGTGCGTGACCAGACCGGCGCCCCCATCTCGGGCGTGGCGTCGTTCTTCGGGCTGCCGGACGGACGGGTGGTGCTGGGCCGCGAGCATGCGGTGTGGGTGGTGGCGGCCGACCAGCCCGTGGCGCATCGCTTGTTCGAGAACCACGACACCTTCCGCGACATGCGCGCAGACGACAGCGGGCAGCGCCTGTGGGCGAGCACGGTGAGCGGGGGCCTGTGCGTGTGGCCTCTGCACCCGAACCAGCCACAGCCGCTCGTGGAGACCGAGGGGCGCTGCCTGGGCTACGAGGCCTTGGGAGGGCGCACCACCGTGCATTGGTCGCGGGAGGACGGCCGGGGCCGCACCTGGCTGTCGACCAACTCGGGCCTGGGGGTGGTGGACTCCGACCAGCTCGCAGCCTGGGCGGCTGGCGGCCCCGTTCCGTCGGTGTATTGGCTTGGTGAGCGCGACGGCATGGCCAACGATGAAGGCAACGGCTTCCTGTCGGAGGCGGTGGTGGTCACGCCGGACGGCCTGCTGTTCACGGCCACCCAAGATGGCGTGGTCAAGGTCGATCTCGATGCCTTCGAGCGCCCGACCCCACCCACCCTCTTCTGGCGGTCGGCCCGCATCGGCGCAGCGGGAGTGCCCACCACGGCCCCCATCACCCTCCCCGCCAACCACGACGCCCTCACGCTCCAGTGGGCCACCGCGGCGGTCCCGGGCGCCGACCAGGTGCGCTTTCGATACCGCCTCGGGCCCGACCGTCCCTGGTCTCCCGACCGCACCCATCGCACCCTGGAGCTGCCCACTCTGCCGCCTGGCGACCACACCGTCGAGGTCCAGGCCCACCTCGCCGGGACGTGGGGGCCATCCCTGACGCTGGCGGTCCACCGCACCCCGACTCTGCACGAACGCATCGGCCTAACCGGCCTGTTGGTGCTGGGCCTGGCGCTCGCGGGGCTCGGCTTCGCGGTGGTCCGCAGCCGTGTGTTGGGCCGCATCAACGCACGCCTCGAAGAGCAGGTGGCCGCCCAGACCCACCGCCTGGCCGAGCAGAACCGAAGCCTCGCGGTGGTCAACGAGACGCTCGCCGGTCGGAACGAAGCCCTGGCCCGCACCACCGCCGACCTCCGCGAGAAGAACCGTGAGGTGGAGCGGCAGGCCCGCCGCCTGGCCGAGCTCGACGAGCTGAAGCGCCAGCTCATCGCCAATGTGTCGCACGAGCTGCGCACGCCTCTGTCGCTCATCCTCGCGCCTCTGGGTGCTCTGGTGGACGAGGTGGACGCCGACTCACGGGCCGGACGGAACCTGCGGGTGGCGGTCGACAATGCCGAGCGCCTGGAGCAGCTCATCGGCCAGCTGTTCGACCTCACCCGGGCACGGGCTGGCGGCCTGGCCATCCGCGCCCGTCGGGTGGATGTGGGCGCTCTGCTGGACGACCTTCACGTGCGGTTCGCCATGGGCACCTCGGTGGACATCCAGCTCCTGCGCCCGCCCGAGCCGGTGTTCGTGTGGCTCGACCGCGACGCCATCGACAAGGTGGTGGGCAACCTGCTGGCCAACGCCGTGCGGCACACGCCCGACGGCGCGTCTGTGCACCTTCGGCTGGTGTGCATCGACGAGGGCGTGCGCATCGAGGTGGAAGACGCCGGCCCCGGAGTGCCCCCCGAGCTGCGGACCGCCGTGTTCGAGCGCTTCTTTCAGATCCCCACCGACGGCCACCACCGCGCGGGCGGGACCGGCCTGGGTCTGGCGCTGGCCCGCGAGCTGGTGGAGCTGCATGGCGGGGAGCTTGGCGTGGAGGACGGCGTGAACGGCGCCCTGTTCTGGTGCACGCTGCCCCCTGGTGTGGCCCACCTCGGCCCCGACGACATCGACGCGGAGACCTCCGAGCCCGCATCGGTGGCGCCCGCGACAGACGGGGCACGGGCCACGGTGTTGCTGGTCGAAGACCACGACCAGCTGCGGGCCTACCTGGCGGAGGTGCTGGGTGAGCGCTTCGAGGTCCGCACAGCCACGGACGGCGGGGCGGCGCTCGACGTGGCCCGGAAGACGCGGGTAGACGTGGTGGTGTCCGACGTGATGATGCCCCACATGGACGGCCATGCGCTGGTGCGTGCGCTCCGGTCACTGCCGGGGGGCGACCGCCTGCCCATCCTGTTCATCTCGGCGCGGGGTGCCCTGGAGGACCGCCTGGAAGGGCTCGAGCTGGCCGACGACTACCTGCCCAAGCCCTTTCACGCGCCCGAGCTGGTGGCCCGCGTGCAGGCCCTGCTCCGCCGACCCGACTCTGCACCGGTCACCACGCCCGGGGTGCCTCCACTGGTGGAGCGGCTGCGGGCACGGGCGCTCCCCCGGCTGTCGGAGCGAGACTTCAACGTGGGCGCGCTGGCCAAGGCGATGGCGATGAGTCCGCGCACGCTCCAGGTGCGCATGCAGCAACACAACCTGCCCACCCCACGGGAGTGGCTGCGCGACCTGCGTCTGCAGGAAGCCCACGCGCAGCTGACGGCGGGCACCCCCACCACGGTGGCGGAAGTGGCGGCCGCAGTGGGCATGACCCGCACCTACTTCAGCCGGGTGTACCGGGCGCAGATGGGCCGGTCGCCCGGCGAGGTCCTCAGGAGCGCGCAGGGGTCCGGAGCAGGCTGAGAACGGCCTTGGCGTGGTCTCTGTCGGGGCCGTCGGGCAGGCGCGACACCAGGTGCACCAGCACGGGCTCGGCAAACCGACCCCCAGCCTCCTGCAGCGTGGCGGCCGCTTGAGTTGGACTGGGATGGGCGCGCAGAGTGGCTTGCATGGCGTCGGCACGCTCCGGGGTGACCAGCTCCAGCCGCCCGACCAGTGTACGAACGGACGACACGGGCGCGGGGTCGAGGTGCAGCGGGAGACGGCTGTCGGTTTCGTCACGCGGGACCACCCAGATGACCCGCAGGCCAGGCTCGAACCAGTCGTCGTCCCAGGTGGCGAGCATGGCGTCGGCTTCATCGGCGAACAGACCGCTGTCCAGGAGCTCTTGACGGACGACAACGTGGGCGTCGTGCACCGTGTCGTCCAGCTCGGGGCGCACAACCATCCCGATGCGGTCGTGCGCCGAGACCCCCACCCGGTCGCCGTCCCGCTCGTACACGATGACACGCCCCATGGCGGCGCCCGACAGGTCGATGTGTCGGTCGTCGAGTCGGGCGGTCAGGGACAACATGAACGTGCCCACACCGCGATAGAACAGCAGCTGCTCCCATTCATTGCCGACCGGGTCACAGACCCGAACCGGTGCGCTGTCGACGGCTCGGGCTGGGTAGTAGTGGCTGTCCGAGCCATCGTGCGGAAGAGTGGGTTGGGCGAAGGGGTCGACCCGCACCGTGTCCCAGGAGATGCCACGCCCGCGGTCGGCGGCACGCGGGTACCACTCGGTCACCTGGCCCTCGGGAAAGTCCACCCGCACGTTGACCTCGACCACCTCGTTGGTGTGGAAGTACAGCACGGGCGTCTCCATCCGCACCGTGCCGGGCCGCCCCTTGTAGCGGTTGTCCAAGGTGCGGTAGCCACCGGACTTGTCGATGGTGTAGACGAAGTCCGGGAGGTCGCTTGGACCCGAGAGCGGCCGCCACTCGACGGCCTGGCCATCGGGACCGGCCACAGCGGTGAAGGTGCCCCACTCATGCACCACGTAGCCCTGCTTCGGGGCACGCGGAGACGCCCGGGCGGGGACACCACCGAAGGATTGGGCGAAGAAGAGCACAGACAGAGCACGCCAGAGCGTCCGAGACATGGACACCTCCAGTTGGGTTGGGTGTGGGGGGTGGGGTCAGTCGGGTCGCCACCAACCCACCGCCACCATGCGCTGTCGCAAAGCAGGGCTACGGGGGGTCCAGTCGGCGTGGAGGTAGGGGCGGACGGGGGGACCGTCGCGGTGCTGGTCGGTGAGCCAGGCTTCCAGGCGGGGAGCGATGGCTTCGGGGGCACGGGCCCAGGCCCAGAACACCGACACTTCGTCTTCGGGGCGGGCGAGGGCGAGCAGAGCGTCGGCGGCTGCGGCGGAGCGCTCGAGCTCGAAGCGGTCGAGCACCTCGGAGAGACCGTCAGGGGCGTCGTCTTGGAAGGGGATGCCCGGTCCACCGGGGACCCGGATGGGGGCGGTGGCGCCTTGGGGGACCACCACTTCTTCGCCCGACCGCACGAGCGCGACCGCGCCGCTGCTCACCGACAGGCCGCCTTCGCCGGTGTGGTCGACGGTGAGGGTGTAGGCGCAGCCCAGGTCGACGGCGCGCACGATGGGGGTGTCGACGATGAGCACTTCGGGTGGGGCATCGACCACCGCGTGGACGGTGCCTCGGGCGAGCTCGAGGTGATGGCGGTCGGAGCCTGTGGACAGCAACCGCAGGCGGCTGTCGGGGCCGACCTCCATCCAGCCGATGTCGGCAACGGTGACGAGGGCTGTGGAGTCGGGCCCGGTCTCGAGCCAGGTGTCGGGTGCGAGCCGGCAGGGTGTGTCGGGGCACACGTCGGGACCTTCGAGTGTGTCGACGGCCCAGGCCACGGAAGGCGGCGGAGCGGAAGGGACGACCGGTTCCTCCGACGGGACGGCCACGATGAGCGCAGCAGCGGCGGCGAGCGCGAGGCCGACAGCCCACCGGATGCGCCGACGGGGCGCGGGACGGGGGGGCGCACGCTCGGGCAGCGGCGGGAGCGCACCGCGGTAGCGCAGGGGGCGGAGCGCAGCCTCGAGGTTGGCCAGGTGGGGGTCGGTGGGGGGGGCGTCGGGGTTCCAGAGGGGGTCGGTCATTGGTCCTTCCCCACAGACAGGGCGTGGCGGAGCTTCTGCATGCCCCGGTGGAGGTTCACCCGGACAGAGGCCGGGGTCATGCCGGTGGCGGCGGCGATCTCGGGGCCGCTCATGCCCTCGACGAGGCGCATGAGGAGGGTCTCGCGGTAGGCCTCGGGCAGCGCGACGATGGCGCGGATGGCCTGGCGGGCCTCGGCGCTGGGTGGGTCGGTCTGGCCCGGCAGGCGGTCGACCTCGGAGAGTGGGACGACGGCACGGCGGCGACGGGCGCAGTCGATGGCCCGGTTGCGGGCGATGCGGGCCAGCCAGGGGCCCACGCGGTGGGGGTCCTGGAGCTCGGGGAGCCGCTGCCAGGCGACGAGAAAGGTCTCTTGCACCACCTCTTCGGCTTCGCCATACGGCAGCCGGGCGAGGGTGATGGCGTGGCACATCGGTGCGAGACGGTGGTGGAGCCGGGCGAAGGCCTTCCGGTCGCCAGCACGCGCAGCACGCGTCAGGTCGGCGGTGGAGGGGGACATCGCGGGCGCCTCCGAGCGGGCCAGGGCGAGGTTCATGTTGGGGGAGACGGGGCCCGGGCCCGAACCGTTATCGAAGAATCGAGCGGGGTGGCTGCAGGTAGGCGTCGTGGGCTGCGCAGGCTGCGTGTCGACGAGACTCACAGGTCCATTGCAGGAAGCGGTACCCTCGTGGGCTATACACTCGTATAGCGCCCCACTCGGAGGACACGATGCTGCTCCTGCTCGGCTCTCTCACCGTCGCCCAAGCGGCTCCCCACCTGGACTGCCGCCTGCCCGATGCGCTCGACGCACTCCGTGGAGTCCACGTGGACCGGGTGGACGGATCGGTCCGCCAGCCCCGGCCGGGACCGGGCCTGTTCCCGGTCGACGCCCCCCCGCCACCCGACGGAAAGCCGGTCTACGGCACCGCCTACGACTACGCCATCGAGTCCGAGAACTTCGTGGTGACGTGGTGGGACGGGTCGGTCGACCGGGCCACGGCCGAGCTCACGTCGGCGGTCATGGAAGACACCTGGCAGGCACTGGTGGTGGAGCAGGGGTGGCCCGCACCCGACTCTTCAGACGACTACCTGTTGTGGGTGGTGTTGGACCGCACGCTGTCGGGCACCGGCATCACCTACGAGTACTACTCGGACGCCTACCCGAACGGGTACCCGGCGGTGTACGTGAACCCCGACTATGCCTGGGATGAGGCGTTCTACCGCAACCTGGTGGCCCACGAATTCGTGCACACTCTGCAGTATGGGATGCGCGACTACACCGAGACGGGTGGCGAGAGCTGGTACTGGGAGGCCAGCGCCCAGTGGGGTGCGGAGCGTGCGGCGCCTGCGGTGGACGGGCACCTGGACTCATCGGCCTACTACGCCGACCGGCCCTGGTATCGATTCGACTCGATGGACGACAGCCACCAGTACGGCATGTTCGTGCTGAACGCCTACCTGGAGGAGGTGGCGGGCGACGACGACACGATGCGGCAGGTGTGGCTCGAGGGTGCCGGACGCGCAGGCCAGACCTGGGATGTGGTCTTGGAGGCCGCGACGGGCCTGCCCCCCGCCGACATCTGGGGCGGGTTCACCGCTGCCTATGCCAACGACGCGCTCGCAGAGTCGTCCGGATACGCCGATGTGTTGGTAGACGGTTCCCTCACCGACGGACAAGCGGGCGCAGTGGCCTACCTGGGCACCGACTACTTCGAAGCCACCAGCGACCACACGCTGACCGTGGGCTCACCCGACGGCCACGACGTCATCGTGTCGTCGCCGCAGGGTTGGGGGACCTCGGTGCAGGTCCGGGCGGGCGACCGGGTGGGGGTGATCGGGCTGGAGGACCGGACCGCTGCGTCGTATGTCCTCACGCTGGGCGACCCCGAGGAACCGGTGGAAGACCCCGACGACACCGGCGACACCGGCGACACCGACGACACCGACGCAGGCACACCGGGCACGGAAGACACGTCCGACGACGCGGTGGCCGAGCCGGAAGCAACCGAGGGCACAGGCACCGACAAGTCGGGCTGCATGGTGGTCTCGGGGGCGGGCTCGTGGGCGGCCGTGGGTGTGGGGCTGATGGTGGTGGCACGGCGCCGCCGGTCAGGCCACCACTGACGGGCGAGACAGGGCGACCGTGAGGAGGTGGTCGCAGGCACGGCGTGCTGTGGTCGCCCGGGCGGTGGGGTCTTCGAGGGTGTCGAGACCCGCACGGCCAAACGCGAGGCAGACCCAGGAGAACGCAAGGTCGGCGCGGACTGTGGGCGACAGCGAGGGGTGCTGTTCCCTCAGCTCGGTGTCGAGCGCCGAGCGAAACCCACCGTAGAGCTGGCGGAGGTGCTGCGCGATGACGGTGTCGGTGGGGGCGATGGCGATGAACGCATCGACCGCACGCGCGGGCCGCGGGGGGCCGTCGGCGCCAAACGAGGACAAGAGCCAATCGAGCAGGGTTTCGAGTCGGCGCTGAGTCGGTGCTGCAGCGAGGACTTCGAGAGTGCGGCGCTGGTAGTAGGTGCAGAGTCGGGCGACCGCGGCATGCACGAGCCGTGTGCGGCTGCCGAAGTGGTGCTGGACCAAGGTGCGGTGGAAGCCCCCGATGGTGGCAATTCTCGAAAAGGAAGCAGCCTGCACACCATACTGCACGATGGCATCCTCGAAAGCATCCAGGATGCGCTGCTGGGGGTCGGACTGGGCCATCGGGGTTCCTCCGGGGGGCGCCCGAGTGTAATTGGATTGGTACCGAACTACTGTTCCAACATGGTGTGGTGAGACGGATCATCCCCCGGGGCTTTGCCGGCACCGGCTCACGTGGAGCTGTCCCGCGGCAGGCGGCCCGGGGCGCCCCCTGTGCAATGGTCTTGAGATGGACCTCACGCCCCGCGCCCTCGCTCTGTCCCTCGTGGTGTCGACCATCGCCGGCGCACTCGTGGGGCTGGAGCGTGAACCCCGCGGCGACCAGCCCTCGGCTCGGTTCGCAGGCATCCGCACCTACCCCATGTTCTCGCTATTTGGCGCGCTGTGTGCACTGGCGGCAGCGGCGTGGGGCGGGGTGGTGTTCGCGATGGGACTGGCGGTGCTCGCCGGGCTGTTGGGGCTGGCCTACCGAGCAGACAGGGTCCGCATCGGGGGCCCCGAGCGCCCCGGCCTCACCAGCGAAGCCGCTGCGTTGGTGGTGTTCATGTTGGGTGCCCTCCCCTTCGCCGAAGGTACGGGCATCGTCCACGAAGGCCGCCTCCTGCTGACCATCGCCGGCAGTGCGGTGCTCACGGGCCTGTTGTCGATGCGGTCTCCCCTCCACCGCTTCGCCCGTGCCGTCGACACCGCAGACGTCCACGCCACCGTGCAATTCGTCCTGTTGGCCGCGGTGGCGCTCCCTCTGGTGCCCGACGTCCCGCTCGGGCCCTACGGAGCGCTCAATCCCCACTCCATCACGCTGGTGGTCGTGCTTGTCGCAGCCATCAGCTTCGTGGGCTACGCGGCCGTGCGGGCGCTGGGCCCACGTCGGGGCATCGGACTGGTCGGCCTCTTCGGCGGCCTGGTGTCGTCCACGGCGGTCACCCTCACCTTCTCGAGCCGCGGACGCGAGACCCCTGCGCTGGCACGGGCGTGTGCGATGGCCATCGTGGTGGCGTCCACGGTGATGTTCCCCCGTGTGTTGGTCGAGCTGTGGGCGCTGGACCGCCCCCTGGTCGCTCTCGCGGCACCGCCGGTGCTGGCGATGTTGGGCGTGGGAATGGTGGGGGTGGCCGTGTTGTGGTGGGGCAACACCCGTCGAGACGACGGCGAGGGGCCCAGCCCGAAGTTCTCCAACCCATTCAGCCCGGGAGAAGCCTTCAAAGTGGGCGGGCTGTTCGCTGTCGTGCTGGTGGTGGCGGCGTGGGCCCAGCATCAGCTGGGGGCAGCGGGCATCTACCTGTCTGCAGCGGCAGCCGGCCTCACCGACGTGGACGCCATCGTGCTGTCCTTGGCCCGAATGCACGCGGATGGTGAGCTCGCCGACCAGGTTGCGGTGCGGGCCATCACGCTGGCCACGCTGGTGAACACACTGGTGAAGGCCGGCATGGCGATGGTGCTGGGCGGCCGACCGGTGGGACGCCCGGTGATGTTGGTGCTCGGGCTGGTGGCTGCCACGGGCCTGGGGGTGGCCCTGGTGACGACCTGAGCTGCGGGTCCCGGACGGCCCACAGGGCGCAACGCAAACGCTCGATGCTCGGTGCGTTGCCTACGCACCGAACTTCACTTGCCGTCCAGGCCGTGTCGGCGCATGAGGCGGTAGACAGTGCTTCGGGCGACGCCGAGGGCCCGGGCGGCTTCGCTCACGTTGCCGTCGGCTTCGGCGAGGGCCCGCTGGAGCGCCAGGACCTTGGCCTCTGCGAGGGACGGGGCTTCGGCGGCGGGGGTCTGGCTGGCGGATGGATGGCCGGGAATCGCCAGGTGCCACACCTCGACCGTGGGGTGCCCGCCGGAGACCACCAGCGCGTGGTGCAATGCCATGCGGAGCTCGCGCACGTTGCCGGGCCAGGGGGCACGTTCGATGTGTTCGAGCGCCGCTGCACTCAGGTCGGGGACGGGCTGGATGCGAAGCTCGGCGCAGAGTCGAGCGAGCAACACCCGACACAACAGGGGAAGGTCGGTGCGGCTGCGGACGGGCGGAAGCTGCAGAGTGGCGCCGCGCACCCGGTAGTAGAGGTCGGCGCGGAACTGGCCCTCGGCGACCATCGCTTCGAGGTCGCGGCTGGTGGCACAGACGAGCCGGACGTCGGCGCACCGGGGCTCGTGTTCGCCCACCCGGTGGTACTGGCCATCTTCGAGGAAGCGCAGCAGCAAGCTCTGGAGCTCGGGGGGCATCTCGCCCAGCTCGTCGAGGAACAGGGTGCCCCGATGGGCCATCGCCACCCGACCTTCGCGTCCGCCCCGGGCCGCACCGGTGAACGCACCGTCGGCGTAGCCGAACAGCTCACTGTGCAGCAAGCTGGGGCTCAGGGCCGCGCAGTTCACGGGCACGAAGGGATGGGGTGCGCGCTCACTCGCTGTGTGGATGCCTTGAGCGAGCAGTTCCTTGCCGGTGCCGGTCTCGCCCAGGACCAGGACCGGGAGGGTGCTGCGGGCGATCTGAGCGGCGTGCGCCCGGACCGCAGCCAGGGCGGGGTCGGTGCCGACGAGACCGGAGAACGCGGCGTTTACGTTGGGGCGACGGGGGACCGGACGGGGAGGGGTGGTGAGCACGACGAGCCAGGAGATGATGCGACCGTCGCGCCCTTCGACCGGCTCGACATCCATCCCCGGGACCCGAAGCTGGCCCCGACCGATGGCTTCGAGCTCGTGGACTTCGATGCCAAGCGCTTCGGGCAGTCGCGCCCGCACGCGGACGATGCCGTCGGGGCCACCACGGGAAGGACCGAGCGCGAGCCCGGCCGCCATCGCAGCAGGATTGGCGGCGTGGATGCGGTGGTCGGGCCCCACGAGCAACGCGGGGTCGCGGAGTCGGCCGAGCAGCCGGTGGATGAGCGCACCGCCGGCGCCGTCCATCATGCTGAGTCGGAGGGCCTCTTCGATGGCCTTGGCGGTGGCGATGACCGCGGCGCCCGCCAGGGGATTGGCGGCGTCCAGGAAGCTCGTGGCGTCGAGAACCCCCACCACCTCGCCCCAGGGGTCGCGCACCGGGGCGGCGTAGCAGACCAACGCATGGTGGGGACGCGCCAGGTGGGCCTGCCCCGACACCATGACCGGACGGTTCTCGGCGAGCGCAGTGCCCACGGCGTTGGTGCCGCGGGTCCCCTCGTCCCACAGCGAACCCGGCTCGAGCCGTACCCGCCGCGCTTCTTCGTCGAATGCCCCCCCTGCATCCCGGCGCAGCACCATGCCGTCCGAGTCGGCGAACAACAGCGAGAAGTCGTGGCGCTCGAACAGGGGCAACGTAGGCGCCAACACATCATCGAGAACGTCGAGCAGCTCGCCCGAGCGTTCCTGGTGGGCCCGCAGCCGGCCCTCGCTGTGGATCGGGAGGACCTCGGGTCCGTTGGCCAATGCACCGGCCGCCCGCGCCCGCCACCAGCGCTCTTCCAAGGGGCCATGGACATCGGAGGGAGCCGACCAGAAGCGGCTCCACTGCGATGGGTCGGTCACGCGGAGGTCGAGCCAGCTCATGGGAAGTCCGGGGTGCGACCCACATGGTCGGAGGAGTGTGCGAGCCAGGCAAGTGCGAATTGGTGTTCGCAGTGGAGCATTGTGCAACACCGTGTCGCAACACGGGTCGCAGGGCGTGTCTCGCGTCGCAACACCTTGCGCACCAGCACCTCACTCTCGGGTTGGCATACGCCTTGCTTAACCGACCGTCCACCCCGTGTGAGCCGACGATGACCTACGCAGACCCGAACACCGAAGGAGCCCTGGTCCACTTCAAGTCCCGGTACGAGAACTTCATCGGGGGCAAGTGGGTCGCACCAAGCCAAGGCGCCTACTTCGAAGTCGTGACGCCGGTCACGGGGAAGGTCTTCACCGAGGTGGCACGCTCCACCCACCACGACATCAGCCTGGCGCTCGATGCCGCCCACGAGGCCTTTCACCCATGGTCGACCACCGCACCCAGCGAACGCGCGGTGGTGCTGCATCGCATCGCCGACCGGATGGAGTCCAACCTCGAGGCCCTGGCGGTCGCCGAGACGTGGGACAACGGTAAGGCCATCCGCGAGTCCCTCTCTGCAGACCTGCCCCTGGCCATCGACCACTTCCGGTACTTCGCGTCGGCGATTCGGGCCCAGCAAGCACCCACCAGCGTGCTCGACGAACACACGGTGGCGTACCACTTCCACGAGGCCATCGGCGTGGTGGGGCAGATCATCCCCTGGAACTTCCCGCTCCTCATGGCTGCGTGGAAGCTGGCTCCGGCGCTGGCTGCCGGGTGCACCGTGGTGCTCAAGCCCGCCGAGCAGACGCCCGTGTCGGTGCTGCTGCTGATGGAGCTCATCGGCGACTTGCTGCCCCCCGGCGTGGTGAATGTGGTGAACGGCTACGGCCCCGAGGCCGGCAAGCCCCTCGCCCAGTCCGACCGTGTGGCCAAGGTCGCGTTCACCGGCGACACCACCACGGGGCGGCTCATCATGCAGTACGCCAGCGTGAACCTCATCCCCGTGACGCTCGAGCTCGGGGGCAAGTCTCCGAATGTGTTCTTCGGCGATGTGTGGGCCCGCGACGACGCCTTCCGTGACAAGGCCCTGGAAGGCTTCACCCTGTTCGCCCTCAACCAGGGCGAGGTGTGCACCTGCCCCAGCCGCGCACTGCTGCAGCAGAACATCTTCGGCGACTTCCTCGACGCCGCCATCACACGCACCGAGTCCATCCGGGTGGGCAACCCCCTCGACCCGGAGACCATGATGGGTGCGCAGGTCTCGCGCTCCCAGCTGGACAAGATTCTCAGCTACATCGACATCGGCAAGCAGGAAGGCGCGGAGAGCCTCACCGGAGGCCATCGGGTCGACCCCGGCGGCAACCTTACGGATGGATACTATGTTGCACCCACCATCTTCACCGGCCACAACAAGATGCGCATCTTCCAGGAGGAAATCTTCGGGCCGGTGGTGAGCGTGACGCGGTTCACCGACTTCAACCACGCCATCGAGCTGGCCAACGACACCCTCTACGGGCTGGGTGCGGGTGTGTGGACCCGCGATGTGAACGCCGCCTACCGCGCCGCCCGAGCCATCAAGGCCGGCCGCATCTGGCAGAACTGCTACCACCTGTACCCAAGCCATGCGTCGTTCGGCGGCTACAAGCAGTCTGGCATCGGTCGCGAGACGCACCTGATGATGCTGCAGAACTACCAACAGACGAAGAACGTGCTCGCATCCTACGACGAGCACGCGCTCGGGTACTTCTGAACCCTCGACGCCTTCAACCAAAATAGACCGCGCCCCCCGCCGACTTCGGTCGGAGCGGTTCCCGCGGGGTCCCGAACAATCGGGACCCCGCCTTTGGTTGCGGCGACGGTCAGAAGCCGCCGCCCCAGTGCATGTACAGCGCGCCGGCGTTGCTGTCGGCCGATGTGTCCGCCCACATCAGCTCCGCCCGTCCGTCTCCGTTCAGGTCGCCCGCATAGTGGGCCACCCCACGGTAGGGCTCGGTGGTCTCGACCTCGAGCCGTGCCCCGGCCACATCGTACAGGTCGGTGGTGCCGGAGACGGGGCCATACACCAGCGCAAGACCCGCCGACGTGGAGAACTCCCGGCCCGCGATGAGCAGGTCGGCGTGGCCATCTCCATCCACATCTCCCACCAGCTCGGTCGAGTAGCCGGTGTAGGACCCCGAGGCCGGCGCATCGAGCTTTGCGTGGTGGTCGTCGTGCTGCAGCGTGCCGGAGATGGGCCCGAGGAACAGGCGGGCCGAGCCCCCGTCCCCATCGCCATAGGCGCCGAGCAGCAGGTCGTCGTAGCCATCGCCGTCCACGTCGCCCGCAGTGCTGCAGGCTTGCGCGCTCGCCAGGTCGACCGATGGGTCGGACGAGCCCTCGATGCGTCCACCACCATCGCTGGTGTCGACCGCCCCACTCAAGGGTCCGTACGAGACGAACACCAGCCCGCGGCTGCTGTCGGCCCAGCTGGCGGTGGTGGCCACATCGGCCATCCCATCGCCGTTCAGGTCGCCTCGTGCATCGATGCCACGGCCGAACAGCTCCTCGGCTTCGGCCGAATAGAGCGTCGCGGTCGCGGCGGAGAGACCCACCGCACCCGACACCACGCCCTCGTACACGTACACCGTCTGTGCACCGGAAGCAGCGAACAGCAGGGCATCCACGCCGTCGCCATCCAGGTCACCCAGCGCGATGCCGCGGCCCAACATGTGGTCGTAGTCGGTGCCGTCGAAGGTGGCGCCCGGGGTGGTGAGGTCGGACAGGCCCGACGGGGACCCATACTGCACGTAGACCCGGCCATAGTCGCCAGCGCCCGTGGCCCCATGCACCAGGTCATCGATGCCGTCGCCGTCCAGGTCGCCCGAGTGGAGGTCCCAGCCCACATATTGGCGGTCGGCCAGGCCCGTGTAGCTGAAGTCTGCGTCGGCGCCGTCCAGCGCCCCACTCAAGGGTCCGTACTGCACGTGCATGAAGCCAGAGTTGAACCCATTGGCGTCGGAGTAGGGCGCCGACGACACGACATCGGCCGTGCCATCCCCATCGAAGTCGCCCGCCGCTGCAAACTGGCCGTCGTAGTCCATGCCGGTCTCGCCATGCAGCGAAAACGCGGCGCGGGAGCCATCCAGGGTGCCCGTGAGCTCACAGCCCGGGGCCACACCATCGCAGTTGTCGTCGATGCCGTTGTGGCAGACCTCCTCGGCGTCGGGGTGGACGGCTCCGTTGGTGTCGTCGCAGTCGTCGCCGCCCGACTCCAGGTACCCGTCCGGGGCAACACAGGCTTCGATGGTGTCGTCTCCACCAAACCCATCGTCGTCCACATCGGCCCAGAAGGTCTGGAGCACACCTTCATCTACGCTGTCGTCGCAGTCATCGTCGCGGTCGTTGCACACCTCGGGTTGGTCGGGGTGGATGTCGGGGTTGGTGTCGTCGCAGTCCTCACCCAAGACACCGTCCGCATACCCGTCCGGGGCGTCACATGCGGTGACGGAGTCTGCGAGAACAACGTAGCCGTCGCCATCTCCATCTGCGTACCACGCGACGGCGTCGCAGTCGTCGTCGGTGGTGCTGCCGTCACCGCCGGTGTCTTCGATGGGCACTTCGTCCACACCGTCAACGGTCCCCGACACGGTGTCGTCCTTTCCAGACGAACAAGCCACTGCCACCATCGCCATGAGCGTCGGTCGAATTGCGCGCATCTCAGATCCCCACCAGCACGGGTGCAGCGGCGGAGCCCTGGTCGGTGGCGAACGCCGTGACCGAGCCCGAAGAGTAGCCAGAGGCGGAGCCCCAGTAGATGTAGCTCTCCGATGCGTACGTCTCGTAGCTTGCACTGGGGAAGACGAGGTCGATGTAGCCGTCTTCGTCGAGGTCTCCGGCCGACGCCCACAGAGGTGCCAGCGTGGGCAAGGTGGTCTCGTTGAGGTCGCAGAAGCCAGAGGTGCTGCCCCAATAGATCTGCGAGGTGGTCACGTTGGCGGAAGTGTCGTCCCAAGACGACGGAACCACGAGGTCGACATAGCCGTCTTGGTCGAGGTCTTCGAGGAGCAGGCCGTAGGCGCCCATGGTGGGGAGCGCACAGCTGTCGCCTGCGCTGAACGACCCGGCGTCGTTGTAGTACACATAGGAGTCGCCCTCGTAGCCGGTGCTGCCCCACAGGCTGGCGAACACGAGGTCGTCGTCTCCGTCGCCGTCCACATCGGCCACAGCCACATCGAAGGGATGGCTGGTGGGCAGGCCGGTGGTGTAGGGCGCGGCGAAGCGGTTGCCGTCGTTTTCGTAGAGCGTGCTGTTGATCTGCCACGCCCACGTGTTGTCGGTGGTGTTGGCGAAGACAAGGTCCAGCAGGCCATCTCCGTTGAAGTCGGCGGTCTCCACGTCGCGGCAGCCCGCGGTGGCGAGGCTGGTGGTGTCGAGGGTGGAGAACTGGGCGCCATCCCCCCAGTAGATGGTGGAGTCGGGCTCGTACAGGCCGCCGTCCGAGTCGTCGTAGTAGTTGCAGAACACGAGGTCTTCGTAGCCATCGTTGTCCAGGTCGCCGGCCGTCATCTCCCAGGCACCGTAGGTGGGGAGGTCGGTGCGGGCGGCGGTGGAGTACCCGGAGCCGCTGCCCCAGTACACAAACGAGTCGAGCTTGAAGCCCTGGTTGCCGCCGGTGGAGCTGTTGGCGAACACGAGATCGGTCCAGCCATCGCCGTCGAGGTCGTGGCGCAACACTGTGGTGGCGCCGATGGTGGGCAGGTCGGTGCGGTCGAGGTCGGAGTGTCCAGACGCGCTGCCCCAATACACATACGAGTCTACGTACCGGGTGCCCGCGGCGTAGGAGTTCACGACCACAATGTCGACGTAGCCGTCCTGGTTCAGGTCCTCGGTCTCTGCATGCCAGCCGCTGAGGCCGGCCAGCTCGGTGGCACCGCCTGCGAGGTAGTCGGGCCCGAAGAGCAGAAATGTGTCGGCATCGCCGTAGGTGCCGTCGTCGTCCCAGTAGCCGACGGCCAGGATGTCGGGCTGGCCGTCGCAGTTCAGGTCGGTGCAGACGTCGCGGCCGTCGCAGTCCTGGTCGATGCCATCGCCAGGCGTCTCGGTGGTGGTCGACCCCGGGTACACCGTGGCGTCCGTGTCGTCACAATCGGTGGCATCCATCGCGGCGTTCGCCGGGGCGGTGCACTCGGTGGAGATGTTGGCGGGGTCGGCGTAGTCGTCGCCATCGAGGTCGAGGGTCCACGGTCCGCCGTCGGTGCCGTCTTCATCGACCGTGGTGTCGCAGTCGTCGTCGACCGTGTTGCACAGCTCGGGTGCGCCCGGGTACGTGGTGGCCACCATGTCGTCGCAGTCGGAGCTGTCGGTGACCGTGCCGGTGGGCGCGCTGCAGGCTTCGGTGGACGCGAGGGGATTGCCGAACCCGTCGCCGTCCGCGTCGTCGTAGAACGTGGTGGTCACGCCCTCGTCGACGGTCCCGTCGCAGTTGTTGTCCGCCTCGTCACACACCTCTGCGGCGCTGGGGTGGATGGCGGGGTCTGTGTCGTCACAGTCGCCGCCGTCGTCGGTCCAGCCATCGCCGTCGGCGTCGGTGCCGCTCAATGGCGAGATGTCAGCAGACTTGGCGCCCGAGCCATCGCCGACGTCTGGGGCTTTGTCCCCGCAGCCAAAGGCCACTGCGAAGAAGATGGGGAAGAGTGGGGTGCGCGAGGATTCGCGATGCATGGAGACTCCCTGTGGCTGCCGCAAAGCGGCGGACCCGTCCCAACGGTTGGGGGCGGGCAGCGGCCGGGCTCAAGGGGGGAGCCTCCCGCGACTTACGTTGGACTCGGTTTCACGCCGATTACACCCCGGAAATATCTGTAACGGCGCATGAAGTCGTCACACGCCCGTACGCGTCAGTCGATGGGAGGGGGCGGAAAGAGCAAGCCTGTGTCGAGGCCGAGCGCGCGCACGACGAACAGCACCCGCTCGGCCACCTCCCGGTCCTGTTCGGCCACGCCGTAGCCGGCCATCGCGGCCTCACGCTTCTTGTCGCCCAGGTGGCCGATGTGGGAGGGCCAGGGCGTCGCCCGAAGGAACACCGGCCCCCCCTCGATGTCCTTCCAAGCCGCCCACAGCTTGTAGCTGTGCGAGGGCGTGACGGTTGGGTCGGAGGCACCGGTGGTGATCCAGACGGGGGGCAGGCTGGCCGGGGCGGCGTGGACCGGCGAGATGGCCCGGAGCACCGCTCGCTGGCCCGGGTCTGCGGGGCGTCCGTACTCGGCAGGCCACCAGCGGCCCATCGCCGGCCCACGGATGAGGTCGTGCACGCCGGAGCCGGTCAAGACCGCGCCGAACAGGTGAGGCTCGCGGGCGACTGTGGCCGCAACAGTCAGCCCACCATTGCTGAAGCCAGACATCGCAAGACGCCCTTCAGACGACCAGCCTGCGTCCACGAACCACCGCCCGGCGGCCACCACGTCGTCGAAGGTGCGGTCGAGGTCGGCCTTGCGGGCCTGTTCGTGCCACGCCTCCCCCCGCTCACTGCCCCCCCGCGCATGCACCGTGGCCACGATGCCGCCCATCTGCATCCACAACAGGGACGCGATGTCCACATGGGCCCGCATCGAGGTCCCGAAGCCGCCGTACACCTTGAGCCACACCGGCGTGTCTGCATCGGGCACCAGCCCCTTCGGCATCACCACAGACACCGGCACCTCGGTGCCATCGGCGCTCACGGCCAACACCTGGAAGAGCTCGGCCGGCACCCCTGGAACGTGGGGCTCGACCGGCGTGTACGCACCACCTCGGTCCCGCAGCCACACCTCCTGGCCCCGCGGAGACACCCCGTGAACACGGGCGAGGTCGAGGGACGTGCCCTGCATCCACGCATGGGAGAATGGCCCGCCTACGGGTGTTCCCAGCACCTCACCCCCCTTCGCACGCTCGGTGAGGTGCACCGCCCCATCCACCACGGACGTCACCAGGAATCGGTCTTCGATCCAAGCCACCCGCTGGAACGGCTCGAGCTCGGTGTCTTCGAGCCACGTCTCCCACCCCGAAGAACGGGACCAGCCCGGCGTGATGGCGACCACCCGTGTGTTGGCCTCCGCCCCCTTCTCCACCTGCATCAGCAGCGTGTCGCCAGCTTCGCCAGCCCAGCGGTAGGTGGTGCGTGGGATGCGGTAGCGGCGGGCTTCACCCTCCACGACCAGGCTGTGCGGGCGCCACCCTCGGCTACGCTTGCGACACCGGGCCGCCTTCCACACCAGCGTGCTTCCTGTGCGAAGGTTGGACAGCGACCAGCAGCCCCAGCGCGAGAACACGGTCTCTGTGGTGTCTCCGGTGAAGTCCAACGCGGTGACGTGGGTTCGCCCGTGCTTCCGCACCATCCGCTGGATGCCTGTGCCGTCGGCCGTGAAGGTGTGGAAGCCGCGCTCGTACTCGCCCAGGAAGCGGTGGGTCCCGGAGCCCACCTCGGTGAGGTAGTGCAGACACGGCTCGGTCTTCTTGTTCGGGTCGAGGGGGTCGGGCTCGGGACGACGGCGGCCCCACAGCAGCCACCGCCCGTCGGTAGACAGGTCCATCTTGCAGACCGGCCACCAGGACTCGGGCTCCACATCCGTGACATCGACCGTGTAGGCGCCATCCTCGCGCTGCACCTCCAGCGACCGGTGGACCCGCCACAGCTTGCGTTCCGGCTCGCCCTCGTTCGCGGGGTCGGGCCACGTGTGCAGCACAAGCAGTGCCCCGTCGACCGCATCCACCACGGACTGCCGGTTGTTTCGGTGGACGCGCCAGGCCGTCACGAGCCTGGTGAGGTCGTCGAGCTCCTCGTCCGCATCAAGCCACGCGAGCGCTTCGGCGGTGCGAGCGTCGCGCCACTCCACCACCTCGGGAGCATCCGGGTCTTCGAGCCAACGAAGAGACCGGTCATCGTCCGCCCGGGCCCACGTGCCCATCCACAGCAGCAGCCAGCTCGACATGACTCCTCCCGACAGCTGAAGTGTGGCACGAGGCGCCGTCAGCACACCGGCCGCTCGACTCGTCCATTGGAATGGCCATGCAAGCCTGATCGGTCGACGGCTGCCGTCCGGTCGGCCAACAGGTCTCCTCACGAAAAGGTGTTCCATGACCGTCCCGACCCGCCGCTTCCTGCTCGCCGGACTCCCCGGCCTCGCGCTCACCGTCGCAGGCTGTCCCAAGCTGCCCAACGGGGCAGGCAAGAAGCTGAAGAAGTTCCTCCCCACCGTGCGCTTCGACACGGTCAACGTGCGCAGCATCGACTTCGACAAGGCCGACCTCGACTTCGTCTTCCAGGTCGACAACCCCCTGCCGCTGAAGGTGGGCCTCGCGAGCCTCACCTACGCCCTGTCGCTCGAAGGCGTGGACTTCCTGTCCGGAAAGGACCCCGACGGCGTCAAGCTGCGCGCCGAAGCATCGTCTCCCCTGCCTCTGCCGCTCACATTGCGCTGGAAGAAGGCGGCCGAGCTGCTGGCGGCCACCCGCGGCAAAGACGACCTGGGCTTCGGGCTCGAGGGCAACCTCGGCTTCAACACGCCCGCCGGCGTGGCCACCCTCCCCTACAGAGCCGGCGGGACCGTCCCCGCGCTGCGCCGTCCCACATTCCGCTTCGCCGGCCTGCGGCTCAAGGACCTCCAGCTCGCCCAAGACCGCGCCCGCCTCGCCCTCGACCTGGGCGTGACGAACCTCGGAGGCGCCACCATCGGCCTGCACGACTTCAAGTACCGGTTCCGACTGGGCGACAACAACGTGGCACGCGGCAACACAGGCGAGCTGGCATCGGTGGGGGGCGACACCGAGAAGACGGTGGCGCTGCCCATCGACATCACCCTGTCCAAGCTGGGCAAGAGCGTGCTCGACGCCCTCACCTCGCGCGGAAAGATCCAGACCGGCCTCGCCGCCGACCTCACCGTGTCGACCCCATTCGGCAAGGTGCCCTTGTCGATCGACGAGTCGGGCAAGCTGCAGGTGGGGTAGGGCCGCTCAGGGCTTGACCCCGCTGGACGACCGCGTGGCCGCGGCTTCGATCAGACACGCGCCGTAGCCGTCGTTCAGCTCGGGGTAGGCGGCGGTCATGGCCCGCACGATGTCGCGGTAGTCGGCGCGATGGGCGTAGGCGGCGTCGGTCCAGGCCACCGCGCTGCAGAGGTCGCCGAAGAAGTAGTCGGCGGGCAGGTCCTTCACGATGGCCCGTTCGGTCACGCCGCCCACCAGTGCGCCGCCGGTCTCGGCGACCGTGTGGCCCACCTTGCCGCCGCCCACCACCTTCTCCAGGCCGGCCTTGGTGGCCTCCTGGGCGATGGTTCCGACCAGCTCACCAGCCATGAGGCGGTTGTCCCAGCGGTCGAGGGAGCCATCGGCGCGGACGGGACTGGCGAAGTCGCCCGAGCTGGCGGGCTCGATGCCGGCGATGGCATCTCCAGCGGCGAGCCCCGGCCCCTTGTGGCGCCACGCCTCGATGTCGGCGGCCAGCTGGCGGTGCCTGGCACGGACGGCCTCGGTGGCGGCGTAGTCGGATGCCATCGCGCCCACGGGGTCGGCGTCCATCTCAAAGGTGTAGCGGTCGAAGAAGTCGAGCATCCACCACCGGAAGGTGCGGACGAACTTCATGTCGTCGGACGCGACCTCGGTTCCGTCGGCACACCGCTCGATGGCCCACGACCCCTTGATCTTCTGCCCCCCGAGCGCGGTGCGGTACAGCTTGCCCGATGCCTTCATGGCGCTGGCGCGCTTGCCATGGGCCTCTTCGAAGCGCAGCCGGTAGTCGCAGTCGACCACGCTGCGGCCGACGATGGGGTCGACCACGTGGACCTCGGCCTCACCACCGATGGCGGAGGCGAAGGCGTCTTCGAACCACTGGCGCTTCTTCTCGGCGTGTTCGCCCAGCCCGGCACCCTTCTCGAGCACCGAGGCCGCCAGGTGGCCGCCTTCCTTGCTGCCTGCCTTCTCGGCGGCGCGATGGGCGGCATCGGTAGTGGCCTTGCCCACACCTTCGGCCAGCTTGCCGGTGGCGGAGTCCAGCGCAGCACCAGCCGCACCGAAGCCTGCCGACTCCCCGAGCTCGGCCAGCCCGAGGCCTCCTTGGGGCGGCACCACCACCAGGCGGGCCGGGGGAGCCTGTGCACTCGGCGCCATGCCCATCTTCACCTTCGCTCTCGAGCACGCAGAAAGCACCACAAGGGTGCTCAACAACACCAGACCACGTACGGACATTCACACCTCCGAAGCGGGCGCCATACACCGCCCCCCGTCCCCGGGCCACTCCAGCCTGTCGGCCCCCCCCCCAACGTTCGGGAGCGAGATGTCCCGCATCACCCGGAACACCCTTGGTGCCACCATCCTCGCGATGGTCTTGGCGTGTGGCGGGCTGCCGTCGTCCCCTCGGGGGGCCGCCTTCGATGTGCCTGCCCTCAACCAGCGCCGCGCCGAGCTCGTCGGAACGGTGGTCACCGTGCGCGGCCACCTCCACGGCCTCACCCGGCAGGGCCGACCCGCCACCCAGCTGAATGTGGGTGTGGGAGCGGCACCCGAGCTGTCATCCGAGACCATCCTCTGCATCGCCGACCCAAAGCACGAAGCCGAGTTCGACCAGCTGCAGGGCACCCCCATCACCGTGCACGGCCGGGTGTCGGACGACACCTTCTTCGAGACCACCATGCTCACCGGGTGCCGACGGGGTCCGGCGAAGAAGCGGAAGAAGAAGAAGCGGTAGACCTACCGGCCCGGCAGGCTGTCCAGCCACACGCTCGTGACGCTGTCCTTGTCCGCACCGTCGGCATCGCGAATGCCCGAACAGGCCCATCGGTTCATGAGCGACCAGCCCACGGTGTCCGCCAGTCCATCGCGCAGCACCCACGGTCCGATCGGCGCGTAGTCGTTGCGGAAGGCCCACACCAACATGTCCAGCTCGTGCTCAACCGACGCCTCGACCAGGCGATCTGTCCACCACTGCTGGTTGGCCTGCGAGCCCGGATGGGACACCCACCACCGCGTCGAGGTCGACGCATCATCCAGGGCCGCCCACGTGTCGCACCCGCGGGCAGAGGTCTCGGCCAACGCAACCGGACCGTCCCAAGGCAAGCGGTCGAGCTGGTCGAGTGGGTCGAGCTGCCGGGGGTACCTCGCGTGGGCTGTGCAGGTGCCCTCGGGCTCGTCTCCCCCCTCCCACACGGCCACATCGAGGTCGACGCCCGGGGGGGCGAGGTCCATGGCGTGTGGATAGAATGACAGGGCCAGCAGGTCCATGCGGTCGCCCTCGGCCAGGTCCAGGAGCGGCTCGGCATGCAGGGGAAAGCAGGCTTCTGCAGAGACGGCCTCGGGGGGTTCGGCCACCGGGTCGTCGCAGGTGGTCCATCGCAAGCCGCCGTAGCACGACTCTGCGTCGAACCCGAGCAGCTCCACCAACGTAAGGGTGGCGAACACAGGGAGGTCGGGGTCCACGCGGGCGCGGGTGCGGTCGTAGACGTCGTGGTACAGCGCCACCATGTCGGGCCACTGCGCAGGGCAGAGGTGCGCGTAGGCGTTGGCTTCCACCAGGATGGCGAGTCGCGCCGGGTTGAGCTTGGCGTGCAGGTACCGGACGAACTCCGCGTAGGCGGCGGCCACCTCTACTTCGGTGCCGTCGATGTCGAGGAGGGTGCCCGGGCCAAGGTCGGCACACGCTGCGCCCACGTCTTCCGACTGGTCGTTCGTCCGCCAGAGGGGCGCCAGGCTGGCCCGGTCGCCATCCAACACACTCACCGCCAGGTAGCCTCCCGGGTGCGCGGCGAACTGAACGGCGAACGCATCCACCCACGCCACCAGCGACGGGTCCAGTCGGGCGTCGTGAAAGGCGGCAGCGTCGGCGTCCGCAGGTGCGGGCGTGGCCATCACATCCCAGGGAATCGGCCGATCCCAGTGGAGCACCGGGGCGGTCGTGTCTGCAGCGATGTCGGCCAGCCAGCCATCGATGTCGTCGGTCTCTTCGAGGTGTCCGAAGCAGTCTCCGCGACCGATGCAGTCCTCGTTCTCCAGGTTGTGCTCGACGCGAAACTGCAGCAGGCCCAGGATGGGCGTCCGGACCGCAGGCTCGGCGGTGTCGGGGGCGTCCGCGGTGTCGGAGGTGTCCCCGGGGCTCTTCGTTCCCGATGAGCAGCCAAGGAGGAGGGACAGGACGACGGCTGTGGCGCGCATGGTGGTCTCCGCGGGTGACAGTCATCTGACACGCCTCGTCCGGCGGTCCGAAACCCAAGGGTCTCCGACCTGACGCAGATCGGTTCGTCTTTCGACCCATTGCACATCGGAACCGCCTCACCGCCGTGCGGTCGACCCCTCCAAGGAGGCTCCGTGCGCACCCTCGTCCCCGTCCTGCTCATCGGCTGCTCCAACGCCCAGAGCGCCCCGCCCACCTGCTTCCAAGACAACGCCTGGACGCAGTGGGCACCCGGCCTCGACTTCGGTGTCTTCCAACACAAGGTGGCCACACCGGTCGGCGATGGCCGCATTCGTGTCTTGCGCGTCGACCCCGGCCGCTGGCGCACCGACCTCCACACGGCCCGCACCATCCACGACACCCGGAAGGCGGCCGACTGGGCAGACCACACGGGCGCCGTCGCCATCACCAACGCGGGCATGTTTGCAACCGACATGACCACCCACGTGGGCAGCCTCACCATCAACGGCCACGAGCGGGGGCTCCCGAACACGACCTACCACTCGGTCGCCACCTTCGAGTCCACCCGCGGTGGCCCCCACTTCGACATCGTCGACACCGACCGCCAGAAGGTCGAGCCCGACCACTGGGGCTACACCCTCCAGAACCTCCGCCTCATCCGAAGCCCCGGCGAGAGCCGCTGGGCCAACCGCACGAAAATGTGGAGCGAAGCCGCCCTGGCGAAGGATGCCGAAGGCCGCGCGTGGTGGGTGTTCACGCGCTCACCCTGGACCATGCGCGACCTCAACGCGGCCCTCATCGGCCTGGGCGCCGTCGCTGCCCAACACCTGGAGGGCGGCCCCGAGGCCCAGCTACACGTGTCTGCGGGCGGCTGCTCCTTCTCCCACTTCGGGAGCTACGAGACCGGCTTCGTGGAGAACGACGGCAACGACTTCGCCTGGCGCATTCCCAACGTGTTGGCTCTGTCGCCGAGGGTGCCGGCGGCCAACTGAAGCGGGCCTTCAATACAGCTTCAGCTCTCCGGTCACGGGCGCAAGCTGCTCCGAGGTCGCGGGCCCCACGGCCAGCGCCGTGTAGGTGGGCACCCCCTTGAACTCCGTCCGGCCGGCATCTTGGATGAGCGCATGCACCAGCCCGGCGGCTTCGGCCCGGTCGCGCACCGCCAGCAGCTCTTCTTCAGACTGCACCTTCACCGTCACCTTGGTGAATGCGTCGGTGAGCCAGGCGTGCGCCTCGGGCCACAGCGGCAGAGTGGCCGAGCCGTCGGCATTCAGCTGTACCCCCTGCAGCAGGGCCGCCATCGATGCGTGCGCCCCCTGGGCGATTTCCTTACCGCGCCGCATCTTCAGGTCGCGGCGAATCACGATGATCTGTTTGATGGCCATGGGGCCTCCCGCGCCCGTCTATCCTCGTCTCCGACGGAATCACGCTCCTTCCTTCCGAGGGAAGGGCCCCCGCCCCCGGGCCGCGTGACAACACCAGCGGAGGTCACAATGTCCGACACCCTGCTCGCATCTGCTCCCGTCCAGACCATCCCCGTGGGGGACAGCGCCCTCGGCTACCGCGTCGTCGGTGCCGGTCCCGACGTCGTCTTCGTACATGGATGGCCACTCCACGGCCTCACCTGGCGCCACATCGTCGAGCGCCTCGCCCCACACTACCGCTGCCACGTGTTCGACCTGCCCGGCACGGGCGACTCCAAGTGGGACTGGACGCTGAAGTTCGGCATCGGCGCCCACGCCACCCGCGTGCGGGCCGCGGTCGACGCCCTCGGACTCGAGTCCTTCGCGCTGGTGGGCCACGACAGCGGCGCAGCCATCACCCGCCACGTGGCCGCCGAGCTGGGCGACCGGGTGTGGGCCAACGTGGTGTCCGGAAGCGAGATTCCCGGCCACCGCCCCTTCCTGCTGCAAGCCCTGCTGGTGCTGGGCAAGCTGCCCATCTCCCCACTCGCCTTCCGCACCTTGCTGCGCTCCAGGTTCCTGCGCAGCACCCAGCTCGGCTGGGGCGCCTGCTTCTCCGACCCCTCGCGGGCCGAAGGCGAGTTCCACGGGCTCTTCGGCGCCCCGCTCCTCGCCAGCCGCACCGCCTTCGCCGGCCAGATGGGCCTCGCCCGCGACTTCGACTGGGCCGACACCGACGCCCTCGCCGAAGCCCACACCCGCATCACCGGCCCCACGCTGATGCTCTGGGGCGACGGCGACCCCTACTTCCCGGTGGGCAAGGCAAAGGCGATGGCCGACCAATTTGCGGGTGGCGCCACGCTCATCAGCCGACCCGACGGCCGACTGTTCGTGCACGAGGAGCACCCGGGCTGGTTCGCTGACCACACCATCCGCCACTTCGAGGCTGCCTTGGCAACGAACGAAGCAGCGGCACGGTAGGTCAGGTGTGCCGCAGCGCGTCGATGGGCTCCATCCGGGCGGCTCGACGCGCCGGGTACCACCCGAAGGCCACGCCCACGAGCGCCGAGAAGACCACCGCCCCCAACGTAATGGGCAGGTTGAACACGAACGGCACTTCGAGCAGGCGGGCCCCCACCCACGAGCCCAGCAGGCCCACCGTCACACCGGCCACCCCACCCAAGGCGCTCAAGAGGCCTGCCTCTACGAGGAACTGGGTGAGCACGTCGCGCTCCTGCGCCCCGATGGCCATGCGGATGCCAATCTCTCGTGTGCGCTCGGTGACCGACACCAACATGATGTTCATGATGCCGATACCACCCACCAGCAGGCTGATCCCGGCCACGGCACCCAGGAAGGCCGTGAGCGTGCCGGTCACGCCGGTCACCATCTGAGCCATCTCGCGGGTGTCGTGCACGGTGAAGTTGTCGGTGGCGTTGTCGGCAATGTTGCGACGCTGCCGCAAGAGGGCTTCCACTTCGGCCTTCACGCGGTCGATGTTGTCGGTGCGGTCGACCGAGATGTAGATCGAGTCCACATCGGCGCTGCCCGAGAAGCGTCTCTGCACGGTGGCCAGCGACGTGTACACATAGTCGTCCTGGTCCATGCCCATCATGTTGGCGCCCTTGGGTTCGGTCACGCCCACCACCCGACAGCTGGTCGACGCGATTCGGATGTTGGCCCCCACCGGGTTCTCGCCGGCGAACAGCTCATCGGCCACCGAGGCACCCAACACACAGGTGGCTGCTCCTGCACGCTCCTCACCCAATGTGGGCATCCGGCCATTGGCCACAGTGCGGTCCATGACGTCGAACCAGGCGCGTGTGGAGCCCTGCACCGAGGTCACCGTCTCTTCACCACCCACCACCACCGTTGCCGCCACCGTCGAAGTGGGTGCCACCGCGGTGACGTGCCCCACCTGCTGCACGATGGCCTCGGCATCCCGGGCCGTGAACGACGGCGCCTGGGTGCGCGGAGATGGGCCTCTGCCCGTGCCCGGAGACAGGATGAGCAGGTTGTTTCCGATGCTGGAGAGGTCGTCGGTGATGGCTGCGGTGGCCCCCTGCCCCACCCCCACCATCGCGATGACGGCAGCCACGCCGATGAGGATGCCGAGCGCGGTGAGCACCGACCGCGTGAAGTTGCGGGCAATCTCGCTGATGGCGATGCGGAAGCTGTTCCAGATCACGCGTCACCTCCGTTCGGTCGTTGGCTTGGATCCACCGTCTCCACGCGCTCCACCCGCCCATCGCGGAAGCGCACGATGCGGTTCGAGTAGACAGCCATCTCGGGCTCGTGGGAGACCATCACCACCGTGATGCCCCGCTCCTCGTTGAGACGGCGCAGCAGGCGCATGACGTCGTGGCTGGTGCGGGTGTCGAGGTTGCCCGTGGGTTCGTCGGCCAACAGGATCCGCGGCTCGGTGACGATGGCCCGCGCGATGGCCACCCGCTGCTGCTGGCCACCCGACAGCTGGCTGGGCAGGTGGTCGGCACGTTCGGCCAGCCCCACCGCCCCCAACGCCTCCAGAGCCCTCCGCGTGCGCTCCGCTCCGCCGATTCGCTGGTAGACCATGGGCAGCTCGACGTTCTCGATGGCCGTGCTGCGCGCCAGCAGGTTGAAGCCCTGGAACACGAAGCCCAGGCGGTCGCGTCGCACCAGAGCGCGCTCCCGACGGTCCAGCCCGCTCACCGCGCGCCCGTCCAGGTAGACCACGCCTTCGGTCGGAACGTCGAGACAACCCAGGCTGTTGAGCATGGTGGACTTGCCCGAGCCCGACGGTCCCATGAACGTGACGAAGTCGCCTTCTTCGATGTCGAGGTCCACGCCGTCCAGCGCCCGCACCTCGGCCTCGCCTTCGCCGTACACCCGATGCACGCCACGCACTTCGATGAGCGCACGGCCCACTGTGTCTTCCACGGCCGACATCACAGCACCCCCGTCACCACGACCACACCCTCGTGCAGGCCATCGACCGCGGTCTGCAGACCATCCGAGCCCAGCACGGTCACCGGGTGTGCCGAAAAGGTCCCGTCGTGGGTCCACACCTGCGGTCCGGCCCCGGACACGGCGTCATCCGGCGAGAAACGCAACGCAGCGGACGGCACCAACACCACATCCTCGAAGCGTTCCGTCTCGATGGACGCGGTGGCGGTCATGCCCGGACGCAATGCACCGTCGGGGTTGTCGAGTCGCAGCTCGGCCACGTACACCACCACTGAAGAGGTGGGGTCGGGCGACAAGTCCACCCGCGAGACCGTTGCGTCGAAGGTTCGGTCGGGCCACGCCGCCACGGTGAAGCGTGTGGACTGACCGGGCTGCACCCGGGCCACATCCGCTTCGTCGATGTCCACCTCCGCTTGCAGGCTCGAGAGGTCAGAAGCCACCTCGAACAGCGTGGTGGCCGACATCGCCGACACCACGGTCTGCCCCTCTTCCACCGCACGCTGGAGCACCACGCCGTCGATGGGGCTCACAATCACCGTGTCTTCCAGGTTCTCCGTGGCCCGCTCCAAGCTGCTGTAGGCCTGCCCGAGCTGGGCCCGTGCTGCGGCTCGCGTGGCCTCTTGCAGCCGCAGCTTGCCCCGTGCGTTGTCCAGCTCCATCTGGGTTGCGGCGCCACGGTCGAACAGCGCTTGCGTGCGCCCTTGGTCGAGCTGGGCCAGCTCCAGGTTGGCATCCGCCTGGGCCACCGATGCCCGCGCACTCGCCACACTGCTGCGCGCTTCCGACACAGCAATCTCGAACGGGCGGGGGTCGATGCGGGCCAGCACCTGTCCCTCGGTCACTCGGTCGTTGGCTTCCACCAACACCTCGGCGATCTCACCGGTCAGGTCCGACCCCACTTCCACCGCATCCACCGGCTGCAGCGTGCCCACTGCGGTCACCTCCACCAAGAGGTCGCCCGTCTGTGCAGCGGCGGTCGACCACGACGCATCCGTCTCGCCCGGTCCACAGCCGGTCCATAGCAAGACGGCGACGACAGGAGCCAAGCGACCAAATCCAACATGTGTCATGGGACCTCCGGGGAGCAGGTGCACCCAACGTAGGTCGCCCATCTTGAGAAAGTGTGGAGGACCCGAACACCTGCAGGCCCACACGAAGACACCCTCCACAACGCCATCTTCAGCGTTCCATGGTCCCTCCACACTTCTTCAAGACTCGAAGGTGATGTTGGACACCAAAGGAGGTGTCCATTGCTCGCCGCCGTGCTCACCATCACCCTCGCCAGCGCAGCCGACCTGTCCCTTGCAGACGCCTTCGCGCAAGCCAAGGCACACAACCCCGACCTGCGCTCCGCCGCCCTCACCCTCGATGGCCAGCGGGCAGCCGTCCAGAGCGCCCTGGCCACCTCCGACCCGGTCCTCACACTGTCCACTACCCGGTCGGGCAGCGAGTCGGCGGGCTTCATCGGCGGCAGCCCCTTCACCGCCACCACCGATGCCCAAGCCCACGACTTCTCGCTGTCGGGTCAGGGCGCCCGCGGCACCGCCTGGACCCTGTACTCGGGCCTCGACCTCGACGACACCACCACCGTCTCTGCATTTGCCGGCCCCGAGGGCGAGGCCCGCCAGACCAACTGGACCACCGAGACCGGCATCCAGCTGCAGCAGGACCTCCTCGTGTTCTGGCGCCGCACTCCCCAGCTCGAGGCCCGCCTGGATGCCCTGGCCGCCGTCGAGCGCGCCCAGCTGCAGGCCTGGCAGACCGAACAGACCGTGCTGGCCGACGTCGCCGAAGGCTGGTGGGACGCCTGGCTCGCTCGGGAGCGGGTCGCTGTCGCCGAGCGCACGGTCGCCGAAGCCCAGCGCCTGCTCGACCGCACCGAAGCCCTGGTCGCGGCCGGCTCGGCGATGCCCGTCGAACAGTCCCGCGCCCGCCTGTCGCTCCTCGAAGCCCAGCGCACCCTGCTCACCACCCGCGCCACCGCCGACTCCGCCGACGACCAGCTGCTCCTCAAGCTCGGGCTCACCCCCGACACCCCGCTGCAGCTCCAAGGCACCCCCACCATCCCCACCAGCGTGCCCGACCTTGCCGCCGTGCTCTCCCAGAGCCCCCAGCGTGCCGTCCTCCAGCGCGACCTGGTCACCGCCGAGCGCAAGGCCCGCGACGCCCGCCTCGACCGCCTCCCCGACCTCTCCCTCTCGGTCTCCGGCGGCTTCGGCTCCCTCGAAGAGACCGCTCCCGAGGCCCTCCTCGCCCTCGCCGGCACCGACCGCTTCCCCCGCTGGTCGACCGGACTCTCCCTCTCCGTTCCGCTGGGCAACCGCGCCGCCAAGGCCACCGCCGACAGCCGCAGCGCCGACGTTCTCCAGGCCGAGCTCGCCCTCCACCGCCACGAAGCCAGCCTCCGAGCCGACCACACCGCCGCCCTCGCCCAGCTCGACGCCTCCCGCGCCGCCCTCGACATCGCCCGCCTCCAGGTCGACGTGGCCCGCGAGACCGAAGCCCACGAGTCCGCCCGGGTCGACGCCGGAACCCGCCGCCTCGACGTCCTCCTCGACGCCCGCGACGACCGGCACGCCGCCGAGCTCGGCCTCCTCGAAGCACAGGTGGACGTCGCCCGCGCCAGCCTCCGCCTCGCCCGCCTCGCCGGCACCGTGCACGGAGTACGATGACCCATGACCGACGCCCCTCGCATCCTCGTGGTGGAAGACGACCTCCGCGTCGTCCAGTCCCTCATCGGCGGCCTCCGAAAGGAAGGCTTCGACGTCACCGTGGCCATGGACGGTGAGGCCGGCTTGCGCCACGCCCTCGACGCCTCCTTCGACGTCATCATCCTCGACCTCATGCTCCCCGAGCGCGATGGCTTCGGCGTTCTCGACGCCCTCAAGGGCCGCGTCTCCACGCCCGTCATCGTGCTCAGCGCCCGCACCGAGCTGCCCTCGCGCCTGGCGAGCTTCGCCAACGGGGCCGTCGACTTCGTGCCCAAGCCGTTCTTCATGGCCGAGCTCGTGGCCCGCATCCGCTCCCGCCTCGACCTGCGGGCCACCGCCCCCCACCGCGAGCGCCGCTTCGCCGACATCCGCCTCGACCTCGACACCCGCGAGGTCTTCCGCGACCGGCGCCCCGTCGTCCTCACCGCCCACGAGTTCAACGTTCTCGCCTACCTCACCGAGCGCCCCGGCCGCCCCGTCACCCGCGCCCAGCTCGCCGACCACGCCCTCCCCGAAGCCGGCGAGCGCAGCGACCGCACCGTCGACAGCTACATCAGCCGCATCCGCAAGAAGCTGGGGCCCACCGCCGCCAAGCACATCCGCACGGTCTGGGGCATCGGCTACCGCTTCGACCAGGCCGGCACATGAGCACCGGAACCGTCGGCCAGCGCGTTGTTCTCGTGGTTGTCGGCAGCATCCTGCTCGTGGTGGCGTTCATCTTCGCCACCGGCTCGGCCACCCGCTCGCTCTTCCAGGACGCCATGGTCCGCCACCTCGCCGAGCAGGTCGACCTCGCCGAGTGCCGCGCCAGCCCGGCCACCTTCGGGGGCGCCATCGGCACGGGCTTCTCGGTGTACGCCTACTCCCCCGAGGGCCACTCCGAAAACCCCGATGCCACCGCCCTCGGCACCTACGCCTTCGTCCAGGTGGCCGGCGTGGGCGACACCTACCACCACATCGCCGCAGATGGCGCGGTCAACCGGGGGGTCATCCGGGTCGCCGAGTCCGGCCCCTGCGCCGTGCTCGGCATGGGCCTGCGCGCCCCCACCCGCGACACCTTCCTCACCCTCCTCACCTACACGGTCACCTCGGTTCTCGTGGCCATGCTCCTGGCCATCGGAGCGGCGGTGGTGTTCGTGGTCCGACCGCTCCAGGCCCGCATCGCACGCGTCGCCGAAGACGCCCGCAAGGTGGGCAGAGAGGGTGCGTCCGTCGACACCGAGGTGGTGGGCGACGAGCTGTCCACCATCGCCACCGTGCTCTCCGAGTCCCACGCCCGCATCCTCGCCGACCGTGTCGAGCTCGTGCACCGCCACGAAGCCCTCGAACAGCACCTCGCCGGCATCGCCCACGACCTGCGCACGCCGCTCAGCAGCATGCAGCTCTCCCTGGAAGCCCTCGCCGCCGACACCCGGAGCGCCGGGGCCGCCCTCCAAGACGCCGTCTACCTGTCCACCCTCGTCGAGAACCTCCACCAGGGCGTGCGCCTGCGCCACGGCACCGCCACCGCCGGCGGCACCGTCGACCTCACCGCCTTGGTCACCCGCCTGGGCACCCGCTTCGAGGTCATCGGTCGCGCTGCCGGCATCGAGGTGGCCGCCCACACCCCCGAACACCCCGTCTACACCGACTGCGCCCCCGCCCTCGCCGAGCGGGCCATCGCCAACCTGGTCCACAACGCGGTCCGGCACAACCAGCCCGGGGGCCATGTGGCCGTCCTCCTCGAAGTCGACGAGACCACCTTCCAGGTGCGCATCCTCGACGACGGACCCGGCATCCCCGAGGCCATTCGCCACCGTCTCGAAGACCCCACCTTCCGCACCGACCTCGCACGCACCCGCGGCACAGGACTGGGCCTGCTCATCTCGCGCGAGATTGCGGAGCGGGCGGGCTGGACCCTGGCCTGGAACACCCCGGAAGACGGCGGCACAGAAGCCGTGGTGAGCGGCCGGATGGACTACCTACGGGCGTCGAAGTCGATGATGTAGTCGATGTCGAAGCGGTCGCCGCTCACGCTGTCTTCGACGTGGCTCACGAGGGAGCTGCCGTCGTAGATGCCCGACCACGGCAGCTCGGTTGGGTCCTGGCCCGGAGCCGACACCACCGAGACCCCCTCCACTTCGTCGGTGTCGCCCACAAAGTCGCCCTCCAGCACGCCATCGAGGGTGCCGAGGCGCTCGAAGTCACCGCGGAAGGCGCAGGTGGCGGTGCCCGAAAACGGCGGTGTGGCCTCGAGGTCGACGTCGATGGTGATGGTGCCGCGGCAGGTGTCGTCGCCAAAGCCAGCCATCTTGATCCACAAGGACAGGTCGCCGGTGAGCCGAGCTGTGGTGGCGTCGCCGGTGTCGGTGGTGCCGGAGTCTCCCGCGCCGGAGTCCTTGTCGTCGGACGACGCGCTCGAGCAGCCCGACGCGAATGCGGCGCCCGCGAGGACCACCAGAAGAATGGAGCGATGGGCCATGGCGGTCTCTCGGTTGGGGTGGTCGAGCACCGCGCCACTGTACGCCGCGCGGGAACAACCTGTGGGCTTGTGTGGCGGCCCTGTCACTTCTCGGACATCGCCGCCGGTGCTCTACACCGACAGCCGCCCCACCCGGTCTGCCGCAGCAGCCTCCAGCCGCCCCACCAGCTCATCCAGCGTCGACATCGGCCCGATCGGTCGCAGCGCGTGCACCTCCGAGCCCACCCGACACACCAGCCGGGGGTCGGCGCCTGCGTGGTCGGCGTGGATGCACTCCACGCTGCCACAGTCCACGACAAGGTCGGGCACATCACCGCCCAAGACAGCCAGCTGCACGCCATCTTCGCCGACAGTGAGCGTGGCCAGGTGCACGAGCCGACCGTCCACCTCCCACACCACCGACGTGCCTGCGGACGCACCTTCGATGGCCGACTCATCCCGCACCACGCCCGCAAACCAGGCGGCGAGGTCGGCCGTGGTGCGCCAGCGGGCATCGAAGTGGAGCTGGCCGTTCAGCTCGGCCACCACGAGGAAGCGGGTGGGGCTGGTTGCGTGGAGCCCTCGGACATGCGCCATCGGCACGCGCACCGAGGGACCACGCGCCTCGGGAGACGCGCCACGAGGCACGAAGACGATGCCCGCCGGCCCGCCCACCACATGCCCGTACCGGACCTGTCCGTCCGGTGCCGTGAACGCTCCCGAGGCACCCACCAGCGGACGACCCGGGTGACCACCCGTGGCCCACCACGCTCCAAGCGCCAGTGCCGCCGCCTCGCCTTCCACCCGACAGCCACGGATCGGCGCGCCGTCCCGCACCACCACCGCAGCTGCGTCGCCCGGCATGGCCACCACGTCCGTGATGTCGGAGAACGGGATGCGCCGCACCTCTCCACCACCCCGCAGCGCCCGCAGCAGACGGCCACGCCACAGCTCGAAGCCATCGGGCAGGACCCGCAGCTGGACACGCTCTTGGAGCGGCCCAACCAGTCGTTCGCGGCCCGGGACGCGGGCAAGTTCCACAGGGAACGTGGGGGCGTGGCGCCGAGTACAGGTCATGGTCAATCCGCGCTGAGGTGGTGTGACCGGGAACAATGCCCCAGTCCAGTCAGGATTTTATAGCCCAATCGGGTATACCATGTCCGAAGTGTCGGGTGGGTCCGGATTCGTCACAGAAGAGGGGGGGACCAGATCATCGAGATCAGTTCATCATCACAGTTCAGTATTGACTGAACGATTTGACCACAGTACACCAGGGACACCTGGAGCTCGAGTGACCACCCCCGACCCCATCTCCCCCACCCGCCAGTTCGTGGAAGAGCAGGGCCTGCTGTGGGAACACAGCGGCCTGCCCCGCATGACGGGCCGCATCATCGGCTGGCTGCTCGTGTGCCAGCCCGCTGAGCAGACGGCTGCCCAGCTCGCCCTCGCCCTCGACGCCAGCAAGGGCAGCATCTCCACCAACACCCGGCTGCTGCTCCAGCTGGGCGTCATCGAGCGGGTGTCGCTGCCGGGTGAGCGGGCCACGCACTTCCGCATCGCGGCGGGCGGCTGGGAGAACTTCATCCTGGGCGAGGGCCACCGCGTGGCCAAGATTCGGGAGAGCGCCGAGCAAGGCTTGGAGCTGCTGGCCAACGCCCCCGCCGAACACCGGGCCCGGATGCTCGAATTTCACGACCTCTTCGCGTTCATCGACCGCGAATACCCAATGTTGCTCCAACACTACGCCGAGTGGAAGAAGGCCCGCCAGGAGGACGCATGACGTTCCGAGCCCGAGTCTGCATGGTGGCCCTGCTCGCCGCCGCCCCTGTCATCACCACCGCGGTGGTGCCCAACGCCGCCGAAGCCGCCGAGCCCACCATCGAAGAGCTGCTCGACGCCACCGACGACGTCAGCCGCGGCACCTCGTCGCACGGCAAGATGGTCATGCAGGTGAAGACCGACCGCTACGAGCGCACCCTCGAGATGGAGGTGTGGACCCGTGGCACCGAAGACTCCCTGGTGCGCATCCTGTCGCCGGCCAAGGAAAAGGGCGTGTCCAGCCTGAAGGTGGGCGACAACATGTGGAACTACCTGCCCAAGGTCGACCGCACGCTCAAGATCTCGGGTGCGGCCATGTCGGGGCAGTGGATGGGGTCGCACATCACGAACGACGACCTCGTGAAGCAGTCGCGGATGAAGGAGGACTACACGTACTCTCTCACCGGGAAGCCCGATGCTGCCGGCGAAGGCGTCTACAAGATCGAGCTCGTGCCCAAGCCCGATGCCCCCGTGGTGTGGGGCAAGGTGGTGGTGGAGGTGCGCGCCGACAAGCAACCCCACCAGGTCACCTACTTCGACGAAAAGGGTGAGCTGGTGCGCACCATGAAGTTCCTCGACATCCAGGAGATGGGCGGGCGCACCTTCCCCTCTCGGATGCGGGTGGAGCCGGCCGATGCGCCGGGCGAGTTCACCGAGATTCGGTACAACGACATGGCCTTCGACGTGGAGCTCTCCGACCGCGTCTTCAGCCTTCAATCGCTGAAGCGCTGAGTCCGCCGTGTCCACCCGCACCAGCCGCTTCTACTTCGCCGTCTCCTGGCGAAACCTCTGGCGCCATCGCCGCCGCACCCTCATCACGGCCGCCGCGATGGGCCTGGGCATCGCCATGTGCATGGCCTCCATCGCTCTGCAGGACGGCATGTATGCGCGCCTGTTCGACGTGATGGTCACGGGGTCGCTCGGGCACGTCCAGCTCCACCACCCCGACTACCCCGCGAAAAAGCGCGCCCACGACACCCTCCCGTCCAGCGTCTTCGAGCCCATCCAGCAGCTCGAGGGTGTGGAGCAGGTGGCCCCGCGGCTCTACAACTTCGCCCTCGCAGCGGGCACCGAGTCCTCGGCCGGTGCGCAGCTCGTGGGTGTGTCTCCGGGTCAAGAAGCCGGCATCACCGGCATCGACGGCAAGGTAGAAGACGGCACCTGGCTCGCCGACAAGGCCGGTCTGCAAGCGGTCGTGGGGGTCGACCTCGCCGATGAGCTCGACCTCACACCGGGCAGCGAGCTCGTGCTGGTGGGCCAAGACGCCTACGGAGGCATGGCCAACGACCTCTTCACCGTGGTGGGCATCGTGCGCACGGGCCAGACCGCCCTCGACCGCACGGGCGTCTGGGTCCACCTCACCGACCTCCAGACCTTCACCGCGATGGACGACCGGGTCCATGAGGTGCTGGTGGTGGGACACGACGTCGAAGGCGCCCACGCGCTGAAAGACGCCGTCGCCCAGCTGCCCTCGTCGGCCGAAGCCCTCGTGCGCTCGTGGGACGAAGCCAACCCACAGGCGGCGCAGATGATGGGCATGCAGGATGTGGGCGCCTTCATCATGCTCGGCATCGTGCTGTCTGTGGCCGCGCTCGGCGTGCTCAACACGATGCTGATGAGTGTGTTCGAGCGGGTGCGTGAGTTCGGCGTGCTGCGCGCCATCGGCCTGGCACCGCGTCAGCTCATGGTGCTCGTGGTCACCGAGAGCATGCTGCTGGCCACCGTCGCCGCCGTGATGGGCCTCACCATGGGCGGCTTGCTCGACGCCTGGCTCGTCACCCACGGCATCGAATTCTCGGTCGACGGCGGCAAGGGCCTCACCTACGCCGGCGTCACCCTCGACCCCGTCATGAAGGGCATGGTGCGCCCCCAAGGCATCGTGATCACCGTGGTCACGGTCTACCTCGTCACCTTGCTCGCCGCCGTGTGGCCCGCCATCCGGGCAGCCCGGCTCGAACCTGTCGAAGCGATGCGGGAGACCTGATGGCCACCGTCGGACTCATGCGCATCGCCGCGCGCAACCTACGCAAGAACCTGCGCCGCACGCTCATCACCGCAGCAGCGATTGCGGGCGGTCTCTCCCTGCTCATCTGGTCGGACAACCTGCAGTCCGGGTCGTACCAGGCGCTCATCCAGACCGGCGTGTCGATGATGGCCGGCCATGTGGTGGTCCAGGCCGAGGGCTACCAGGCCGACCCCGACATGCACCTGCTCGTCAACGACGAAGACACCGTCTCCAAGGCCGTTCACACCGTCGTTCCCGATGCGCGGGTGGCCAGCCGCGTGCTGGTCCAGGGCCTCCTCCAGTCCCCCCGCAACACCTCCGGCGTGGCGCTCGTGGGCATCGAACCGGAGGCCGAGTCCACCGTCTCCGACTGGCACACCAAGCTCGTCGACGGCAGCGAGTGGCTCGACCCGGCCGACAACAAGGGCGTCCTGCTCGGTGCCAAGCTGGCCGAGTCGCTCGAGGTGGAGGTGGGCGACAAGGTGGTGCTCATGGTGCAGGGCAAGGACGAGGTGGTGAACCGCCTGTTCCGGGTCCGCGGCCTCATCCGCACCGGCACCGACGACATCGACGGCTTCATGGGCCTCACCACCCTCGAAGCCGCACAGGCCGCGCTCGAACAGCCCGACTCCGCCACGATGGTCACGGTCCACGTCGACAACCCCGACGACGTCCCGCAGGTCCAGGCCGCCGTCGCAGGCGCCATGGCCGACCGTCCCGTCGAGGTCCTGCCCTGGCAGCAGGCCCTCCCCGAGATGTACGAGTTCATCCAGCTCGACCGCCAGTCCGGTCGGATGATGTTCTTCGTCATCGCCATCATCGTGAGCATGGGCGTGCTGAACACCGTGCTCATGAGCGTGATGGAGCGGGTGCGCGAGTTCGGGGTCATGCTCGCCCTCGGCACCCGTCCCGGCCAGGTCTTCCGGGTCATCCTCTTCGAGGGTGTGCTGCTCGGCTTCTTCGCCACCGGCCTGGGCCTCGCCATCGGCCTCGCCGCCACCTGGCCGGGCCACGTCGATGGCATCGACTTCGCCGCCATGATGGGCGAACAGGTCGAGGTCGCGGGCGTCCCCATGAACGCCCTCATCTACCCCCAGTTCAACTGGCCCGGCACCATCGGCTCCTGCCTGCTCGCCTGGCTCATGACTGTCCTCTCCACGCTTTGGCCCGCCTGGCACGCCGCTCGCCTCGAGCCCGTGCAGGCCATGCGCCAGACCTGACCCACACTGGAGGCCCCGAATGGCCGAACCCATCGTCCAGGTCCGCAACCTGGTGCGCACCTACCAACAGGGCCAGATCGAGGTGCAGGCGCTGCGCGGTGTCGACCTCGACATCCAAGCCGGCGAGTTCACCGCCCTCATGGGCCCCTCGGGCTCGGGCAAGACCACCCTGCTCAACCAGATCGGCGCCCTCGACACCCCCACCTCCGGCAGCGTCCGCATCGACGGCCAGGAGCTCGTGGGCATGAACAAGGTCGCCCGGTCGTCGCTTCGGCTCAACCGCATCGGCTTCGTCTTCCAGGCCTACAACCTCATCCCGGTGCTCACCGCGTTCGAGAACGCCGAGTTCGTGCTGATGATGCGCGGGGTGTCCGAGGCCGAGCGCAAAGAACGCGTGATGCGCACCCTCGCAGCTGTGGGGCTCTCCGGCATGGAGCACCGCCTGCCCGGTGAGCTGTCCGGGGGGCAGCAGCAGCGTGTGGCGGTCGCTCGGGCCATCGTGGGTGAGCCTGCCCTTGTGTTGGCCGACGAACCCACCGCCAACCTCGACTCGAAGACCGGCAACGACCTCCTCGACCTCATGCGCAAGCTCAACGAGGACCAAGGCGTCACGTTCGTCTTCGCCACCCACGACCCCAAGGTGATGGACGCCGCCAAGCGCGTGGTCACCCTGGTCGACGGCAACATCGCCAAGGACCTCATCAAGTGACCGGCTGGCTGCTCCTGCTCTCTCCGGCCCTCACGGCCGACGTGGAGGTGGGGGGCAACCTCAAGCTCTTCCACATCTCCACGTACCCGTTCGACAACGACCTCTTCGCGGCCGAGGTCCAGGACGGCACCGCCTTCACCAAGGAGTTTCCGCTCGAAGAAGATGAGGTGAAGGCGTCGGCGTCCAGCATGGGCCTGCTCACGTCGCGGTTCACATTCGACGTCTATGCCAACTGGCTCACGTTCTCGGTCCATCCCCAGCTCACCGTCCAGCCCGGCACCTCGACGTCCGCACTCGCGGTCACCCAGACCGGCACCGGCATCCCGCAGGCCGTCGATCTCTCCTGGGAAGCTGTCGACGACGACGACCTGCTCGTGCAGCTCCGCGCCGACCGGCTGGTGGTGGAGGTGGAGCAGGGTCCTGTCCGCGCGGCCCTCGGTCGACAGGCCATCACCTTCGGCCACGGCCTCTTCTTCACGCCCCTCGACCTGGTGAACCCCTTCTTCCCCACCTCGGTCGACCAGGAGTACAAGCCCGGCGTCGATGCCGCCCGTGTCGACGGTTGGTTTGGCACCGGGGGCCAGGTGAGCGTTGCGTCGGCCTATCGAGGGGACTGGGACCGCGACGGCATGGTGCACGCCGCCTACGCCCAACAGACGGTCGGTCTCTGGGACATCGGGCTGTTCGGTGCTCTGGTGCAGGGAGACACCGTGGGAGGCCTCAGCACCGCGGGCTCCATCGGTCCGGTCAGCCTGCACGCCGACGCCAGCTTCACGTCGCCCAAGCAAGACAACGAAGACCCCTTCGTGCGCGCTGTGGTGGGCGCCCAAGGCACCGTCACACCCAAGACCCAGCTCATGGGCGAGGTGTACGTCCAGACCAACGGCGCCACCGACCCTGCCGCCTACCTCGACCAGATGTCGGGGCCCCGGTACCAACGCGCCGAGCTCTGGCTGGCCGGCCGCACCTACGCCGCGCTGTCGGTCTCCCAAGAGATCCAACCCATGCTGTCCGGGTCGCTGTTCGCCATGGCCAACCTCGAAGACCAGAGCGCCCTGCTGGGGCCGGGTCTCGCATGGAACGTGGCCGACAACGCCACCGCCAGCCTGGGTGCGTATGTGGGCCTTGGAGAGCGCCCCGTCGAGTACCAGGTGGAGAACCACGACAACGTGTTCGAGGCCATCGAACAGGCCATCACGGTGTCGGAGAACCCCCTGCGCAGCGAGATGGGAGCCACGCCCACCACGGTCTTTGCGAGCATGCAGGCGTGGTTCTGACGGGGCCGGTTTTCTTCCGAATCCAGACCCAGCGCATGCCCTGAACAGGTCACCACCCCACCCACCACCCCTGGACCTTAGGCAATCCATGTAGCCGCCTCCGAGCGGTTCGGTGCGGCTGCTCCCCTCCCACGGAGGTGCCACACCATGTCTGCGCCATGGGCTCTCTGCACAATCTGGCTCGCGACCGCCCAAGCCGAGGAGCGTGTTCCCATCCTGCGGGTGGAGGGCCCCACCCTGGTGGTCCCCATCGGCGCCAACGACGGCATCCGCCCCGGCCAGACCGTCGAGGTGTACCGCACCGTGTCCGCCGTCGACCCACGCACCGGGCGCACTCTGACCGACCAATTCCGGGTGGGCAGCGGGGTGGTCACCTCGACCGGCGACACCCTGTCCCAGCTCCACGTGCCCGCTGACCTGGCCGTGCGCCTGACCGCAGGCGATGTCGTCGGCCTCCATCCCGTCGCCCCGGTCGCGGCTACACCCAAGCCAACCGCCCACACGCCCACCCGGGCCGAGGTGCGCTACACCCTCACCCCCGAGGCCCGCGCGTTCCAAGAGGCGTTCGACACTGCCGCCGGCGCGCCACGGGAAGACCGCCTCGCCGTGTGGACCACCTGGCTCGAGGACTGGCCCGACACGGCCGTCACAAGCGCGGTCCGAGACGAGGTGGCGTCTCTGCAGAAACCCATGGTGGAGGAGCGTCCCGCACCCACCGTCGACCTCGAGTCGGCAGCCCCCACGCTCGTGCCCGAGCACGTTCGCGTCCCGGTGGTGGTGACGGGCGAGCGTTCCGACATCATCCAGTCCGCCACGCTCTTCTACAGGGCCAGCGGAGCCACCACCTACCGACACACCGGCTTCCAGTCCGCCGGCGACACCGCATGGTCGGCCGAAGTGCCCGCCGACGCCGTCCTTCGACCCGGCCTCGAGTGGTTTGTCGAGGTCCGCGACACCGGGGACACCATGCACACGGTCGGCGGCAGCGCACAGGCACCCGCCTCCATCCATGTGCGCGAGGTGGCGTCTCCGCGGGTCATCGAGGACCGCTCCCAAGCCACCCTCATCTACGAATACGTCGACTTCTACGCCGGCTCCGGAGCCGACCGCTACAGCCACGGCGAAGCGGACTTCCTGTACCGCATCGGCCTGCCCGTGCTCTACAGCATGCGACTGGGGGCCGGCACGTACCGCGGGGTGGGTGGTGACACCGAAGACCTCGACGCACTGGGCATCGACGGTGCCGAAGCCGCCTCCGAGCCCGTGGGCTACAACTTTGGCTACACCGAGCTCGAATTCCAGCTCAGCCCCTGGTTCGCCGTCATCGGTCGAGGGCTCGTCGGCATCGACTACAGCGGCCTCGCCGGCGGAGCCGAGGGGCGCATCCGGCTCGGCAAGGAAGCCGGCACCAGCCTCGACGCCGGCGCCGCACGCATCGGTCGCATCGGCACCCGCTACGCCCTCGGCTTGGACTGGAACTCGGTCGAGCGCGTGCCCATGGGCGCATCCATCGAGGTCACAGACTTCCCCGGCGTGGCCCGCCAGGCGCGCACCACCATCGAAAACTACGGCGTTCGGCTCATCTACGACGCCCGCTACGCCTTCACCGACCACGTGGAGCTCGGGGCCCGAGTGGGCTGGGCGCTCCGCAACATCGACCACGCCGGACCCTCGGCAGGCGCACAGGCGGTGTTCTCATGGTGACCCCCTCCACGCTTCTTCTCGTTGTCCTCTCCAGCCTCGCCGCCCCCGCCCGGGCGTCCGCCCCACCGCCACCGCTCGACCAGGTGGTCCACGTCCCCCCCACCCGCACCGCCGCGGGTCAGCCACTCACCGTGACCGTCGACGTGGCCGACATCTCCGCGACCGGTCCCATCCTGTTGTATTGGCGCATCATCGGCGAAGACCAATGGAGCAGCCTGGTCTTCGAGCGCGACGGAGACGCCTACACAACCGCGATTCCCGGCCGAACCATCCACCTCCCCGGTGTGGAGTATGTCATCGCGAGCAAGCGAGGGGACGCACGCGCCACCCCACGCTTCGCCACCTTCGAGCGCCCCCACCGGGTCTACGTGGCCGGAGAAACCAACGCGAGCCGGGAACGACGCCTGCTCGCCCAATACGGCGGCCACAGAAGCACCGTCAAGCTCTATGGCGGGGCCGCCAGCTATGGAACGCTCCCCGGCCACGCCGACGACATCCAGCGCGACCTGGGCGCCAGCTTCACGTACCGCACCCTGACCAACCTCCACGCCCTCGAATTCCGCTTCGACCGCACCCGCGCCGAGACCCCCGCCGACTCTCCCACCCTCACGCAGGCCGGAGTCGAGCCCACCGGCAACCAATACGAAGCCGGCTACGACCGGGGCTCGGCCGCCGCACACTTCGCCCTCCACGACGTGTTCGGCGTGCGGCTGGGTGCGTCCCTCGGTGTGGACCTGGACGGCTTCACCGCGGGCGGTGGTGTGGGACTGCGCTTCGGAACCGCCGCCGGGACCCGCGTGTGGGCGTTCTTCGATGGGGTCGCAGGAGTGGGCCAGACGGCGGGCCTCTCGCTCACGTGGGACACCGTTCCCAACGTTCCCATGACCGCAGGCGTCGACATCACCACCTGGCCGGCCGGCGTCGAGTGGGCCACCCGGCTGCGATACGGCGCCTCCGTTCCGCTCGGTGACCAGCTCGGCCTGGACCTCGAAGCCAGCTACCAGGCCCGCAGCGCGCTCGCCGGCGGCTTCGGTGGACGAGGGGGGCTGTCGTGGTCGTTCTGAGCTTCCTCTTCATGCAGGTTCTCGGCGCAGAAGCGGCCGAGCCCGCCGAGACCCTCCGCCCATGGGGACGCGACCAGGTGGGCGTTTCGGTGCTGCCCATTCCCGCCCATCCGCTGGCCCGACAGCTGGAGGCCGGTGTGGCAGCGGGCATGGAGCCCGGCATGGTGCTGGTCCCGCTCACCGACGATGCAACCCAGCGTCTCGTCGACGAACCCGGCTGCCGAGCCCGCCCTCGCTGCATCCACGAGGTGGTCCACCCGGGCCTGGGGTTCGTGGTCGATGCCAGCGTGTCGGGAAGCACCCGCACTCCGGTCTTCGTGCTCCGCCTGCTTCGCAACGGCGTGGAGGTCGACCGCCGCAGCCGCTTTGCCACACAAGGCGGCCTCACGCAGGCTGTTGCGGATGAGGTGAACGCGATGCTGCGGCCGCATCACTTCGACTACCGCTTCTATCAGCGGGCCGTCGCGGGCGACCCCGAGGCAGGTGACCGGCTGCTGGACCGATATCCAGACAGCCCCTGGGCGCAGGCCTGGCGGGCGCACCGGGCCGCGGAACCGTGATGTGGTGGGTTGGTGCCGGATGTTGGGAAGACCTGCGAGCCCGGGTCAACCCCGGTACACTGCACCGGTGAAGCACCTACC
>Ga0213833_1000227_pt1 | contig 79418 bp, 60 predicted proteins | sample SWATP21_FD_160575 | JGI IMG/M metagenome (GOLD analysis project Ga0213833, IMG submission 160575) | Coastal seawater microbial communities from Marineland, Florida, United States - SWA TP2 #1 | ecosystem: Environmental > Aquatic > Marine > Coastal | place: USA: Florida | collected 2016-08-14
GTGGAAGCAGAAACACCTGATCACGGTCACTCGAACGCACATTCACAGCCACACCCAATCATCCCCTGATCAGGCATAAACATGCTTCAAGCCACTCCGAGAACACCACTATTCATGCGACAGCCTCAGCGGATGAAGGTTGGCCAGCTCGGTCGACCCGCCGTCTTCCCACGCGATCGAGTGGTCGATCTCGCATCGCTCTGCCGGCATCCCGCAACCGGGACCCATGCATCGCCCGGCGCGCCATCTCACGATGTCGCGAAGGACTTTCGGCGGCCGGTACCGATCGCGGCCGAAGGACAGCACCGCCCCTGTCTCAGGGTGGGTGAGCACGCGCATCCATTCGCGTGCCCCGCCGCAGAGCTCGCGAGCCTTGGAATGGGGGATCGGCCCGAGGCCCTCGACGACGGCGGGCTCGGACCCAGCCGGTTGCTCGTCTTCCAGCAGGGAGAGGGCCGGCACCGTGACGACCACCGTCGCGCGGATGCCGCGCGCTTCTGATGGCACGTGATCCGTCGTGCCGTCGATGAGGAGGTCTCCGAACACGTCTGCGCGTACCTGGTCGAGCGTGCGTTCTTCGCCCTCGGCGGCGGTGATCGCCTTGCCCATCGCGGTGAGGCGCTGGTGAATCGCCTGTGCCTCGACCGCGGGAATGTGGGCTCCGAGCCACGCCATTCCGTCGCCGAGCGTTTCCAGCACGACACGGCGCTGCTCAAGCGCCTGTTCGTGACGTTCCTCGAGGGTGCTCGCGCGGTGGGTCTCGATGAGCCGGCGCAACATGCGCCGGAAGGGACCTATCTGCAGGTTCTCGGCGGCGTCCAGCGCCTCGGGGAGAAGAAGCGCGGCAGCCTCGGCGCCGATCTCGTCGAGCCCCGCGACCAGCACGTGGCTCTTGTCGTCGTCGATGCGCCCGGCGTGAAGCGAATGCCACACCTCGGGATAGCGATGCACCAGGGCCTCGGCGTGGACGAGCATCGCCTCCGCGACGTACTCCGAGACGCGCAGCGCGGCGGCCAGCTCGAGACGCACGGATCGGAACGCGACCGAGGCCAGATCGACGCTGAACGCCGTCGCCTCGTCGACGGCGCGCCGCCGCATCCCATCGATCGCGGAATACCGTTGGGCGACGAACTGCATCATCGTCTGGGTGAGGTCGAGAACGTCGTCGAGCTCGTCGGGCTGTTCCGCCGCTGCCGCCATGAGCGCCGAGAGGGGGATGTCGACGGGCGGCATGTCGCCTTCGTCGAACCACTCGTCGGGGTCGCTGTCCATGCTCAAGACTTTAGAACATACCTCCGACATCGCTTCGGAGGCGGTCGACGGCGGTGGATATCGCGCACCGTCCACATCCGCGTGCCGTTCAGTGCATCCACAGAACCCGTTGCGAGAATATCGGCAAAGCGCCGTCGGCTAGACTCGACGCCGTTCGACGGATGCCGCTGCGGCGGCCTCGTCGGGAGGGTTGTCCGAGCGGCCGATGGAGCTGGTCTTGAAAACCAGTGGGCAGCGATGTCCCGTGGGTTCGAATCCCACACCCTCCGCCACAGCATCGTGGTCGGCGCGATCCGCACCCGGGAGCGCGCCGACGAGCGGTGGGCGACACCCGAGAGGATCCGAGTGAGTCAGAGCAAGCGTGGTCGGCGCACCGTCGCACGACACGGCGAGCTGAAGTCGCCGCATCCCGCCGGTCTGCTGGCGAAGATCATCGGTATCGTCGCCGCCGTCGTCTTCGTCGCGGGTGCGGGCGTCGCTGCTTACACCGCCTACGACATCACGGCGAGCTTCGCCGACGAGGCGGTCGCTCTCGAGGGTCAGGATGCCGTGCCGCCCGACATCGGTGCGATCGAAGGTGGCGTCAACATGCTCGTCGTCGGCACGGACGAGTGCGAGGCGGAGTATGCCTACCTGTTCGGCGATCGCTGCACGGGAGCCGATGCCGAGGGGCAGCTCAACGACGTCAATCTCCTGGTCCACATCTCCGATGAGCCGCGACGTGTCACAGTCATCTCCTTCCCGCGTGACCTGATGGTGCCCATCCCCGAGTGCACGGATGAGGACGGCTCGGTGTCGTCGGCGATGAGCAGGCAGCAGATCAACAGCGCGTACTCCTACGGCGGCCTCAACTGTGTCGCGAAGACCATCTCCGAGCTCAGTGGCATGAACATCCCGTTCGCCGCCAAGGTGAGCTTCGGCAACGTGATCAACATCACCGATGCGATCGGGGGAGTCGACGTCTGCATCGGCAACGGTGGCATCCAGGACCGGTATACGGGCATCGACTGGCCGGCGGGAACCCGCAACATCCAGGGTGTGGAGGCGCTGCAGTTCCTGCGCACTCGTCACGGACTCGAGAATGGCAGCGACCTGGCGCGCATCAGCAACCAGCAGCAGTACATGTCGTCGCTCGCGCGCAAGCTCGTCAGCGACGAGGTGCTGTCGAACCCGTCGACGCTGCTGCAGCTCGCGACCACCGCGGTCGACAACGTGACCCCCAGCCAGAGCCTCACGAACCCGATGACGCTCGTGCAGATCGCGCTCGCGGTGAAAGATGTGCCCTTCGACGAGATGGTCTTCGTGCAGTACCCCGTGTACGACGACCCGTCTGACCCCAACCGCGTCGTGCCGAACTATGAGGCCGCCGATGCGCTGTGGGCCGCGCTCGAGGCGAATCAGTCGCTCACGCTGACGAGCGACCCAAACGACACCGGTGGAGTGATCATCGAGGAGCCGGTCACTGAGGAGACCGAGGCGCCCGCAGAGCCCACGGAGGAGCCGACCACAGAGTCGTCGGGTGAGCCGACGCCCGACCCGACCGAGACCTCCGCGGTTCTTCCGGACTCGATCCCCGGTTCGACCGCTGCGCAGGAGACGTGCTCGGCCGGTAACGTCTTCGGCTGATCGTTTCGTCGACGCCCGCGGTTCGTCACCGCGCGCGTCAGCGGTTATGATTGCCGGGTGCATTCAGGCGCTTCGGTGCCGTGGATGCCTGGAGACGTCGCATAGTCAGGCCTAGTGCACCACCCTGCTAAGGTGGAGTCCTCGCAAGGGGACCGAGGGTTCAAATCCCTCCGTCTCCGCCGAACTTCCTGGCCCGCAATCCCTTGGAAACACTGGGATCGCGGGCCATAGGTTTCTCATAGAAACGCGATTTGCGTAAGGATTGCGTAAAGTCGCGCGAAGTTGCTGCTCGGGACATGCTCGGGCCTCGCGCGCCCGGGCCTCCTGGTCGCGTCGCTACGTCGACCCGATTCGTCCATGTCGGTGTCGTCGGATAGGTTGCGTCCATGGCTGAAGCTGGCAAGCAGGTTGATCCCGAATCGCGTTTCACGGCCGTCATGGTCGCGGCATCGAAGATGCCAGGTGTGCGGATCAATCGCGAGGCCTACCTCGCGAAGGCTCTGGGGAGATACTGCTCCGACGAACAGATCCGAGTGGCGATCGCTGAAACTCCTGCTGCCGCCGGAATCTCGCTGGACATCCTTGGGAAGGCCGCGGATGACTCGATCAAGTGGGAAACCGGCAAGGTGACCACGCTCTCCGCGGCAGCGGGGGTGCCGGGTGGCTGGGCGGTCACCGCCACGATCCCGGCAGATATCACGCAGTACTTTGCGCACGTGGTCCGGATTGCGCAGAAACTCGCCTACCTGTACAGCTGGCCCGATCTCTTCGACGGTGAAGAGCCAGACGACGCCACGATGGGGATACTCACCATCTTCATCGGAGTCATGTTCGGCGCCAGCGCGGCGAACGTCGGTCTCGCCAAGGTTGCAGAGCAACTCTCGAAGCAGGCTCTCAAGAAGCTTCCGCAGATGGCGTTGACCAAGGGCGCCATCTACCCGATCGTCAAGACAGTTGCTGGCTACCTCGGCGTGCGGATGACGAAGCAGGTCTTCGCCGGCGGCGTCGCGAAGATCCTTCCGGTGCTGGGTGGCGTGGCGTCGGGTGCTCTGACGCTCGCGACGTTCCTCCCGATGTCAATGAGACTGAAGAAGCATCTCTCGAGTCTGGAACTCACAAAGCCAATGGGTACTGGTGAACCAGCCGGAACTGAGGAGCTGGTCGTCGTGGAAGCGGACGCGGTTGAAATCGTGGTCGAGTCAGTCGAGGGTGATGAGGAGTCGTCAGCTGCCTGAGTGTCCAGGGCTGGAGTGCGACGGTCCCTCGGTGGCTATCCGCCGATCCGGTCGAGCTTCTCTGCGACTGCCAGGCTCGCAGTCACGAGCTGCCCGACGGTGAGTCTTGGGGCCTTCACGTAGCGGTACACGAAGTCCGGCTTGAAGTGGCCGAAGCGCTCGAGGGGTCGCGGTGTGGGATCTGTAGAGCCAAGGATGTTGTGGAGGGACGTGAAGTCGAACAGCGGCGCGTGCTCGTTCGCGAATGACTCGCGTGCAATTCGCTCAGACTCCGATCGTCCGCGCAGATGCGGAAGGACGGCACAGAGCCGGAACTGGCCCTCTTGGTATTGCCAACCGGCCTCGAGCTCGACACCGTCCACGTACGTCCGTCGGCGCCAGCCGACGAGCGGCTGGCTGTGGCTTAGGGCGGCTTCCGTCGACCCACTGTGAGGGCCTTCGGCATCCAGTACCGCCTGAATCCGCCGGGCGCGAAGCTTCCTGAGGGCTGTGCGAGTCTGTCCCGAGTCGATCTCAGCAAGCTGGGCGGCGTCAAGCCATGCTGACTCATCGTTCGACCTCACGACAGTTGAGTCGAGCAGGGCGCTGAGCAGACGCACAACACGTGAGTAGCGACGGACCGACTCGAGCTCGTAGCTGTCCTCCGCGTCGCCGAGGGCGGTATCGATGCGCTCCGACAGCTCCTGATAGCTCAGGAACCGCCAGCCCTCGGCCGTGTTGCGCGGGGGTGACATGCTCAGGAGGATGTGCTCCGCGGGCTTGCCTTTCCACTTCGCCGTCTTGGCGCGGTACTCGTCCAGCTGTGCGCGTTCAGGGAGCGAGAAGACCTTGTTCTCGATGACAAGCGGCGCCTTGCGCGGCCAGGTGAAGACAAGATCGAGGTTCTCCCGTTCCCGCTCGGCTCGACGACTCGTTCCGTCGCCATCGGCGGCGAGGTCCAGGAAGACCTCGTCGGCGAGGTCCGGGAGCGCGTCGAAGAACCAGGCGAGGAAATTACTGTGGAACAGTTCGCGCTGACCGTACATAATCCGCGCTAGGGGCTCGAGGTGAAGCTCCTGTGCGATCGATGCGAGCGGTCGCTCCGGCGCGGGCGGGATTCCATCAAGGTATCGCCTCACAGGGTTCGCGGCGCCGCGAGGCGGCGCCAGCCGCTCAACGGATGTTCCGACGACGTTAAGCTCGTCGGCGGGCACCCCGTCAAAGCCCCACCGACCCTCTTCCTCGCCCCGATGCCATTCGTGGATTCGGTATGCCCCACGGACGACGCCACCTGCCACGCCAAGCGCATAGATCGCGCGTTGACGGGTACCGTTCCCGACGCGCCAGTACTTCCGGGTGGCCTCATACGTTGCTTCGGCATCCGAACCCGGAGACCATGCGCGGTTGATGACAAAGATCACCGTCGGCTCAGCGATAGCGGGTATCGGCTGCGGATTGCTCACTATCGCAACCTAGCGCGTAGGAGCGACACAACTCGCGGCCGCGCGCGGCGCTCGCCTATGGCTGGACCATGTCCCACGTCACCATCGAGTTCTCGAGCATCGTTACGTTCACGACGTAGCTGGATCCCGTCGCGCTCGTGGCTGTGCAGGAGAACACGTCGCCGACGGCAGACGGCGGGTTGGGAGGACAGGTGACCTTCACGCCCTCGCCAGTCTGGGCCGTCGCCCACGCCTCGATCTGACTCTCGAGTCCAGGGACATCGAGCTGGTTCGCCGTGAAGATCATGAACCCAACGATGCCGACGAGCATGAGCGACGACACCACGAGCGCGAAGACCGACTCCCGCCTCTTCGAGGGCCGGCGCACCGCGAGCACGAGGCCGATGATCGCCAGGATGAACGCGGCGATGACCATCAAGATGTTCAGCACGCCGAACACGAGCTGCATCGCGGGGTCTGCACCCGTCAAGAACCAGACGATGGCGCTGACACCCAAGACAAGGAGCAGGATCAGGATCAGCGAGGCCTTGGCCGGGCCGTTCTTCGACGTCAGCGGCGCTGCAGCGTACGAGAAGGAACCGTGGGTCTGAGGCTGCGAGTACTGCGCCTGGCTCAGGTTCGGCTGCGGAGCCACCCGTGCCTGCTGAAACGCCGGCTCAGCAGGGCGCACGTGCTCCGTCCAACGCGTGCCGTCCCACCAGCGCGTCTGCTGCGTGTTGCTGTCGTACAGCCAGCCGGGCGGGGGTCCGCCCGCACTCGTTCCGTCGCTCATCGTCTCCCCAGTTGTCCGAGCGGCGCCCCCTGCGCTTGCCTCAAGGAGAAACGTATCGGGTGCGGACGACCCGTTGCGCCACCCGCCGGTTCGGCATCGGTCACGTGTCTTCGATGCCATCCCCCAGGCGCCGCGTGCCAACCTCGCTCGCTGCTCGATCAAGAGCGGCGGCCACGGCATCGAGGTCGTCATCGAACAGGTCCGAGTACACATCGAGCGTCATGGCCGCCGACGTGTGTCCCAGCATCCGCTGGATCGTCTTCACGTTCGCGCCTGACTGCACCGCCAACGACGCGGCAGTGTGCCGCAGATCGTGGACCGTCATGGACGGCAGTTCGGCCTTCGCGAGCGCTGTCTTGAACCACGACCGAGATCCATCGCTCGTGCGTGTGCGACGCATGAAGCCTCCGTCTGGCGCCGAGAACACCAGTCCATCGCGCGGAGTCCCCGCGGTCGCGCTGAGTAGCTCCTCAAGGAGGAACGCCGGCACCGGAACCAGCCGCCCCTTGTGCGACTTCGTCGTGCCCACGTGGATCTCGCCGTGGACCTCGACAGCGTTCGCGTGAATGTGGAGCCTGCCCTTGGCGGCATCGATGTCCTTCACGCGCAGCGCGGTGGCTTCGCCCCACCGAATGCCGGTGTACGCGAGCAGGAGCACGAGAAGCGCCCGATCGCCAGAGTGGCGCGCGAGACGCATGACTTCCTCGTGGGTGAGGTACCCATGCCGGCCACGGGACTTCCTCGGCAGGCCAATCCGCCCCATGCGTGCAGGATTCGTCGCGATGCGTCCGTCGTACACGGCGTCGTCGAGGATGCTGGCGAGAACACCGAACGTCCGGATCGTGACCGTTGCGCCGAGCTCGCTCGAGAGCTTCGCGACCCAGCTCCGAACGTCGGTGTGCCGGATGTCTGCGACTTCCCAGCGTCCCCACGTCGGCTTCACACGGAGCCGCCATGCGGTCTCGATCGGCGCGAACGACGACGGCTTCATCGACGAACGCTTCGCCTCGAGCCACACCGGGCCTAGGGTTTCGACCGTGACCTTCGCGGCCTGCGGGTCGATGTACGCGCCCTTCGCCCGCGATGACTCGATCTCGGCCAGCCAGATCTCGGCATCCCGTTTGCGGACGAATCCGCGTTTGCCGCCGTGGGAACCGTCGGGCTTCTTGTACCGGACTTCGTACCGCTTGCCCTTCGCCGTGGTGTAGGCGAGAACGCTACCCACCGGCCGGTCGACCGGCGTTGTAGTTCATGCCCTCGAGGCGTCCCGCCTTGCGAGCGTCGATGATCCACTGCGATGCGGTGCGGTGGGGGATGCCGAGTTCGTGCTGCAGCAGCTTCGCCGGCGGCAATCCCGCGAGCGCGGCGCTGCCGTAGAGCAGCTCGACGACCTCCATGCGTGCCTCGCCTCCGCCGCGCTTGATGACCTCGGCAGCGACCATCGGAGGGAGGATGCGTCCGGCGGCCGTCGTCAGCTGATCCACGCTCAACCATTTCGCCTTCGGATCGCTCTCGTCTTCGAGCGTGAGGAAGATGCACCGCGGCGCCGCAGCCTGCACGATCGCCTGCATCCCGACCTTCGCGACGGTGGGGTAGTTGAGCTCCACATCGTCGCGGGTGGCGGTGTTCGTCACGCCCTTGATGACGTACCGACCCTCGTCGCGCACATAGCGGCCGGTGACAGCGGTCTGCACGCCGAGCGCGGCATCCGTCGTCGTCGCTACGAATGCGGGCGCAATGCGCAGTGCGGACCCGACGGACTGCGTGGCTTCGCGCCACGTGACCTTGTGGCCATCGAGTGTCTTCACGTCGACCTTCACCTCCCTAGTTTGTCTAACCGCACGGCGCTTTCGCACTTGCCTCTTGTGCAGGGTAGCAGAAAGTGCTTCACTCACGGTAAACCAACCAGAACATACGCAAGCGGAGGTGGATGGTGTTCAAAGTCCTTCAGATCGAGTGCGACGATCCCGAGCACACGTTCCTCACCGAGCGCGAGCTCGCCGAGAACCTCAAGTTCCCGCTGAGCCGGCTGATGGGTTGGCGCAAGCACGGCGGCGGCCCTCGCTTCACCAAGTTCGGCAAGACCGTCGCCTACAAGGTCGCCGAGGTCAACAAGTGGGTCGAAGAGCACACGCATGAGCGCATCGGCGATCGCCCAGCCCCGCGGAGGTCACGGTGATCAAGATCGTGATCTACACGACCGGCGACGGATGCATGCAATGCCGGCTCACCAAGCAACTGATGGATGCCGTCGGCCTGGCGTATCTCGACATCGATCTCACCGATCCCGCGAACGAGGCGGCGCGCGAGTATGTGACCGAGGATCTCGGCTACTCGTCCGCGCCGATCGTGGTCGTGGATGAACACGACCACTGGGCTGGCTTCCGCCCCGACTGCATTCAGGACCTCGTCGCTCGCCTCGCGGTGACGCCGGGGGAGCGCTGACCCATGGCGGACAAGCCAGCGGATGCCGGCGGCGCACGACGCCTCACCGACGAGGAACGCCGGGAGCGTGAACGCGAGCGCCGCCGACGCTAACGCGAGACACACGCGGAAGACGTTCGCGAGCGCAATCGTCGGTGGAAGGCGGAGCACCCCGAGAAGATCAAGGAGTACCGCGACCGATTCCGCGCGAATCACCTCGAGCGGATCCGCAAGGAGAACCGCGAGCGCGAGCGCGCCCGCACGGCGAAGGCTCGGAGGGCTGCTGCTGCGGCCGAGCGGCGCCGAGTGAAGGGACGCGAGCGGTATGCAGCCGATCCCGAGACCCATCGCGACTATCAACGCGAGCGTCGCCGGGCCCAGCGTGCGGCGGACCCCGAGGGTTACCGCGAAGCGAAGAAGCAGCGCAACAAGCGCTGGCGGGACTCGCACAAGGACGAACAGAACGCGAAGCTCCGAGCCAAGCACCGCGACAATCCCGAGATCAAGCGCGCCGCCGCGGAGCGCTACTACGCCGAGCACGGCGACGAGGTGCGCGAGCGTCGGCGCGCGTACTACTGGGCGAACCGCGAGAAGCAACTCGAGAAGCAGCGCCTATGGCGGGCGCGAGAGAAGAGGCGCCGCGACCTGGGTTTGCCCCCACGCCGCCTGCACCGCGTGACCGCGAGCGAGCGTGCTGCGAATGCATCCGAGGCCGAAGAGTTCTTCACGCGGGCACGCACGCCCGAAGAGGTGAAGGCGATCCGCCGCGAGCCGAAGACATCGGCCCGCGAACTCGCCCGGTGGAACCGATCCAGCGCCCGCGCTCGCCTCGCATCCGGAATCGAAGACGACTCCGACGCCATCCGACCCGTGACGGCGAGTCGGCGCCGCGAGGCCGAACGGGAGGCAGCCGCGAGCCGAAAGCGAGAGGCGGATGCCGCAGAAGCGGCGCGCATGGACGCCATCGCCCGCGAGATCAACGACCGCCTTCGGCACGAGCCGCGGCGATCGCCGGCGACACGACGCCGACCTGCGCGGACAGTCACACCGCCATCGACATCTGGAGGACTATCGCTATGAACACTCAGTCGAAGGGAGCCGCCGTGCTCGATCGATCAGACGTCGAGGCCGCGCTCGCCCGCGTCGCGGTGGCGGCGTTCACGTACTACCCGGAGAAGGGAATCGAGGAGCCAGGCTACGTCGTCGACGAAGACGTCGAGTGGGCGATGGAGCCGCTCCGGCTGCCTGACGACCAAGCGCGAGAGGAATGGTGGCTGCGCTTCACCGCAGCGATCGCCGACCCGGCGGCCGATCGTCGGACTTTCATTTCGGACCTTATGGCGCTCGCCGATGAGTAGTCAGGCAACCCTCCGAGGCCCGAGAGAGTAGCAGTCGATGCCGGCTGCGCACCGGGCTTTCGCGACGTATGCTCACTCGCTGCGCTCGCTCCGCTACTTCACGGCCCCGGTACTCCGCCAGCCCCGACCGCTTGATTCGCCATTGTCGGAGGGATGGTGGCGAATGGGGTTGAGGGTGGGGTGCCATCAGGAGGGGCGGGATACTGAGCTCGGCCGCCGGCGATGTCGGGAGCCGGCGTCACACTGATTCCGAGGGGGCCAAGGACCCCACGGGAGATCCCATGAACGATCAGGTTGCGGTGATGCTGGCGCTGGCAGTGATGTGCGCATGCAGTGCTGCGTTCGCACTCATGCTTCCGGGGCTCGCGGTCACGGTCGGACAAGGCAGGCTTTCTGTGGCTGTCCGAGTCTCAGTCGTGATGGCGGCCTTGGTTGCGGTCACGCTCGCCGCCGCTGCGATGCTCGGCGCCTCGCCCGTCGCTTACTCGATTGTGATCTGAACACCTCAGATCAACCCGCCACTGGCGCGGGTCCACTGCGCGCGGGCCAGTCAGAGCGAGATGTCGCGGTCGAGGTCGGGCGCCGATACCGACGGCCCAGGTCGGCGCTCCGGACGCCGCTCAACTTGGCTCGCCTGCCGAACAGCGAGGAGCTGCCTGTCGAGCGCGGCTTCAGCAGTGGGAAGTGCATGCGAGTCCGGGGGGAGATGCAATCCCGGCAAGATCTCGCGCCGCCCAATCTCATGGAGTTGGACCAGAACCTCGGCGAGCGGTGGGGGAATCTGCCGGAACGAAAGCGCGTAGTCGGTTGTTGCGCGCAGTTCCGATAGCCAACGCATAGCGCGTGCTCCGGAGGGTGGCGTCGCACGTGCCTGATCGAAAGCAGCGAGGGCGCCGGCGAAGTCGCCCGGGTCGCGTCGCGATGCATCGAACAGCGTAGCTCCGTCGCGATCGATGATGGTGAGCCGGTCAACGCTGGGCGTTGTCTCAAGTGCTTCGATCAGTGCACGTGTGCCGAGATACAGCCTGTCGTGGTCTGCCAGTGTCGTGAAGGGGGACGCGCGACCCTCACGGGCGTCCAGCAGATACTTGGATGCCACGGCGAGCAAGCTCTCGAAGCGTGGCACCGCGACCACCGCGACCGTGGTCGTAAACCCGCTCGTGCCGAACAGGCGCGTTGCGGCGAGAGCAGCGTCCGTGGAGCTGAGCGTGCCGTCGAGGAGCAACGATCGCTTGTTGGTCCTCGCGTGCTGGAGCGCACTCCGCATCCACCCTGAGGCAGACTCCTGCAGGATGCGCGCACTCTCGAGCGAGCCGTCACGCGACAGATCGAGGTAACGCGGGTGGAACATGCGCAACTCGACCGCACTCAGGACGGCGGCGTGGCCGTCGGAGAGCCGACTCGCGACACGCGTGACGGCGGTGCCCGGCTGGCCGACGACGAAGGTCATGCCTGGGGAGTCTCCGCCCGGCTGGTCGGAAAAGACGATCGGGACGATGTGCTCATTAAAGATCTGCCGCGCAGCCTCGTCGGAGAGAGCCGGGTCGCTCATCGCCGGAGTCCCTCGAGTTCAGTAGCGCGGGCCTCGACATCGGTGAGAAGCCGATCGATTCGCGCGCGATCGAAGCCGGCCTCGAACAAGTCACGGCGGAGTCGCTTGGCCTCGTCAAGAGAGGCGTCGGCATCGAGGGCGCCCTCACGGGCGAGGCCGAGCAGCAACGCGACGACATTGCCCACCGCCTCGCGGGCGAGATCGAACCTCACAGCGTCGTTCGCGCGCCACGCCGACGATTCGACCGTCATCGATCCTCCTGCACGGATTCTATCCGCCTGGGTAAGCGGCCTCGCGGGGCGCCTGCGGACGCCTCACCGAACCCAAGCGCGCACGCTTGCGACCTCAAGGCGAATGTCGGCGGCTCGGACGTAGCATCGACTCGCGGCCGGAGATTGGGGAACTTCGTGTCCGGGCGCTGGCATCCGATCCTCGCGGCGATCGAGGATCCCACCGGTACGTGGCGGATACTCGACGGCTTCGGTCACGAGTACGGACGCGTCGAACTGCGACGCGTGAACGGTGGCGCTGACGCTCGATACAAGGCGTTCCTGCGCGGCGACCACATCGGGTGGTCGACCACGCTCCGCAGCGCTTGCGAGCACGTCCACGCCGCCTACCTTCTGCAGCACGGTCCCGGAGGTGGCGCGATCGCTGACTGGGGCGAGCTCACCGGCCACGGTCGTCGAGGGATGCCGCCGACCGGAGTGGATCAGTGACCTCGGAATCTGGCTTCGATCTGAGACGCGACCGCACGAAGCTTGCGACGTCCTTCGCGCCCGCCAAGGATGATCGGCGGGGTTCCGACTCGTCGAGCAGACACCGGCCAATAGACGACCCGGCGCGTGCGGAGCCATGGAGTCATTGGTCGCTGCCAACTGATTGCGGCGACAAAGCCAACATGGCCATGCAACTTCCGCCGATGCTCGCTGACTTGTGGCGGAGAGTCCTTGACCACAAAGTCGGGGTTGAACGCGACGACGTGGATCACGCTCTGAGGCAGCAACTCGGCCGTGAGCGGCGGACCCCAATTGCCCCAGTCTCCCGCCTGGGGGGAGTCCTTCGCATCGACAACGTGCCACTCCATGCTGAGATGTCTTGCTACGCGCGATCGTCCGGCGTTGCGGATCCAGACGGTTCCCTCCGGCGACAGTCCGCATGCCTCGACGGGCTCATCTGCATCGGTCCTCAATACGACCCTCGGGCGCGTGAGCCACCCGGAGATGAATCCAAGAGCCGCCGCGACCGCGGCAATGATGGCCAGAACGTCGGCGATGCGCCCAACCGCCAGCCACCAGTCGTTCCACACGGGGAACGACTGTACCGGGCGTCTGCTGCCATGAACTTCAGGTGGGGTGCCGGAATCTTGAGTGATGACAGCGCGCTCGGTCTGCTGCTTAGCCGTGCGTGTTGATTCCGGTAATCGAGTAGCCGAGCTCGGCAAGGCGCCCGGCCGCACCGTCCCGTCCGCCGCTGAACTCGGCGGGATCGAGTGGACTCCCGTGTTGAACGCCGTATGCGACGCCGAAGATCGCCTTTGAGTCATAGCGGCCGGTGTCAGTCACAAGGAAGTAGTCCCGGGCCCTCCCGAAGCCATACCGGTGAAGGAATGCCTCGCGACCGACCTTGTCGAACTCGGCGAGGGCGACGTCAACGGCGCGACGATCAGTCAAATCGGAGTAGCTCGGCATGATCGCACAATACTGTTCCCACCCATCGGTGTCGCCCACGGGGCGGACATGGACTTCCGCCCCGCGACGGCGTGGAAACTCATGCGCGGTCGCCGCCTTTGGCGCGTATCCGCCACGCGCTCGATCAGAGTGAGCCAATCGATGTCGATGCCGTTGGATAGGCTCCAAAAGGGGAAGCGCCTGTGGCCGGGCAGAGCAGTGGTGGGGAGAGTGCAGCGTTGGATGCGTTCAAGGTTCATCGCGGTCTGATCGAGGATTACCGCCGATTCACAGAGGGCTTCGTCGGCGCGGCTGACCCCAAGATCCGCCAGTACCTCGAGCAGCAAAGCGCAGAGGGCCGGCAGTGGCCGGATCCGTGGCTCTCGCTGAACCCCTCGTTCGCGCCGGGTGGGTCGGTGGACGAACTGGTGCGCGAGCACACGCTTCACCCTGACGCCGCTCGAGTCTTCCGGGTCAAGAAGGACCTCGCAGATACCGGCGAAAGCACCCCGATCGTCTTCCACAAGCACCAGCGGGACGCCATCGAGACCGCGGCGACCCGCAAGAGCTATGTCCTCACGACGGGCACGGGGTCCGGAAAATCGCTCGCCTACATCGTCCCGATCGTGGATCGAGTGCTCTGCGAGGGCACGGGCAAGGGGACGAAGGCGATCATCGTCTACCCGATGAACGCTCTCGCGAACAGCCAGCTCGTGGAGCTCGAGAAGTTTCTCAAGTTCGGCTTCGACGGCAAGCCGCCTGTGACGTTCCGTCGGTACACGGGGCAGGAATCGCACGACGAGCGGCAGGAGATTCTTGCCTCGCCGCCCGACATCCTGCTCACCAACTACGTCATGCTCGACCTGGTCATGACCCGCCCGGACGAGCGGCTCTCGCTCATCAAGGCGGCGAAGGGGCTCGAGTTCCTGGTTCTCGACGAGTTGCACACGTATCGCGGGCGCCAGGGTGCCGACGTCGGGATGCTGGTCCGCCGCGTTCGCGAGGCGTGCGAGGCGGCGGAGACCCTTCAGTGCGTCGGCACCTCGGCGACGATGTCGAGCGGTGGCACGCTGGCGGAGCAGCGTGCAGAAGTCGCACGCGTCGCCACGCAGGTCTTCGGTACCGAAGTCGAGCCCGATTCGGTGATCACCGAAACGCTGGTTCGCGCTGGGCGCGGCGATGAGGTCTCCGCGGAGCAGCTCCGTCCGCTGATCGAGCAGCGCGGACCGATCGAGGCACCCAAGGTCGAGCTGACCGCCGACGAGCTGTCGCGAGACCCGCTCGCGAGCTGGATCGAACAGGAGTTCGGACTCGACACCGAGCCTGAGAGTCAGGCGCTCGTCAGGCAGAAGCCGACGACGGTAAGCAAGGCCGCGGAGAAGCTCGCATCGCTCACAGGCACCGACATGACTCTGGCCGCGACGGCGATCCGCGCCACGCTCCTGGCTGGAGCGAACGCCAAGAACTCCATCGGTCGCGCCTTCTTCGCGTTCCGGCTGCATCAGTTCCTCTCCAAGGGCGGCAACGTCTTCGCCAGCCCGGAGTTGCCGTCCGTGCGCGCCATCGAGACGAACTTCCAGGTCACGATGCCCGGGCCGCCCGAACGTCGGCTCTACCCACTGGCGTTCTGTCGTGAGTGCGGTCAGGAGTACCTGGTCGCTCGCCGCAGCGACCCCAAGGGCGAAGGAGTCGCCCACGCCCGCCACCAGATCCGCACGGCGGATCGAGCGGACGGCTACCTGTACATCTCCGATGACCAGCCGTGGCCGGTCGACCCGGTTGAGGAAGGGCGCCTCCCCGGTTCGTGGCTGTCGGTGACGGCATCCGGCACCGGGGTCACCAAGCTTCGGGCCGCCGACGTCCCGGAGCGGGTTGACCTGACACCAGATGGCCTCGTCACTCCGCTCGGCACTAACGAGCAGGCCCAGAACACACTCGCCGCCTGGATCCCCGGCACCTTCCGCTTCTGCCTCGCGTGCGGGGTTTCCTATGAAGCTGCGCGCACCTCCGAGTACACCAAACTCGCGACTCTCGACCGCGAGGGTCGGAGCAGCGCGATGACTGTTCTCGCGACCTCACTGCTCACTTCGCTGAGGAAGATCCCTGAAGGCGAACTTCCTGCACGGGCGCGAAAGCTCCTGACCTTCGTCGACAACCGACAGGACGCGTCGCTTCAGGCCGGCCACCTCAATGACTTCGTCCAGGTGGCGCAGCTGCGCGGTGCGCTCCACCATGCAGTCGACCGGGCCGGCGATGACGGCCTTGAGCTTCTCGACGTGGGCGAGAGGCTGGTGGAGGCACTCGCCCTCGAGCCTGCGGATTACCTCGCAGACCCTGAGGGCCTCGCGACGCGGTCTGGCCGCTCAGCCCTGAAGAGGGTTCTGGAGTACCGGGCTATTACCGATCTGCAGCGCGGCTGGCGAGTCACCCTTCCGAACCTTGAGCAGACCGGGCTCGTCACGGTCGACTACCCGCTCGTGGAAGAACTGGCGAGTCGGGAAGATTACTGGAGCGAGGCTGACTTCCGTCTCCGCTCCGCCGATCCGAAGCAGCGGATCGAGGTGTCCACCGTCCTCCTCGACGAGTTCCGCCGCGTCCTCGCGGTTGATTCCGAAGCGCTGTCAGTCGATTCGTTCGAGCGTCTTCAGAGGCAGAGTCGCGACTACCTGACAGGGCTCTGGGCGATCGGCGACATGGAGCCGCCGGCGAGCGTCGGCCTCGCGATTCCTGCCGCTGGCGCCAAGGGCGGCGCGCGCAACATCCTCACCCTCACCGGGCGTGGCGCCTACGGTCGCTGGCTCCGTGACAAGGACCGGTTCGGCATTCAGCTGAGTGTGTCCGAGGCGGACGAAGTCATCGCATCGCTGATCGCGGTACTCGAACGTGCGGGGATCATCACCAAGGTCATCGACGAGAAGGCGACCGGCTTCCGACTGCGCTCGTCGGCCATCGTGCTCCGTGCCGGCGATGGAGAGCATGGCGCTGCGGATCCCGTGCGTCGCCGATTCCAGAACGAGCAGAAGCCTCGCGTGGTCGAGTACTTCCGCGATCTGTATCGCGACCACAGCCGTGACCTCGCAGGACTGCGCGCTGCCGAGCACACCGCGCAGGTGCCCGCCGATATCCGAATGGAGCGCGAGAAGGCGTTCACGGATGCCGAACTGCCGCTGCTCTTCTGCTCGCCCACGATGGAGCTCGGCGTGGACATCGCCGAGCTGAATGCCGTGGGTATGAGGAATGTGCCTCCGACCCCGGCGAACTATGCCCAGCGGAGCGGGCGTGCCGGTCGCTCGGGTCAGCCGGCGATCGTCATGACCTATTGCGCGACTGGCAACGCGCACGACACCTACTACTTCGACCGGTCCGACCTGATGGTGGCGGGGCAAGTGGTGCCTCCCCGCCTCGACCTGGCCAACGAAGACCTCGTGCGCTCGCATGTGCAGGCGATCTGGCTCTCCGAGGTGCTGGCCGTCAGCGCAAAGGGTCTCGGCAGCAGCATGAAAGACGTGCTCGTCCTCGACGACGTCGAACATCGCTACCCGGTCGCGCCGTCGCTCCGCTCCAAGCTGGAGGACGGCGGTGCGGCATCGCGCGCTACCCGATCGGCATCGAACGTTCTCGAGCCACTGCGCGACGTACTTCAGACGGCAAGCTGGTGGTCAGACGGGTGGGTCGGTTCGGTTGTCGGCGGCGCCGCGAGCGCATTCGACAGAGCGTGTGACCGGTGGCGCGACCTCTACGCCTCCGCCCGCGCCGAGCAGCAGGCGGCTTTCGAGCAGACCAAGAACATCTCCGCGACGAAGCGCGACCGCGATGACGCCGAGCGCCGACAGCGAGAAGCGCGTCAGCGCATCGACCTGCTGCTGAACGACGCGGGGGACTCCGGGCACAACCAGTCCGACTTCTACACGTACCGATACCTGGCCTCCGAGGGGTTCCTTCCCGGATACTCCTTCCCCCGGCTCCCGCTCGCAGCCTTCATTCCCGGCTGGGGGAACCGACCGAGCAGCTGGCTCCAGCGCCCGCGCTTCCTCGCGATCTCGGAGTTCGGTCCTCAGTCGCTGGTTTATCACGAGGGCGCTCGCTACCAGGTCACCCGCATCAGCCTTCCCCGGGAAGGCGGCGAAGCCGGCGGCGATGTCACCCTGACGACAGCCAAGATCTGCGAGTCCTGTGGCACCCACCACCTCGACACTCAGAACGTCGATGTCTGTGTGAGCTGCGAGACTCCGCTTCCGGCCGAGTGGAAGAACCTCCTTCAGCTGCAGACGGTGCTGACTCGGCGCCGTGAGCGCATCAGCGCCGATGAGGAAGAACGCAACAGGGTCGGGTACGAGCTCCGCACGACGTACCGATTCGTTCCGCGCGCCGGTCACCCCGGCAAGGCAACGGCGACGGCCGCAACGGATGCCGACGACGAAGTGCTCGACGTCATCTACGGTGACTCGGCTGACGTGCGCATCACGAATCTCGGCCGTCGCACGCGGAAGGACGCCGATCGTCACGGCTTCTGGCTCGACACGGTGAAGGGGCGGTGGCTCAGCGAGAAGGACGCCGCGCAGACGGATGCCCAGACCGAGGAGACTGACGACGACGCACCGCTTCCCGACGACGTCAAGACGAAGGCGTTCGTCACGCCCTACGTCGAGGACCGCCGCAACATCGCCGTGCTTCGTTGGGCCGCATCAGTCGACGAGGCGCAGGCCGTGACCGCTCGCTATGCGCTCGAGCGAGGCATCGAGGCACGATTCCAACTCGAAGACTCTGAGCTGATGAGTGAGCAGCTGCCCGATGCCGAAGAACGTGGCCGTCTCCTGCTGACCGAAGCGGCCGAGGGTGGCGCCGGAGTGCTCCGCCGGCTGCAATCCGACGCGACTGCGCTGTCGGACGCCGCGAGGGAGTCCCTGCGAATCATCCATGTCGATCCCGACACGGGGGTGGACCTCGAGGGTGCCTGCGGCGCTGGGTGTTACCGATGCCTGCTGTCGTACTCGAACCAGATGGATCACGAGCGGATCGACCGCCGCGTCGTCGTTCCCCTGCTTCTGCAGCTTTCCCGCGCCACGGTTCGACCTGACGACACCACGCCGGTCACTCCACCGACCCCGCCGTCCGGCAGTGACCCGTCCGGAGGGGCGGCCGCGGTCCCGGTTCCCGAGGCGGAGCGCGCCGCCGCGTTCCTCAGCCACCTCGAGCGCCGCGGTGTGCGGCTCCCGTCGCGGGGTGAGGATGAGGTGGGCGGGATGCTCGTCGACTTCGTCTACGACAGTCCGTTAGCTGTCGTCGTCGTCCACGACGACATGGTCCAAGTGGACGCGAGCGACCTCGCGTTCGACGGCTACCAGGTCGTGACGGTCGGCCGCGACCGAGACTTCGACGACGTGATCCGTGAGCACCCCAGCGTGTTCGGAGAGGCAGTGCAGTGACCGCGACCGACTTCGCCATCGGTTCCCTCGTGACGGCGCGAGGCCGCGACTGGGTGGTGCTCCCCGAGTCCGACCCTGACTTTCTCGTCGCCAAGCCGCTCGGCGGTTCGGACGCCGAGATCACCGGGCTCATCCCAGCGGTCGAAGAAGTGACCTCTGCGACGTTTCCCCCGCCGTCGCCCGCCGACCGCGGCGACGACCGAAGCGGACGGATGCTGCGCGAAGCTCTGCGCATCGGATTCCGCTCGTCGGGCGGTCCCTTCCGGTCGCTCGCGAGTCTGAACGTTGACCCGCGCCCGTACCAGCTTGTTCCACTGCTCCTAGGGCTCCGTCAGGAGACTGTTCGACTTCTGATCGCGGATGACGTGGGTATCGGAAAGACGGTCGAGGCGGGGCTCGTCGCGAGCGAGTTGCTTGCGCAGGGGACAGTCCAGCGTTTGGCCGTGCTGTGCCCGCCCAGCCTTGCCGAGCAGTGGCGCGCCGAGTTGGCCGAGAAGTTCGGACTCGAGGCGCAGCTGGTTCTTCCATCAACGGTCACCAGGCTGGAGCGATCGCTCGCAGTGAACGAGTCACTCTTCGAGCGGTATCCGGTCACGATCGTGTCGCTGGATTTCATCAAGTCCGAGCGTCACCGCTACGAATTCGAGCGCACCGCGCCAGAGCTCATCATCGTCGACGAGGCTCACACAGTCGCGGCTGACGACACGGGCAAGGGGTCGAGCGGGCGCACGCAGCGGTACAACCTCATCCGGTCGTTGGCAGACGATCCGGAGCGACACCTGATCCTTACGACGGCGACGCCGCACAGCGGCAACGACGCGGCGTTCCGCAACCTGATCGGGCTGCTCGACGACCGGCTCAAGAACGTAAGCCTGTCATCCGAAGACGGCCGACGACTGCTTGCGCAGCACATGGTCCAACGTCGCCGCGCCGACATCCGTGCCTATCTTGGCGCCGAGACGAAGTTCCCCAAGGACCGCCAGACGAGCGAAGCCCCCTATCAGCTGAGCCCTTCGCACAAGGACTTCTTCGACGACGTTCTCGAGTACATCCGTGGCCAGGTGCAAGACCGCTCAGGGACGAAGCTGCAGCAGCGTGTGCGCTGGTGGTCGGCGCTCGCCCTTCTGCGGGCGATGGCGTCATCGCCGGCCGCCGCCGCCATGACGCTGCGCACCCGAGCGGCAACGACGGAGGCGCAATCCGAGACCGAGGCCGATGCGTTTGGCGCTGCTGAAGTGCTCGATCAGTTCGAAGACGAGAGCGCGGACGCGGCGGATGTCGTGCCCGGCGCGGAGCATGAGGCATCCGAGTCTCGCCTGTTGCGCACGTACGCGGGGCGAGCCGACGCGCTCGCGGCCAGCCCCGGTGACGACGCGAAGCTCAGCCTCCTCACGAAGCAGGTGAAGGCTCTGCTGAAGGACGGCTTCAGTCCGATCGTGTTCTGCCGATTCATCCAGACGGCCAAGTACGTGCACGAGCACCTGGGCGGCGCGCTGCGCAACATCGAAGTGGAGGTGGTGACGGGGGAGCTGCCTTCCGAGGAGCGAGCTGCCCGTATCGCGGCGCTCGCGGACCGGTCCGAGGGATCGACAAGGCTTCTCGTCGCCACCGACTGCCTCTCAGAGGGTGTCAACCTGCAGGACGACTTCCAAGCCGTCATCCACTACGACCTCGCCTGGAACCCCACGCGCCACGAACAGCGGGAGGGGCGCGTCGACCGCTTTGGCCAGCCGCGCGACATTGTTCGCGCGCAGACGATCTACGGCGCCGACAACGGCATCGACGGCATCGTTCTGGATGTGCTGATCCGCAAGCACGAGAAGATCCGTCGCGATCTCGGCATCAGCGTTCCCGTGCCAGCTCAGAGCGATGAAGTCCTGAGTGCTCTGCTCGAGGGAGCGGTTCTGCGGGGCAGCGGATATCACCAGCTCGCCTTCGACTTCGACCTGGATGAGCCCGCGGTCAAGGACTTCGACGCCGAGTGGGAGTCGAGCGCCGAGAAGGAGAAGCAGAGTCAGACGATGTTCGCGCAGCGGACGATCCGCCCCGACGAGGTGCAAGAGGCCATGGATGCCGCACGACGTAGCCTCGGCGAACCCTCCGACGTTCGCACCTTCGTCTCCGATGCTTTGACGAAACTCGGTGGGCTGGTCACCGCGACGAAGTCAGGCTTCCGCGTGGACCTCACACAGGTGCCGATGGCGCTCCACGAGGCGATGAAGCGGCCCGATGGGCGAGTCGCCGAGGAGTTCTACGACGACCTTCCCGCCCCCCGCCACGCCGCCGTGTTGCAGCGCACTGACCCCACGGTCGGCGCGATCGCGAACTACGTCCTGAACAGCGCTCTCGATCAGGAGTTGCCCGAGGGGGAACGACCCGCGAAGCGCGCTGGCGTCGTCACTACGAATGCGGTCTCCCAGGTCACGACGGCGCTGCTCATGCGCTTCCGGACGCACCTGGTGCTCCCCACGAGGGAGGGAGTCCGCACCACGCTGGCAGAGGAAGCGCGGGTCGTCGCATTCCGAGGTCGACCTTCGAACCCCGAGTGGCTCACGCGGGAAGAGGTCGATGAGCTTCTCCTCGCGAAGCCGTCCGCCAACACTCCCTCCGATGTGGCGCAGGGCCTCCTCGCCCCCCTCACCGGCGCTATCACCACGATCCAGGCGAACCTCTCGACCCAAGCGGCGCAGCTCGCCACCCAACTCGAAGAAGACCACATCTCGGTGCGCGTTGCCGCACGTGGGGCGCGCGCGGGAGCGCTCTCGGTCCGGGGACTCGAGGTCCGTCCGCAGCTGCCGCCGGACGTTCTCGGTGCGTACATCTACCGCCCGGGAGGTGCCGCATGAACGGCGATCTGCAGGGCATCCGTCTTGTTGGGGGAGTGCTTCCCGCGGCCCTCCTGGGCCGCATTCAGGCAAACGAGCTCTCCAATGCGCAGGGGCTGTCGGGCGCGTCGTACCATCTCGTGGGCAGCGAGAAGCCGAAGGATGCCGCCGCGCGCGCCTGGTCATACCTGCGCGGCGCGTGGACCGCTTGGCGGGATGCGGCGGCGAAGGAACCAGGTCTTCCCGGCACGGGGACGGCGCGAGAGAAGTGGTTGCTCGTGCTCCTCGGCGAGCTGGGCTACGGTCGTCTGCCGGCCACTCGGCACGCGGAGGTGATCGACGGAGTCGAGTACCCCCTCTCACATCGCTGGTATCACGTGCCGATCCACCTACTCGGTCCGGGGGTCGACCTCGACAAGCGGAACCCGGGCGTACCCGGAGCTGCACGTGCTCCGCAGGCGATGCTCCAGGAGTACCTCAATCGCACCGATGACGACCTGTGGGGAATCCTCAGTAACGGCTTGCGCTTGCGTCTTCTGCGCGACTCGACGGCATTCGCGGGATCGGCCTATGTCGAGTTCGATCTCGAGGCGATCTTCGAGGGCGAGCTCTATGCCGAGTTCCAGCTGCTGTGGTTGCTGTGTCACGTCTCGCGTGTCGAGAAGCGTGGTGGCGTCGACGCTGCGCCCGGTGACTGCTGGCTCGAGGAGTGGCGCGCGGAGGCCGCGGAGGCCGGCACGCGCGCGCTCAACAGACTTCGGGACGGAGTCGAAGCTGCGCTCAAGATATTCGGCACTGGGTTCCTCTCTCATGCAAAGAACGACTGGCTCCGGGCGGCGCTGCAAGACGGAACGCTCCCAGATCGCGAGTTCCACAAGGCACTGCTTCGATTGATCTACCGGCTGCTCTTCCTCTTCGTGGCGGAAGACCGTGGCGCGTTGCTCGACCCCGCCGCCCCTCGCGATGCTCGGGAGAAGTACGACCAGTTCTTCTCAACCGCGAGGCTTCGACGACTGTCCCGGCAGCGAAGCGGCGGTACGCATCCCGACCTCTGGCGCGGGGAGCGCATGATTCTGTCGGCGCTCGGCGATCAAGGGATGCCTCAACTCGGCGTTCCCGCGCTTGGTGGACTGTTCGACCCCGATAGGCGAGCACCGGAGATCACTGATGCTCCGCGTCGCGACCTGCTGTTGGGTGCCGAACTTGCGAATCGGGACATGCTCAGCGCGATCCGGCACCTGTCGTGGATCCTCATCCCGGGCCAGCGGGCGCAGCCGATCGATTACCGCCACCTTGGCGCGGAGGAACTCGGCGGCGTCTATGAGTCGTTGCTCGAGTTGGTGCCACGTGTAGACCTCGACACCCGGCAGTTCGACCTTGTGCACTTGTCCGGCAATGAGCGCAAGACAACCGGCTCGTACTACACACCTCCGTCGCTTGTGTCTGCGCTCCTGGATGCGTCCCTGGACCCGGTGCTCGACGTGGCGGTCAGTCGCGGTCGCACCGTCGAGGAGCGCGAGGCGAACCTGCTCGCAGTGACCGTCTGCGATCCTGCGAGTGGTTCCGGTGGGTTTCTCGTCGCCGCTGCCCGCCGCATTGCTCGCCGCCTCGCGCAGGTGCGGTCAGACGAGGACGAACCCACGCCCGAAGCAGTTCAGCACGCGCTTCACGACGCGGTGACTCGCTGCATCTACGGCGTCGACATGAACGACCTCGCCGCCGAGCTCGCAAAGGTCTCGCTCTGGCTGGAGGCGCTCGAGCCGGGGAAGCCTCTCGGATTCCTTGACGCTCGCATCCGGGTCGGCAACAGCCTGTTCGGTACAACGCCCGCACTCATCGCGGGGGGCGTACCGGATGACGCGTTCAAGGAACTCGAGGGCGACAGCAAGAACTTCGCGGCGGCGGTGCGCAAGCGTAACAAGAATGAGGCGACCGGACAGGGGTTGCTCGCGTTCGCAGATTCCGACGCACTTGCGGCGGAGAGCCGACGCGAACGCGCTCGGCTGCTCTCGCCGACCGATGACGTCAACGACATCCGCGCGCGTGGGGAGCAGTGGGACGCCTACCTCGCGTCTGATGCCCGCCGGGCGCTGAAGCGTCAGGCGGATGCATGGGCCGCTGCCTTCGTGTGGCCGCTCGAAGATGGTGTGGCGCTACCGCCGACCGCCGGCGTTGTGCGCGCCCTTCTCGACGACATGAGTGAGATTCAGTACGGCGAGACGGTGGATGTCGCCAACCGGCTCGCCGCTGCCTACCGGTTTTTCCACTGGCATCTGGAGTTCCCCGAGATCTTCGGTCAGACAAGCGGCGATGACCTCGGGCCCGAGGGCTGGGCAGGCGGTTTCACCTGCATGCTCGGCAACCCTCCCTGGGAGCGCGTCAAGCTGCAGGAACAGGAGTTCTTCGCTGCTCGTGACGAAGACATCGCCAAGGCCCCGAACGCAGCCGCGCGCAAGCGGCTCATCGAGAAGCTACGTCAGGGGAGCGACGCCGATGTGCGCCTCTACGATGAGTTCATCGCCGAGCGGAGGCGCGCTGAGGGCGTGAGCGGGTACCTACGACTTTCGGGCCGGTATCCCCTGAACGGTCGAGGCGACGTCAATACGTACACCGTTTTCGCGGAACTCTTCCGGAGCATGACGGACCCCTCCGGACGGTCGGGCGTGATTGTTCCCACCGGCATCGCCACAGACGCGACGACTCAGTACTTCTTCAAGGATCTCGTCGAGACGGGCTCGCTCGAGGCGCTCTACGACTTTGAGAACTCGAAGCCAATCTTCGAAGGTGTACACCGGAGCTTCAAGTTCTGCATTCTCAGCACAAGCGGGCGTGCGGTTGACACGCGCTCGGCGCACTTCGCATTCTTCCTGAACGATCCGCTGCAGATCGAGGCATCCCGCTTCACATTGACTCCGGAGGAGATCACTCTCCTCAACCCCAACACCGGCACGGTGCCGATCTTCCGCACCCGCCGCGACGCGGAGATCACGCTGGGCATCTACCGACGCGTGCCGGTGCTCATCAACGTGAACGATCCGGTCGGAGGAAACCCCTGGGGTGTGTCGTTCATGCGCATGTTTGACATGTCGAACGACTCCCACCTCTTCCACACCCGTGATGAGCTCGAGTCCAATGGGTGGGGCTTGAGAGGTAACGTCTTCGAACGTGGCCAGGAGCGAATGCTGCCCTTGTATCAGGGGCGATTCATTCAGCACTACAATCACCGAGCCGACACCGAGGGGCCCTCGATCGATCCCACAAACGAACGGTCGCTGGTCGTTCCGCAGTACTGGGTCGACTCGGCGGAGGTGCATGAGCGCTTCTCGAAGCAGGGCCGTGATCCTGGCCCCGTCTACGCGTTTCGAAACATCGGCCGATCAACGGATGTAAGAAGTCACATCGGGACGGTCGTCCCGTTCGGAGGGGTTGGAAACAGCGCGCCCATGCTGATGCCCGCCCGCGCGGATGATCTCCCGGCTATTCAGGGCGCCCTGTCAAGCTTCGCCTTCGATTATGTCGTCAGACAGAAGCTTGGGTCCGCGACGATGAACTTCTTCATCGTCGAGCAAATCCCGGTGCCAGTCGACTACTCGAAGCTGGGCCAGATCGTCGACGATGCTCGTGCCTGGGTTGATGTCCGCGTCAACGAGCTCGACTGCACCGCAACCGACCTAACCTCTGTGGGCAGGCAACGCGATTCTGAACGCGCGCCGTTCATCTGGAGCGAGGCGCGGCGAGCAGTGCTCAAGGCCGAGCTCGACGCAGCCTTCTTCCACCTTTATGGGGTGGTGCGTCCCGAACTCGAACACATACTGGATTCCTTCCCGATCGTGAAGCGCAAGGACGAATCCGACTTCGGCGAGTACCGCACCAAGAGGTTGATCCTTCAGAACTACGACAAGATGCAGGAGTGCATTGACAAGGGCGTGGAATTCGAGTCCACCCTGGAGCCGGGTCCAGGCTTCGGCGCGAGGCACCCCCGAAAGGATTGACGATGAGTGAGAGTACGGGTGTCGAGCGGGGGGTCGGCGCGAATCCGGCGGTGGAAGTTGCTGCGTGGCTCGTCCTTGAGCCCGCACTCACCGGATCCTCGTCGCCCATGTTGCCCGGCACCCACACCTGGTCCGCGGCCAATGCGCGACAGATCCGCGAAGCGATCAGTGGCGATAACGCCGATATGGGCGCGCGGTCGTTCCTGGACAAGCTCCACGACCAGCTGAGCGGCCACGACGACAGCGTGATCGTGCTCGCCGCCGAGATGCTCTACGTTCACGGCATCCCGCTCGTGAACCTGCAGTCTGAGACCAAGATCCAGCGGATTGATACGGTGCTGTCATGGACGCGGGCGGGCATCACTCTGCCTTCGGCACTTCGGCACGGACTTGAAGCAGGCGGCACTTTCCACGGTGGTGCGGGATTCAACATCCGCATTTGGCAGCAACTCATCTGGCTCGCCGACTTCATTGAGGAATGGTGGGGAGCATCGGCTGATGATCGGGCGCGGGCCCTCGCGGATCCGTGGGCGTTCCGCGACCTGGTCGACAAGGTGCAGGGTGGCTGGGAGCCGGCGATGCGCATGTCGCTCCTTGCGCTCGTGTGGCCCGGGTACTTCGACAGCGTCGTCAAGGACGATCACCGACGCCGAATTCGAGACGCCTTTGCGCATGAGATCGGTGGGACGCCTGGCGACCCGACGGCCGACATCGACAAAGACCTATGGGCCATCAGAACCAAAATCCAGGCGCCCGATGAACCTCGCTTCGAGTGGTATCTGCCCCCCTACGCGGAGCAGTGGCACTCGGAGGCTGTGAACAAGGGCCGACGCGCTTGGCTGGTACGTCCGGGTCAAGGCGGTCAGCAGCTCGTGGAGCAGTGGCGCAAGGAAGGCTTCGTTTCCGTGCCGGCGACGAACCTGTCGCTTGACCTGACAGCGCCGACGGACCAGTCAGTGCGCGATGCGGTTGAGGCGGGCTACGCCCATCTCGACTACGCCCAGCGTCTGCAGCTGACGCAAGCCGATCAAGCCTTCATTCTCCGGATGGGCATTGACGATCTGGTTCTTGTGGTGTCGGAAGACACAGCGCGTCTGGGTGTCGTGTCCGGCGCGCCCAAGTGGGCCGAAGAGCCGGGTGCTCGGCTTCGGCGGACCGTGGACTGGATCCCCGAATCGGTAGCGAAGACCGAGCTTCCCGAGCCAGTCCCCGGCATGCTCGACAAGCAGGGTGACGTCGTGGACCTGACCCACGGGCTCGATGCGCTCACCACACTCGCTGAGAAGCTGACGGATACGGTTGAGGAAGAGCGCGTCGAGGAAGAGCAGACGACACCGCGAGTGCCGGCATCCGTCGCTATTCCTCCTGTCTCCGACGCGCTCGCGGCCGAGCTCCATATGCCGCGAGTGGTGCTCCAGGAGTGGCTCGATGTGCTCGCAGATCGTCGTCAGCTCGTCTTCTACGGCCCGCCGGGGACGGGCAAGACATTCGTCGCGGAGGCGCTCGGCCGGCACATCGTCGGCAGCGACACCAATCACCTGCGTACGGTGCAGTTTCACCCGTCGTACGCGTACGAGGACTTCTTCGAGGGACTTCGGCCGGTCGTCGAGAACGGCAATGTCACCTACAAGGTCGTGCCCGGTCCGCTCAGGACGCTGGTCGCCGAGGCGACGACGCCAGGCAACGAGTCTCGTCCGTACGTGCTCGTAATCGATGAGATGAACCGTGCGAACCTGGCCAAGGTCTTCGGTGAGTTGTATTACCTGCTGGAATACCGCGACCAGTCGATCAGCCTGCAGTACAGCGGCGACAACGACTTCCGGCTGCCGAAGAACCTATACATCGTCGGAACGATGAACACGCTCGATCGGTCGATCTCCATGGTTGACGCGGCGATCCGTCGGCGCTTTCCGTTCGTCGAGTTGCATCCGTCAGTCGAGCCAGTTGCCGGTGTGCTCGCTGCGTATCTCGAGGCGCAGCACGCTGATGGACTGCGGGCGCGCCTGCTCGCCGCCTTGAACGCCGGCATTGACGAGCGTGATCTGCAGATCGGACCATCGTATCTGATGAAGGCTTCAGCCAGCGATGAATCGGGGCTCGAGCGCATCTGGAAATACGACATCCTCCCGCTGCTGGACGACCACTTCTATGGGGCGCGGACGCCCGAACAGATCCGCGCGCAGTTCGGGCTCCCTGCGCTGCTTGCGAAGATCGGCGGAACGTCGGTCGGACCGGTGGATGCTGCGCTCCCCGGCGAGGTCGTCCTCGAGGTCGCGAACCCTGACGAGGCGGAGTCTCAGGAATCGTGACAGTCCTGCGTCGACTGCAGTTGACCGAGTCGTTCGAGCCCTTCGGCTGCCGCCTCTCGGACGCTCAGTGGCGCACTCTGCACGCGAGTCGTCTCGTCAACGTGGTGTCGACCGGCGGTGGGAGCGTTGCGCTGGCGCCGAGCGGGCGGGTCGGTGCTGTGAGGGTCGGCGACTTGCAGGTCGAGGTGTGGCCCAAGGAGAAGGTGAAGCTCGCGCACCTTCTCTTCATGCTCGGTTACGCGGCGGATCCGGGATTTCGCCCTGAGGCGATCGACGCAGATGCGTATGACGACCTGTGGCCGGCTTTGGCCGAATCGCTTGCGAGGCTTGTAGAGGGGGCCCTGCTCGGCGGAGTCCTGCAGGGGTATCGGTCCGTCGAAGAGTCGTCGAACGTGGTGCGCGGACGAATCCGGGTTGCCGACCAGCTCCGACGACGCCCGGGCCGGATCTACCCCACCGAGATCACGTACGACGAGTACATGACCGACATCGCGGAGAATCAGATCCTGCGCACGGCGCTCCGGCGAATGCGCGCGGTCCCGCGCCTGAGGCCCGGAGCATCCGCTCGCCTCTCGCATCTCGACAACCGATTGGACGGCGTCGCGGTACTTCGTCGCGGCGCCCCGCTTCCCAGCTGGCGGCCGACACGGCTCAACGCGCGGTATGTTCCCGCACTGCGGCTCGCGGAGCTCGTCATCCGCAGCACATCCGCACAAGTGGGGGAGGACGGCGTCGAGATTGCGGCATTCGTCGTCTCGATGTGGAAGGTGTTCGAGGACTTCGTCACGACCGCACTGCGCGAGGCGATCGCTGAGCGAGGGCGCCGCGCGGTGCCGCAGAAGCGCTGGTGGTTCGACCAGCCTCGCGCCGACCGCGCGAGCCGCGTTCCCATGGCTATCGACTTGCTGGAGTACGGCGACGCCGGCCCGCTCATGGTCTATGACGCGAAGTACAAGGCGGCGTCCGGCGACGGGCGCTACCCGAACGCGGATCTCTATCAGATGCTCGCCTACTGCACGACGGTGGGTCTCGATCGAGCCGTGCTCGTCTATGCGCAGGGCGGCCGACCGCTGGATCGTCGCGTGGCCAACTCATCCGTGACGATCCGTGAGTGGCCGCTCGACCTGTCGCTCCCTCCGGCTGAGATGCTTGCGTCAATCGGGCGCGCCGTTGACTGGGCGTCGACGCCGCTTGAGGCCGTCGTTGAAAGGACTGCCTATGGCGTTCCCGCATGATGATCGCATCGCTGAGGTGCTGCTGAAGTACATCGCTCGGCAGCCCGGCGGTCGCATACATGGCCCCCAGTCGTACGAGCCGCTTGCGGATGCATTCGCGGAATTGACACCCGATGACCGCGAGTCCCGGGTTCCCACGGGTGAGGTCCGGTGGGAGAGTAAGGTTCGTTTCGCGCGCCTCAAGCTGGTCGAACGCGGTCTTCTCTTCCCGGCGAAAGAGGGCCCGGATCCAAAGCGAGGCGTGTGGATTCTCACGGACCTGGGAAAGCGAGTCGCAGCCGGTGAATCAGTTCCTCTGGCGGCGCCGCGAGGTCAAGAGTCCGAACGCGAGGGCGTCATCCTGGGCTGGAACAGGTCTCTCTGGGACGGTTGGGAGGAGACCTACGAGGGCGTCGTCAACATCTTGATGGCCGGCGCGACGTACAAGACCCGATGGTCCGTTGGTAATCGGCGCGACCTGGAGCCAGGTGCGGACGCCTGGCTTCTCCGACAGGGCGGTCCCTACGGCATCCTCGGACACGGGGTCGTGACGTCAGAACCATTTGAGGATGTTCACGTCGCACGGCCGGGCGAGACCTCTCAGTATGTCGACGTCGAGTTCGATGTGCTCGTGAATGAGGAAGACATCCTCAGCCGCGACGAGCTCGAGCGCGCGGTTCCTGAGGTCGCCTGGCGGTACCAGTTCCAGTCAGGCAACCGGGTCGCCGCCGAGGCCAACGCGCGACTTCGCAAGCTCTGGGACGACTACATCTCCTGAGACCCGATCGCATCATCAAGGACAGCCGACGAAGTGCCCGAAGTCACACTCTCCAAGACGGACGACAACAAGCTCGACAAGAGCGTGCAGGCAAAGGTGCTCGCGTTCCTGATGAAGCTTCGCGAGGACGACAGCGCCTACGGGCTGCGCATCAAGAAGCTCGAGCAGCAGAAGGACCCCCGCGCGCGCACCGGGCGAGTCGATGACTCCTGGCGCGCGGTCCTCTTCTGCCTCGACCACGCGGGCGAGCGCACGTACGTCTACGCAGGAACCTACGAGCACGACGAGGCGATCGAACGAGCGCGAACCCGCGTGCTGCGAACGAATCCGGTCACGCACGTCGCCGAGATCATCGACGCGACGGCGCCCGAGGTTGCCCCGACGCCGACGCTCTCCTACATCCCTGCCGCGCCCAAGAAACTGACCTACCTGGGCGATCATGGGTACCCGATCTCTGACCTCGTCGACGGGCTCGGCTTTGAGAAGGCGGATGCTGAGCGCCTCTACGCAGCCGATTCGGAAGAGGCCCTGGCCGCTCTCGCGGACGGCTTCGAGAACGAGTGGCAGCGTCTGGCGATCCTGGGCATGGCGGTGGGCGACACGATCCCCAAGATCCGGGCCGACCTCGGATTCGACGAGGTGGAGCCCGAGCGGGACGATGACAGGGCGAACGAACAGCAGAACACCGTCGGCGATGACGACGCCACCTTGATCGACGCGCTCAAGCGCCCGGCAAGCCGGATGCAGTTCGCTCTGGTGAACGACGACGAAGAACTGCGCCGCATCCTCGATGAAGGAGACTTCGGCGCTTGGCGCGTCTTCCTGCATCCTGAGCAGGCGCAGTACGTCGAGCGCGACTACAACGGTCCGTTCCGACTCACGGGCGGCGCGGGGACGGGAAAGACTGTTGTTCTGCTGCACCGCACTCGCCGCCTCGCGCACGCGGATACCCAGGCTCGCATCATCCTCACGACCTTCACGAAGGCTCTCGCGGGGATGCTGAAGCGTGACCTGGACCGGCTCGATGGCACCATTGCCCAGGTGTCCACGCTCGGCGAGCCGGGGGTTCATGTGACCGGGATCGACGCGCTCGCGGCATCCGTGCGGGACCGGGCAGGAAGCGAGTTCTGGTCGGTCGCCGGGGAGGCAGTCTTCGGCGCCCCCACTCGCGAGCGCGTCTCGATGGTCTCGAACAGTCAGGGGTGGGACGCCGCGGCATCCGTGCTCGGGTCGGCGCCGATCGAGATCTCCAACCCTTCGTTCCTCGAGGCTGAGTACCTGCAGGTGATTCTGCCGCAGAGAGTGCGGAGTCTCGCGGAGTACCTCGCAGCTCGACGCCCCGGTCGTGGCGTTGCGCTCGACCGTGGACGTAGGGCCGCCGTGTGGGCGGCGGTCGAGGCATACCGTGCAAGCGCAGCAAGCGCGCGACGCCTGACATGGGCGGAGTTGTCGGCGATGGCCTCTGCCTTCCTCGAGGCGCGCGAAGAGTTGAGGCCCGCGGACCACGTGCTGGTCGATGAAGGTCAGGACCTCAGCCCGCTGCACTGGCAGCTGGTGCGAGCGCTCGCGCCCACGGCATCCAACGACATCTTTGTCGCAGAGGATGTGCACCAGCGCATCTACGGACATCGCATCGTGCTCGCGCGGTATGGCATCAAGGTGGTGGGCCGGTCGCGGCGACTCACGTTGAACTACCGGACCACCCAGGAGAACCTCCTGTACGCGCTGGACGTTCTCGAAGACGCTCAGTACATCGACACTGCCGGCGAGACAGAGGCTAGCCACGGCTATCGGTCGGCGCGGCGGGGGCCAGTTCCGCGTGTACTCTCAAGCAATCACGTTTGGGAGCAGACGGATGCCGTTGCTCAGACGATCGCGGACTGGAAGTCCGCTGGCGTCGGTGACTCCATCGCGATCCTGGGGCGGACGACTCTGTCGCTCAAGCGACTCCAGCGACAGCTGGAGGATCGCGGAATCGCGACCGCCTTGTATGGCGAGGCCGCGAAGCCCGGAACTCCGCAGCTGGTGACGATGCACAGCGCCAAGGGCCTCGAGTTCTCGCGCGTCGTTCTCTTCGACGTGTCGGAGGGCTCGATCCCGCTCCCGCTCGCGCTGCAGGGGCTCGCCGGGAGTGATCTCGAGGACGCCATGCTGCGTGAGCGGTCGCTTCTGTACGTGGCGGCGTCCCGCGCGCGGGATGAGTTGGTGGTCACGTGGGCGGGGAGCCCATCAGAACTGTTGGGGAGCTGATGTCTGCGAGTCCGCCGAGCCAAGCCAGCCGCCTTTACCTTGAGGAGGAGGTGCGCCGGCGAGCGCGACACGCGACTGCCGAGGACGTGCGCATCACGTGCTCGTTCGCGCGAGCCGAGCGCTTGCTTGGCCGGGAGTACCACGGCCGCTTCCTGATCGAGTTGCTCCAGAACGCGGCCGACGCGTGGCGCAACGGCAGCCGGCGCGACGAGGCGCGCTCGAAGGTCGCCATCGTGGTCGGCGAGGGGCCGGCGCTCCTGGTGGCCAACCAGGGCCAGCCTCTGTCTGCACAGGTCGTGGTTGAGTCGCTGGGACACATCGGCGCCTCGACAAAGGCCGAAGGTCAAGCGATCGGCCACAAGGGGATCGGATTCAAGTCGGTTCTCGAAGTCACCGACACTCCAGAGATCTACTCGGGCCTGCAAGCGGAGACGGGGGCGGTCTCCGTCCGATTCGATCCCGCTCTTGCGAAGGCGCAGATCACGGACCCCGCAAACAGCCCTGACTGGGATCAGATGGTCGCCGCGGTGCAGTCCGTCGATGCCGACGACGAGTTCGCCGCGATCCCGACGCTTCGCTTTCCCCAGTGGGTCGACGAGATGCCTCGCGAGGTCGAGGAGCTCAAGGCTCGCGGGTTCGACACGGTGGTTCGACTTCCATTCGCCGCGGGAGCTCGTCACCGCTTGGGCGAGGCCGAATGGCTCGAGGTCGTCCGCGCCGGACTTGAGGATGTGACCGATCAGATCTTGGTGCTTCTCGGAACCTTCGGCGAGATTGCTGTCGAGGATCGGCTCGCCGGCGACGCGGTCGTCATCGAACCGCGATGGGACACGACGCCCGCAACCGACTCGATGTGGGAACGCGTCAAGGTGCTGCGCAACGAGGAGATCTCGAGCGAGTGGTTGCTGGCGCGAGACTCCCTGCCCAGTGATGACGATCTCGGGGGCGAGGTTGCATTGGGGCTGCGCATGTCGGCAGCGCAGGGCGAGACGTGGATTCTGCCCGCGATGGTGGACAGCGATTCGGCGCCGTTTCATCTCTTCTTCCCGACGCGAATACCGTCCGGGCTGCCCTTCCTCCTGCACGGCTACTTCACCGTGGACGCAGCTCGGACCGGGTTCTACCGTGGCTTCCGCTCGGGCAACCAACTCATCCTTTCGGCGCTCGCAGACCTCGTCGTTCGGGGGATCAGCGACCTGGCGGCGGACGAATCGGTGCACATGTCGTCGCTTGTCAACGTCGTGGCGGCGTGCGATGAACCGAGCGATGAACTCGCTCTCGAGTTCCGAAGCGAAGTCCTCCGGCGGCTCGACGAGGTCGACTGGATTCCGACGGAGCATGGCCCGCATTGCGATCCGTCGTCGGCACTTGCGCTGTCCGAACGGCTCAACGAACTGATCCGGAGTGTCTTCCCCGCGGAGTACGTGCGGCATCGTACCGATCGAGCGCTTCCCGATCCGGGTCTCACCGATCGTGCCTTGGAGATGATCCGCCGGCGGAGGCTTGAGCCTGACTCGCCCTGGGACGTCGTCGGCCAGCTCGCTCGCCCGGGCGACGTCGATGTCTGGGACCTGTCAGACTCCGACGAAGTCGACCGTCGGCTTCTTGGGGTCGTGGACTTGTTCGGCGCGCTCGGTGGAGAGGATCAGGCCCAGACGCAGTTGCTTCTTGCTTCGCTTCGCGGTGATGTCGACAGCCGCATCCTCGCGGTCGTCGACCAAATGGGAGCCCGCCGCCTGCTTCCGCTCCCCGATCCGCGGGAGGGAGTTGCCGGAAGCCGGAGCACGCTCATCATGGCGCGCATTCGTGGTTCGCTCGGTGGTTCGCTCGTCCCGCCCGCAGAGCTCGACCTTGCGTTCCTCCCCGATGGGCTCCTGGGTAGCGAGAGTGAGGTAGATCGGGCGCGATTGCTTGGCATCCGTCCCTACACCGTCGACAACGTCCTCGACCGATTCGGTGGAGTCGGCGAATCATCGTCCTTGCCGGAGTTGCTGAAGTTCGCCTGGGGACTGCTCAGCCGTGAGCGGCGTTCGGGGTATGGCACGCGTCGGTCGGCCGCTGAGGCCGCCGCCTTTGACCCATCTGCCTGGTTCTGGTGCCAGCCGGGGAGGGCGCAGCGGGACGAGAGCTCTCGGCTGCAGCAACAGCGCCTACGCTTCTTGAGCGAAGTCAAGCTGCCTTCCCGGAGCGGGATCTGGCAGCCGGCCGGATCGCTCGCCTTCGGGTCTGACTGGGCCGAGTGGCTTTCAATCCTCGAGGGCAGCCTTCCGGCTTCGACGATCGAAGCCCGTCAGAGTGCCTACCGAGATCTTGAGATCCTGAGCCCCGGTCCCGAAAGGCTTCTGGCGCCGCCGCATGAGGTGCTGGGGCTGCTCACAGGACTCGATCGCGACGGCGTGTTCGACCTCGAGGACGAGGATGAGGAGGACGGGTCCGAGGGCGAGGGGCTCGGGGTTGAGTGGCCCGACCTCGAACGGCATGCGTTCCTCCTCAGGCTGGGTGTCTGGGAGGTACCTCCGGTCGAAGCGCTGGCGAGCGGGGACTCGCGCGGGCGGGATCGATTCCCGTGGATCGGTGAGATCGCTGACACCCGACAGGCCGAAGTCGACGCCCGAGGCGGCTGGACTTTTGGCAGCTGGACGGGAGGTGCGCACAAGAACGCGTTTGTCACGGAGGACTACCGATTCTCCTGGCCGCTCGAGGACTGCGCGCGTCGAGACGGTTCCGCGCTTGCTCGTAGTCTCCAGCGCGGCCTCGAGCTCTACCGCGCCCGAACGACGATGCTTGTCGCCTGCAACCAGTGCACATCGGGCACCTGGCATACATCGCGATACTCGAGCAGCTCAGCGAATGGGTTCCCGAGTCTGCTCGCCGTCGAGCTTCGGCATGCCCGATGGATCTCGACCGCGATTGACGGGAACGTCAACTCCGATCCCGTGGACGCGAAGTCGACCTGGTGGCTTGAGCGTCCGCCCAGCGGTGGTGGTCGGATGCAGAGCCCCTGGCGTCTCGTCCCGATCTGTGGCCCTCAACTTGGCGGGATCACACGCGAGTTGCGCGTCCTCGCTGGTGTGAACGCAATCGATGATGCGGGGGTCGAACCGCTTCACGGTCTTCTCGCCGGCCTGCGTGAGCGGTTCGATGAGGGCGCATTGCCCGTCGACCCGCTGACCTCGGGCACAGGCAGGCAAGCATTCATTCGCCTTCACACACTCGCGTACGAGCGGCTTGCCGAGCTCGATGATCCCGGTGCGGTTGAGGTCCTCGACGAAGTCGGAGTGCTCGCGGAGCAAGGCGACCGGCTCACGCACATGCCCCGCGAGTCGGTTCGCCATGACGACGGGACCTACGCCCCGTACTTGCGTCACTTCCACGGACAGGTCGCGTTCGCCGCGTTGCCGCGCGACGCTCCTGCACGAGTTCGCGATGCATTGGGGATCGAGGTTCTCAAGATCGAGCTCGCTCGTCGGGGGAGCGTGGAGGGAGAGGATGTCACGGATCAGCTACATGCTCTTCTCGCTGATCGGCAGGCAGAGATGCTGGCGATCCTGGTCCACCACAGCCTTGGCACCCAGACGCTCACGTTGGGCAGCCAGGAATTCGAACGACGCGCACGACGGCTTTCGGAGCTGCGTATCAAGCGCCTCTCCGACCTCGTTGTCGAAGCGCGCGTCGAAGGTACAGGGCATTCAGCGACTCTCGGTGAGGGGGCCGATCAGGATGTCTTCCTCGACGGTGGCGCGACCCCCTCGCCGACGCTGTTCCATGACTTCGCGGGCGACGGTTGGCAGGATCGCCTGCGCCGCAAGCTCGCACCGCACCTGGCGACGCTGCTCGAGAACGTCGCGTACACGCACACCCTTGCGCTCTTTCTCCAAGCCCAATCGGATGCAGAGCGCGAGGACTTCTTGATGGAACTCGGGATCTCGCACGACGAGGTCGATATCGTCCGAAAGCATCTCGGCGTCGTCAGCGCCGAGGAGCAGATTCGCCACGAACGCTGGTTCCGATCCATCCTTGCCGTGGCTGACGGTGACGACTCGGCCGACGTCTTCGAACTCGGGGCGCTCCACCAGGCACTCGTCGCCGCGTCGATCCCCGATGCAACGGCGACGCAACTGATCGAGGTGGGTGTCGATGAATCGGTCCGCCGTGATGTAGGCGAGTACGGCGTCCTGTGGGCCCTTGCACGTGTGGGGGTGGACCTCGGGGCGCTGGACAGAGAGCTGCGGGACCGGGGCGACGAGTCGGGGCTCACCGTCGACGTCGCGCGGCGCGCCCATCGTCGCTGGATCAACGTCTACGGCAGTCGCGTGATTGCATGCCTGGCGAAGGCGACTGGGGCGGAGCCTGAAGTGCTGAAGAAGCGCCTCGACCAGCTCGCTCCGCCGGCTCGGCTTCGATTCGACCTTGATCCCGATCTGGGAGGAGTCGTCGAGCCGATCGCGGAGCTCATGATCGCGAGCGGCCTCAACGTGACGTCAGATGGTCTAGCCGTCGATCCAGCAGAGACGCTTGCGCGGCTCGGTGGATTCTCGACGGTGGAAGATCTTGCGACTCACGCGGCCGCTCTCACTAACCCCGAAGAACGTGCTCGCCTGCTGCGGAACCTTGCGGCGTCGTGGAAGAAGGAGCTCCGCTTCATCGGGGCCCTGGCGTCGATGGGTCCGGGTGAAACTCGATCCTCCGTTCGTGGACTTGACGACCATGTCGCGCAAGCCCTATCCGAGGACGCAGCGACTCCCGAAGAGCTCGTGACCGTGGCAGGCGAGCTGCTTGCGTCAAGGCCTGCGATGGCTGATTGGGTGACGGACAGCCTGCGCGGAGCGGACTTCGACTCGCCGAGTCCCGATCGCGTCGCGGTCGTGCGCCAGGCCGAGAGCGCCGGGATCGATGTCACGGCCCCACGTTTGACACTCCTCGAGAAGTCACTGGACCGACCGCGACTTGAACGGGCGCGAACGGTGAAGAACAAGGCCGCCCAACTTGCGTCTGGTGGGGTCCGTCCGACACCACCTCGGATGACGCGGAAGTCTCCGCCCCAGCCAGCTTCCGATCGGCGCGAAGTGTCGCGCAAGGGTGACGGGGGCGATGCCCACCCGCCTTTGCCGGTGCGCGCGATCAAGGTCGACCCGGGAATGGATCAGAAGAAGCGCGAGCTTGGAGACGAGGGGGAGCAATGGGCGCTCGCCGCGGTTGTGGGCCAGTTCCTTGAGGCGGCGCCGGAAGTGCGAGACCGCGCAGTTGAGGATGTCAGAGCGCTGCTTGCCGGCTTTTCGGGAGCCCCCGTCGACGAGGCTCTCTCGCACGCTTCGCTCGTGCAGCTGCGCGACATCGACGAAGAGGAACTGATCGAGGAGCTTGGCGCGCTATTGCACGTTGCTCGCTACAGTGACCACTTCGGCTTCGATCTCATCGGATGGCTGACTGACGCAAACGGGGATGATCTTCGCGCCACCTGTCTCGAGGTGAAGAGCACCGGAGACAACGGGTTCCATCTCACCGCGACCGAGTGGAAGCGGGCGGCGTTGCTGCACGACCGCGGCACGGGCGACCGCTACTCGGTCCTTGCCGTGCGGCGAGGCAAGACGCGCGGCGTGCCAGTGAGCATGGATCTGCTCATCGATCCCGTGGCCCTCGTCGAAGCCGGGCAGTTGGACCAGGAACCGGACGGCTACGAGATGAGATATGGCTAGGCCGGGTAGGTGTTGGACGTCCCGTGCTCCATCTCACTCCCGAGAAATCTGATCGCGGTCTCTAGCCGGCGAAAGGACGAGAGGTCGGCCGTACGCAGGTCATCAATGCTCATCTGATTCGTCAGCGGAAGCTGATGTGTGGTCGGCTTGTACGACTGGCCGCCCATCAGGTGCTTCTTGATCCAGCCCTTCGCGTCTCGGAAAGCCTCTGGGTCATTCGGCATCGGGGCGGACAAGCTGAGGGTCGCGATCGTAGTTCCGCCTGGCGATTGGAGGGTGGCACCGTTGAGGCGGTCGGCGATGGACACCGCGAGAGTCTCATACTCGCGATAGAACAGCACGGTTGCGATAGGGAAGGGGAACGACCTTTGCCGGAGGGCGGCGCTGATCTGGGGGGCGAGGTCTCTGGGGCACATGTCATCGCAGTCGGCTGTGATGAGCACGGCATTGGGGGAGTAGCGTGCCGCGATCTCGGCTGCCGCCAGAGCGGACTCTGGACCGGTCACGACATGCCTGATGCTCTCGGGTATCGAAGCGATCGGTGAGGGGATGAGGCCCGCAGATTTCGCTACTCGCGCGATCAGTCTCTCGATTGCTCCCTGCTCCCCGTGGCCTTCCCGAACAATTACGAGCCTCCCGGTCATCGCGCAGGGACCTCATCGATCAAGTCGAGGAGATTCGGCTCCACACCCTCCATGCGGATCCCCCCGGCGCGCAGGAATGAGCCCAGAGTCATCAACTCATCGCGGACGATCGCACGCTGCGGCTCCGCGACAGTGCCTACGAGCGTCGCGCCTTCGCGCCGCTGGACTACGCGGATTGCATCGATTGGCAAGAGATCGAGCAAGTCCGGACTGTGGGTCGTAATCACCACCTGGGCGTCCTCGCTCGCCGCGCGGAGGTAGTCGAAAAGTAGGCCCAGCAGGCCCGGGTTGATCGTGAGTTCAGGTTCTTCGATCGCAATGAGCGGCGGGGGCGGTGTTTGCAGTAGGGCCGTCAGAATGCCAGCCATGCGAAGCGTGCCATCGCTCTCTTGCGCGGCGCTGAACCAACGGTTCGTTCCCTCGACTTGGTGCTCGAACTCGGCTGTGTAGAAACCTCCGCTGCTGTCCACTCTGACATCCCGGATGTCACCCGTCACCTTCTCCATGGCCAACCGGAGGTCCCTCATAGCGCCCGAATCGAGCGAGCGAAGCACCGAGCACCAATTTGACCCAGTCTCGTCGAGAGGTTGTGCCGATCCGATTGGCTGCGGCGTGCTGAGCTCACGTGGATAGATGTTATGGACACGGATCGATCGCAACGCTTCAATCACAGGACGGATCTCGGGCTCAGCCGCCAGGCTAGGAAGCGTCAGTTCGACTTCGGACCCGGTCGGACGCAGCCCTTCGGGTGCAACGCGTACGGATCCTGCCTTGACGTCGAGAACCGGAGTCAATTGCGAACCGGGCGCACCGGCAGAGAGCAACTCCCGCTCAACGCGGTAGGTCCCTCGTGTGCCGGCATTGAGCTGGATGTCGTAGCTCGCGTTCCAGTCGGATGAAGACAGATCCACCCCAATCTTCACCGCGCGGGGCTTGAAGGGAGCGCTTCTCCTCAGCTTGCCGATTCCCAAGCGCTTCGCGATGGCGGGCTCAAGGCCGTAGCTCAGCGCTTCGCGGAGGAACTTGAAGACATCCAGCACGTTGGACTTTCCCGACCCGTTCGGGCCAACAAGCGCCGTTAGATCGCCGAAGTCCACGACGACATCTTCACCGAGCGAACGATAGTTGGATGCTCGCACTCGAATGACGCGTGCAGCAGGACCCCGATCAACAGCCATACGGGCATTATGGCGCTTGCTCGACAACCGGCAGTCGGCGGCAGGCGGAACTTCCGCGCGTTCGACGCCCCATTTGGTCCCCTGCTGCGACGCAGAGAACGCGTCCTCGTGGATCAGTGGAGCTCGATGATCCAGTGATGCACGCAGGCACTTTCTGTGTAAGCACTCGTAAGTTAGACAGATACGGCGTACCCTGGGCGCATGCGCGGGGGCCTCGAACGCTGGAAGAGGGGCGTCGAATCGGCGGGGGTTCGACAGGCGATGGCGTATGCGTTCAAGGGAAGCTGCGACTCACACCTCCGGAGCGTGACCGGCGTCGAAGCCCTGGCTGCCTACGCAGACAGTGGCTCTGGGCGAGTGACGCGATACACGGTTGAGCAGGGTCGGATCGCGACTGATGGGCTAGATGCGGAGGAACTCCGGCGATGGGTCGACGGACACGATCCGCTCACCGACGCTCCCCGCGGCCGCGAGTTGCGCTCACCGCACGCCGACCTGATTCTGGATGGCACCATCAACGCGCCAAAGTCCTACAGCATCGCCGCGCTGATCAACGGCGACCTCGCAGCCGAGTTCGAGGCTCTTCAGGATCGGCTGCGCAGCCGGATCATCACGACCTGGCAGCGTGAACTGAATGCTCGACGGGGCGCTGGCGGCAGCATCCGGGAGCGCCTCCATCGCATCGAAGTTGTCGAGCTTCAGCACCGCAGATCGCGGGCTCTCGACCCGCACATCCACCGACACCTGTGGCTGAACGTCAAGGTGCTCGGAGAGGACGGCAAGTGGTCGAACGTCGACTCCCGCGTTGCGATGAAGCTGCACACGCTGATCAACGCGGAGGGCGAGCTGGCCGCGCGAACGGACCCCGTCTGGGTCGAAGCTCTCGCCCGCAATGGGTACACGCTCGATGGTGACGGGGAGATCGACGAGCTTGCCTCCGCGGTGCGTCCTCTCTCCCGCCGGTCCAATCAGATCGAGGCGAACCGCGCGAAGTTGCTTCTCGGCTGGCGATCGGAGCACCCAGGTCAGGAGCCCGACCACGACATCCTGCAGCACATCGACCGACTGGCGTGGGCGAAGAACCGCCCGAACAAGCCGGGCGTTGTGGACGAGGAAGAGTGGGAGCAGCTCATTCGCGATGAGCTCCGAGCGATCGATCCCGCCCTCCTGATCGCGCGCGAGCCGACGAGAACGCGCGCGACGGCGATCGAGAACATGGATCGTGACCTGCTCGCCGCCCGGGCGATCGTGGATGCGGACTCACGTTCCACGGCGTGCGGGGGGAGGTTCAGCAGCTACGACCTGCGAGCCGGCGCGACGCGGGCTGTCGCGGCATCCGGAATCGTCGCTCCCCGTGAGAGCATGCAGGAACTCATCGATGATGTCGTCGCGCGGGGCCTCGTGCACACCGTCGACCTGCTCGAGCAGGAAGGCGGCCGGCCCGGTCACATCAAGGGATACATGGCCGCATCAACCGCGGGGATGAAAGTTGAGCTCGCAGCGCGCTTCGACATGCTCACGCGCACCGGGGAACGGGTCCGCCACGAAGACATCGTCGACATCTCGCAAGAGACCTTGCCTCACGACGTCACTCTCGACGAGGGTCAATCGGATGCGGCGGCGGCAATCGCCGGCACAGATCGCCTCGTGTCTGTGACGGGGCCAGCGGGCGCGGGCAAGACGACGATGCTCCGCGTCGCCCGCACCGCACTCGAACGGCAGGGGCGCAACCTCGTAGTGGTTGCACCGACCAAGAAGGCAGCCTCGGTGGCGGCCCGTGAGATCGGCGCGACGGCACTCAGCTTGCATGCGCTACTCGCCGACCACGGCTGGCGCTGGGGTCGCAATGAAGCGGGCGGCGAGATCTGGACGCGGCTCGAAGTCGGCGAGACCGACGCCCGGACCGGCGCGGTCTTCACGGGGCCGCGCCGGTTCCTCTTGCGGCCGAGTGATCGGGTCGTCGTCGACGAAGCCGGCATGGTCGACCTGCACACGGCTAACGCGCTCGCGGTCGTCGCGGCCGAGACCGGCGCGGGCATCGCGATGGTCGGCGACCATCTGCAGGCGATGCCGGTCGGGCATGCCGGCGCCATGGCGTGCATGACGCGGCGTGCGACCGCCGTCGTCGAGCTGACCGCGGTGCATCGCTTCCGCGACCCCGAGTACGCCGCCCTGACGCTGCGCATGCGCGAGCCTGACAGCCACGACGAAGCGCTCGCGGTCGCCGGCCAACTCGACGAGCGAGGATCGATCCACCGCGTCGCGGATGCCGCGCAAGCGCGCGACGTGATGGTCGGGTCCTACTTCAGGTGGGCGGCGACTCGCGCGCGAGTCGCGCTGGTCACGAGCACGAACGAGGAGGCCGACGCGATCAACGAGGCGATCCAGGAGCGCCGTGTGGAGATGGGGCAGTTGCGCGAGGAGCGCCTCGCCGTCGGACAGGGGGAGCAGCGCCTGCTCGAGGGTGACGTGGTGCAGACCCGGCGGAACGACCGCGCCGCGGACGTCGAGAACCGAGCACTGTGGACCATCCGGAGCATCGGCGGGTCAGAGATCGAACTGGTCGCGCTGGGAGACAGTGGGGACCGCCGGCGGGTGACGCTGGAGTATGCCGCCGAGCACATGCATCTCGCCTACGCGTCGACCGTGCATGGAATCCAAGGCGAAACGACGCATGCATCCGTCGTCGGGCCCGGCGTGGACGCGTCGGGGCTGTACGTCGGGATGACGCGAGGGCGGGCGCACAACGAGGCGATCGCCATCGCGAGGACGCCGGCCGCCGCTCGCGACCAAGTCGCGGCGAGCATGTTGCGCGGGTCGCAGGAAGTGAGCATCGACGACTCGAGGCGGGCGGCGCGAGCCGAGCTCGGCCGAGCCGCCCGCGATCCTGGTACTCAGCCAGGTTCGGCGCTCGAGGCGCAGCGCGAGTGGCTCGCTAAGGCTGAGCGCACGCTCCTCGACCTGTACCAGCGGAAGGCGGACGCTGCTGCGAGAGCGCATGGGCGCGGCGTCGCAGAAGACACGTCGACCGATCTCGACGATGCCAGGGGTCGTCTGCGCACCCGCTACCAACTGGTCACCCGTGCGTACGAGGAGAGCGTCCAACGGGCCGGGGATCCCGTCGAACGTGCACGTGTCGACCGCTCTCGTCGCGCCAACGGAACGAGTACCGTGAATGGCCCGGCGTCCGGGAGTGGGATCGGGCTCTGACTGACAGATTGGAGAGCATGAAGCGCGCTCTGGCAATTCGGGTATCGCTTCTTGGTCGGTCACACTGTTCCAGACAGCGAGACTGAGTAGGTCCATCTGTGCCAGGAACAGCTTGCCGCGTGCCGGCCGGATTCACGGTGCAGCGCTCCGGGCGGAACTGGACTTGGCGTCGCCTTTTGACGCGCGCCCTTACAGAGTGTGGAGATTCGTCAGATGGGGAAGAGGCGTAGTCAGCGCCAGGGTCGAAGGGCACGACCGACGGAGGAAGTGCAGGCCGAGGAGAGGTTGGCGCGCTACGCGATGGGGTTCGCCGGTGAACTGGCCGACCTCGACTCGCTCCCCAATGGAGACGGTGTAGCGCTGATCGCCGCACTCAACGAGCGCGCCCTGCGGCGCGCGGGCGATCATGCAGCTCACCCCGAGCTACTGCCTGCGGTCGGTTGGCGGGTGGGATATGCGATTGGGGTTGGCGATCGAGCGTTGGCCCAGCTGAACGCGCCCTGGCACTGGAACGAGGTGAGTGAGTCTCTCGAATCGCGGTGGCTCAAGGAACTCCGTACGGGGCTTGACACGTTCGCGAGGGCCGCGTGGTGCTTTCGATTCGGCTACACGCTCGCAGGTATCGCGCTCGCGCGGAGGCACATCGAGCGCTGGACCTACAATCTCGCGAGCTCGGCTGGGGTGCCGCCCCGCGAGGGCGAGGAGGACGCCGGATACTTCGATCGGGTGTGGTCAACCTACGACAACATGCGGGACGTCTCGGTCGGGCGAGACTGGTCTCGACTCTCGGAGGTCCTCCATGGCCGCTCTATCGAACTCGGAGGGCGTGCCGTCCGCGTGGATCTGCGCATGCAGCTAGCTGATGCTGTTCGTGTCCACAACTTTGCGCTTCGGGCCATGGAAGTGTCTCTGAGACAGGTGCGTGGCGCAATCAAGACGGCAATTGACGAGCGGCAGCCGAACTCGTCGGTAGCACCATTTCTCTGGATGCCGCTTGATGGCTTCCCCCGCGCCAGCGTGCCGCCTGACTTCCTAATGGTCTTCTTCGAGCCGCTTGACTACGAGTTCGCGATGTCCGACAGGGCTGAGGTCTACTCAAGCTGGGGGAGTACCTACCGACGAATTGCCGAGGGGCGGAGCGACGCGGGCGAGTTCATCACCGAGTTCGAGGCGTGGATGGCGATCGAGGAGCGTTGGGTACGTGCAATCGACGAGTCCAGGGTCGCCTTCACCGATGAGGCGACCACGCTCGGGTCGCGCGCCAACCCGGTCATCGTTCACGCGACCATTGCTCGATATCGGTGCGTTGCTGAGATGGCCGACCTGGTCGCCCCATCCATTCAAGATCCGGAGCACAGAGCTGCTATGCGCGGTGCTGCGGCAGCGCTCGAATCTGCGTGGGTGCTGTGGCTACAAGACGTGGACGACTCGCTGACGTGCATGCGTATGGTGCTCGAGTGCACTGCGCGCGCACGTACATATCGTTTGAAGCCCGAGCGCGCGCAGCGTCTCGCAGAGCGCGGAGCGAGCTCGACCCCGTATCGATGGGCAGAGGCGGCGGGCTGGAGCCGACTTGCCCCGTTTGTTCGGGCGCTGGGTGAGTTCTCACACGTCCGCGAGCGGTCACGTCACGATGGTTCCCGGGACCTGCTTACTGCGATCCAGCAAGGAGCGATCGAGGGCCACGAACTGCAGACCGGGCGCGGAAGCGCGCTGTCCGAGGTTGCTTCGATGCTCGCTCACGAAGTCGTCCACACGCTGTTAGCGGTAAGCCCCGACCTCGCCGCCACCTTCCGTACGGTGACCCTCGCCGAGTCCGAAGAGGAGACCGAGTCGGAACTTGCTGGCTGGCTGGATCGAGCGATGTCGTTCCGGGGGCACGATTTCGGCGACGCCGAGTACCGCTTCAGTCGAGTTTCCGACGAGGATCAGGGCGGCTAGCAGCGGGAGCGCGAACTTGGTGCCTTATCGCGGGTGCGCGCCGTGCTGACTCTGGACACAACAGAGCGGCGTGGGAGTACAGTGACTCCCACGCCGCTCTCCTGTTGCGATGGGTCAGCGACTGATCCCGACGCCGGTGGACGAGACCGGCTCGGCTGACGGCCCCGACGGCGCCCTGCGCGCGGCGGGGCCGCTAGCTTTTGGGGCGCGCTCGACGGCGACCGGTGCGTACTTCAGGGATGCCCCGACGTTGTCCGCGACGATGTCGCGCGTCTCGCGGGTCTGACCGGACTCCTTGTCGGTGTAGGTGCCGAACCGGAGGTCGCCGCCGACGATGACGGTGTCTCCCTTGCGGAGCGACGTCGCCACGTTGCGGGCCTGCTGGTTGAACACGACGACGCGGTGGAACACGGTGCCCGCGTCCTCCCAGCGTCCGGTGGTCTCGTTGAGGCGGCGGTCGTTCACGGCCACGCTGAACCGGGCGTACTCGTTGCCCGACTCGCTCGCGCCGTACTCAGGGTCGCCGGTGAGGTTGCCCTCGATGGTGACCGGGATTCTCGTTGTCATCCTTCTTCCTTCCATTCAGGAGGCAGCCCGTGCCTCAGTTGGCGTGGTTCTGGTCGATCCACGCGTCCCACTCCGCCTCGTCGGTCTCTCCGACCCACGACCGCGGCTTCAGTTCGTAGTGCCCACTGGTGCAGCCCGACCCAGCACGCTGCAGACGGGGCTGCGCCTGCGCGAGCCGCTCATGCCACTCGAGGGGGCCATATCCGGAGTCGTTCTTGTCGAACGACGCCTGATGGAAGTTGTGGAGCGCCGAGAGTTCCTCGACGAGCGCGCCATGCTTCCACCAGCACGCCGGCACGACACTGATCGGCACGCTGTAGCGCACCGTGAACCACTCCACCCACGTGCGAAGTGCGGCCCAGGCGATGCGCGACTCGTCCGCTGACAAGTGGCGCCAATCCACGGGCGGCACGCCCGCCGGCTCGGTCGGATGCGTAAGGATCGGTGGACCCGACAGCTGCGCCGAGAGCTCCTCCTCGATCTCCTCCGGTGTTCGCTCTCGCTCGTTCATGACGTCTCCTTGAACTCGCTCATCCGCCTCTGAAGAATCCCCAGCGCCATCGCCGACGCGACCCGTCGACCACGATGGTGCGACAGCACCCGGTCGCGATCGATCAACTGGTGGAGCAGACCGTGACAATACGGATGCATCGGCACGAGATCGTCGTGACGTTCGAACGCCCGCCAGGCGCCGTCGACGAACCGCACGCCGCGGTAGTCGAGGTGGTGCAGCTCGAGCTGCTCGCGCGTGGCGGGCCACCCGCATCCGGCGCACGCGAGGGCGCGACCGAGACGCTCTTGCTTGCGGAACCACCTCGCGCGCCGGGCGAACCACGCTGGGGACGACAGAAACTCGGAGCGGTAGGCGTTCGAGGCTAGGGGCTTGCGGCGATTGCTCATTCTTCGTTCACCGCCTCGGGCGCGGGCTCCGGCTCGGGCTCGGGGTCGACGACCGGCCGCGGTGCGGGCCGGCGGGTCTCGGCGAAGACTGTCTGCTGGTCCTGCTCGGTCGCGCGCTTGTCGCTCTGGATCTCGCGTGCGTCGCGCCGCGCGTCCCAGCCGGCGAGGTCCAGCAGCACCCCTCGACGGTTGCGATAGGCAAGCAGACCGACGTTCTGCGGCATCCGTCGGATCTCGTCCACCGACATGAGCGGGAGCCGCTCGTGCTGCTCGCTAGTCGAGTGGCCGGACTCGCGCGTGGACCAGGAACGCTGGGTGCGCTTGGTCTGACGGGTTCCGAGCAGTGCCTCGACATCGCGCAGGTGGCCTACGTGCGACGCTCCGCCCAGCAGGACCTTCGCGGTCGCCGCGGCCCAGATGGTGTCGGCTTCGGCCCGCGACCATGACGTCTCTGCCTGCGACAGCGCCTGCAGCACGACGAAGGTGCAGATGCCGCGGCCTCCGCCATCGGCCATGATCTGCGGCAGGTTGCCCCACCGGAACATGTTCGCGATCTCGTCGAGGATGAGGCCGAGCGGATGCTGTAGCCGTGAGCCCGGCGACGCGAGTGCCTGTAGGCGGGCAACTTCGACGATGTCGTCCAGCAGGGCGCCGAGGAACCCACCCATCGCCGAGGCGCCAGACCGCGATCCGACCAGGTAGAGCGTGTTCGCGCCCGCGAGGAACTCGTCGGGATCGAATACCGGGTCGCCCGGCCTTGGGGTGAGGGCGTCGCGGATCTTCGGCACCGCGAGGGGAGCGACGGCGCCCTGAACGCCGAACCAGATCGAAGACACGAGCTTGTCGTCGCCGGCCAGCGTCGCCTCGAGATTGTCCCCCCAGCCTGACGCGCCGTCGGCGCGTAGGATCGATACCGCCGACTTGCGCGCGAGGACAGGGCTCGTGCCCCAGTTGTAAAGCTCTTCGATCGGACGGTTCCCAACTGCGGCGGCGTGGAGCAGCCGGCCCAGCACCACTCCGGATGCCTGTGCCCACTCGCCGTTGGTCGACGACGCCCCGAGCGCGGTTCCGGTGACAATGGCGCTGCCGCGCTGCATGGCGACCAAGGGGTCCTCGCACCCGGCGATGGGTGAGACGCGAAGCGGATGCCGCACACCCGAGAGCCCCTGGGGGTCGAACACATGCACCTGGCCGCGGCGCTCGCGCATTCGCAGCGTGGCGGCGAGGTTGTCGTTGGTCGTCGAGGTCGTGATCAACGGCCCCGACCAGTCGAGGATCGCCGAGATCAGCACGCGGTAGCCCTTTCCCGAGCGAGGCGGACCTTCGAGCGCCACCGAGTCCTCGATCGAGACATAGACATCAGTCCCGCGAGAGCGGCCGACGCGCCAGCCCACGTCCGTCGGCTTGGGGCGCGCGAGGTCGGGCCGCAGCTGCCGAGCTCGCCGCAGGACAGCCTTGCCCGAGAGGTACTGGCGGATCTCGGATGCTTCTGCGAAGCCCATGCGCGAGCGCAGGTCGGCGACGAACGCCTGGTCCGACTCCTTGTAGCGCCGGTAGGCGATGAGCCCCAGGATCGCGAGGGCGATGACGAGGAGCACGGCGACGAGGTCGACGATCCGGATGCCGATCACCGGCAACGCGCATCCCGCCGGCGCCGCGTACACCGCGGTGTCGCCCGTGATCGCGAGCCAGAGCCCTGAGAACATGCTCTCGGGTTCTGGTCGAGCGCCGCAGACGATGTTGGTCACGAGTTCGGCGAGGAAGCCGAACACGAGACTGAGAACGAACGAGATCGCGATGAGAACCGCGATCCCCCTGCCGAGCATCGATTCCATGGCCGACTCCTCTCACAGGCCCCGGGCCGCGGCCGCGGCGACGCGGATCCACGCATCGCGCGTAGGGGTGCGCAGGTCGTCGAGACGCAGAGCCCCCGACTTCAGAGCGGGGTCGAACGGGATGTGTTCGACTGCACGGACGTGGCCCGAGAAGCCCTCCGCGATGCGGTTCGCCCCACGCGGGTTCGGCTCGGCCTCGGTGACGACCACGACCGCGTTGTCCGCGAGTTCGCGCGATCGCTCGTCGCGCTCGCGGAGCGCATCGAGCAGGAGTGCGGCGGACTCGGCCGACTCGGGTGTCGCGAGTGTGGGCAGCACGAGCTGGTTCGATGAGTCGACCATGCGCAACCAGCGCTCCGCCGATTCGTCGTTGCCGGAGTCGAAGATGACGACCCGGTAGTACCGGGCGGCGACCTGCATCAGCAGGTCGAACTCGGCGGTGAGGATGCGCTGGTGCACGGCGAGGAGTTCGGGGTTCGAGCGCAGCACGTCGTACCGATCGACCGGCTGGTGGTGCACGTACCGTGCGATGTCGGAGACGCCGGCGCCCGTCGCCAGCAGATCGGATGCCGCCGGCAACAGATCCTTGATCGTCGTGTCGTATCGCCCCGCCTCGGTGCGCCACCCGAGTGTTCCGCGTGTGTCGTTGTTGTCCCACGCCAGGACGTTCCCGCCGCCGTAGCGGCCGAACACAGCGGCCAGCATCGCGGTCGTCATCGTCTTGCCGACGCCGCCCTTGCCATTCGCGATCGCGATGGTGCGGCATCCGGCCCACTGCTGCGACACCTCGCGCTCGTCGTCTCGCCGCTTCAGCTCGACAGGAGAAGGGCCAAAGCCGAGCCGAGCGAAGAACGCACGCCACCCCCCGCCCTTGGGCTCGGTTGCGGACGAGGTGTCGATGAAGCTCGGGCGCGAGGGAGGCTCCGGGGCGCGGTGGTTGCGAAGCGGTTCGCGCCCCGGAGCTTCGGTGTTCACCTCCCTTCCCTGTTGCGATGGGCTTTCGATGTGGGCGGCGACCGTCGCAGGGGCGGGCGCGCTCGCCGCAGCCGTCGCGAGCGTCCCGTCGGCGTCGATCCGCAGGTGATGCTCGCCGCGATCGCCCGTGGTGACGAGCTCGACGGGCTGGCCGGTGCGCCGGGCCTCATCGATGGCACGACGGACGATCATCTGCCGGATGTCGTCCGTGGGGGTCGCCGAGAGCGGCTCGATGAGCCCCTCTGGCGTGGTGAACGTGGCCGTCGGTCCGGTGACCGTGGCGTACGCACGCAGCGTGGTGTCGAGACTCATTGCGGTGTCTCCTTCCAGGTCGGTGACAGCCACCCGTCGAGGCTGGTGTCGGTGGGGGAGTCGTCTGGCCAGAAGCGATCGAGTTCAGCCGGGTCGAACAGGTACGGCATCCCGTCGCCTTCGTCGTGCTGCTCGAGCGCGCTGTCGGTTGCGAACAGCTCGTACTCCCAGTCGGTCGACGTCGCGAAGCAGTCGACGACGTAGGCGTACTGGCCGACGTAGGCGAGGAAGACGCCCATCCGGAGCCGGCGCGCGTCCTCGACGTGAGTCGCGGGGATGTTGAGGCGGTCACGGAGGGCAGCGGCCTCCTGATGGTTCGCGCGGAAGATGAACTTGTTCTCGATGTCGCCGACGATCGAGTAGGCGAGATTGCGCTCCCGCGAGTCCGCGTCGCCCACGGCATCCAGGTCGCCCATCTTGTGCAGGATCACGATGTTGCTGATGCCGTAGTGACGCGACAGCTTCAGCCACTGCTGGAACATCTGCAGCGCGGCGAGCGAGGTCATATCGCGCCAGCCCTCTTCGCGGATGAGGTAGCGGGTGCGCTTGGCCGACCGGTCCGACACGACCGCCTGAATCCACGCCGTCGTGCACACCTGCGTGAGCTGCGCGACGAGTTCGCTGCGCGAGAAGAGCTCGCCGGTGTCGACGACGACGATTGGTGCATCTGCGTCGAACGCGACGGTCGACTCGTCCTCGAACAGCCCCGAGAGGTCGCCGTCGACGAACCGGCGCAGAACGAACCGAGGCTGCACCGCGCCGTCTGACATGCGGAAGTCGGTGCCCGCATCCTCGACGATCGCGCCGAGGTGCTCGTACACGCTGCGAAGCGTCGGGCGGTCGGCGGTGCTCCGGATGCTGCGCTCGAGCGCCTCATGCAGAGCTGCGTGTTCGACGGCGGTGAGCTTCGTCGACCCCAGCGCCATCTCGACGAGCGACACGAGAGTGGTGATGCGGCGCTGGCGGACCATCTTCTCGTCCTGGTCGTCGTCAGCATCCGCCCGCCGTGGACCACGGTCGAGCGGGTTGAGGCGTGCGGTGCTGCCGCCGCCGATACGGATGACGACGCCATCGGGGATCGCCTCGGCGACCGTCACCCACTCGCCCTTCGGGTCGGAGGGGACGACTGCCTGGTGGCCGGACGCGAGGGAGCGTGTCACCAGGGTCTTGATCGTCGCGGACTTGCCCGCGCGATAGGCCCCGAGCACCAGCACGTTCGTCGAGAGTGTCTGACGGTCGGTCTTGTTGGCGTACGCCTCCCATGGCGAGAAGTGGAAGAGTGCATCGGCGTTGAGATCGACGCCCAAGATCGGCCCGTGGTGCCCGAGTCCGGCATCCGCCACGAACGGGTAGATCCCTGCGATCTGCCGAGACGTCGCCTGATGGGCCGGGATGCTGGGACGTGCGAGGTTCCAGTACCCGCCTTCAGTGAGACCGGGGCCAAACGGGCCGGGCACCGCAGCTTCAGGCAGTGCGCGCTCGCGGCGACGCTTCCTTGGCGGGCGCTCCTCGTGGGCATCGCGCGCGATCTGCCGACGCATCGCGCCGCGGTCGCGCTTGGACAGATCGCCCGGTTCGAAGAAGACGACGCGGCGGGACATCACTTCATCCCCAGCCCGATCGGGAGCACGTTGACCATCAGCGCCTCGGCCTGCTGGCAGTACAGGATCTGCGGCTCCATGCCGGATCGCGCGAGCGCATTGCGCATGCCCGCGATCGCCTGATCCAGCAGCTCCTCGTTGCGGGCGCTCACCGTGAGATACGCGCCGTACCGGAACTCGCCGTGACCGGCGACGATCTCCTCCTCTTGACGCTCGAGCGCGTCCCAGTCCGCGGCATCCGCGGCCGAGCCATCGACTCCTCGCTTCGCGCGAAGCCGCTCGTTGCCCCGCCAGACCTTCTTGTCGTCCTCGATGCGGCGCATCGCCTTCTTGACCGAGACTGGCGTCAGGACGATCGACATGATGTGCGTGATCGCCTCGCCGGTGGCCGGCATCCGTGCGAACACGATCGGCTCGACGAACCCGACCGCGGTGTCGGATCGCGGCCACTCCTGGATCCAGAGAGTCGTGTGGACGCCCGAGTCGGTGTAGACGACGCCGTTCTTGTCGCGCGGCTCTTCGAGGTACATCGGCCCGATCGCGACCGGATCGACACCGATATGGTCGTCGTCGCGGTTCTGCACGTTCGCCGCGAACTCGGGGTCGAAGCCCACACGAGCGAGCGCCGCGACGTCGCGAGTCGTGAGCCACCGTCGCACGCTGATCCGTGCTGCGCTCAGGGCGTCCGCGAGGTTGCGTGCCTCAAGGGCAGCGAGAGCCTTGACCGCATCCTCACCACCGCCGAGCGACTTCAGCTGGGGTCCTAGCGCGATCAGATCGAGCGTGAACGTCAGGTAGTTGCGGTGCGAGACTGCGTATCGCTCGGACTTGTCCATCACGGCGTCGTAGTTGTGCGCGACGGGCGAGTCGCCGTTGAGCTTCCGCTTCAGCGTGACCGACTGATAGTGGTCGCGAGCGGGCCGGATCGTGGTCGGAATCGTGCGCTCCTGCAGCACCGCGCGCTTGATGCCCGGGCGCTGGGTGAACGACGCGAGCACCGGAGCCCACTGCTGGGTCAGGTCGAAGCGCTCCGGGTCGTCCTTCATGAGGAAGCCCTGCACCTCGACCTCGGCGGTCACCGACACCGAGCGGTCGTGCGGGTTGTAGACGCACGCGACGTCGTCCACGTCCCACAGCTGGATCGATGCGCGGATGCCCGGCAGGTTGAGAGTGCCGGCGAGGTGCGTGCGCTCGGGGCGATAGACCTGCCGCGTCGCGCCGGTCGCGTGGCGGACCTGCTTCATGAACCAGAGCCCGACCTGTCGCGGAGCGGAGTCGCCGTGCACTGTGACGAACGCGAAGATGCCGATCGGCAGGTAGAGCGGAGAGGCATAGAGCAGTCCCGGCGGGCCGAAACGGTTGACGCCGATCAGCACGATGATGGCGGCCGCGGTAAGGCAGGTGAGCTGCCAGCCATCCATGCCCATCACGACGCCCTGCCTCGAGCGACGCGGGAGGCGGACGGGGCGAGCAAGATCCTGAGTCGACATCATGCGGTCCTCTCAGTTCGAGGGCGAGGGGGTGACGAGGGGGAAGGCGACGGCGATGGCGCGGATGACGGCGCTGGCCGCGCGGTGGGGCGGGATGCGGGAGGGGCGCCAGTTGGCGAAGGTGACGGAGCCCCCGCGCTGGACGGGCTCGCTCCGGGCGAGGTGCCCGAACCACCCGGCGAGCCAGGGGAGCCGGCGGGGCCGCCCGGTCCCCGTGGTGGGCGACCTGGCGTGGAGCCGCCGCCTCCACTCGCGCTCGATGGGCCAGCCGCTCCCGGTGCACCCGGTCGTGCGGAGCGCGGCGCCAAACCGGCGGGCGATGAGCCGGCGCGGCTCGGGATACGCGATACCGATCGGGCGGCGCCCGTCGCCGCGTGGCCAGCTCGTGACCCGACCGCCGAGCCGACCGAATCGGCGGCGACTGCGCCGACGAAGCTGAAGAGTCCGAACACCGCGAACGGGGCGAACGCCACGAGCACCAGGCCGATGAGGAGCGGCCACGACTGGGGATCCCAGATGGTCTTCACCCCGGCAAGGCCGTTGATGATGAGGGTGACGAATCCGATCGTCAGCGGGCCGGTGAGAAGCAGCACCACGACTGCCGAGACGTAGCGAACGACCCACTGCGGTCCCACGGCCCGGGCGGGGTACAGCATCCATGCGATCGGGCCGACCGCGATCAGCGCCGCCAGCACGATGTTGCGGAAGGCAAACACGAGCATGAGCAGCAGCATCCCGAGCATCAATAGGGTGTGGATGACGAACGCGAAGAAGTAGTTCGCCTGCCCGCCGGCCCACATGACGGACTGCAGGGTCGCGAAGAGGCCATCGGCGCCGTCGCGGTTCATGACGTACCAGGTGAGGTCATCGACGGCGTTGAGCAGGTGGCCCGTAGCCCACAGCGTGATCGCCGTGGCGGGCACCGCGATGAAGCTGCGCACGAGGGCTCCGACGAGTTCTGCGCGGTCGCCCGAGACGATCGCCGCGGCGACCGCCCAGACCATCGCTCCGAACAGCACGGCGAGAATCGCCCACTGCCAGAACGACCACTCGTTCGTCGCGGCCGTCCACAGGAGCGATGTCGTGTCAAAGCGCATGTTCTGCGCGACGGCGAACATCATCGACGTCGCCGACAGCGCCATGCCCCGGCCGGCGTTCTCGAATGTTACGCACACGACGTCGCCGAGCGAGCATCCGTACTCGACGAGCAGCGGCTTGCCGCCGCTCGTCTTGATCGCCGAGACGTGCGACTCATCGGTCGTGCACACCGTCGCCTTGGCGCCGTCGACGAAGACGTTGATGAAGCACTGCTGCGGCTTGATGTCGGCCGTGTTCTGCGGAGTGCAGGTGATCTGCGCGTCGACGCGGAAGCAGTCGACGGGGTACGCGGGGGACGACCAGGGCTCGCCCGTCACGAGCGTCGCGTTCGACGCAGCCGGTGCGACGTCAACGGATGCTGGGGCCGCGCTCGCCGGAGTCAGCGCGGTCAGAGTCAGGCCGAGCCCGACCACCGCGCCGACAAGCAGCGAACGCAGGATGCGCATCAGAACCCGAAGTCGAAGTTGACGAACCACTGGAACAGTCCGCTCGCGGCTCCGAGGACGGCAGCGGCGATGAAGATCCACAGGATGTTCTCACCGGCCCACGTGCGCATCCGATCCGAGGCGAGGCCGCGGAATGCGAGTGATGCGCCGGCGATGATCAGCATGATCAGGACCACGATCATCGCGCCCGCGAGGATGTACGAGGCGACGACCTGGAAGCCGGCGAAGAAGGGCGCTGAGAAGTCCGGTTCGATGTCGGGGATGTCGACCTCGGCCGGCGCTGTCAGTAGGTATCGCATGGTGTTCTCCTTCGGTGCATCACTTGAGGGGAAGGCCGAGAGCGGCCATGAACGGTTGAGGGTCGATGGCGGCGCCGCCCTGCTGCACCTCGTAGTGCAGGTGGCAGCCGAAGGAGCGGCCTGTGTTTCCTTCGGCGCCGAGCGCCGTTCCGGCATCGACGGCATCACCGACCGATACGCGGATCGAGCCCCACTGCATATGCCCGTAGAGCGTGACGAGGCCGCCGCCGTGGTCGATGCGGACCGTGTTCCCCCAGCCGTAGAACGAACCCGCTGTGATGATGCGGCCAGGACCGGCGGCGTAGATCGTCGCGCCGCAGCCCTGAGCCATGTCGTAGCCCTGGTGGTTCGTCGAGCAGTAGCTGCATCCGACCACCGGGTTGTACCCGAACCCGCGACCCTTCGAGTAGTCGCCGGCGAGCGGGTACCCCCAGTCGCCGTTCGCGACCGGAGCCGCCTTCGTCTCGACCTCCTGTGTAACCTGCTCGCCCGCCACCGCGAACGGAATCGCGATGAGCGGCGTCAGCAGCATCCCGCCGACGAGCGCGACGAAGAGGAGAACCCCGATCGCGATCTTCCGCCCGATCCTCGTGTTCGCGAGGGCTGCTGCGGCGGCGACCGGGGCTCCCATGTCAGGGCTCCAAGGACCCCGAGAAGTAGCGGACGACCTTGCAGTCACCTTCCTGTTGCGTTGTGTCCGGCGTCGGGACCGATCCCTCGCCGCAGAGGATCTGGACGCTCACGCGGACCGTGTCGTCGTACGACGTCTCGCCGGCGTTGCCGTCCGAGCGCGTGTACGTCAGTACGACATCGGCCGTGCCGATGTTCATGTTGCCCGACACGTCATCGGGCACCTCGGCGAACTCGACCTCGCCGGTGACCGCCGCGGTGACGCGGCCGTCCTCGTTCGCGAGGGAGTCCCACTCCGTCTCGGGCAACACGACGCCCTGCCGCAACTCGAGCTGCGACGCCTGCATGTCGGACGCGCGGTCCTCTTCCGAGGTGTAGCGGATGTCGGGCGTGAACCACGTGTCCAGGTAGGTGAGCCACTCGGCGCGGGTGCTCAGCTGCGTGTCGAACGTGGATGCCGCAGCCAGCGCCGCCCGGACGTAGGTCTCGGCATCCGTCGTGATCGGCTCGGGAGCCCAACCCTTGTCGGCGACGGATGCGTCGACGAAGTCGTCTGTTGCCAGCTCGGTGGGCTCGGTCGTCGGCGTGGAGTCCGGAGGAGTGGTCTCCTCAGGAGCGGGCGTCTCGCCGCCCGAGAAGAGCCACGTGAGGATGATCGCCAGGATGCCGATGAGCAGCACCGCTCCACCGACGATCGCCCACACGATGCCTCGCGTACGCCGGGTGTTCCGTGGAGTAGTCATCGGCAGCCGTCACCTGCCCGAGCGGTGAGCGTCCAGCGCGACAGCCCTGACGCGGCGCCCGATCGGGCCGCGTTGAGAGGGGTCGCTTCGCTTGACATGAGGGAAGCATATAGCCGTACACTCCATTTGTGAAGCATTTTTTGAATCCCTTCTGTGGACGACGGCGGGGCGGTGCGCCAAACTGGGCTCGTGCCTCGCTACGCCCGCCCCGCGAACAGTGATTACGCGGAGGATCCCATCAACGCGCTCGGGAATGTCATGCAGGCGACCATCATCGGTCTTCTGCGGAAGAACCCTGGACTGACGCGTTCCGAGATCGCTGAGGCGATCGAGCTCCCGAAGATGACGATCGCCAATGGGCTCGAGAAGCTGCTCGACGCGGGTCTGATCCTCGCGGACCCGCCGCGCGACATCGCCATCCGCGGTCAGCGAGTCCGCTACACAGTCGATGACGCGCAGGTGACCGAGATGGTGATGCGGCTCGAGCAGGTGCTGGGGGAGTTCTAGTCGACTGACCGCCGGCTGCACTCTCGTTCGAGTCGCGCGGATCGCTTGTCTCGACATGTCGCACCTCCCTTGGGTCGCCGCCGCATCGCGGGATGCCGTTTGAGCATGCCCAACAGCGTGAGGGTTCATGCTTGCACCTGTTGTCGCGCGAGCGCAACGGTTGATTTGGGCATGGCCAACGAGTAGTTTGAGCATCCTCAACTGGGTCGTTGGGCATGCCCAACGGAGTCCCTTCCCTGCCCGAGGCGAAGGATCGTGAAGACATGACGGAAGACGAGAGCAAGATGGCAGCAGAAGAACTGGCGAAGCGCCTTCGTCTGCTGCTCGACGTATCGATCGCGGAGTCCGGCGAGGAACCGACGTATTCGCAGATCGCCGCGTTCCTTCAGACGCGGGGCGTCAGCCTGTCCCGGTCGCGGTGGACGTACATGGTCAACGGCCATCGTTTCGTGCAGGATCGCGCGCTGTTCGAAGCGCTCGCCGAGTACTTCGAGGTGGATCCCGCCTTCCTCGCCGACGGCGCTGATGCGCCAATGCCGGCGAAGGTTGCCGCGCAGCTCGATCTCGTCAGAGCCATGCGAGCTGCGAAGGTCAAGTCCTACGCCGCGCGCACGCTCGGCGATATCTCTCCCGAAGCGCTCCAGGCGATCACCCGATTCCTCGACAGCGAAGCAAATGAGGGGTCGGCCGCACGCGGTCCGCGGACGGTGATCACGGCCGACGGCTCTGGAGGGAAGTGACGGACACAGTGAAGGTCGCAACGCGCGCGCCGGAGGCGCTACAGGAACTCGAGCTCGGAGATTCCTTCTCATTCGATGAGCTCGTGAGCGCGGTGGAGCGCCGGCGCGGCCGGCCGTTGCGGATCGTCGAGCTGGCGGACCTGAGTGACCGTGATGGGATCTGCGCGCTCTGGTTCGGTACGGACGCCGAAGACTTGGTGGTCCACACGCGGAGCGCGTCGGCGCTCCACAGGCAGCAGTTCGTGTTGCATGAGTTGGCGCACATCATCCTCGACCACGGACACGACGACGCCGACGGTGCCGACCAGCTGCTTCCCGACATCGCGCCGTCGACGCGACGCCGTCTCCTTCGGCGCCAAGACCTCGTCACTGCTGAAGAGATCGCCGCCGAGTCGCTCGCCGACCACCTCGCCGCCGCGATCCGAGGGTCGGTGATGCACGAGTCGAAGTTCCTGGAGATCTTCGGGTGACCCAGGTCCTCGTCTCCGCGTTGATGTGGCTGCTGGCTGCGAGCCTCCTCATCCTGCGACGCGGTCGCGCCGATCGAAGCATCCTGTGGTCGGCCCTAACCATTGCCGTGGCGATGACGCTCAACATCGATGGCCTCTACCGCTGGGTCGATCGCTTGTTGGGCGGCACCAACCTCGTCACCCTGGCCGCCGATCTCGCCCTGATGCTCGGGATCTTCTTCCTCGGGCGCGCAATTGCCAAAGCGACGGAGTACCGGCCGCGGATCGTGCGGTTCGCGCTCGGGCGAGTTGTCCTCGCGGTGGCACTCGTTTGCACGGTTGTCGCGTTCGCGTTCATCGACCGAGGTGTCACGACCACGACCTTCATGCTGGACTTCGGGGCACAGCCCGCGGCCGCCGCCTATTCGATGACCCAGTTCGTGTATGACGCGGTCGTGCTGACCGCGATGGCTGCGGTCACGACCCGGCAGATCCGCCTCGGCAGGGGGGTGGACCGCTTGCCAGCGGTCTCGCTCCTCATCGGAAGTGCGCTCGGACTCGTGCTGGCCGCCGTCGTGATCGCGATGGACATCGCTCACCTTGTGGGCGACATCTCGCTGATGCTCGGTCTTGGTGCTGCGTACAGTCCGCTGTTCCTGTCGACGTTCCTCTTCCTCTGTCTGGGGCTGGCCAGCCAGCCGGCGATCCGGTGGCTACGCGCTCGCTCACGGGCCAGTGCGACGCGCCGGCTCGTCTCGCAGACGACGCCGATCTGGCAGCGGGCGAACCTCGTTCGGCCGGGCATGAGCCAGCACGACGCAGCTGGCTTCAGCGCAGCGGATGCGGAGACGCAGCTGCATCGGCAGCTCGTCGAGATCCGGGATGCTGCAGTTGACCCCCGCGTCTCGTTCGAACTGAGCGAAGCTGAGAGTGTGATCGTTGATGCTGCTGAGGCTCACCTGCTCGGGCGCGGGGCTGTCGCGGATTCGTCGAGTAGCGGCCTCGCGGCGAGGGCGACTCCTTGAGGGTGGGCGCAGGAGTCGCGGCCGTTGCCGGAATCGGCCTGGCCCTTGTCGCCGGTGCGGCAGGCCTAGGGTTCGCGATCGCACGAAGGCTGACGGCGCCACCGTCGGGACGGGTCTACAACCTCACCATCCGGGGCGTTGTGCGGCATGAGGGTCGCGACGCGGTCGTCCTTGACCGCAACTCATCGACGGTGGCGCCTGGCCTCTACAACCTGTGGCTCGAGGACGGTGGGTGGGTTCGGCTTGGGCCCGTCATCGGCGAGGACGCTGGAACGGTGACGCGGCTGGTCGAGTCGACCGAGCCAGCGGACGGGCTGACCGTTGGCCAGCGCGCATCCTGGAGTGGCATCTACTATCGCGATCCAGCTGACGCTGGTCTCGACGCCGAGGACGTAGTCGTGGAGACGCCGGTGGGCCCCGCGCCCGCCTGGCTGATCCGCCCAACCGAGAACGCCACGAACGACTGGGCGATCCACATCCACGGACTCGCGAGCCCACGCGCGGGCACGCTCCGTGGGGTGAAGGTCGCGGCCGACGCCGGCCTCGTCTCACTCATCGTCACCTATCGCAACGACGGCGAGGGCCCCACTGTGGGCTCAGGTCGCTCCACCCTCGGCGCAACAGAGACCGACGATGTTCGCGCCGCCGTGAGGTACGCGATCGCGCACGGCGCCGAGCGGATCGTGCTGTTTGGATGGTCAATGGGCGGGGCGATCGCGCTACAGATTGCCGCTGACCGGGAGTTCGGCGGCATCGTCGATCGGCTCATCCTCGACTCGCCGGTCATTGACTGGTACGCGACCATTGCTGCGAACTGCGCGCGTGCCGGCTTGCCCGCTCAAGCCGGCGTACTCTCTCGTCCCTGGCTGAAGTGGGGTCCGCTCGCGCGCGTTGTCAGGTTGCGTTCGGCAGTGCCGCTAGACCGATTCAGTTGGATCGCTCGCGCCCGCGCGCTGTCGGTTCCGACGCTGATCCTTCAGGGGGCGGTTGACACCTCATCTCCGCCGGCAGAGGCGCGTCGCCTCGCGCACCTCCGCGCCGACACGGTGCAGCTCGAAACGTTCCGCGCGGATCACACCCTCGGCTGGAACTCAGAGCCAGAGCGATGGCGGCGACGGGCTCGAGAGTGGATCCTGGCATAGCCGCTCGCCCCCCCGACTCAGGGGGGTGCCAAGGAACCTCGCTCCGTGGCGTGGACCGCGGCTCGACCACTTGATGAGTGCGCTACAGGGGCAAATCAGCTCGGAACGTGAAGCGACTCGCCTGACATGGAAGGGATCGTGCACCTAGCCAACGAATACAGGTGATCTGCTAGAGTTACCCTCCCGCGACAGCGACGGGAGGGTGAGTCGATGAAGAGCAAGCGCAACAAGAAGACCCTGAGCAAGTACGTCACGTTGAGCAAGAAGCGTCCGATCAAGCTCATGTACTGAACGCTCGTAGGAAGGAGGGGGAAGTTATCCCCCTCCTTCCTCTCTGAGAGGAGCAAGGTGTCCTTCGTGAGCTTGCGTGGTCTCCTTCATGAACCGTACCTGAATCTGGGCACTGCGAACGATGCGGCTCCATTCCATGTGATTGGCCTTAGCTGGGCGGCCGAGAATGCACTTGATGCTAAAGATCACGGCTTCATTCAGGCCTCAGTCAACGCCTCGTTCAGAGAAGAGCTGGCCACCGGGTCGCTCTCCGCTTATCGCATCGAGAGGATGGATGACCTTCCGAGCGATCTTCAATCGGAGCGTTGGGCTGAATTGAGCCAGCGAATTGCAGATCCCACCAGGCTCTCTAGCGGCGACCTTCATCGTTGTCTATTGGTTGTGAGTCGGCTGGGGCTGCATCAGCAAGCGGTCACGATTCTCAACTCGTTTCGCGGGCCGGCCATTGATGACCCTATGGGGCCCGAGCTCGAGTATCTCCGCGCATGGTGCAACCTGCGGCTCTCACTCGATGACGAGGATCATCCCTCAGATCGTGAAAGCTTTGCCCGGATTGCGATCGAAAGCCCGAAGTCCATTGCGAAGCTTGACTCCACCTATCAAATGGTTATGCAACTCGCGAAGTTCGATCGGGATCTTGACGGCGCTTCGCTGTGGCAGGAGCGTCACCGTCTTCTGCTTGATCAGCTCAAGGATGATCTCGATTTCCCCGCGTGGTCGAGGTACATGAGTCGGTTTCATAGGGTCGGTGCGTTCCTACCGCAGCTTCAGGGCGATGCGGAAGGCGTAGCTGAAGAGATGTCGGCCGCGGCAGAATGCGCCCAGGCCGCGCGTACGGACGACAACGAGGCGGCGCTGTTGGCTGATGAGATGCTGTACCCGTGCATCGAGAGTCGAATGCAGGAAGCGAAGTGGTTGGGTGACCATGAGCTCGCGTTGAGCCGGGCGAACGACTACGTGGCAATGAGACGCACAGACCCTCGAGGATGGATGCATCTCGGTGATGCACTCGCCGAGCTTGAGCAATTTGAGGACGCCGCAGAAGCCTACGCAGGCGCTGCCCTCTACGCTCCTCCGGGAAGGAGTATTGCCCTTTTCATGCGTGGGCAATGCCTTGAGATTTGCGGTGACGACAACGCGGCGCTCGAATCGTACTGCGAATCCATAGAGCACGATCCCTTGGCCACCAGCGCGTTGGAAGCCGCAGAAAAGCTGGCTCGAACGACCGGTCAGTCTGCCGTGGCGAGGTGGGCGCGAGATCGTCTTCAGTCCTTGTCCCAGACGCCGTGAGCGCGCTCTCACCGGACACGGTCGGCCCGCCCGCATGGCTCGCGCCTACCCCAAAACGGTCGCCGTCCGGCCACAGCCTCACTCCGGCCGAAGCGGGCCGCATGATTCATCAAGCGTGCGAGATGATCCCGATCACGAGAATGCACGACCTTCAGCCGTTGGGTCTTCTTGATGTCCCTACATGGGCGGCTGTTACTCCGCTGCTGCAGGATCTCACTGTGCATCTCGGAAAGGGCGAATCATCCGAGCTGGCATGGTTGAGCGCAGCGTTTGAAGCCGTCGAACGCTTCTGCGGGGAGCGGTTACCGCTGGCCGCACATGACTCGCCCAACCCCGAGATGGAGAGCCGGCAAGCGTGCGCTTTGCTGGCACTTGACAATGCCTTTTCGGACGACTTCCGGGATGGCCGTTGGGTAGACGCATGGGATCTCATCCAAGAAGCCTGGGTTCGCCTGCCGGAGGCGGCCGTCGTATCACCCAGCATGCTCGGCAACGAACTCCGCGCACATACGAACGGCCTCGCGGCAGGAGGCACTATGGTCGAGGCGGTCGTTCACGCCATCTACGAGTTGATCGAACGTGATGCAACGACTGTCGCTGAGTTGAGCCGAGACTTCGCCCGTGAAGACCCGGGCATTCTCCGAGTTGACCCGGCGAGTCTGGGTGGAACCGTTCAAAGAGCGGCTACGCGCATCCAGTCATCGGGAGCGGAGCTTAGTCTTCTCGAGTTGCGGGGCATTGCCGGTGTGCCCGTGTACGAAGCTCACCTCCGCGACGCCGACTTCCCTGGGTTTGCGGGCGAAGCCGTAGAACTGGTTGGCGCAGGTGCGTGCCTTGATCCCTCGATCGCCGCGCTCAGGGCTGTTCTCGAGGCGGGGCAGGCCCACGCGGGACTATTCCTCGGATCGAGGGAGGGATTCGAGGGTCTCGACGATGAGAATCCGCCAACTGAACGGCCGGAGGCGCTGGTGAGACGAACGAGAATATTCACCGAGGTGCCCCGCATCAATTCCGCTCATGAATTCGATAAGTTCTCCGACCTTCTGGAAGAGCTTCAGGAATTGGTCGGGCGCTTGCGAACGTCGGGGCTCAAGCACCTCTTCGTGGCTGATCTCACAAACGACGCGATATCGATCCCGGTGGCTCGCGTGATCGGTCCTGACCTTGCTTCGCCCCTCGGCTCTTGGATCGCAGATGTGCCTCTTCGTGCACTGAAAGGCATCCTTCGCTCGTGACGCAATCCGTAGCGGTATTCGCCGGACCCACAATCTCGGCCGACCAAGTGCGCGAAATTGTCCCCTGGGCGCAGGTCCACCCACCGCTCCTCCGCGGAGATCTCCTGCGCCTTGCCGGTTCGCCCCCCGACGTGACGCTGGTGGTAGACGGGATCTTCAGCGGGACGAGTTCGCCACCTGTCAGCGAGTTTCACGACTTCGCTTCGTGTGCTGAAATTCGTGGTGCCGCAAGTCTCGGTGCCGTGCGAGCAGTCGAGTGCGCGCCATCAGGCATGCTTGGCGCGGGGGCGATCTATCGACTCTTTCGGATAGGCGCACTCGTTTCGGACGCCGAGGTTGCGGTGTCCGTGAATCCGCTGCGAGGGTTTCGAGCTGAAACCCTCGCGCTCGTTGATCTACGGCACTTCGTGAGTGCGCTACGCCGCGCCGGGGTGATTGATGACGGTCGACGCGCGACGATCATCGACGCCCTGTCAGACATCCACTTTCTGGAGCGGACAACGGAGGCTGTGAGTGCGGTACTCGGAAATCTCGTCCTTCCTCCATACCTTTTGGTCGAGTCGATAGCGGATCGCGGGCCCAAGAAGATGGACGCTGTCCGGGCATTACGCATGCTCCGCAACGGCCGACGACAGAGTATCCATGATCCGCGCAACGGTCCGGTAGGTCGACGACATGTAGTGCGAAATGGGAGTTCCGCCCTCACCGCTCCGCTCGACCACCTGGAACGACCAGAGTTCGCGCTGTGGATTCTGGGAAGCGGCCTCTATCAGAAGTACCTGTGGCCGATCCTGCTGCGATCCGGTCTGTCCAAGCTGGACGGGAGTCGCGTCGATCCCTACGCACTGCGTGGTTGGGCCGCGGGCGCCTTCAACGCGCTCGTTAGAGACGCTGACACATTCGTTCGGTTCCTTCTGGAGGAAATGGACTTCCTCGACGATGTCACAGCGGAGACCGTCGTATGGCGAGCCTCAAAGCGGGCTGCAGGGCGGTACAAACCGCGGGCCGCTGACATTGAGTATGCGCGCGAAGAGATCGCGGTCAGGCACGGTTTCGAAAACTGGGCTGAACTTATCGCTGACTCCGTCGGAATGGTTCACAACGCCATCCCCGTCGCCGTCGTCGCCCGCGCTGTTGAGGTCCGAGCCGCAGCAATCTGTGCGGCAGCCAAACTCTAGGCCTGGCGAGCAAGGCTATCCGCCCGCAACCGCCGTTATGACGGCTACTTCGTCGCCCTCAGTTAGCAGGGTTTCCATTCCGTTAAGCCCTTGGATATCGGAGCCATTGACGAAGATCTTGACGAATCGTCGCAACATCCCGTCGGTGACAAATCGAGAACTCACACCAGGGTGAAGGGAGTCGACCGCCTCAAGCGCGGCCCCGACCGAATCGGCCCTCACGATGAGCTGTCTGTCGACCCCGATGATCTCGAGCACCGCTGACGGCAGAAGTACGTGGACCTGGTTCATGACAAACTCCCCCTTTCATCCGTACCGGGGAACGGTGGAGTCGACTTCGCGACTCCATGCGTCGATCCCACCGGACACGCTCAGAACCTCGGTGAACCCGCGATCGGACAATTCTTTGCCCGCTCTCAGGGACCGAACGCCACGGTGACACAGGAGCACGATTCTTGTGTTCCTTGGCGTCGCCCTCAGATGGTCGGCCAGCGCCTCGGCTGGAAGACTGACGAAGCCACGTAGCGATGCAATTGAGTGCTCGACGGCCGGTCGAACATCAATGAAGGCCGCATCATCGGAGCCCTCGGTTGCCTCGTCGAGCAATATTCTTAGCTCGCTGGCGGAGATTTCACGCGGACCTCCTCGTGCATCTTCGGCGGCCGACGACGAGCAAAATGCTTCGTAGTCGGCCAACTGCGTTATTGGGGCTCGGAGCGGGTCTCGGTCAATCGAAAATGACCGCCAACGCCCGTTCGCGGCGTCGTAGGAGGTGAGAACTCCTGGGCGAACGTTACCGACCCCAGCGAGCAGCTTCAGTGCTTCCATAGCCATCGTTGATCCGATGACACCGCACACCGCTCCGAGGACTCCGCCGCTAGCGCAGTCTGGTGCCTCATCGGGCGGGGGCGGGGACGGGAACAGATCACGGTAAGTCACGTAATCATCCCCCTGAGGCACGAACGAGGCTACTTGGCCTTCGAACCGAAGCACCGCACCCCAGACCACAGGCTTGCGGAGCAACACGCCCGCATCACTGATGAGGTACCGGGCCGGGAAGTTGTCGGAAGCGTCCACGATCACGTCGTATTCAGCGAGTAGATCGAGAGCATTGCGGGAGCTGAGGAAGCCGGGGCACTCCGCGACATCGATCCCCGAATTTAGCTCGCGTAGTTCGGCGGCGGCAGTCGACGTCTTCGAGAAACCTTGGTGGCCCTCTCGGAAGAGAATCTGTCGTTGTAGGTTCGAGCGCGTCACACGATCGCCATCGAACAGGCCCAAGCGCCCCACCCCCGCGGCAGCCAAGTACAGGGCAACGGGACTACCGAGGCCCCCCACCCCAACCAACGCGACGCTGCCCTTTCCGAGAGCCTCCTGGGCACGCACTCCGAAGCCTGGAATCGCGACATTCCGTGCGTAACGCTCATCCTCCGCCGGATTCGAAAGCATCTTCCGCTGTGATCCCTTCTGGTCCGGTCGTCTGGCTTGCGAGCGCGCCAGGCGGTGTGGAGGTCGAATTTACCAGGGCGTCTGGGCAGCGAAGACGCACCCCATCGTGCAGCGAGCGGGGGGGAGATGGGTACTCTCACAAAGGGGGCCCTCAGACCGTTGCCCGGTGCGATGCAGGTGCGTAAGAATCGCGTAAACCTCAAAGCCCGTGAGCACCTCTGAACCTCCACGAACACCGCCGGGAAGCCAGGCAAATCGACGGAAACACTACTGAACGCCCATGAGCCTCTGGGTAGGTTCCGGGTTCAAATCCCTCCGTCTCCGCCGAAAAACCCCTGGTCAGAAATGAGTGATTCTCCTTCTGCCACGAAATCTGCCACGTTTGCGCGGCGTTGCGTACTGCGCGGTGCGCGCGGCGCTGCGGCCGCATCCTGATCAATCTGCTTGAGCTCAGCTTGATTAAGCGCTCAGTCGGTGCCGCCTCCGGCGAGACCGGGAGCGCTTATCCCTCGGTCTCCAGGGGTGGGGCCATGCGAAGGCCTCCGTTCCTCCACAGCGGCGGATTCGGGGCGCGTTCTCCCCACCGCGTCGGATGCGTTGATCGTGGCAACGCCTGCGTCGGGATGCTGGCCGCATGGGAATCCGCTACTACGCATATGCCTTCGATGCCGACCGCGCTCAGCAGGCGGTCGATGACCCGCACAGCATTCTCTCCAGCGACCCGCTCGCTGACGCATGGGGCCTGGAGCCGCACGTGAGCGTGAGTGTCGCGACGTTCGAGCAGGTCTCGCTGAAGCGCGACATGCTCTATCTCGACAAGGCATGGTCTGCTCTGCAGTCCCTCACGCGCTCGGGGCCCGGAGGTCCCGCCGACGGCTCGTGCTGCCGAATGTTCGAGGGGAACGTGACGATGCACGACATGGGTTGGGACCCGTGGGTGAGGACCATCCTTCCGGAGGAGGTGCCGGCGATTCGGGACGACCTCTGTGCGATCGACGAGTCTCAGGTGCGAACGTGGGCGCGCACTTGGCGCAGCCGGCACGGAGCCGACGATGACGACGAGCTGCGCTACGTCCTCGACTACCTCACGCGGGCACAGGAGTTCGTCGAGGCGCTCGCGACAGACGGTCGCGGGATGGTCTACCTCATCGGGTGACGCAGTCCGAGCTATCCGCCGCCGCTGCGTCAACGGATGTCGGTGTGTTCCTTCAGAATGGACGCGTGCCCGCCGTCGCCCAGGTTCTCGAGCTCGCCCAGCTTGCGGAGCGCGATGCGGCGTGGAGGCTGCTTCGAGCCGACAGCGCACCCGTGGTCGCCGGTCTTCTCGGTACCCATCTGGGTGGAGACGAGCGCCGAGTCGACGCTGAGGAGCTGTACGAGCGGATCGATGCCGACCTCGAGCGGCTCCGTGCGCAGGGGCTGATCTTGCCGCTGACTGCGAAGGGGTACTGCGGGGAGTGGCGATCGGCCGGCTTCCTGGTGCGTCGGCCGTCATCGGAAGCGCGGGGTGAGACGCTCGAGCTTTCCCCGGATGCGATCGCCGGGATCCGCTTCTTGCAGGGGCGTGCCGCCCCGCGTTCGAGTGTGACCGAGTCTCGGCTTGCGAGTCTTGCGGCGCAGGTCCGTCGCCTCGCGATCGACACCGATCCTGACGTGTCAGCGCGCATCGCGCTGCTCGAGGAAGAGATCGAGTCGATTGAGCGGCGGATCGAGAGCCTGCGTTCCGGTGACGAGTCCGCGATCGATGAAGACCGGGCGCTCGAACGCGTTCGCGACGTGCTGGCGCAGGCTGCGGACGTGCCGGACGACTTTGCTCGGGTGCGTGCTGAGTTCGAGATGCTGAATGCTTCGCTGCGGGCGAAGATCGTCGAGTCAGATGTATCTCAGGCGGCCGTCGTCGACGAAGTCTTCCGCGGAATCGACCACATCTCCGACTCGGATGCAGGCCGCAGTTTCGCTGCATTCTCCCAGCTCGTCCTTGACCCTGCACTCGGTGCGGCGTTCGAGGCCGACATCCGCCGCATCCTCGACCGCGGATTCGCTCGCGACCTCACCTCGGATGAGCGCCGGGCACTGCGCGCCTTCCTCACCACGCTCAAGGGGCGAAGCGCGGAGATCCACGACGTCATCACATTGTTCGCCCGGGCGCTCCGTCGCTACGTGCAGTCGCAGGACTACCAGCGCGACCGGGCGCTGAGAACTCTTCTACGGGAGGCTCAGCACGCGGGGGTGGAAGCCGCCGCGCACACGCGCCCCTGGTATCCGACGTCTCTCATTTTGGATCTCTCCGCCGTGGCCATGTCGAGTGTGGGGGCGATAGACCTCCACGATCCCGCCGAGTTCGCCGCCACCGAGGATATCGTCACGCATACGGCATCCCTCGCGAGCCTCGAGGAGTTGCGGGCGATCGCGCGTGAGACCGAGATCGACTTCGACGAGCTCACCCGGAACGTCAACGACCTGCTCGCTGAGGTGGAGTCATGCACGGTCGCAGATGTCCTTGCTCGATACCCCGCGACGCAGGGGGTCGGAAGTGTGATCGGGCTTCTCTCGATCGCGGCCGAGCAGGGCAGCGTCGACCACGAGCCTGAGGCGCTCACGTGGCAGGGCGCCGACGGAGTTTCGCGTGCGGCAATTGTCGCTGCACACCGATTCACAGGAGCGGTGACATGACCGAAGCGTTTCCAACGGATGCCGCCCCCGTGGAGCACGCCGGCCTCTGGCGCGGTGACTCTGGCGAGCTTCCGGATCGGACCAGGCGGGTCCTGCTCCGTCTGGTGCGCGGCCCGTACCTCTCAGGCGCACGAGAGGCGCAATTGTGGGCAGTACTGCTCACCGACGAGGCGGTCATCCGCTCACGTCTCGCCGAGCTGTTCCTCGAACTGGTCATCGATCGTGACAACGAGTTCGCGTTCGTCCGCAACGCTCCCTCCGACGATGCGCCGAAGGCGGTGCGGTCCGAGGCCTTGACGTTCCTCGACACGGCGATGCTGCTCGTCCTGCGCCAGACGTTGCTGAGCGAGGAGGGCAGTGGGCGCGTGATCGTCGGGCAAGCGGAGGTCTTCGAGCAGCTCGCTGTGTTCCGCACCCCCGATCGGGACGAGAAGGACTTCGCGAGTCGAGCCAATTCGTCGTGGAACAAGATGCAGAACAAGCTCCGTGTGCTGCACGCCATCGGCGATGACCGCGCCGAGATCTCTCCGGTGCTCCGGCTGCTCGTTGACGCCGACCAGATCCGCGCGATCACCGCGGAGTATCAGCGGATCGCCCGGGAGGGCGAAGATGAGGTCGCTGCCGCGCCGACGGATGCCGAGGACAAGAGCGCATGACGATGCTGACCTTCCACGCTGACGAGCCGGCGGTCGATCCGACCAGGCCCGGTCAGTGGCGCCTCGCCCAGATCGAACTCGTCAACTGGGGCACGTTCGCGGGCCACGTCGCCGTGGACGTCGCGCGCGATGGTCACCTGTTCACCGGGGCATCCGGATCGGGCAAGTCATCCCTCTTGGACGCGATCGCCGCGGTTCTCACCCCCGATCGGTGGCTGCGACTCAACGCGGCAGCTCAGGACGGCACATCTCGACAGAGCGATCGGACGCTGATGAGCTACGTGCGCGGGGCCTGGAGCAAGGAAGCGGACGAGACCGCTGATCGGGCCACCACGAGCTACCTTCGCTCGAAGGCCACCTGGAGCGGCATCCTGCTGCGCTACGAGAATCTCCGCGATGAACCGGTCGTCCTGCTGCGGGTGTTCCACGCACCCGGCACACGCACCGAGCCGACATCGTTGAAGGACGCGCGGATCTTCGCGCGCGGCGAGGTGGAGCTTCTCGAAGTGAAGCCGCACGTCGAAGGCGGAATCGACGCGCGTCGCATGTCGAAGGCGTTCCCCGACGCGCTGATCACCACCGGCGGGAGACACGGACGCTTCCATGAGCGTGTCATCCGCCAGTTCGGCTTCCGCGGGGACGCGACGCTCCAGCTTCTCCACAAGACGCAGTCGGCGAAAAACCTCGGCACGCTCGACGCGCTGTTCCGCGGGTTCATGCTCGATCAGCCGGGGACCTTTGCGCGCGCGGAGACTGCGGTCGAGCAGTTCACGGAGCTCGATGCGGCCCACAAGCACGTGGTCGACTTGCGCAAGCAGGCTGATGCGCTCCGCAAGGTCGACGAGGCCATCACCGCGTTCGATCTGGCCGGTGCCGAGATGGCGGCGATCTCCGATCTGCACGACGGGGTCGAGCCCTTCACAGCGGAACTCAAGTTGCGGCTCGCGAAGGAGGCCGCGGGTCCCGCGCGCGCCGTGCTGGCGCGCGCCGAGAGCGAGGTGAGCGACGCCGAGCGAGAGCAGCGGCTGGCGTCCGAGGCGCTGGAGAGCGCGAAGGCGCGTGTTCGGGATGAGGGTGGCGCGCGGGTTGAGCTTCTGCAGGAGCGGATCGAGAGTGCACAGCGCGCCGAGGACATCTCCGGGCAGTATCGAGCCCAGCTGACCGCCGAGTTGGCGCGCATCCGTGCGCCGATGCCCGAGGATCCCGAGCAGTTCGCGGAGCTCCTTGCGGCGGCCGTTACCGAGGCGGCGCGCGATATCCCCGCGGTGTCGTATGAGGTGCGTGACGCCGCGAGTCAGGCGCGCAAGGCGCTCGATGAAGTAACGAAGCAGATTCAGGCGCTGAGAGATCACCGAAGCAACCTCGATGAGAGGCTACTGAGCGCCCGGCGATTCCTCGCCGACGCTGTCGGTGTGCCGGCAGCGGCATTCCCTTTTGCAGGCGAGCTGATCTCGGTGGCAGAGCAGCACTCCGCTTGGCGCGGCGCGGTAGAACGAGTGATGGCCCCATTTGCGCCGACGCTCCTCGTCCGGGACGAACACCTTGTCGCTGCGCGTCGGGCGGCCGAGTCGCGGACACTGGGTGTCCGGCTCGTCATCGAAGCGGTCCCGCACTCGGTCGACGAGCCGCGTCGCCCCAAGGATTCCCGCTCGCTAATTCATCGCCTCGTGGTGAGCGACGGACCCTTCGCGTCCTATGTCCGCAAGCGCATCGCCACCGAGTTCGACTACGCCTGCGTTTCACACCCCGACGAGCTCGATGGCGTCGACCGCGGCGTCACGATCGGCGGCCTCGTCAAGCGCAACTCACGCAGGTACGAGAAGGACGACCGTCACGACGTCGGTGACGCCACCCGGTGGATGCTCGGTGGCGACACCCAAGCGCGACTTGAAGCGCTGCTAGACCGTCGCCGCGAAGCGGAACTCGCGAAGGACAAGACCGCTGCCCGCGAGTCGGACGCGGACTCGCTTCATCAGGACGCTGTCACTCGGCGTGACGTCTTCACCCGCGTATCGACGTTCACGTGGAACCAGGTGGATCTTGCATCCGCGAAGGCGGTCACGGCCGCCCGGCGCGACGAACTCCGGGTGCTCACCAGTGAGTCCGGATCTCTCCGTGAAGCACAGGAGGCCGCGGAGCGAGCAACCCAGCGGCTGAACGAAACGAACGAGAGTCACGAACGGGCGGTCGGAGACCACGCTGTCGCCCGCAAGAACGTAGAGAGCATCGCGGCACACATCGCCGGACTCGAGGCGACTCCGCACGCTCCAGTCGACGAAGCCATCGCCGAGTCGCTGGAAGCACGATTCCGCGCCGAGCGACGCTCTGTCAGCCTTGAGACGGTCGACGAGGTCGCACGCAAGGTTCAGTCGGCGCTCTCGAAGGAGAAGGACGCCGCGGCCGGCCATGCAGCCGACGCTGAAGCCAGCTTCGCGGGACGTGCGGCGGAGTTCCGACTCGGGTGGCCAGCAGCATCCGCCGAGCTCACTGCCGAAATCCGTGACCGGCACGGGTACCGCGAACTTCGGGAGGGGATCCTCGCCCGCGGCCTGCCCGAGAAGGAGGCCGAGTTCCGCAAGCTGTTGCGGGAGCGCTCGCAGGATGTCGTCGCCCACTTGCTCAGCGACCTCCGCGACGCCCCGGGGCTCATCCGCGAACGGATCCTTCCCGTGAACGCATCCCTCGGACGGTCTCCGTTCGAGGGGACGGATCGCTTCCTCGAGATCGATGTGAAGACGACCCGGACGCCGGAGGTCGACGAGTTCCTCACCGACCTGCGCCGCATCGTCGAAGGCAACTGGGCCGACGAGTCCGCCGCCGGCGCGGAGCAGCGCTTCGGCGTCCTGCAGCGCGTCATCGGTCGACTCGGCTCCAAGGAACGCATCGACATCGACTGGCGCAATCGTGTGCTCGACACGCGGCTTCACGTGAGCTTCCTTGCGCGGGAGAAGGACCTCACCGGCCGGGTCGTCCGAGTGTACGACTCCGCCGAGGGGTTGTCGGGCGGTCAGAGGCAGAAGCTCGTCATCTTCTGCCTCGCCGCGGCCTTGCGCTACCAGCTCACCGAAGAAGAGGGCGAGGTCCCGAGGTTCGGGTCGATCGTGCTCGACGAGGCATTCGACAAGGCCGACAGTCGATACACGCGCAACGCGATGGAGGTGTTCCGGGAATTCGGGTTCCACATGATCCTCGCGACACCTCAGAAGCTGCTGCAGACACTCGAGCCTTACGTGGGCGCGATTGCGTCGGTATCGAACCCCGACCGCAACAGGTCACGACTGGCGAATGTGGTGTTCGCGGTCGGTGAGCCGGAGGCCACCTCCACGCCGCATGCGGAGTCGCGCGCGTGACGACCCCCGTCACGCGGTCGGACGTGCGTGCGCGCGCGAAAAAGCTCTTCGACCGCGATGCGCGCACGTGGGCGGCCGAGCAGCAGGCCGGTGTCGTGCTCGATGTTCCCCTGCGGCCGCCGACAGAGCGGGAGGCGCTGAGCGACCTGAATCGTGTTCGAGAGTGGGTCAACTCCTGGCGCGACGTGACCGTAGAGTCGGACATCCAGCTCGAATGGGCCCTCCGCAGTTGGTCCCGCGTCGGCACGCAGGAAGTACCTGTTCGCGCGGTGATCCGAGGGCCCGAGGCGATCGCTCGAGCGGCGGGCGAGACGGATGGCTGGCGACTTCTGGTGGCGCGACTTGACGAGTTGAGAGGCCTGGCCGGTTCCGAAGCCGGCGGTGTGCTCCGCGCCCATGCCCGCGCGATCACCGACCTGGATGCGGCCGATTTCGACAGGCTCGTCGATGTGCTGACCTGGTTGCGTGAGAACCCGACATCGGGCCGACTCATCCGGGAACTGCCGATTCGCGGCATCCACACCAAATGGATCGAATCTCGCCGCGGACTCGTCGAGGCGTTGCATCGGGCGGGAACCGGTGCGACCGGACTGGGCCTTCGCGAGCCGTCACCGCTCATACGGATCCGCGTTCTCGATCCGTCGCTCTCGTTCCAGGGGCTCACCGATCTGTCGGCGCCCGTCGACGACCTTGCGGCGAGCACGATCCGACCCGAGCGCGTGTTCGTGTTCGAGAACCTCGCCACCCTGCTCGCGATGCCGGATGTGCCCCGAGCAGTAGCAGTGCACGGTGGCGGTCACCGCGTCGATCTCGTCGCCCGCCTCCCCTGGGCGCAAACGGTCACCTACTGGGGCGATCTCGATTCGCACGGATTCGCCATTCTCAACCGACTTCGAGCGAGGGGAGTGAACGCAACGTCAGCATTGATGGATATGGATACTCTGTTCGACCACGGTGATCTGTGGGGGATCGATCCCGATCCGAACGTCGGCGTGTTCGAGCTGCTCACGCCCGATGAGCGCGCGACTCTCCAGTCGCTGAGCGCGGAGGGCAACATACGCCTCGAGCAGGAGCGCATTCCGTGGAGCTATTCGCTCGCGCGGCTCGGGGTGTGTTGACGCCGCATCGGATCGTGGCCCCAGCACGCTCCAATCGACCTATCGGTGACGCGCGGGCGAGGGGCGCGGTTGTGGCGAGGCGGGCTGCCAGTCGCAAGTAAGCCGGCTGGCTTGGGAAGCTCATCCAATTCGCACTTGTGCCCTAGAATCATAACTATCCGTTCAAGCGAAGGGTTACGAATGTCTGAGGTGACGACGGCGGATGCTGCACGGCGCCTCGGTCTTTCGCAGGAGCGGGTGAGTCAGATGCTGCGGTCCGGCGAACTCGTCGGGCGGCGGATCAGCGCGCGAGGCTGGCTCGTCGACCTCGCCTCCGTCGGTGAACGCGCGCGCATCGCCACCGACGGTGGACGGCCCTGGTCCGAGGACCGGGTGCGATCGGTCATCGATGCGCTGTCGACGGGTGAGGCCACCGACGCGAGAACGCGGGAGCTGATCCGCACGACGGAGACCGAAGTGTTGTGGCGCAGACTGGCGCAGTCGGTGACGGTGCGACGCTTCACTGCCCGGCATCCGGAGGTCGCGCGCGACGCTCTGGTACTTACGGGCGAGTCCGCGGTCGATGTGTTCGGGGAGCGGCTCGTCGGGCAGTCGGAAACGGTCCACGGGTACATTCGCGTGGGCGAGCTCGACGACCTCATTGACGACGCCGGAATGGTGGAGCACGGCGAGGGTCGGGTTGCGATCCACGCGTTCCGATCCGGCGACCGTTTCTGGATCTCGGGCGAAACGGCGCCGCGCGCGCTCGTCGCTGTGGACTGCGCTCGGTCTGCGGTGTCCCGAGTCCGTTCGATCGGAGTACGCGCGCTTGACGAGATGAGGCAGGCGTGGCTGACGCGGAACACCTGATCGTCGCGGACGACGAGCGTCCCTGGAGCCTGCTGTTCGAGATCGCCGAGGTCACGACCCCGGGCGAGTGGGTGTTGGTCGGCGGGCTCATGGTGCACGCGCACGCGTTGCGTGCCGGCGTCACCGCTTCGCGCCCGACCGAGGATATCGACCTGCTGCTGAACATCGCCGCAGCAAGCGTCGGCGCAGTCGCTGGACCGTTGCAGGACATCGGGCTCCGCCCGGCGGAGTCTCTCGGTCGCAGTGTGCTGCACCGATTCCGACGGGGTGACGAGTTCGTCGACGTCATGGTGGAACGAGGCGCATCCGCACGATGGGCGCGGCGAGCGATCTTTCAGGCCCCCGCCGCCCGGCAGGCGATCGATCGCCGAGACTGGTACGACCTGCAGGGGGCAGACCGCACCGTTCGCATCGCCGTGCCGGATGCCCTCGGCGCGATTGTCGCGAAGGCCGCCGCATACGCCGTCGACCAGCGCGACAGAGGCCGACATCTCGATGATCTCGCGGTATTGCTCGCCGCCGCGGGTGGTCGGCGGGGGCTCGGCTTGGACAGACTCACCCGACGCGACAAGCAGCACCTGCGTCCTGCATTTGACCAACTCGCCGACAGCGGCCACGACGCCTGGTTGCTGCTGGATGCCAGCGACTGCACCATCGGGCAACGTGCTGCGGATACGGTCATCACAGCCATCTCCGCCACCTGAGCGAGGCTCTCAGGAGCGCCCGAGTGCCGCCACGTTCCTGCCACGAATTGAACCCGGCCGACCTGATCCAGGAGTGCGTCCGCGACGTCAGAATCCGCGGAATCATGCGGTTTGAGTTGGGTTGGATTGTCGTCGGCGCGATTTCAAATCCCTCCGTCTCCGCCAAACTTCCTGGCCCGCGATCCCTTGTAAACACTGGGATCGCGGGCCATTGGTTTTTCATAGGAACACGATTTGCGTAAGGAATGCGTAAAGTCGCGCGACAGGTCGCTTCCGCGGTCGTGTCTCGGCACATCGCCGTTCCATGCAGCTACGCGGCGCTGACGCGCGGTCCACCGACTCGATCTCGAAGTCGGCATTGCGTAATGCCGCCGCGCTATGCCGCGAAGGATCTGTCGGGGGTCGCGGGTCGCGGACAGCGGACTCGCTAGGGTTCGAGCGACTCTGAACGATTGGCGCGCGCCGCGGTATCAAGCGCGATTGCGACGGCGTCCAAGTCGTCTTCGAACAGGTCGGAGTACACGTCGAGCGTCATGGCCGCTGAAGTGTTCCCGAGCATCCGTTGGATCGTCTTCACATTCGCGCCTGACTGCACCGCGAGCGATGCGGCTGTATGCCGCAGATCGTGGACCGTCATGATTGGCAGATCAGCCTTCGCGAGCGCGGTCTTGAACCAAGATCTCGAGCCATCGCTGGTGCGTGTCCGGCGCATGAAGCCGCCGTCGGGTGCAGGGAACACCAGGGCGTCTCGGGAGGCCCCGGCAGTCGCTGCCACTAACTCCTCAACCAAAAACGCCGGCACCGGAACGAGGCGCCCCTTGTGAGACTTGGTCGTGCCGACGTGGATCTCGCCGTGAACCTCGACGGCGTTGGCATGGATGTGGAGCCGGCCTCTGGTGATGTCGATGTCCTTCACGCGCAGTGCTGTCGCCTCGCCCCAGCGAATGCCCGTATACGCGAGGAGCAACACGAGGAGCGCGCGGTCGCCCGAGTGCCGCGCGAGCCGCATCACCTCCTCGTGAGTGAGATAACCATGGCGGCCGCGGCTCTTCTTCGGGAGTCCGATCCGGCCCATGCGTGCGGGGTTCGTCGCGATACGTCCGTCGTAGACAGCGTCGTCGAGGATGCTGGCGAGCACACCAAAGGTGCGGATCGTCACCGTCGCCCCCACCTCGCCCGAAAGCCTCGCCACCCATGCGCGCACGTCGGTGTGGCGGATGTCAGCCACCTCCCACCGGCCCCACGTCGGCTTCACGCGCAGGCGCCACGCTGTCTCAATCGGCGCGAATGACGATGGCTTCATCGATGAGCGCTTCGCCTCCAACCACGTCGGGCCGAGCGTTTCGACCGTCACCTTGGCTGCCTGCGGGTCGATGTACGCGCCTTTCGCCCGCGATGTCTCGATCTCAGCCAACCAGACTTCGGCATCCCGCTTTCGCGTGAATCCGCGCTTGCCCCCGTGTGATCCGTCGGGCTTCTTGTAGCGGACCTCGTACCGCTTGCCCTTCGCCGTCGTGTAGGGCAGAACGCTACCCACCCGCCGGTCGACCGGCGTTGTACTTCATGCCCTCGAGGCGGCCCGCCCTCTGACGACTGCCTATCGACGCCTCGGGGTCAGTACTGATGCGTCGTCGACAAGCCCTGCTCGGCGACGAACCACAGGATCGACCTGCTGATACTCGGGCATATCTTTCGGGGAATCGAAGATGCGCACCACGTGAGGTAGGCCCTCGCCGCTGCGCTGCGGTTGGCTATGCCACATCTTGAGAACTTGCCCATTGATGACAGGGGCATCCGGCCCGTCGATGACCACGGTCGATTCCGTTGCAACCTCGATCACGAGAGAGCGGGCGATCTGCGTCGCATACTCACTGCTGATCTCTCTGTCACTGAACGCGACCAACTGATCAGGAGACAGGGGCAGCGCGAGGAATGATTTCGCCGACACCTTCCCGGCACCGAGAGTGAAGGCCTGGATGGCGCGTCGCCGAGCAGCAGCGGACCAACCTTGAAAAACTGCATCACGCGAGGCAGCGTTCGCGCGAGTATTGGCAGGAGCTGCAGGCGCGCTTTCTTGAGCTCCTCACGATCCATCGTCGGGGCAACGCTGTGCAGCGGGTCTGTAGCGCTAGCCCCAGACCGCCCGATACGACCGCGAGAGTGACCCACTCGCGACGGGTCGCCGCGGTCTCAACCCCCGCGGAAGCGGCGGTCATGACTGGGTGGTGCGGGGGCCTGCGGTTGCGGCGCTCGGGAGGCTGTCCACGATCTTCCCGTCGACGAGGGTGACGACACCATGCATCCGGGGAAGGTGCACGAGGTCGTGGGTGACCAGCAGGGTGGACGTGTTCAACTCGTCGGTGAGTCGCAGGATCAGTTCGATGATGCTGGCGCCTCGTTCCTGATCGAGCGCGCTCGTCGGCTCGTCGACCAGGAGCACGCTGGGGTCATTCATCAGTGCCCGGGCGATGTTCACACGCTGGCGTTGTCCACCGGAGAGCTGGTGAGGGCGCTTGACCGCGTGGGCGGCGAGGTCCACTGCATCTAAGAGCGCCCCGGCCCGTTCTGCGGCGGCACGGCGATTTCGTCGACTGTGCCGCGCGCCGAGCTCGTTCATCACTGACAGCTGTTCCAGCGCTGTAAGCGAGGGGACCAGGTTGGACTGTTGGAAAACGATGCCGATCTTATCGCGACGCATCTTGGTCGCCTCACCGGCGGTGAGGCCGGTGGTGTTGATGTCGTCGATGAGGACCTGCCCGGAGTCCGGCCGGATGAGGGTCGCGGCGACGGCGAGGAGGCTGGATTTTCCGGAGCCGCTGGGTCCGGTGATCCCGGTGACCGTTCCCGGGTGGGCAGCCAGGGTGACGTGGTCCACAGCGGTGACGCGGCTATCGCCGTCGGGGAAGGTGAGGGTGATGTTGTTCAGGCGGATCATCGGTTGCTCCCAAGGGCGGTGAGGGGATCGGCAGAGGTGACGGAACGGAGCGCGAATGCAGCCCCAGCTAGGCCCAGCACGATCATGATCACCCCGGGCAGGAGTGTGGTGATCGGACTGAGGAGGAACGGCAGGGCAGTGCCGGCCAGCGCACCGAACAGCGTCACCAACCCGAGCCCGATGCCGATGCCGAGGACGAGGACGATCAACGCTTGGCCGAGAGCATCGCGGACCAGCGAGGGGGTGCTGGCGCCGAGGGCTTTGAGGACGGCAATATCGCCCTTACGCTGCATGGTCCAGACCGTGAAGAATGCTCCGATCACCAGTCCCGAGATGCCGAACAGCATGGCCACCATCAGCAGCAGCGACCCAATCTCAGAGCGGAACGCACTCAACGCGGTCAACGAACCCAGCGTGGTCTCGGAGACGGTCGTGTTCGCGGAGTCTGCGGCAGCCCAATCCGGCGACCCGGTAACGGCAAGTACGGTGGCATAGGCATCGGGACTACCAGTCGCGGCGGAGTACGCCTGCCAGTCCTCCAGTGTCATTTCCACAACGGGGGTGTGGCTGTACCAGCCATCGCCTCCGATGGCCTCGACGGTGTACGAGGTTCCGGCGATCGTAACCTTGTCGCCGGTGGTCACGTCGAGGTCCTTCGCTGCGGGGGCGGACAGCCCCAGGCGACCGTTCTCGGATGGAGCGGTGGCGTCGTAGCCGGGCTGCACTCCGAAAGCCGCGATAGCGATCCGGGTGTCACCGGCCTCAGCGCGGGTCTGACTGATTCCGATCGGTTCAGTAGCGGTGACACCTTCGGTGGAGGCCCACGCGGTGGCCTGCTGCTCGGTGATTGCGGAATCCGCGAAGCTAGCGCTACTTCCTGTCGTGGGCGCCGAAAAGACGATCCGGTCACCCGGGATCGATAGGACCGCGGAGATGTTCTGGGTCGTGAGCCCGCCCGTGAGGCCACTGAGGAAGCCAACGAGAACGGTGATTAGGGCGACCACGGAGCCGATCAAGATGAACCGGCCTCGAGCGAAGCGCAGGTCGCGGAGCGCGACGAACATTGGGAATCCTTTCCTGCCACCGGTGCGGTGACAACCCCTACTCTTCCCATTCCGCTAACCCAATCCATCCCTCGGCAGCACACCCTTTCCTGACCAAATGATGAGCCGGTAGATCGTCCTTTTGGACGATGCCTACCCCCGAGGGCCGCGTAAAATTCGGTCCATGCTCCACACGGCGCTCACCCCCGTTTTCGTGGGTCTGCGCACCGGCCTGCACATCCTGTTCGCCGCGCTCACGATCCTCGTCATCGCCCGCGCCGTCCTGGTGCCAACGGACACCAGCATCGCGGCCATCAGCCTCGCGATCGTGCTTCTCGCCACCTATGCAGTCGGCGCCATCGCCGCCCGGGCAACCCGCCGGCCACGGACCGCGGGGGCTCTGTGGCTGGGCGCGCTCACTCTTGAGTGGGTGGTGCTGTTGTGGCTGACCCCCGAGGCCGCCTACCTCGTCTTCCCGCTGTTCTTCCTCTACTTGCACCTCCTCGGCCAATGGTGGGGCTCGGCTGCCATCGTGGTCTCAACCCTCATCGCGATCTGCGCCCTCGGAATCCACAGCGGCTGGAGCGTGGGAGGAGTCGTCGGCCCGATCGTGGGGGCCGGGGTCGCACTTCTCATTGGCCTCGGATATCAGGCGCTGGCCCGCGAGGCACAGCAACGCGAAGCGCTCATGCAAGAACTGCTCGCTACCCGCGGGCAGCTCGCCGCGACCGAGCATGAATCGGGGGTACTTGCCGAACGCGCCCGCCTCGCCCGCGAGATCCACGACACCGTCGCTCAAGGGCTTTCCAGCATCCAGATGCTCCTACACGCCGCCGAACGCGCCGACCCAGACCGGGCGGGCGTCGAACACATCCGGCTCGCCCGCGAAACCGCGGCCGTCAACCTCGCCGACGCCCGACGATTCATCCGCGAACTCACGCCCCCGTGTCGTGAACCTCAGCAGCGATTCGGTCACCGGGATGACCTGGGCGCATGCGCCGTTCGAGGGGCTGCGTTGCCCCATCGACGAGACGCATCCGGAACTCGCGCACGACGCGTACGGTCTCTCGAAGC
>Ga0213833_1000229_pt1 | contig 79040 bp, 63 predicted proteins | sample SWATP21_FD_160575 | JGI IMG/M metagenome (GOLD analysis project Ga0213833, IMG submission 160575) | Coastal seawater microbial communities from Marineland, Florida, United States - SWA TP2 #1 | ecosystem: Environmental > Aquatic > Marine > Coastal | place: USA: Florida | collected 2016-08-14
ACTGTGTCGCCGGTGGAGGTTGCCTCCGGGCTGACTGCTCGTGCATTGGCGGGGGACGCCGTCCCCCGAACACCCCCTGGTTTCCGGGGAGAACTCCGTCCTCCCCGGGCCCCTCCGGCCGGGGGACGACTCCGTACGTCCCCCTGGACCCCCTGTGCGGGCCCGGTGCCGACGGGCGATGGTTCGCAGGGTTTGCCGGTTGGTGCCTGGTCCCGGGCCGGCTGTCGGGTCTGGGCATCGATGGGCTCGGGGGACGACGAATCGGTGGGTAGGTACCAGATTCGTCGCTTTGTTCGCTGACGCTCACGCTCCGAACGACTTGGTCGAGGTTGACCGAGGTCGTGGGCTCAACAGTCCTTGTGTGGGGGGCCCCCTCTGGCCGCGTTGCGGGCACCTCCCCCTGGAGAACCTCGCTGTCCTCCCCCTTCAGGGGGAGGTGGCCCGGAGGGCCGGAGGGGGCCGCCTGCGCCCGGGTAGGGGTTGGGGCACCTCCCCCTGCAGGGGTCTCCGACTCGGACCAGTTGTGTGCTCCACCGATAGAACACTGTGTCGCCGGTGGAGGTTGCCTCCGGGCTGACTGCTCGTGCATTGGCGGGGGACGCCGTCCCCCGAACACCCCCTGGTTTCCGGGGAGAACTCCGTCCTCCCCGGGCCCCTCCGGCCGGGGGACTACTCGCTTCGCTCCGTACGTCCCCCTGGACCCCCTGTGCGGGCCCGGTGCCGACGCACGATGGTTTGCAGGGTTCGACGGTTGGTGCCTGGTCCCGGGCCGGCTGTCGGGTCTGGGCATCGATGGGCTCGGGGGACGACGAATCGATGGGTGGGTGCCAGATTCGTCGCTTTGTTCGCTGACGCTCACGCTCCGAACGACTTGGTCGAGGTTGACCGAGCTCGTGGGCTCAGTAGTCCTTGTGGGGGGGGCCCCCTCTGGCCGCGCTGCGGGCACCTCCCCCTGAAGGGGGAGGACTGTTGGGGCGCGGGGGGACACTTCCCCCGGAAGAGGGAGAACCTCGCTGTCCTCCCCCTTCAGGGGGAGGTGGCCCGGAGGGCCGGAGGGGGCCCGCCCTCTGGGCGCTGCGCCAGCGGGCAACGGCGGCCGCGCAGCGGGTTCTCGCGCCAGGTGTGCCTGGTGCGGAACGGAGGCCCCAGCTGGGAGACCTTGGCTCCCAGCGTCTCGGGGGCCGACCCGGCGGCCGCACGCGGTGGCCGGTCGCGTGCTTGCACGCGACGGGCCAGGCGCCCGGATTGGCCAGAGCATCGCCATGGTCAGGGGGTGGGGCGGTCGAGGCGGCGGAGGGGCCGGCGGCGGTCTTCGGCGCGGGTGAGGGCCTCGCCGACGGGCTCGAACGCGGCGTCGCGGCGGTGGGGGCGCAGGCCGGTGAGGCGCAGGATGCGCTCGGCTTCGCGGGCGGACATGGGCCACACGCCGTCGACCATCGCTCCCTCCTTGTGTTCGCGGATGGCGCCGTAGTCCTCGGCTCCGGCGCGCAGGGCGACCTGGCCGAGCCCTCTCCCGTAGCGCTCCCAGCCGCCGGCGACGCGCACTTCGGCGGGCAGGAGCAAGCGGGCCAGGGCCGTGACCCGCAGCCACCGGGTGGCGGTGTTGTCGTGCACGGGGACGGCCTCGCCGCCGTTGGGCACGCCCTGGAAGCGGACGGTGCGCAGAGTGGGGGTGGTGGCGAGGGCGCGGAGGTGGTCGAGGAGCTGGGGGTCGGTCTCGCCGGCGCCGAAGCGGACGGTGAGGTGGGCGGAGGCGGGAATGGCCTCACCGACGGTGTTTTCGGTCCAACTGGCGGCCTCGGTGCCGTAGGTGGCGACCGTGGCGTCGAGCGAGGTGGCGCGACGGCGGGCGGCGGTGAGGAGGAGGTCGGGGAGGTCGGCCTCTTGGAGGAGCTGGAGCTGGGCGTCGCGCGGGAGGGGCTCGCCGGTGAGCGTGCGGGCCAGGAGGGCGTCGATGACGGCTGCGCGGGGCTTCACGACGGCGCGGGACGGCGGGTAGAGCGTGAAGGTCTCGCGGGTGGTGAGGCCGGCGCGCAAGGCGAGGCTGGCGAAGCGGCGCAGGCCCATGAGGGCGCGGTCGTCGAGGGGGTAGCGGATGCGCTCGGTGAGGTAGGTGCGCTGGTGGGCGTCGAGGGTGGCGAGGTGCGCGGGGTCGGACAGCTCGGCCACACCGGCGAGCCCGGCGGCGCGGAGGTGGTCGACGACGCGGGGGTCGACGTCGGGACGGCCGGCCCACACGGCGAACACGAAGGGTAGGCCGGTCCAGTCGGTCCACAGGGCGCCCAGGTCGAGGCGGGTGGTGAAGCGGTCGGGGAGGGCGTGGGCGGCGTCGCCGATGACGAGGGCGGCGTCGGTGGGGGCCCCGGCGGTGGCGGTGCCGGCGGGGACATCGACGATGGGGATGCCCGCGGGAAGGCGCTGTGCGAGGGGGCCCTCGGTGAGGAGCAGCCGGGCGAGCAGGACGCTGGTGCGGGAGACGCCGTCGAGGCGCACGGAGGTCCATTGCTCGGGGGGCACCTCGGAGACGAGGAGCACGGTGTCGACGGCACCCTCGCTGCCGATGCAGAGGTCGGGGACGATGCGGAAGCCGCGCTTGTCGCCGGGGCCGGCGTCGGAGAGGAGGGCGCCGACCGGGAGGAGCGCGATGTCGACCTCGCCGCTGTCGAGCCAGCGGGCCACATCGCTGGGGTGGCCGCCCTTGAGGGTGATGCCGTCGATGTGGCGGGTGAGGGGCCGGGCGTTGGCGTAGTCGACCAGGCCGACGGTGGCGTGGACCGGGGAGGGGGCGAGGGCGACGGGGGCGTCGTTTCGGTGGACGACGTTGTAGAGGGTGTCGCGCTCGGCGGGGATGCGGCCGGCGTGGCGGATGAAGCGCAGGAGGTCGGCGCGGGACAGGCCGTTGGGCGTCTCGGCGCCGGCCATGTGGTAGATGTGCTCCTCGCGCACGGTGCCGTCGAGGTCGGAAGCACCGAACCACAGGGCGGTCTGGGCTTCGTGCGTGCCGAGCATGGGCCAGTAGGCCTTCACGTGCGGGATGTTGTCGAGGAGCAGGCGGCTCACGGCGATGGTGCGCAGGCTCTCCCAGCCGGTGGGGCTGGCGAGGCGGGCCAGGCGGTTGTTGTCGTTGTGGAAGCGCAGCGGGATGAAGGTGCGGAAGTGGGCGCCGCCGTGGTCGGGGTCGGTGGCGCCGGCCGACAGGCTCTTGTCTTGCAGCTCGCGGAGGCGGATGAGGTGGTCGACCCGTTCCTCGGTGGTCTCGATGCTGCCGAAGAGCATGGTGCAGTTGGTGAAGATGCCTTGGCGGTGGGCTTCTTCGTGGATGGCGAGCCAGCCGTCGGCGTCGACTTTGTCGTGGCAGAGCTTGCGACGCGCGCGGGGATGGAAGATCTCGGCGCCGCCGCCGGGCATGGAGTCGAGGCCGGCGTCCACCATGGTGCGGAGGACCTCGGGCACGGTCATGCCGTACTTCTCGGCGTAGTAGTGGATCTCGACCGCGGTGAAGCCCTTCACGTGGATGTCGGGGCGGTGCGCCTTGATGCGGCGCATGAGCTCCAGGTAGTAGTCGTAGGGGAGGTCGGGGTTGAGCCCGTTGACGATGTGCACCTCGGTCACGAGGCTGTCGTCGAGCACCCGGATGCGGCGGAGCGCATCTTCGGTCGACATGGTCCAGGCGTTTTCGTCGCCGGTCTCGAGCCGCGCGAAGCTGCAGAAGATGCAGCTGGCCTCACACACGTTGGTGGCGTTGACGTGGAGGTTGCGGTTGTACCAGACCACGTCGCCGTGGAGGCGTTCGCGCACTTCGTCGGCCAGAGCGCCCACTGCCACGACATCGGGGCAGCTGAAAAGGCGGACGCCATCGTCGAAGTCGAGCCGGGTTCCGGCACGCACCTTCTGGGCGATGTCGGCGATGCCGGCGGCGGCGTAGGCAGCGGTGCGGGTGGCCGAAGCGGTCATCGGGACGCTCCACGGGTGAGGGCGGTGGGACCGCGTTGGTCGGGAGGGGGACGGCCGTCCCAGCGCTTCATGAGCGCGTTGTCGATGCCCATGCGGTCGAGGGCGCGGGCGACCACGGTGTCGAGCAGGGCATCGAGGGTGTCGGGGCGGCTGTAGAACGAGGGGGAGGCCGGCATGACCACGGCGCCGGCTTCGACGAGGGTGGTCATGTTGCGGAGGTGGATGAGCGAAAACGGCGACTCGCGGACCACCATCACCAGGGGACGGCGTTCCTTGAGCATGACGTCGGCGGCGCGGCCCACGAGGTCGGAGCTGACGCCGTGGGCGATGCGGCCCACCTGGCCGGCGGAGCAGGGGATGATGGCCATGGCGTCGAAGCGGGCGGAGCCGGACGCGAAGGGGGCGGTCATGTCGCCGGGGCTGTGGATGGGCAGGCCGTAGGCGGCGGGGTCGGTGCCCACCTCATCGGCCCAGTTGAGGCGGCCGAATTTGGTGAAGACGACGTGTGTGTCGATGCCGGCTTGCCGACCGGGACCGGCCAGGAAGTCGAGCATGCGCCGGGCGTAGGGCGCACCCGAGGCCCCGGAGACACCGACGACGACCTTCATGGGGCAGACCCGGAGCGCGTGCCGCTCACGATGTCGGCGACGGGGGGGAACATGCCCTCGCAGCGCACATCCTCGAAGCCACGGGCTTCCATGATGGCGGCGAATTGTTCGCGGGTGACGAAGGCGTCGATGGAGCCGGCCAGGTACTTGTAGGCACCGCCGAAGCCGCTCACCCAGCCGCCGAGAAGGGGCAGCACGAAGCGGTTGTAGGTGCCCGACAGGAACTTGCTCACGAGGGTGGTGGGCTGGAAGAACTCGAGCACGACGAGCCGGCCGCCGGGGCGGAGGACCCGCGAGCACTCGTCGATGGCCTTCTCGACCTCGGGCACGTTGCGCAGGCCGAAGCCGGCGATGATGCCGTCGACGGAGGCATCTTCGAGGGGCATGTCGCGGGCGTCGGCGGTGACGAGGTGCACGGGCGCGCCGGGCGGCAGCTTGGGACGGCCGGCGTCGAGCATCTTCTGGGCGAAGTCGAGGGCGTGGACCTGCGCGGCGCCGGCGTCGAGCAGCATGACGGTGAGGTCGAGGGTGCCGGCGCAGAGGTCGAGCATGTCGCCTTGGGCTGCGGGACCGAGGCGGGCGATGGCCTTGCGGCGCCAGCCCTGGTCGAGGCCCATGCTGATGACCCGGTTGGCGCGGTCGTAGGTGGGCGCCAGGGTGTCGAACATGTCGCGGACTTCGGGCGCCCGGTCGGCGGCGCCGGCGGTGGGGGCGGAGGGGTTGGCCATCACTGCACCCGGTCGACGAGGTGGTGGGCGAGCGCTTCGAGGGCGTCGCGGAACGGCGTGGCGGGGGTGGCGCCGTGGAGGGCCGCGATGCCGTCGTGCACGTGGGTGCGGGCGATGTCGAGGGCCTTGGCGGGGGCGCCGGTGGCCACGACGCGCTGGACCAGGGCGGCGACTTCGTCGGGGGAGTCGGTCGACGCGGCCACTGCGGCGGCGAGGCCGGGGTCGGACTCGAAAGCGAGGAGGAGGGGGAGGGTGACCTTGCGCTCGATGAGGTCGCGGCCCAGCTGCTTGCCGGTGAGGGCGGTGTCGCCGGCGTAGTCGAGGACGTCGTCGGTGATCTGGAAGGCGATGCCGACGGTGCGGCCGAAGCGGGCGAGGCCGTCGACGGCTGCGGGGTTGTCGGCGGACCAGGCCCCGGCGGCGGCACACCAGGAGATGAGGGCGGCGGACTTGCGCTCGATGATGTCGTCGTAGACCGCCCGCGGGAGGGTGAGGTTGGCGCGGTTGAGCAGCTGGATGACCTCGCCCTCGCTCATCTCGGCCACCACTCGGGTGAGTGCGAGAACAGCTTCGTGGCCGCCTTCTTCAGCGGCGACTTGGACGGACCGGGCCAGGCAGACGTCGCCGGTGAGGATGACGCCGGCGTTGCCGTGGACCAGGTGGGCAGCCGGGCGACCGCGGCGTTCGTCGGCGTCGTCGACCACATCGTCGTGCAGCAGGGAGCCCAGGTGGAGCAGTTCGCCGGCACACATGAGGCGGGAGATGTCGCCCGTGTGGCCGGCCGCTCGGGCGGAGAGGCCGGTGAGCAGGGGGCGCAGGCGCTTGCCACCGGAGTCGGCGAGGTACCGACCGATGGCGCCCACCGCCGGCACGCTGGACTGGAGCATGGTGCGGAGGTGGTGCTCGGAGCGATGGAGCTCTTCGCCGACGAGGGCCACACAGCGGGCGAGCGGGGAGACCCGGGTGCGCTGGCTGCGGGCGCCTTGGAGGCCGCTTCCGTGGGGGCGGGAGACCGACAGTGCCATGGACGGGGCCTCGCTGGTGGAGAGCGTGGACGAGAGAGGGGGTTGGACTTCGATCATTTCAATGGCCATTGAAATCGATGAGGAAACGCCTTAATGCAGGTGGGATTCCGGATCCACCGCAAAGTCCACCTTGCTTGCAGGTGCCATGTCTCCTCCCGAAGCCACTGCCTCCGTCTTGTCTGAGCAGGACCAGGTTGCCGTCGAGCAGGCCACTCTGCTGGTGGCGGACGCCATCGGTGAGGTGATGGGCTTCTGGAACTTCAAGCCGTCGATGGGCCGCGTGTGGACGGTGCTCTACCTGTCTACCGAGCCGCTCAGCGCCAGCGAGATTGGGCGTCGCACGGAGCTGTCGGCGGGCAGCGTGTCGATGACTCTGCAGGAGCTGCTGCAGTGGGGCGTGGTGAAGAAGGCGTGGATTCGGGGCTCCCGCAAGCGCTTCTTCGAAGCCGAGACCGACCTGCTGGCGATGATCACGCGTGTGTTCCGCGAGCGGGAGCTACGCCTCATCGAAGGCACCATCGACCGCATCGAGCAGGCCCTCGCCATCGTGGGCGACATCGGCCCCTCACCGCACACCGACTTCCTCCGGGGCCGCCTCGACACGTTGTTGCGTGTGGCCCGCACCGGTCGGGCCATCGTGGACCGCTTCGCCGGCGGTGGCCTGCTGGACCTTCGGTCGCTTCGCGGTGCGTTGCGACGGCCGGCCGATGTCCGCAGCGGCGGGTCTGGCCGTGCGCGTGCGGCCGGGAGGGATTGACGTGGTGTGGACGACGTGTGACAGCGCTCTCACGCAGGTTCGGGCCTCGGGCCTTCGCTGGCGTTGCCTGTTCCCGGGTTGGTCCGGGTGGGTTTGCCCGCGTGGTGAATGGTGATCGGAAGGGATTGGCCGTTCCGTTCATTGGGCTCCCGTGATATCGGGGGCCGCCGGTTGGCCTGCAGTCTCGGACCGCAGGCAAGCCCCACTTCGAGTCTTCCGCCTCTGGTGCATCTTCCGGGCGTCTCGGTCAGTCCACCGCACGTCGTCTCGGTCCTCGTTCCCTTCTCGCAGTCGAGTGTCCCATGAGCCGCTTCTCCGCCCGCTCCCTCTTCTTCGCCGCAGCTGCCGTCGGCGTCATCGGCTGTAGCACGGAGCCCACCATGACCGGCAAGGTCACCGATGTGTGGGACAAGCCCATCGCCGGTGCCAAGGTCACCATCGAAGGTGTGTCCGATCAGCCCCAGACGGAAGCTGATGGAACGTTCACCCTTCCCGTGCTCGAAGGCAAGAAGCGCATCAAGGCCGGTGCCGAGGGCTACGTCCACGTGCAGGAAACCTTCGTGTTCCCGCAGGGCGAGAACTCCACCGTCGCCATGCCCGATGTCAAGCTCACGCTGTACCAGGCCCCCGAGAAGCCCGGCCTGTACCTCGTGAAGGACTCCGACTACGCCGAGCTCCAGGGCTCCACCATCGACACCATGGGCACCGAGCTCCACGCCTACACCGGCATCGAGAACCCCGGTCAGGTGAAGGTGGGCCAGAAGGCTCGTCAGCGCCTCGTCTACCGCGTCGCCCTCGAGCCCAGCGAGATCGCCCGCATGGGCCTCGAGCTGCACCGCCTCGACTTCGTGCAGGACACCACCGTGGCCGGCGCCATGGGTGAAGCCAACGTCAAGGTGAACCGCTTCGTCGCCAAGGAAGAGATCGAGTTCGACCTCAAGCAGCTTGCTTCCGACGACTGCTACCTCATCGTGACCCGCGGCAAGCTCGACCCCGGGTACTACGCCTTCCACACCGAAGGCCTGCTCACCAGCAGCGACGTCGATGCACTCGACAAGACCCCCGAAGAGCTCCGCAAGGCCTACCCCTTCCAGGTGAAGTGAGGCCGCCGGGCCCAGCGGGTCCGGTCCCTCGGGAGTGTCATTGGGCGATCAGCCGCTCAGCACCCTGATCGCTGTGATGAGCGCGCTGCTTGGCGCGCTCGTCGTCGTTCTCGTCGTGCTTCGTGTGGTCGTGAAGCGGGCCACGGAAGCCTGGGCGCGCAACCACTGGGAACAGCACACCCGCGAGATCTTGGAAGTGGAGCACGTGGCGGCCGAGGTGGTGGCCGAAGATGAAGCCCGTGCGGCCGCGGAAGAGAAGGAAAAGGAGAAGGAGAAGTCCGGCCTGTCTCCCGAAGAGCAGGTGGCCGCCGAGCCCGTCAGCAAGGGTCCTCCCGACGAAGACCCCGCCGAGCGCCGCAAGCGCGAGCGCCGAGAGCGGGCTGCCCGGATCCGAGAGCGCATTCGCAAGCGCCGCATTGGCGAGCGGCTCCTGGGCGAAGGTCCGTCCGAAGCGCCCGCCACGTACGGCGGACGGCCCAAGGCGGTCGAAGAGTCTGGCGGCCCGGCCGCACCCCCTGCGGGAATGCCCCGTCGGCGGTCGCGTGGGGCTGCAGCCTGGGGGGCAGCTGTGAAGCCCAAGGCGCCTGCCGCCCCGGCTCCCGAAGCACCGCCCAAGGGCATCGGAATCTCCGGGACGCCTCCCTCATCCGCTCCCGACCAAGCGATGCCCACGGCCCGACGCCAGGCAGCGCCGGCGCCCGCACCCCAGCCGGCACCCGCCGCACCTGCGCAGGCGCCCCTTCCGGTCGAGCCTGCGCCCCAACAGGCGATGCCCCCGGCGCCCACCACCGCCGGCATGGCACCCCGACCCGTGCCGCCCGCGCAGCCCGAGCCACCCGGTCCGGCGCAGGCCCCGAGCTCGCCGACGCCGCCCAAGAAGCGGCGCCAGAAGAAGAAGCCGGCCAACCACAAGAAGAAGGCGTACAACGCGCCCCCCGACCCAAGCACGCTGCCGGCCGAGCTCATCGCGAAGATCAAAGAGCTCGACGCCCAGGGCCGCACCATCCTGGCCAACAAGGCGTACCGCGAGGCCACCGGCGTGAGCTTCCGAGATGCCGAAGCCCAGGTGAAGCTGATCCTCGCGAGCCCCTGAGGGCGGTCAGGTGGCCGTCACCGACCGGAACAGCATCGCGAGGGCTGCCGCAGACGCCAAGGACTGCACGCGGGGGCGGTCTCCGGGGAGCCGGAGGAGGCGATGGACGGTGCCGGCGGGGCCTGCGACCGCGATGTGGACGGTTCCCACGGGCTTCTCAGCGGAGCCGCCCCCCGGTCCGGCCACGCCTGTGATGCCCACGCCCCAGGTGGTGTCGGCCCGCTCGCGGATGCCTTCGGCGAGCTGGCGCGCCACGGGTTCGCTGACGGCCCCGTGCTCGATGAGCATGGCCTCGGGCACGCCGCAGGTGCGGGTCTTGGCGGCGTTGGAGTACACCACCGCGGACTCCATGAGGTAGCGGCTGGCGCCTGGCGTCTGGCCGAGCCACGCGGTGATGGCGCCAGCGGTGCAGCTCTCGGCGAGGGCGACGGTCTGGTCGCGAGCGGCCAGGGCGTGGCCCACCACCTCACCCAGGTCGCCGCTGTCGACCCCGAAGGCCCGCCAGCCGATGCGCCGTCGGACCTCGGCTACGGCCCGGTCGATGTCTTCGGTGGGCATGTTGGACCGGAAGCGCAGCTTGACCTGGTTCTCGGGCATCTTCGTGCGGAAGCCGATGACCATGCCGTCGATGTGGAGGTCGGCGAGGCGGGTCTCGATGGTGCTCTCCCCCAGGCCGATGACCCGCACGATGCGGCGGATGGGCGGCTGGAGGTCGAACACACGGAGCACGGTGGGCAGCACGCTGTCGCGCATCAGCGCCCGCATCTCGTGGGGCACGCCGGGGAGGAAGAAGAGGTGGGTGCCGTCGACCTCGACCGAGAACGCCGGGGCGGTGCCACGCCGGTTCTCGTGCACGGTGGCGCCTTCGGGGAGAATGGCCTGCTTGCGGTTGATCTCGGGCATCTCTCGGCCCATCTGGCGGTACCGCTCGGCCACCTGTCCCATGGCTTCGCTATTCATGGCGAGCGGCAGGCCAAAGGCCTTGGAGACGGCTTCGGTGGTGAGGTCGTCGCGGGTGGGGCCGAGGCCGCCGGTGCTGATGACGAGGGGGGCCCGCCCCGCGGCATCAGCGAGAACCTCGACCAGCTGGGGGAGGTCGTCGGGGACGGTGACGACACGCACCACCTCGATGCCGAGCGGAAACAGCTGCTCGGCGATCCAGTTGCTGTTGGTGTCGACGGTCTGGCCGGTGGTGAGCTCGTTGCCTTGGGCAAGCAGCACGACGCGAAGCATGGGGTCTCCGGGGAAGACCCGGCACTAACGCTCTGTGGGGCCCGAGCGACGTCGGGCGGCGACCATCAAGCCGGCGAGGAGGGGCCAGCTGGCAGCAGTGCCGGTGACCGAGCAGCCGCCCTTGTCGGTGTCATCGGAGCTGTCGACCGGCTCGGTGTCGTCGACGAGGTCGTCGGTGTCGTCGGTGTCGTCGGGGGTGCCGGAGTCTTCGGGGGAACCGGTGTCGCCGGGTTCGGTGGGGGGCACGACCGCGAAGGAAAGCTCGAGCGGACTCATCTCGAGCCGACCGTCGGCGTCGAACTCCCCGTTGGCCAGGTGCACCACAGCGACGTCGATGGCGCCGGTCAGCTCGACCCGCGCGGGCCAGTCTCGGCTCACCTGCACCGCGCCATCGGCGTCCACCACGACGAGGGCGAGGTCGACACTGTCGTCGCCTTCGACCGACACCACGAGGTCTTCGGGGGCGTCGGGCAGCTCGACATGCACCCAGCCGGTGGGGGCCACACCCCACTCGGGCGTCACGGTGGCGGGGAGGTCGGCTGCTTCGAGGGTGTCCATGGGGACCGAGCCCCAGTCGCCATCGTCGCGGTCGTCGACCCAGGCCGGACGCCGGTCGGGGTCGTGGGACACAAGGTTGAAGGCCACGAATTCGATCAATGCGTCGGCCCAGGACCCGCCGGTGACGGTCTCCCAGGCATCGAGGACGTCGGGCTCGTTGACGAAGCTGTCCTGCACGAGGGCCCACCACAACGCAGCGCCGCCTGCTCCCTCGCCGTCGAAGTAGGTGTGGTCGAGGTGGAGGATCCAGATGCCCGCGCCGTACTCGTGGTACGACCAGATGCCGTAGTCGTCCCACATCACGTAGCTGTCGCCGAGGATGCCCATCCATGGGTACGCCTGGAAGTCGGCCACCCACTCGCCGTAGATGCGGTAGTCTTCGAGGGTCCAGGCTTCGGCGGCGGTGGCGGTGGCTTCCCACACCGGCAGCGTGGGCTCCACGAAGTCCATGCTGTACTGGAGCACGTGGTTGAACTCGTGGGCCACGTAGCTGGCGAACTCGCTCTCGGGGATGGCGGGGTCGAGGGCCATGTAGGACTGCTGGCCCATGCGGCCGTCGTCGGGGTTGGCGTCGCCGCCTTCTCCCGCCACGTAGGCCCCGCCCTCGGTGTACTCGGTGGTGATGTACACATCGAAGCGGTCGTCGTCGTCGAGGATGGGGTCGGCAAAGCCCAGCTTGTCCACCTGCACCGTCCAGGACAGCTCGATGGTGTCGAATGCCACCTGGCAGAGGACCTCGTGCGCGGTGTCGACGACGTGGCAGCGGATGGGCAGAGAGTCGTGGTCGAAGGACTTCTCGCTCTCCGGTCGCCAGCCGTCGGCGACGGACATGTGCATGGCGACAAGAGCGGTGGCGCACTTCATGGGGACTCCGAGGGGCGCAGCTGTCGGTCGAAGAGGTGCAAGACAGCCGTGAGCGCACGGTTCGTGGGGTGTTCGGGGAGGTCTTCGCGTAGCTCGGTGGTGACCACCGAGTGGGGAATGGGGCTCGCGGTGGGGTGGCCCGAGAGGTCCAGCGTGACATCGATGAAGCCGTCGCCCAACTCTTCGTGCAGCCGGGCGAAGCGGGGGGACGGAACCATGGGGTCGGAGCCGATGCGCAAGCCGAGCACCGGACAGCCGCTGGACGCCCGCTCTTTGACGACCTGGAGGGTGTTGTCGCAGATGTGGAGGTCGCGACGGTGCCACGGGGACACGCCGAACGGGAGGCTGGGCTGGGACAGGACCGGGGCCATGAGCGATGGCTCGACCATCAGCGCGAGGGCGAAGTTGCCGGTGAGGCACATGCCGATGGCGCCCACACCGGGGCCACCGCAGCGCGCGTGGAGGTCGCGGCACAACGCTCGAAGCCACGCGGTGATGGGGCTTTCCTGACGGAGCGCGAAGACGTGGAACTCGCGGGAGATGCACGCGCGGGCAATCTGCCGCATGTTGTAGCCCCAACCGAAGGGCTTTCCGGGCGTGCCGAACAGCACCGGCATCGCCACGCGGTACCCCTCCCGTGCGACTCGGCGGGCGAAGTCGGCGACCTCGGGGGTGATGCCGGGGATCTCATGCATCACGAGAACGCCGGGGCCGTGGCCTTGTTCGTACACGGGTCGGGTGACGCCATCGACCGAAAACGACCGGAGCTCGAAGTCGGTGAGGGGGTCCGGTGTTGTGCTGGGGCGTGTGGTCGACACTGGACACTCCATTCTGCCGCCGTCATCTACTGTAGAGACCACGAACCGTCGCTGGAGAATGCCATGCACGCCGACGCACCCCGCTCGAAGGTGGCCCTGTTGCCCGGTGGCCGCGGCCACTCCGGTCAGGTGGAGTCTGCGGACGGGACGGTGTGGTCCTGGCGTGCGGTGCTGGCCGACCTGGGAGCGGGCGGACCCGCCTCGGCGGTGCTGGAGAGAGCCATCGCGAGTGTGCCCTGGAATGGGGTGTTCTGGGAGTGCGCGCCGGTGGTGGGACACGACCTCGAGGCACCCTTTCGGTGGGTGGTGCTGGAGAGCATGGCGGTGGAGCGCCTGGTGGCGGATGCCCGCCCGTTCCGTGCGCCGATGGCCCGTGCAGCCCCGGGACCGATGGCGACCTTCTCCAACTTGGGAAGCGACGCAACCCTCGTGGCGCCGCGGCCGGGTGTCGATGGAGAGCAGGACGCCCACCTGGTGGACTTCCTGCGCACCGCACAGTCCGCACGACGGCGGGCCCTCTGGCGGGCGGTGGCGGAGGCGGCGAACGAGCGCCTGATGGCCCGTCCCCACGACCCGATGTGGCTCAGTACATCCGGCCTTGGGGTGTCGTGGCTCCATGTACGGCTGGACGACCGCCCCAAGTACGTGACGTGGCGGCCGTTTCGGAGCTGGCCCGCGCGCTGAGGGTCAGGGGTAGAAGCCCGAGTAGGACTGCAGCTCGCGGCTCTCGACGATGGTGCCGTCGGAGGCTTCGTCCTGCACCCAGACCGGACCGAGGCGCTCGACGTAGAGCGTGGTGATGGTGCCTTCGCGGTCGAGGTCGAGGCCCAGCAGGCTCGAGGAGCCGTTGTCGGTGAGGACGTAGTGGTTCTGGATCTCGAGGGCGTCGAAGGTGCCCGCAGGACCGGTGTACGTGGTGTCGCCGATGACTTCGTAGGTGCCTTCGGCGCTGTAGTCGAGCAGGCCGAGGCTGTCGGTGGCGGTGTAGGTGTAGGTCCAGGTGGCGCCGGTGACGAGGTCGGCTTCGGCCAGGAGCTCGATGCGGCCGCCGGAGTAGGTGACGCTGGTGGACAGGCCGGTGCCGCCGGACATGTCCCAGCCGAGCAGCCCGAACTGTCCGGACACGCACGACCTGTGCTCCACCACGTCGAAGCTCGTACCGCCGCCATCGAAGTAGTTGCGGAGGAGGTCGCCGGAGGTGGTGCTGGTGCTCCAGCTGTCGATGGTGACCGTTTCGGTGTAGGTGGTGCCGTTCTGTGGGGTGGTGGTGTACAGCCGCACAGCGCTCGACGCGTTGGACATGGGGAAGAACGCGTTGCAGTACACGCCTTCGTCGGCTTCACCGTCGCAGTTGTTGTCTTCGCCGTCGGTGACTTCGGTGGCGCCCGGGTAGGAGTCGGGGTTGTCGTCGTCGCAGTCGTCGCCCCCGCAGTCGGCTTCCATGGCGTCTGCGCCGTCGCCGTCGCAGTCACAGTCGGCGGTGGATGCGTCGCAGTCGTTGTCGGTGCCGTCGTAGCAGGTCTCTTCCATGCCGGGGTTGATGTTGGCGTTGTCGTCGTCGCAGTCGCCCGACTCGACCGACCAGCCGTCCCCGTCTTCATCGGTGTCGGCGTCGGTGTCGGCATCCGTGTCGGCGTCGGTGTCGGCATCCGTGTCGGCGTCGGTGTCGGCGTCGGTGTCGGCATCCGTGTCGGAGTCGGTGTCGGTGTCGGTGTCGGCGTCGGCTTCCTCGTCGGAGGTGTCCTTCTCGAGGGACCCCACCGCACCGCCGGTACAGCCCGTCGTCAAGCCCACCAGCAGGAGGGTTCCCATCCACAGTCGCGTCTGCATGCCGTCTCCAGGTCCGAGGTCTGCGTGTCGAGACCTCGGAGGTCGGCCCGCAGGGTATCGGGCGGAGCGGCGATAGTCACTCAAAAACCGCCCCGTTGGGGCTTTCACGCCGATGTCGTGTCAGGTGGCGATGGGGGCCGCGGTGCTGGCCGGAGAGGGCACGAAGCGTTCGAGCACGGGCCGGAGGTCGGAGCGGCGGAACGGCTTGGTGAGGCATTCGTCGGCGCCCAGCTCATGCAGGCGTCGGCGGACCGGTGCGCTCATGTGACCGGTGACGATGCACACACCCGCGCCTTCGAAGTCGGGCTCGGCCCGGATGCGCCGGCAGACGTCAAAGCCGTCGAGGCCGGGCATCACGAGGTCGAGGAAGACCAGGTGCGGGCGGAAGGAAAACAGCAACGCGCCAGCGCTGAAGCCGTCTGCTGCCGTGCGGATCTCGAGATGGGGCGCCATGCTCTTGAGCACGCGCTGCATCATCTGCACATGGAGGAGGTCGTCGTCGACGATGGCCACCCGGTTGCGCGACGGCTGGAGCTCATCGGGGAGCGCCATGCCCCGGCCACGCATGAAGCGGATGAGGTCGTCTTTTTGGATCCGCCGCCTGCCACCGCCCGTCTGGAAGCCGGGCAGCACCCCGGCGTCCACCCATCGTAGGACGGTACGTGGGGTTACTGAGCAGTATCGCGCCACATCATGGGTGCTGAGAATTTCAGGAACGCTCATGTTTTGTCCCGAGGCCGCCGGAGCCCTACGCCGCTTGTACCGCGCCCCCACTGTAGCGAACGGAATTCCGCTGTGCACCCGACACCCCGGCCATGGGGTGTGTTCTCTGTCCGGTAATTGTCCTGTTGCAGGGTGTACCCATGCCAGTACAGATCCGATCCAACTGGTGTGATGACCACCCGAATGTACCGATCCACCCCCCGTCAGCCTGGCGCTTTTCTCGGTGCGGGCTGTGCGATGGTGACCAGTCAAGATGGCCTTGAGCAGGGCGTTGTCGTCCTCTGGGGGCGGGCGCTGGAGGTGCGTGGACCGGTGGGCCGGCGCGTGCTGCCGCGCACGTCGGTGCGGGCTGTTCAAGATGTGCGTGGCGCACACGAGACGGGCTTCGTTGTCGACACCGGAACAGATCGGCTCACGTTTCGAGGGTCGGGTCTGGCAGCTCTGGGTCGCAGGGTGGCCCAGTGGTGCGCGGACGCTCCGGACGACCGGGTCTTCGGCCGAGACGAGGCTGCGTGGACCGGGGGCTGGGTGTTTGAAGACTCGGCGGACGGACGTCGGGCGGGTCTGTTGTGCGCCACGTCGGAGGACTTGTTGTTCCTCCCGCATGGAAAGGCCGGTCGGCCGGAACGCTGGGCGTGGACCGATGTGGCCTTCTCCGAGGCGGGTCACTTGGTGCGCGCCTCTGGGGCGACGGTCCAAGGAGACGGTGTCCCGCGGGTGCGTGCGCTGCAGCTCGCCGGGGGGCTGGGCGGGCCGAGCGGGGGCATTGGGCTGGTGGCGCGTGTGACCGTGGGGTGGATGCGGGCCCGGCATCTGCTCGCCATCGGTCGGGATGGGCTGGCACTCACGCCGGAGGGGCGGTGGGGGCGGCTGTGGTCGCGGTCACGGACGGTGCCCTGGTCGTCGGTCCATGTGCTGCGGTCTGTGGGGCCGAACACCCTGGCCGTGGGCACTCCGGATGGTGAGCTCCGGCTGGTGAGTCCGTGGGCGAGCAGCCTGGTGGCCGAGCTGCGTCGGCAGCGGCTGGCGGTGGCTCGTCGAGACGATGAGGTCGCTCGGTCGGTGGGGCGTCGGCAGGCAGGCTGGGTGGTCCAGGCTCGGCAGGGTCGGTCCAGGTCCTGGGAGTGGGCGCGCTTGCGACGGGACGGACCGGCGATGGTGCTCACGCGCAACCGCGAGGTGGTCCGACTCCCGCTGGTGGATCTGGGGTGGCGTCCGCTCTCGGACCGACCGCTCACCCTCGCCGTGACCGCGGGCACCCATCAGTGGCGCCTGCGACCGGTGGGTGGACACCGCTTCCTGCCCGACTGGACCCGACAGGTGGGGCCGCCGCTGCCGGAGTGGACCGAAGATGCGGTGCACGTGTCTGGACGAAAGGAGCGCCGGCGCGACACCCGCATCGCGCTCGCGGTGGACGCCTGGCTGCATCCGAGAGGGGGTGTTCCCGACACGTCGCCCGACCGTACCTCCCACACGGTCGAGGTGTCGATGTCGAGTGTGGTGGTTCGCTGGACGGGCCCGCTCGAAGTGGGCCAGGAGGTCGGCCTGGCGCTGGGCATGGGTGGACCGCCCATCGCGACCCGGGCGCGGGTGCTCCGGCGGGTGCGGGACGACCTGTGGGCGGTGGGCTTCGTGTCGCCTCCGGGGGCGCTGGTGCACCGGATTGGAAGCCGGGTGCGGGCGCAGGAGCGGGCGGACCGGGCGACCGGGCGGACCGAATGGGTGGCCCTGACAGCGGAGGGGTAGGGCGGTCAGCCGACCAGTGCCACCACGGCCCCCGTGAGCAGAGTGGCCAGGGTTCCCGCCACCACCGACCGGCCTGCGAGGCTGGCGAGCTCTCCACGACGCTCGGGGAGAACCGCGCCCAGGCCGCCGACGAGGATGCCCAGCGAGCCCAGGTTGGCAAAGCCACACATGGCGGTGGTGAGCACGCGGCGGGTGTGGGGCTGGAGGGCCTGGCCCGCACCCGAGGCGAGGTCGGTGTAGGCGACGAATTCGTTGAGGACGGTCTTGGTGCCCATCAGCTCGGCGGCCGGCCAGGCGTCTTCCCATGGCACGCCCGCCAGCCAGACCAGCGGAACGAACACCATGCCCACGAGCGCCTGGATGGTGACGGGGGTGTGGGTGGGCAGCAGCGCCAGGCCCAGGTTCACGAGGTGGACCAGCGCGAAGAGAACGACGATGGTGGCGGCGATGTCGATGACCATGCGGGTGCCTTCGGTGGTGCCGCGCATCAGGGCATCGACGGGACCGGCATCGGTGCGCTCGGGGGTGGGGATGTGGGTGCGGGTGCTGTCGCCGGGCATCATGGCGTGGGCCATGGTGAGCGCGGCGGGGACGGACAAGAGGCTGGCCACGAGGATGAGGCCCAGAGCCCCCGGCATCACGGGCTCGACGATGGACGCATACAGCACCATCACCGTGCCTGCGACGGTGGACATGCCGCACACCATGAGCGCGAAGAGCTCGGCGGATGTGAGCGCGGCCAGGTACGGACGGATGAGGACCGGGCCTTCGATGATGCCGAAGAACACGCTGGATGCGGCGCCAAACGCGAGCGGGCCGCTGGTGTGAAAGACCTTCTGGACGCCCTTCGCCAGCAGGCGGATGATGGCCGGGATGACGCCCACATGGTTGAGGAGGGCCGACAGCGCACTGACCACGAGGACCAGTGGGAGCACGCGGAAGGCCACGATGAAGGCGCCGCCGGGGGTGCGCTCTTCGAAGGGGAGGTCGCCGCCGCTCAGGTAGCCGAACATGAACTGGGCGCCGGCAGCGGTGGCCTGCTCGAGCACCACCACCACCTGGTTCAAGGCCAGCAGGACGGTGTCGACCCCGGGAAGGCGCAAGAGGACGACCGCGAGGGCCAGCTGCACCACCACGCCGATGACCAGGCGGCGGGGCTGGACCGCGGTGCGGCGGGTTCCGAGGACCCACGCGAGCAGGGGGAAGACGACCAGCCCGAGGAGCGCCTGGGGGGATTGCATGCGACAACCTCGCGGTCGGCTCGGCAGGTGGTGGACCGATGGCCGGCCCACCCGCTAAACCGGTGGACGGTGGCCTGCCGGTGCGGGAGGACCGCCTCCGGGAGGTTCGATGGATGCCGGTGCGCCGGACTTGGCCACACTTCTGCAGCCGGTGTCGGTCGCGGACTTCGTCGGTGAACACTGGGACCGTGCCCCCATGGTGGTGCACGCCCGAGATGGCGGTGGTCCAGACCGCTTTGCCCACATCCTGACTCCCGACACGGTGGACCGCCTCGTCTCGGAAGGCGGCCTGCGAGACGGAGCGGTGCGCCTCACGCGGGGCGCCGAGGTGGCAGGGGGATGGTCGGTGCCGGCGCTGGCCTGGGGGCCGGGCCATGTGCGCGACTATGCCCGACCCGAGCGGGTGTTCGACCTGATGCGGGCCGGCTGGACGCTCACCTTGCCCCGTGCCGAGCAGGCCGACGCAGCGGTGGGTGCGGTGTGTCGGATGCTGCGCGAGGCCTTCGGTGCCCACGCCACGGCGGCGGTGGTGCGGGCCCCGGTCGGAGCGCCTGCAGGGGTGCATCGCTACGACACCACCAACCAGTTCGTGCTCCAGTGCGCGGGCTCGCAGCGGTGGCGGGTGTTTGCGGCGCACATCCACCAACCGCTGCCCGATGAGGCCTGCCCGGCCGACGGTGTGGCGCCAGGGCCGCTGGTGCTCGATGTGCGCCTGGAAGCGGGCGACCTGCTGTTCATTCCCCGTGGGTTCGTGTTTCGGGCCAGTGGCCTCGACCACACCCGCTCCCTCCATGTGTCGGTGGGTGTGCGCCCCACCACCTGGAACGACGTGGTGCAGGCGGTCGTCACCCAGCTCCGCGAGGGGGCTGGCGAGCCGGGAGACACCCCGTTCCGGGTCGACACCCGAGGTGCCGTGGCGCTGTCTGAAGAGCAGGAGGACCACGTGGACGAAGCGGTCGAGAACACCCTGCTCGACGTTGATCTTGAGGAGCTGGTGCAGGCGCTGGGCCACCGGATGGCTGGCACGAACACCCACGCCCCCCTGTCTGCCGCCCTCCACACCACCGAGGACGCCCCATGAGCGCCCCCCTTCCCACCCTCGCTCAGCTGCTGTCGCCCTTTCCGGTGCACGCCTTCCTGCGTCAGTACGACGGCAAGGGGCCTGCGCTGCTGCGGCCGGTGGTCTCCACGCCCCTCGACCTCGCCCGCCTCGATGCCCTGGTGGCCCGCACGGTGCTCACCTGGCCTGCGGTCCACGTCGAAGACGCCCACGGAGCGGTCCACCCCGACACCTACACCCTCCCCGAGGCACGCTCCGGTGTGGCCTGGCGCATCGACGTCGGTGCGCTGGCCGAGGCGCTCGGTGCGGGCCACCGGGTGGTGCTGTCGGAGCTTCAGCGGCACCACGCACCCACCGCACATCTGGTGCGGGCCTTCGAGCAGGCTCTGCACATGCGGGGGTCGGCGACGGCTGTGCTTGCCCCCCACTCCGCGGGTCCACGCACCCTTCGCGCGGAAGGCGTGCACCGTCACCTGCTGCAGTGCTCGGGGTTTCGCGCGTGCACGGTGGTGGGCCCCGATGGTCACGAAGACACCTTCGAGGTCACCGCGGGCTGTGCGCTCTACGTGCCGCCCCAGCATGCGGTCACGATGGCGCCGGCACGCGGTCCTTCGCTGTCGGTCGACCTCACGCTCAAGCCCATGCGGGCCCGAGATGTCGCGGCAGCCGAGCTGGCCACTGTGTCGCGAGAAGCCCTCCGCGCGTGTGCCCCCGTGGGTGTGTTGGCCCGACCGGGCGCGGCGTCGGAGCAGTGGGCCGGGATGGTCGATGAACTGCTCGATGATGCCGACCACCAGGCCGCTCTGGAGTCGCTGGTCGACCGCTTCGTCCAGACCCGCCTCCCCAGCCTTCGCGGGCAACTCCACGCCCTCGACACCCGCCTCGAGCCCCACACCCGCCTGCGCCGTCGGCCCGGGGTGATGGCACGGGTGGTCGACCTCGACGACGCCGTGGAGCTGCGCTTTCATGGCAAGGTGGTGCGCTTCCCGTATGGGGGTGGTGAGCTCGCCCGCTATGTCTCCGAGTCTCCCGAGTGGCGGCCGGCCGACCTCTCCAGCGTGCCCGAGCCCAACCGCCTCGAGCTGGCCGGTCACCTGGTGGCCGAGGGCTTGTGCGAGGTCCTGACCTGATGTCCGCCGCGCCCACGCCCCGTCGCCGGCTCGCGCTCATCGCGGGAGTCGTGGCCGTTCTCGTGGTTGCAGGTGGACTGCTCCTGCGGACGGCATCCGGCCGACACTGGGTGGGCGAGGTGCTCGTCTCGCTCGTAGACACCTGGCTGGTGCCCGAGGTGGAGCTGGGTGGGTTCACACTGGAGGGCCCCACCACCGCGCGCCTCGACGACCTCCAGCTCATTGCCTCCGACGGCCGCCCCATCTTCGAGGTCGCCCACCTCACGGTCTCTTTGGCCGATGTGCCCAGCGAGGGCGAGCCGCTGCGCATCGGTCGGCTCGTGCTCGACCACCCCACCATCTACCTCCGCCCCGACCCCACCCAGCTGGGCTTTGTGCCCATGGGCTTCTCCCCCCTGCTCGAGCCCGACCCCCTCGCCGACCCCGATGCCGTCGCGGTCCACTTGCGTCCCAGCGAGGTGCTGGAGCTGCGCCATGTGGAGATCATCGACGGTGTGCTGGTGGTGGAAGACGGCCAGAAGAAGGTGCTCGAGGTCGATGGCATCGAGCTTGACCTCGAGGCCGACCCCGTCGCCACCCCCGCCGGTACGCCGGGGCACCATGCCAAGGTGGTGTTCGGGCACCCGCCCGGTGTGGTGGTGGAGCTCGATGGGCACGTCGACATCGACAACCAGGTGGCCTGGCTCGAACAAGGCGACCTCTCCGTCGAGCTCTCTGACCCTGCCCTGGTGGCCAAGCTCACGCCCAAGCTCCAGGCGCTGCTGAAGACCCACGAGCTGGCGGGCAGCATCACCGGCGAGCTCACCGGTCGCTTCGACTTCCGCGACCCCGAGCGCAGCAAGGCGAAGGTGTCGCTCGACGTTCAAGGCGTGCATGGCGCAGCCGGAGACTGGCGGCTGCCCATCGAGAATGCCACCGTTCAGGCCGAGTTCGCCGCCGGGCTCGCCCACATCGAGCAGGCCTCGGCCCAGATGCTGGGCGGCACGCTGTCGCTGTCTCAGGCCGACCTCGCCATGGCGCGGGCGCGTGTGGCGCTGGCCGGCGACCTCCAGATGCAGCACCTCCAGCTGCATCAGCTCCTTCGTCGTGGCAGCGACGACCCCAACCGGCAGTCGGTGCTCGATGGCACCGGACGCCTGTTCTTGGCGTCGGAGGACTTCTCGCTCGGGCTGGTGCTCGAGAACCTCACCATGGGGCCGCCCGGCGCGTCCCCCGTGGTATCCCTGCGGCGGGGCGAGGTGCGCGACCTGCGAACACAGGCCACCGGTGTGCCCATCGTCGTCGAAGGCGTAGACGTGGACGGCCTCGAGGTCGACCTCCAGCTGATTGACGGCGGGTTCCGGGGCTGGCCGCTGCCACCGCCCGCCTCCACTCCCACCGAACGCATCGGGCCCCACTGGAGCGAGCGCTTCGAAGTGGCCGAAGTGGTGCTGTCCGACAGCGCGGTCCAGATCGCCCCGGCCGGCCAGGCCCCCTGGCGCCTGCCAGGCATCTCCGGCACGCTCAAGTCCCTCGGAGGATCCGAGCCAGCCGTGTTGAACGCCGCCCTCGATGCCGGACCGGCCGGTGTGCGGGCATCGGGCAGCCTCGACCTGCAAGCGCTCGTGCTGCACTTTTCCACCTGGTCGATTCGGGCGGACGCAGCGTCGCCGGCCACACGCAGCCTCCTGCCGCCGGGGCTTCGGGAGACCGTGGTGTCTTTGGTGCCGTCGGGCCAGGTGCAGGGAACGGGCTCGGCACGCTTTCCCCTGGGCTCGGGCGCGCCACGGGTCGACCTCGACGTCGCGCTCACGGCGGGTGCGGTCGCGCTGGGCGGGATGCGGATGCCCGTGTCGTCGGGAAGTGCGTCGCTGTCCGTCGACCAGGGCTCCACGCGGGTGGCCAATGGCGAGCTCGACGGCGCCGGGGGCACTCTCACGGTCCCTGCTGCGGTCCTCGACGCCTCCAACACACTGACCGTGTCCGCGCAGGCTGCGGGCATCCGCCTCGACCGCATCACCACCGGGGCAGGCAAGAAGCTCGGGGTGGGGCGGCTGTCTGGCAAGGCCGACGCCTCGGTGCAGTTCGTCCAGAAGGCGGGTGGCACGGCCATCGCCGGCGTCACCGTCAACGATGCCAAGGTCACGGTCGACGGCGACCCCGTGGGCAAGATGGTGTGGTCGGACGTCGACGTCTCGTCGGAACGGTCGGGCGACCAGCTCCATGTCACGGCCACCGTCACGGCCGGGAGTGGTGGCACGGTTCGCGTCGCGGGAACGATGCCCATCGGGGGCGACACCCTCACCCTCCACACCGTCGATGTGGCGGTGGACCTCGCCGATCCCAGCGGCCGACGGTCCCTGCCCCCTGCCGTCCAGAGCGCGCTCGCCGACATCCGAGCGGGCCGCCTCACGGTGGTCGGCGACGGCGTGGTCTCGTTTGCCGACCCCCTCCGCGGGTCTACGGCTGCCACCACGGTGGCCATCGAAGGCGGCGCGTGGCACTACGCCGGCTACCGCTTCGGCGGGCTGTCGGGGTCGGCCCCCTTGGCGCTGTCAGAGGCGGTCCTTCGAAGCTCCGGTGGAGCCATCACCGGACTCGGCGGTCGGCTGGGCGTGACGGAAGCGTACTGGGCGGTCCTCGACGACCGGGGACAGGTCCGCTGGAGCCTGTCGGGCCTCGACCTGAAGACCCTCAAAGCCATCGAAGGCAGCCCCAACACGCTGGAAGGCATGGTGAAGGGGAAAGGCAAGGTCGACCTCAAGGTCACGGCCGAAGACGGGCTGGTGGTGACCGCCGGCCAGGGCAGCCTCCATGTCCGCGACGGCAAGCTGCTGTCCGTGCCGGCCCTCGCAGCGCTGTCGAAAGAAGGCGACAAGACCGGCGACGACGCCATGAACGCCCGCTTCCGCCTCGACCGCCGCGGCGCAGAGCTGCGCACCCTCGTCATCGACCTGGGGCCGGTCCGCTACCAGGGCTCGGGCACGCTGCGCTGGACGGGAGCCATCGACATCCACCTCGAAGCCAGCGCCCGACCGGGGGAACGGGCCACCCTCGCCGAGCTGGCCGCCCGACTGGTGGCTTGGGACATCCGCGGCACCCTCGACGCCCCCCATGCCCAGGCGCTGCCCCTCGGCATCGACACCCGCACCTTCGACCAGAAGGCGCAGGACCCCCGCACTGTGGTCAACCAGGAAGCGGTGGAGGCGGTGATGGGCGAAGACGACGCGGGCCTGGACGACCTGCCAGAAGCGGGCGCGAATGTGGCCCCACCCCCACCAGACCGCACGGAGTTTGGCGACTTCGACGACCTGGACGACGAAGTCGACTTCTGAGCGGGTCCGGACTCAGGTCGCGGCTCAGAACCGCCACTTGAGGCCGGCGCGGGCGCCGTAGTCGTCCTGGCCCAGCTCGTTGCGGCCCGTGTAGCCCTCGGCGAACCACGAGAGGTTGTCGTTGTCGGTGTTGCTCTCGATGCCGGCCGACGCTTCCCAGGTGTTGTTGGACTTCATCCAGCCCTTCGCGTAGGCGTCGTTGCCCATGATGGACGTGTTGATCGACCCTCCGAGCGCATCGACCGTGCCGTTCACGCCCCGCTCGCGCTCCACCCACGCCGACAGGCTGTGGTCGCCGCCGAGGCTGTGGTCGAGCTGGAGCCGAGAGAGCGACTCGTCCCGCGACAGCGACTGCTGGCCGCTCAGGATGGTGTTGCCCTGGTCGTCGAGCTGGCGCCGCATCTCGCCGGTGATGGACCAGTCCACCTCGGGGTCGGACGACGTGCGACCGGCCTGCGCCGAGATGCTCCAGGGGTTGTCCTTGTCTTGCCCCGTGACGCTGCCGTTGGCGTTCCAGGTGCCGTCGGTGCGGTAGATGCCCGACAGGCTGTGGTCGAAGCCATCGTGCTTGTCGGAGTGCGCGCCCGAGACGGTCCCCAAGAAGGTGCCGTCGACGTCCTGCTGCCCCGTGGCGCCCAGCGACCACTTCTTGTCGCCGTCGGTGCGGGAGTGGCTGGCGTCGGCGTTCCAGCTGCCGTCGAGGTTGTACTGACCGCCCAGCTCGGTGCGCCGGCCGTCGTTGTCGTGGATGTGGCGCCCGGAGAGGTGGCCGGTGCGGTCCTGGCCGTTGTCTTCGAGCCGACCGCTCAGCGTGGTGGTGCTGTGCTCGCCGGTGTGGACCGCGTTGCCGCCCAGGCTCCAGGAGTCCTGGCCGTTTTCGTTGCGGTACTTGCCGTCGAGGTTGATGTCGGTGTTGTCGCCGTCGTGGGCGAGCGTGGCGCCCAGGCCCCAGCTGTCGAGGCCGTCTTTGCTGGACCAGTCGCCATCCACTGCGATGTCGGTCTGGTCGCCGTCGTACTTCCAGCCGGCCTCGAGCCGCTCGAGGGTGAGGTCGAGCAGGCGGCCCATGTCGATGGTGCCGGAGATGGAGTGGCCCCCGCCGAGGTCTTTGTCTTTGCTGAGCTCGGGGATGTCGGGGTTGGTCTTCAGCGCCCAGGCGACAGCACCTGCGATGGCGGCCAGAGCCACCAGCTCGGTGTGTTCCTTGGCGATGGACGCCAGCTTGCCGTCGACGTCGAGCTGCGTGAGGAAGGCCTTGGCGGCTTCTTCCAGCTTGCTGTCGAGGTCGGCGAAGGCGGTGGAGAGCTCGGCTTCGGTGAGCTCGTGGGAGGGGTCGGCGGCCGCTGCTTCCTTGGCCTGCGCCAGGAAGTCGTCGATGAGCGGGTTGACGTGGCCCAGCAGCTCATCTTCGGACAGATTCTCCAAGATGGCGTCGGCGAGGGCATCTCCGACCTTGTTCCGCAGCTCGGTGTACAGGCTCGTGGGGGCGGGGAGCTTGGACTGCAGGGCGGCGTTGCCCTGGAGAGACTGCGCTCCAGACGGTGCGACCTCGGAGGTGGTGGCCGGCTGGGTGGTCTGTTGGGACGACTGGGAGCGTTGCTGTTGACCAGGCATGGAGCCCTCATGGGTGGCGTGACAATGCACTCTAATCGACTCTCGCGCCCGAACGCGATCAGCACGATGTCAGAATCGGCCGCCCGGGCTGCGGATCAGGCGCCCGCCAGCTGGTAGAGCATCAGGTACACCCCGACCCCCGTGACCGACACGTAGAGCCAGATGGGCAAGCCAATCCGCATCCACTTGCGGTGGGTCTCGATGCGGTTCTTCAGGCCGAGGTAGATGCCGCCGACCGCAAAGACCGGCACCGTGGCCGCCAGGATGACGTGGCTGGCGAGCATCACGAGGTAGAAGGTACGGCCGGGGGCGTCTTCGGGGTAGGGGTGCGTGCCGCCGATGGCCACGCGCACGAGGTAGCTCACGAGGAAGATGGCCGACACGCCGAACGCGCCCATCATCACCTTGCGGTGGGCGTCGCGCTTGTGCTGGCGGGCGAGGATGCCCCCGATGAGCAGCAACACGCCCGATGTGCCGTTGAGCAGGGCGTTGAGGGCTGCGAGGGAGTCGTTGAGGTCCATGGGGGGCGCTCCGAGAAGGGCGCGGGGCTAACCCGAATCGCCCGGGGGTCCCGGGTCGGGACGTGTCAGGGCTGCATCAACCGCGGGCTGGAGCGCTCGGGCGACCGCCTCGTGTCCGTGGGCGGTCCAGTGGGGGTCGGTGCGGAAGTGGACCGGTGCGGTGTTGTGGGCGGTGCGGAGGGCCGGGGTGAGGTCGACGACGGGGACCCCTGCGGGAGCGGCGGCGGTGAGTGCAGCGGGGACACGTGTGGGGTCGAAGCCTGTGAGACCGAGCCAGTCGGCGGTTTCCTGGCCGATGGTGGGGTCGCGGACCCAGACCGGCGGGGCGAGCGCGATGACGAGGGGGGTGTCGTGGGTGCGGGCCAGGGAGGCGAGCGACGCGAGCGCGGACCGCGTGGCGGGAAGGGCCTGTGCCAGGGTGTTGTCGTCGCACCACAGCTGGAAGTCGGTGCGGACCTGTGCCCGGTGGTCGGCGCTGGAGCCGCTGGTCCAGCGTGCGGCGAGGACGCGTGCCCACGCCGGTGCCAGGAGCGTGGGGGCCGGGATGGGGGCGGCGGTGGTGGCGCTCGGGGGCCCGTGGCGACCGGGCGCGGACCGGAGGTTGTCGTTGAGGTCGTTGCCCATGAACACGGTGAGCACGATGGCGTCGAAGCGGAGGCCGCGCGCGAGGAGCTGGCGGGCGCGGGCGGTGGCCTGCGTGGTGCCATAGTCGTCGACCCCGGCATTCCAGACATGGGTGGGCGCCGTCTCGGACAGCAGCGCTTCGAGCTGGCGGGGGTAGGTGTGGGGGTCGTCCACCTGCATGCCGAGCGTGAAGGAGTCGCCGAGAACCAGGACTCGCCGCCCGTTCTTCGGGAGTCGACCGGGGTCGGTGCCGCGCATGCCGAAGGTGTTGAACGCGACGGTGGACTGCCACTCCGGCTCCCACACCGTGAGCGACGCGCCGGGAATGGGGGCGTGGGACAGGGTGGGGTGTTTCTGGAACAGCACGCCGCGAACCGAGGCCCGGCGGACCGCTCCGACGGCCGGGGACGGAGACATCGACCGGGCCATCAGCTCAACCCCCACCAGCGCGGTGGTCAGCGACACGAGGGCGAGCGCAGGACGGGCGAGCTTCATGCGGGGGCACTACCTCGATGGCATGGGGTTGTCCCTGGACAGGGTGCGGTGTACTGCCTATACGTTCAGGTGTCTTCGGGAGGCTCCGTGGCCGAGTTCAAGCTGCACACCCCTTACCAGCCCGGCGGCGACCAGCCGGATGCCATCGCGGCCCTCACCGCGGGCGTGAACGACGGCGTGGCGCACCAGGTGCTGCTCGGGGCCACCGGCACGGGCAAAACCTTCACCATCGCCAATGTCATCGCCAACACGGGCCGGCCCACGCTCGTGCTGTCGCACAACAAAACCCTCGCGGCCCAGCTGTTCGGAGAGCTCAAGCGCTTCTTCCCCGAAAACAGCGTCCAGTACTTCGTTTCCTACTACGACTACTACCAGCCCGAGGCCTACGTCGCGTCGTCCGACACCTACATCCAGAAGGACTCGCTCATCAACGAGCGCATCGACAAGCTGCGCCACGCTGCCACGCGTGCCTTGCTCGAGCGCAACGACGTCATCATCGTCTCGTCGGTGAGCTGCATCTACGGCCTGGGCTCGCGCGAGGCCTACGACGGCATGCTGGTCCAGCTCGAGGTGGGCGACGAGATCCCGCGCCGGCAGCTGCTTCGGCGCCTGGTCGACATCCTCTACGAGCGCAACGAAGCCGACTTCCACCGCGGCACGTTCCGGGCGCGGGGCGACGTCATCGAGGTGTTCCCGGCCCACGAAGACTCCGTGGCCGTCCGCATCGAGATGTTCGGCGACGAGGTGGAGCGCATCAGCACCTTCGACGCCCTCCGCGGCACCCGCATCGACGACCTCGAGAAGGTCGCCATCTACCCCGCCAGCCACTACGTCACGCCCCAAGAACAGCTCCAGCGCGCAGTCGACAGCATCCGCACCGAGCTCGGCGGGCGCCTCGAAGACCTCCGGGAGCGCGGCTGGCTGCTCGAAGCCCAGCGCCTCGAAGAGCGCACGATGTTCGACCTCGAGATGATCGAAGAGACCGGGCGCTGCAGCGGCATCGAGAACTACTCGCGGCACCTGTCCGGTCGGACGCAGGGCGACGCTCCCCCCACCCTCATCGAGTACTTCCCCGAAGACTGGCTGCTGGTGGTCGACGAGAGCCACGTCACCATCCCGCAGGTGGGCGGCATGTTCCGCGGCGACCGCGCCCGCAAGGAAGTGCTCGTGCGCCATGGCTTCCGGCTGCCCAGCGCCCTCGACAACCGCCCGCTCCAGTTCGGCGAGTTCCTCGAGCACGTGGGGCAGGGCATCTACGTGAGCGCCACACCGGGCAAGTGGGAGCTCGGCCAGACCGAAGGCGAGGTGGTCGAACAGATCATCCGGCCCACCGGCCTGCTCGACCCCGAGATCGAGGTGCGGCCCGCCACCGATCAGGTCGACGACCTCCTCGGCGAGATTCGGAAGACCGCCGAGCGCAACCAACGCGTGCTGGTCACCGTTCTCACCAAGCGCATGGCCCAGGAACTCACCGACTACTACCGCGAGCTCGGTGTGCGGGTGCGGTACCTCCACAGCGACATCGACACCCTCGAGCGCATCGAGATTGTCCGCGACCTCCGCAAGGGCGAGTTCGACGTCTTGGTGGGCATCAACCTGCTCCGGGAGGGCCTCGACATCCCCGAGGTGTCGCTGGTGGCCGTGCTCGACGCCGACCGCGAGGGCTTCCTGCGCAACCCCACGTCGCTGGTCCAGACCATCGGCCGTGCCGCCCGAAACGTCGACGGGCACGTCATTCTCTACGCCGACAAGATCACGGTCTCCATGGCGTCCGCGATGGACGAGACCGCCCGCCGGCGCGAGAAGCAGATGGCCTACAACCAGGAACACGGCATCACGCCCGAGACCATCCGCAAGGCCATCGAGAGCCCCCTGGCGGAGCTGCTCGACGGGGAGCGGGTGCTCGCAAAGACCGACGCCCCACCGGTTCCGATGATGCCGGGCGAAGACAAGGTCGACCCCAAGACCGTCGGCAACACGCTCCGCAAGCTCAAGCGCCAGATGAAGGAACACGCCAAGCGCCTCGAATTCGAGCGTGCCGCCGAGACCCGCGACCGCATCAAGGCCCTCGAAGCCTGGGCGGTCGAGCAAGGTGTGGCGGTCTGAACCCTCCCCATTGCGTGGGAGGGCTGGCCACACGGCGTTAGTCGCCCATCCGCGTGGTGCACACCTGTCGCACCCGCCCGCTCCTTCTCGGAGGCCCGATGGCCAAGCTGCGCGTCAACGGCGTCGACCACAACATCGACGTTCCCGCCGACACCCCCTTGCTCTGGGTGGTCCGCGACCACATCGGGCTCACCGGCTCCAAGTTTGGCTGTGGCCTCGGCCAGTGCGGTGCCTGCACCATGCACCTCAACGGCGCGCCGGTCCGGGCGTGCGTGCTTCCCGTCTCCGCGGCGGTTGGCCAAGAGGTGGTCACCATCGAAGGCCTCGGCGACCACCCCCTCAAGCAGGCCTGGCTCGACTTCCAGGTGCCCCAGTGTGGGTACTGCCAGTCGGGCCAGCTGATGGCTGCGGCAGGGCTGCTGGCCGACAACCCACGGCCCACCAACGCCGACATCGGCGAGGCCATGACCAACATCTGTCGGTGTGGCACCTACGACCGCATCCGGCGGGCCATCCACCAGGCGGCTGCGGCCCTTCCCGAGCCGCCGCCGCCCGTCGAAGAAGCCGACGGCGAGGATGCACCCGAAGAGCCGCTCCCCGCCGACCTCGATGCGGGGGGCGCGGGCCCGTCGTCTGCACCCGGAGGGATGGTCCGATGAGCGTCATCAACGTCTCTCGCCGCACGCTCTTTCAGGCTGCAGGGGCCACCGCGCTCGTGCTGGGCTGGCGGGTCCGCGACGCCCACGCCGCGAAGGTGCCTCCGGTCGACGACACCCTGCACCTGGGCGCGCACACCAACGACATCGACGTCCACCTCAACCACTGGGTGCGCATCGCCAGCGACGGCACGGTCACCATCCGGTGTGGGTCGGTGGAGATGGGGCAGGGCGCCTCCACGGCCCTGCCGATGATTCTCGCCGATGAGCTCGACTGCGACTGGGCCAAGGTGCGCGTGGAAGGCGTGCCGGTGGCCAAGGAGTACAAGCGGCTGGGTGTCGAGCTGCCGGTCAAGGTGCAGCTCACGGGCGGAAGCTCGTCGGTGCGGGGCTACTGGGACTTCTTGCGTGATGCAGGTGCTGCGGCCCGGGCCATGCTCATCGCTGCAGCCGCCGACCAATGGGGCGTGGAGCCCGAAGACTGCACCACCGAAGCCGGCACGGTGCGGTGCGCCGACAAGGTGGCCGATTACGGCTCGCTGGTGCGCGTGGCTGCGGCGATGCCGGCTCCGCGCAAGCCCACCCGCAAGAGTGCGTCCGACTTCACCCTCATCGGCACGTCTCCCCCACGGCTCGACCTCCCGGCCAAGGTCGACGGCACCAGTCCGTTCGGCATCGATGTCCAGCTCGACGGCATGAAGCACGCTGCGGTGCGCTGGTGTCCCCACTACGGCGGTGCGCTGGTGTCTTTCGATGCCTCCAAGGTGCTCGCGATGCCCGGTGTGGTCGACGCCTTCTCCATGTCGTCCAAGTCCGACTATGGCGATGCGGTGGTGGTCATCGCCGACTCCACCTGGCGGGCCATGAAGGCCGCGGATGTCCTCGACATCCAGTGGGACAAGGGGGCGGGCGCGGGCCTCGACGACGCCGCCGTCGACGCCGCCCTCACCGAAGCCCTCGACAACGGCACCCGCCGCCCCATCCACAAGTCGGGCCAGTTCGCCGACGACACCGCGTCTGTCGAGGCGCTCTACACGGTGCCCTACCTCGAACATGCCGCCATCGAGCCGCTCAACGCCACCGCCCACATCACCAGCCGGGGCTGTCGCATCTGGGCGGGCGTGCAGGGCCCGGAGCTGGCACAAGACATCGCCCACAAGATCTCGGGCATCCCAGCAGACAAGATTTCCGTCCACACCATGATGCTGGGCGGCGGCTTTGGCCGTCGTGGAGAGGTGGATGCCGTCGAGGTGGCCGTCCAGGCGGCGATGCGGGTCGACGCACCCGTGAAGGTCACCTACACCCGCGAGCAGGCCTTCGGGAAGGGCGCCTACCGACCGGTCGTGTGGGCCCGCATGAAGGCCGACGTCACCGGCGGGCTGGCAGGCTGGTCCACCGAGCTGGTGGCGCAGAACATGCTCGCGCGGAAGATGCCCGGCTTCCTGGTCAACTCCAAGCTCGGGCGTGTGGTGGTCTACGACGGCTTCCACGCGATGCCCTACGGCGTGCCCCACCAGCGGCTGCACACCACCAACGTCGACTTCCCCATCACCACCGGCTTCTGGCGGTCGGTGCACGGCTCGCACAACGGGTTCTTCCGGGAGTGCTTCCTCGACGAGTGCGCCCATGCCCTGGGCCGCGACCCCACCGTCCTCCGGCGTGAGCTGCTGGCCAACAGCCCCCGCGAGCTCGCCGTGTTCAACCTGGCCGTCGAGCAGGCGGGGCCGGTCCCGGCCGGTCAGTCCCGGGGCGTGGCGCTGTTCGAGAGCTTCGGGGCCATCTGTGCCCAGGTGGCCGACATCACCGTGGTGGATGGCCAGCTCACCATCCACCGGGTCACCGCAGCCATCGACGCCGGCACGGTGGTGCACCCCGACAGCGTGAAGGCGCAGGTGATGGGGGCCATCACCATGGGGCTGTCGTCGGCGCTGGGCGAGCGCCTGTCTTTTGCCGACGGCGCGGTCACCGCCACCAACTTCCACCAATACCCGATGCTCCGCCTGGGCCAGACCCCGTCCATCGACGTCCATGTGGTCCCGTCCACCGAACCGCCGGGCGGGGTGGGTGAGCCCGGCCTGCCCCCGGCGCCGGCTGCCCTCTGCAACGCCATCTTCGCGGCCACCGGCATCCGCATCCGCTCGCTGCCCATCGGCGACCAGCTCTCGGCCAGGTCATGACCGTACGTGTGTGCTTTGTGTGCCTCGGCAACATCTGCCGCAGCCCCACCGCCGATGGCGTGATGGTGTCGCTGGTCGAAGCGGCTGGCCTGGCCGACCACATCCTGGTCGACAGTGCTGGCACCAGCGCCCATCACGTGGGGGAGGGCGCCGACCGCCGCAGTGCCGCTGTGGCCCGACGCCGGGGCTACCACCTCACCAGTCGTTCCCGGCAGTTCGTGCCCGCCGACTGGCAGCGCTTCGACTACGTGCTCGCGATGGACCGCTCCAACTTGCGCAACTTGCAGAGACTGCCCGGTGCACGGTCGTTTTCGGGCACCTTGGCCCTGTTCCGCGACTTCGACCCGGAGTCGCCCCGCGGCGCCGACACCCCCGACCCCTACTACGGCGGTCCCGATGGCTTCGACCACGTGCTCGACCTCTGTGAGCGCGGGTGCGAGGGCCTCCTACAGCACATCCGCGCCCATCACCCCGGCCCCGGAGCCTGATGGGCGCCCACCGCACGGTGCTGTCGCGGCTGCTGGGTGAGCCGGTCGTCGACCTCACAGCGGTGAGTGGGGGCGACGTCTGCAAGGCGTTCCGGGTCGAGACCGCCGCGGGCAGGGTGTGCTTCGCCAAGCACCACCCCCGCGAGCCCCGAGGGATGTTCACCCTCGAAGCCGACGGCCTGCGGGCGCTTCGGTCTGCCGCTGCTGGCGCGCTCGGCGTACCCGAGGTGCTGGTGGCCACGGAGCATGGCGCCCCGTCGGCGTGGCTGGTGCTGGAGTGGGTCACGCCCGGGCAGTCTTCGCGGCAGGCCGACGCCGCGTTCGGGCGCGGACTGGCCGCCCTCCACCAGGCTGCGCCGCCCCCTGTTGCGCCGGTCAATTGGCTCGGGCCCTTTGTCCAGCGCAACCATCCCGTGCCCACATCGTCCAGCTGGCCCGACTTCTGGTGGACCCACCGCCTCGCGCCGCGCGTCGAGACTGCCGCTCGCAGCGGGCAGCTCCCCGTTGCTCTACGGCGGCGCTTCGACGTCCTCCAGGCGCGCATTCCGGAGCTGCTCGGCACCTTGGACCCCATGTCGCTGCTACATGGCGACCTCTGGTCGGGCAACCGCATCACCGACGACAGCGGCCGGCCGTGGCTCGTCGACCCGGCCGTGTGTGTGGGGCACCGCGAGGTCGACCTCGCCATGATGGCGCTGTTCGGCGGCTTTGGTGCGGCCTGCTGGGAAGCCTACGGCGACCGGTGGCCCCTCGCTCCGGGGCACGACATCCGCCAGGCCGTGTACCAGCTGTACTACCAGCTCGTGCACGTCGAGCTGTTCGGCGCCGCCTACCTGCAGGGGCTCGAACAGAACCTCGAGGTGGTCGGGGCCTGACCCCGAACCTACACCACGCCGTCTTCGCGGGCCCAGGCCACGATGCCGTCGAGCGTAACCTCGATGGCGCGTTTGTCGGCGAGCTGGCACAGCACGGGGTCGAGGTCCATGTCGCTGTCGTCGTCGCCGTAGACGCCCAACACACATGCGGCCTGGACGGGCACCGAGGCGTTGCCGGCCGCAAGGGGGCGGGCCTTGCCGGCCGAGTGTGCGCTGGCCTGGATGAAGAGCATGGCCGCTTCCATGTCGGAGGCCACTGCTCCACAGCGAGCCAAGAGCTGGCCGTAGGCGTGGTTCTCGGCGGCCATGGGACCGTGTCCGAACTCGCGGGCGTAGAGGCTTGCTTTGGTGTGGCCGATGCCGAGGAAGGTGTGGTCGGCGTGACCGGCAGCCCCCGCTCCGGTGACCATCGCCTGGACGGCGGTGGGGTGGGAGACGGCCGGGAACTCGAGCGGCGCGATGTGGCGGGTGGCGAGCTCGTCGCGGACGGCACCGGTGACCACCACGGCATCCCCGGCCTTGATGTTCGGGTCCATCGAGCCACACGAGCCCACCCGCACGACGCGACGGGCGCCGACTGCGAGCAGCTCGTGGAGGATGATCTCCGTGCTGGCTGTGCCCATGCCCGATGAGATGGCGAGAACATCGATCTCGACGCCATCTCTGCGGAGCACACCCATGTGGGCGGTGTGGCCGCGGGGGTTGTCGACCACGCGGACGTCTTCGAAGTGTTCCGCGATGGCGGCGGCGCGGGACCGGGTGCCGGGGAGGAGCACGTAGCGCCCGATGCGGCCGTTTCCGGCGAGCTGGGCGGGACCGAGGAGGATGTGATGCTGCAGTTCCATGCCGCGTTCTATCACGCCACCGCCGCCGAGTCCGTGTCAGGGGGCTGGAGGGTCTGTCCAGCGGCGCCGTTTCGGTGGGTCGGTCACCCACGCTGGACCGACGAGGAACAGGACCTCGGTGGGGCTCTCGTCGCGTGCGGTGGCCAGGTCCCACGAGGCGCGCGGGCCGAACAGGATGTGTGCGTGTCGTCCGACCGGGATGTCGATGTCGACCCCCACCAGCCCGGAGACGGTGGCGGCGAGGCGGGGCGTCCGAGTGGCACCCGAGTAGGAGAGGATACCCGTGGACACGCCGGTCTCGAGGCGAACGGGACCGATGGGAACCTCCCACCGCACCCCTGTGTCGAAGCGTCCGAGGTCGACCCCTTCCGGGCTCTGGCCAAATGCGAACGCGCTTCGGAGCGCCCAGCCGCCGGTCTCGGTGCGGAGGCCCACGAGGGTCTCGACCGCGCCCCCTTCGCCGGTGGGGGTGTCAAACCACCGAAATGACGTGGGACCGCCCCAGACCTGGACCACGAAGCCCCGCTGGTCCTCGCGGTAGAGGCCGGGGTGGTCGTCGGGAGTGGTGGCGAGTGCAGACGTGAGAATCGCGGCGAGCAGGGTCATTGCACACATCCAGGGAGCGCTTCGACGAGCCCCTCGCGGTGGACCTCGAGGGTGCCGGTGTCGAGGTCGTCGAGGGCTTCTGCCCACATGCATGCGGCCTGCAGCTGGTCGCACGACCGGCGGAGGATGCAGCTGGCTTCGGCTTCGGTCACGATGGCCTGCGACGACTCTGGAAACAGCATCGACGGCTCCTCCACAGTGCAGACATCCGGGGCGGACAGGGTCCAGCAGCACTCGGAGATGTGGGTGATGGCGCGTTCGCAGGCCAGCTCCTCCGGGTCGTGGAAGCAGGCGACGGCCAGGGAGCAGCTGGCTGTGAGCAGGATGCGGTTGACCATGGGACCCCCGAGGTGTTGTCTTCACGGTAGGCTGCCGGGCGGCCCGCTGACCTTTCGCCTGGTTTCGGACCGGTGTGGCGCGATGGGGTGCGCCTGGTTGGTGATTGATGACGCACGCCACTCGTCGGCATGCCTGCTGCGATTACAGCCCCTGCATGTCCGAGCCCGCCCCCGAAGTCCCCGTCTCTCGCTCCTCGCGCATCTGGCGTTCTGTCCGAGAGTGGGGCGTGACGCTCCTGTTGGCCGCTGTGGTGTTCCATGTCGTGGGCCAGCTGCGAGCTCCCGACCTCCCCGACGCCGCGCCCGACTTCACGTTGTCGGTCCTCGACGGCGACACGGTCACCCTGTCCGAGCTCCGTGGCGAAGCGGTGGTGCTCAACTTCTGGGCGCCCTGGTGTGGCCCGTGTCGGGCAGAGGTCCCCCAGTTCAGCCGCTTCGCCCGGTCCAACCCGGAGGTGACGGTGCTGGGCATCGCCACCGACGGCGCACCCGCCCAGCTCCGGGCCTCGAAGAAGAAGCTGGGCATGGACTACCCGGTGCTCATCGCCGACCCCGAGACCGTGGCGGCCTACGATGTGTCCACCCTGCCCACGACGGTGGTGGTAGACGCCGATGGTCGGGTGGTGACCGCCCATGCAGGCATGCTGACATTGCCGCAGCTCGAGCTGATGGTACCTTGACGGTCCCCGGGGGGACCCAATGCAGCAGTGTACGGAGCTGATCTCAAGCTGGCGCGCATTCAGCGTGCAGGGTGTGCTCACGCCCGATGACTGTGCCGAGCTCATCGAGCGGGCCACGTCTCTCGGGTTTGCCGATGCGCCCATCACCACGGCGCGTGGCTTTCAGCACCGCCCCGACATCCGCAACAACACCCGTGTCATCATCGACGACACCGAGCTGGCCATCCGCCTGTGGCCCCGACTGCGCCCCTGGTTTCCTGCCGAGCCGGGCGTCGAGCCGCTGGGGCTGAACGAACGCTTTCGGGTGTATCGCTACGACCCCGGGGAGTTCTTCGCCCCCCACCGCGACGGCCACTACCAGCGCCCGAACACCGCCGAACGCAGCATCTACACCGTGCTGCTGTACCTGAACGACGACTTCGAGGGCGGGGCCACGGCGTTTCTGCGTCCTCGAGCCCGCTACCTTCCGAAGAAAGGTTCTGCGTTGTGTTTTGTCCACCCGCTGGTCCACGAGGGCCAGGCGGTCGTGTCGGGCCGCAAGCTGGTCCTCCGCACCGATGTGATGTATCGGGTGGATGGGCTCGGGCGGCGGTAGCGCGCGTGCAACAGGAGCGACACACCGCAGCTCCGTCAACCGGGGCATGATGGACGTCCCCTGCGTCCGCGAGTGTCCCGTGTCTTCTTCCATTGCATTGCGTTGGGCCGTCTTCGGTCTCCTGTGGCTGTCGGCCTGCGACCCCACCGACAAAGAGGGCTCCTCCTCCGAGCTGGGCGCTCTCGACGACGCCTTCGTCGACGGCGACGGCGATGGGTACACGGGCGACGAGGACTGCAACGACTCCGACGCCAGCGTGGGGCCGGGTGCGGTCGAGGTGTGTGACGGTGTGGACAACGACTGCGACGGCATTGTCGACGAAGACGTCACCCAGACCTACTACGCCGACGACGACGGAGATGGCTTCGGCGACCCCGATGCTGCCGAGCAAGCCTGCGACCAGCCTGCCGGCGCCGTGCCCAACAGCAACGACTGCGACGACACCAACGGCGACATCTTTCCGGGGGCCACCGAGGTCTGCAATGAGCTCGACGACGACTGCTCGGGCGAGGCCGACGACGGCATCGGTGGCATCTGGTACGCCGACTCCGACGACGACGGGTATGGCGACCCCGACCAGGCCATCGAGTCCTGCGACCCCGGCGCCGGCTGGTCCACCGCGGCTGGCGACTGCGACGACGCCGACCCCGACGCCTTTCCCGGCAATCCAGAGGTGTGCGACGAAGCCGACAACAACTGCGATGGCCGGGTGGATGAAGGCCTCGAGAGCACCTTCTACATCGACCGCGACGGCGATGGCTGGGGAGATGCCAGCCTGGTGACCGAAGCCTGCCTGGTGCCCACTGGCTACGCCGAGGTGCCGGGCGACTGCAACGACCTCGAGCCCTCCATCAACCCCGATGGGGTGGAGGTGTGCAACGGCCTGGACGACGACTGTGACAGCGACATCGACGAAGCCGACGCCACCGATGTGGCCACCTGGCACTACGATGGCGACGGCGATGGCTACGGCTCGTCCACCACCGTCACCGCGTGCGATGCGCCCTCCGGCTACGTGTCGGCCAGCGTGGGCCTCGACTGCGATGACGCCGACGGGACGGTGAACCCGGGCGCCACCGAGGTGTGCAACGACATCGACGACGACTGCGACAGCGCCATCGATGAAAGCGACGCCGCCGACGCCAGCACCTGGTACATCGACTCCGACAGCGACGGCTACGGCACCACCAGCGCCTCCACCACAGCCTGCGACCAGCCCAGCGGGTACGCGGCTGCCTCCACCGACTGCGACGACGCCGACAGCGCGGTCAACCCGGGGGCCTCCGAGGTGTGCAACGAGGTGGACGACGACTGCGACGGCCACATCGACGACGCCGACAGCTCGGTCACCGGCGTGACCACCTGGTACGCCGACCTCGACGGCGACTCCTACGGCGACGCCGACAACGACCTCGACGCCTGCGAGGCACCCACCAGCTACGTCTCCGACGACACCGACTGCGACGACGGCGACAGCGCGGTCAACCCGGGTGCCGCCGAGGTGTGCAATGGCGACGACGACGACTGCGACGGCACCGCCGACAACGGCGTGCTGGGCACCGGCGCAGCCTGTCCCGCGGAAGACTGTGCCGAGATCTTGGACGACAACCCCTCGGCCACCGACGGCTCCTACGAGCTCGACCTCGGCACCTACACCTGCGACATGACCACCGACGGCGGCGGCTGGACGCTGGTGGGCAGCGCAGCCCACGTGTACGGCACCGGCTACACCGGCACCTACTACAACTCGGAGGGCTTCTATTGGGACGAAGCCCTGTTCACGTACAACTCGGGCAGCGTACATGCGCACTGCTCCTACCCGGGTAGCCTCACGGGCTGCAACAACATCGGGATGCAGTTCGCCTCGGAGAGCTGGGGCGTGGCGCAGAACTGGGGCAGCTCGTTGTGTGGGATGTCCACCACCGACTACACGGGCAGCACCACGTATGTGGGCACCGACTGGATCATCGACCGCTCGGCCTCCACCGACACCATCCGGGTGGGCACGCTCGAAGGCATCGCGAACTGCACCACGAGCGACAACCCGGGCAGTGCGTACATGGACATCTGGGTCCGGAACTGAGTGGATTCCGCCCTTCGGGCGGCCCCCTCCGACTCGCTGCGCTCGCCACCTCCCCCGCTTCGCAGGGGAGGACTTGAAGAGGCCTCGCTCTTGGTCCTCCCCTGCGGAGCGGGTGAAGACCCTCAGCCCTGCCGCAGCAGCCCTTCCTTCACGCGAAGCTCGGTGGCCCGCGCATCGGCGTCGGCGTCCATCACGAGCACCGGCGGCCAGGCGCGCACCGGCTCGTTGTGACGGGCGTCTTCGGGTGTCTTCGGAGCACAGGCGAAGCCCACGCGGTTGCCGTTCTGGACCATGTCGCGGCCCGGATCCATGTTGGCCAGCCAGTGGAAGAACGGCGCGACCGGGTCGGCCAGATCCACGTCTCGGCCCACCACGAGTGTGAAGGGCAGGGCTCCGTCGGCGGTCGGAGAGATATCGAGAACGGCCTTGGTGACGGTGTAGTCGAGATGTGCGGCGTCGGGTTCGTCGAGGCCGCGGTCCACCTTCACGAGCAGCCAGCCGGGAACGTCGGCGCGGATGGTGGCGTCGAGCACGCCGTCCAGAGCGCGCACGGCGTCGAGGGTGGCGGCTTCGGAGGACGCGGTGCCGGGCTCGGCTTCGGGAAGGCGGTTTCCTTCGGGGTCGTGGGTGGGGGCGCCACCGGCCTGTTCACCCACCCACCGGCGGGTGCAGTCGAAGCCCACCTTGCTGCCGGCGCCGAAGTGGGGCGCGGCGTGGTCGAGGATGTCGAGCGGGCCACGCATCGTGACGAGGTCGCGGTCGGGGCGACAGCGGCGGGCGGCGGTGGTGAGGACCTCGGCGGCGTCGTGCACGTCCACGTCGTCGTCCACCACGAACAGGCACTTGGTCCACGCCATCTGCCCGGCACCCCACACGCTGGCCATGAGCCGGCGGGCCTGCATCGGGTATTCCTTGTGGATGCGGAGGTTGGCGCAGTTGTGGAAGGCGCCGAACATGGGCAGGTCGTAGTCGTCGATGTCGTGCACCACCACCTTGAGCAGCGCACCCATGACGCGCTCGGTGGCCTTGCCCATGTAGTAGTCCTCTTGGGGCGGCAGACCGACGATGGTGGTGGGGTAGACCGCGCCGCGGCGGTGCGTGATGGCGGTGACGTGGACCAGGGGGTAGCGGTCGGGCATCGAGTAGAAGCCGGTGTGGTCGCCGAAAGGACCCTCGAACACGGCACCCGGACCGAGCGGACCCGCGCCCGGTTCTCGGGGGTCCCAGCCGGGGAAGCCTGCGCGGGTGTCCACCCAGCCTTCGATCACAATCTCGGCGTTGGCGGGCACACGGAGCGGCACGGTGCGCCCCCACGTGAGCGGAATGCCCTTGCCGTTCAAGAACCCGGCCATCAGGAGCTCACCGATGCCCGGTGGCAGCGGACAGGTGGCGGCGTACGGGAGCACGCTCTCACCGCCCAGCGCGATGGCCACAGGCATGCGGTCGCCGGCCTTCTTCCAGCTGCGCCAGTGCCGGGCGCCGTCGTGGTGCATGTGCCAGTGCATCGACAGGCTGCGCTTGCCGTGCAGCTGGACGCGGTACATCCCGATGTTGTGGCTGCCGGGGCGCTCGGCGCCGAGGTCGTTGTGGTGGATGGTGTGGATGCCGGCGAGCGTGATGAACCGACCGCGGTGGTGGGCGTCCCAGTCGGCATCGGAGATGTCGGGGTGGCCCTGGCCCTTCACGCCCTGGTTCACATCGGCGGGGTAGCCCACGGCTGCGAGGTCGCCGTCGAGGGGCCAGCAGCGCAGGATGGGCAATCGGGTGAGGTCGATGTCGTTGCCCTCGATGACGACCTCTTGGCTGGGCGCATTGCCCACCAGCTTGGGCAGGATGCGCAGCAGGGGCAGCATCTCGCGGGCCTTCGACACCAGCTCGCCAGGCGTGCTCGGTGGCACGGGCTTGGTGAGGCGCGCGATGCGGTCGGCGATGGCGTCGAAGCCGCCGGGCACACGGCCCTTGTCGTGGCACCCGAGCGCCATCTCCATGCGCTTGTAGCTGCCCATCGCGTTGATGAGCACGGGGAAGTCGCTGCCCTCCACCCGCTCGAAGAGCAGCGCGCGTCCGCCGCGGTCAAAGAACCGGGGGTCGGCCTTCTGTGCCGCGTCACTGGGGCGCTTGGGCGCGGTGGCCTTGCTCTCCTGGTCGGTGATGGCGGCGATGTCGAGAACAGGAGAGACCCTGCGACGGACGCGGTGGAGCTCACCGGCGTGGTCGAGGGCCTGGATGAAGTCTTGGACGGAGGCGTACATGCGCGGGCGCTAACCCGGCTGCAGCACCCCAGTCGATGGATGGGGAGCACTTGACCCGGGGGTGAAGCGGGGCCCCCTCCGGCCCTTCGGGCCACCTCCCCCTGAAGGGGGAGGACATCGTCGTTCCCGAAGAGGTCGTCGCCTTCGGTTCAGGGGCCCCAGGTGGCCACACAGTAGGCGGCCACGTCGGCGGCCTGGGTGGCGTCGGACAGGATGGGGGGCATGCTGCCTTCACCGTTCATCGCCACACTCGCGATGTCGTCTTCGGAGTGGCCCGGCACGACGTCGGACATGGCCGGACCGCTGGCACCTTCGCCTTCGGCGCCATGGCAGCCGGCGCAGGAGGTGCTGTAGACGTCGGCGCCTGCGGTGGCGTCGCCGCCCCCTTCGCCGGTGGTGCCGTGCTCGTGGTCGCTGTGGTCGGTGTCGCCGGAGTCGCCTTCGTCCTTGTCGCCGCAGCCGACGGCAAGGGTGAGGGCGGCGGCGGAGAAGAGGGCAAGCCAGGTACGCTGCATCGAGGGTCTCCATCTACGAGGCGTGGGCCGACGCTACCCGATTGCCGGGCCCGTGTCAGGTGGGGGGCGTGCCAAGGTGCCGAGAACCAGGAGCGGCCCTCCCGAAGGAGAGCCGCTTGGATGGCCGCGGCGGCATCAGCCGTCGCAGACGAACCGCTCGACGGTGAGGGCGTCGATGAAGTGGTTGTTGGTGACGTTGCCCGTGGCGGCGGTGAAGCCCACGTGCGCCGGGAAGGACGTGATGCCGGACACCGACTCGTCGATGTAGACGATGCCGTCGATGGACACGGTCACGTGCTGGCCGACCACGTCCACCTGCATCTCGTGCCACTGGCCGTCTTCCACCTCGTGGATCTCGGCGTACACCTCACCCACGCCATTGCTCGCCCCGTCGATGACAAAGCTCACGTGGTCGACGGTGGTGGGCTCGGACAGGCCGGGGTCGCCCGTGTTGTCCCAGGTGTCCACCTCGATGGACCAGCCGGGAAGGCCGCCATAGCCGATGGCTCCGCCGTTCTGGCCCTGGTAGGTGGTCATGCGGGTGGTGTCGATGGCGGTGAGCGACAGCCCGTCGGCGCCGGAGCTGGAGCCGCCGCTGGCGTAGAACATGAAGCCGATGGACACGTTGTCCGACGACACGGTGTCGGCGGTGGAGAAGGCCGTGCCGGCGATGTACCGCGAGGTGTCGGTGAGCTCGAGCCAGCCGTTGGTGCTGTCCCACTCTGCGCTGCCGGTGAACTGCCACGAGCTGATGTCGAGGGTCTCTTCGGTGTAGCCGAGGTTCTGGCAGACGGTGAAGGTGTCGGAGACCATCTCGCCGCACTCGTCGACCGCCGTGACGGTGACCATGTGCGAGCCGGACGACTGCAGAGCGCCGTCCCAGTCGATGCTTGCGAGACCGTCCGAGTCTGCACCATCGGTGGACAGCACGCCGTCCACGTCGGACTCCCAGGTCATGGCCAGGCGGGTGGGGCCCTGGTCGTCGTCGACGATGGCGGACAGCTGCTCGAGCGCGCCGGGTGCGATGACGGGTGGGTTGCTGCCGAGGGCGAGGGTGGGCGGCTGGTTGGCCTCGGCGAGGATGTCGACGATGAGGGTGCTCTGGTTGGGGTCGTTGGTGGAGATGGTGACCGAACCTGCACCGCCGGACCCCACGAGGGTGATGTCGACCGACGAGCCGGGCTCCACGCTGCCCACGCCGGTGGTGACCTCCCAGTCTCCATCGACGGTGATGTTCTCGACCTCGAGGACGCCGTCGCCTGTGTTGTATAGGGTGAACGTTGCGGTGGCGTCGCCGCAGACGATACCCAAGTCAACGACCTCAACGTTGGTGCTGGCGATGGGGCTGCCGGTGGGGGTGCCGGAGCCGCCGCCGGTGGTGCCGCCGGTGCCCGAGTCGTCGCAGCCGTCGCAGCAGCCTTCGACGAGAACCTCGATGGCCTCGCTGTCGAGGGCGTCTTCACCACAGGCGGCGAGGAAGGAGAGGGGAAGCACGAAGAGGGTGGTGGAACGCATGACTGACTCCTGGGTTGGGTGGGAGCGGGAGTGCTCCCCGACCGCACCAGGAGAGTAGGTCGGTAGAGTTGGAATGACATCTGTCGCGGTTCCTAGCGCGACCCTTCACCAATCCTAGAGGGACCCGTCGCCAATCCTAGACCCACCCCTCACCGATCTGTCCCCCTCAACCGCCGTGCGGGACCTCTTCGGTGGGGGCGTCCTCCAGCTCGTCGTCGGGCTCCGGGGCAGGGCCGATGGCCTCGGACCACAGGCGTCCTTCGCCCACCACCGGGAAGAAGCTGGGGGCTTCCTGGCGCAGGGCGTCAGCGTCGCGGAAGAAGTGCTCTTCGAGGAGGATGGTGGGCGGCTCGCCGGGAAGCGTGCACCGCACCTGGTTTTCGTGGATGACCCAACCGAGCGGCCACCGGGAGTAGTGGGTGCGCGACTCGTAGATGCGGTCGCCTTGGCGGTGGACCTGGCGGACGAGCACGCCGCCGCGCTCGCGGAGCACCATGAGATGGGCGGTGTGGTCGCTGTTGTGGGAGTACCGACCGCGTCGTCCGAGGGCGAGGCCCTGTTCGGTGGTGTCGATGAACGGTCCCACGCCGGCGTCGTCCCAGCGCCGCTGCAGCTCCTTCTGGGCATTGGTGAGGCGGTTGGGGAGGGTCCAGGGTGGCCGGAACAGGCCGCCTTCGGTGGTGGCGTTGGGTGTGGCGATGACCCGGTGCCGCAGCCAGGCGATGCCGGCGATGAAGACGGTCTCGAGGTGCCAGGTGCGGGTGACGCGGAGGCGCTTGAGGGCCCGCTGGGCGGCGGCCATGAGCAGGGAGTCGGGGGCGGCGAGGAGGGGGAGCGGACCCCAGGCCACCCGCATCTGCATGGTCCAGCACTGGTAGGGGTCGCCGCTGACCTGGGTGGCGGCGTTGCGGCGGTTGCCCTTGGCGTCGAAGAAGTCGAGCTGGACGCTCTGGCCTTCCTTCAACGTGATCTGGTGGGCGGGTGCGGCGGACCAGAAGCTGCCCCCGCCGGCGAGGTTGCCCACACCCAGGCCGATGGCGTGCATGAAGCGGCCGGCCACACCCTTGACGATGGCTTCGTGGAAGGTGGCGAGGCCGGCGAGGTTGATGCGGATGCGCTTGTCGCGGTCGCGGTAGACGATGGGGGGCGCCAGGATGAGCGACGACTGGCCCGCGAGGGCGGTGGGGTTGGTGGACGGGACGCCGCCCACACCGGCGATGAATGCGCGGTTGGTGTAGAGCGCTTCGACCATCCGGCCTTCGGAGCGGTCGAGCAGCCGGCCATCTGCTGTGGTGGTGGACACCTCCAGCACGGCGTCGCCGAACAGGGCCTCGCCGACGATGACCTTGGGGATGCGGCGGAGGTAGCCCCACAGGCCGCCGGTCTTGGCCTCGAGGTCGGCAGAGAAGAAGGCGCCGCCCCCGGGGCCGCCGGCTGCGTGGCTGGAGACCATGCTCCACTTGTCGTCGAACGACACGAGGGAGAAGCGGGCGGGAACGACCACACCGCGCGTGAAGACGTCGAGGAAGCGGCGGATGGTGCGGCGGGCCCAGGCGCGGCGGATGGCGCGGAAGGGCCACCGGTTCAGCGCCTTGGTGAACCAGGCGAACACGTAGCCGGGAATGCCGGCGTACAGGGCGTTGTCGGCTGCGGTGCCCGCGGGGTAGGCCGCGATGGACCGGATGAAGGGGTAGAGCCCGTGGGCGGTCTCGGCGTGTGGCGCATGGGCGAGGCCGGCGAGGTCGAAGCCGGGTGGGCGCACTTCCACGCACTTGGGAAACAGCACCGAGAGGACGAGCAAGCGCAAGAGGGGGTCGTCGACAGGCAGCCCGGCGGCACGCGCGATGCGGCGGGGGTGCCGATTCTTGTGGACGAGGCGCTGGATGCGGCTGCGCTTCACCCAGATGGCATGGACCTCATCTTGGGTGGGGGGCTCGGGCAGCGAGGCGGGGAGGGGGTCGAGAAAGGCCTCGCGGAGGCGCTTCGGGATGGTGTCGAGGGCGTCGGGGGGGAGGTCGTGGACGGTGACACAGCCCGGGAACTCCGCGACGAGGTGGGGGTAGAAGGCCCAGTAGGCGGCCACGAGCACGTGGTGGTCGAGGGTGCCGTCGCCCGAGAACACGAGGAGGTCGAGCGGGCGGTCTGTGGACGCGGCGTCGCGGATGGCATCGCGGATGCTGCGCACGCTCTCGAGGCGGTCGGGGAGGGTGTCGACGCGGCGGACCTCGAAGCCCTGGTCTTCCAGTGCCGCGAAGAGGTCGTCGGGGACCTTGTACATCCGCAGCGGATGGCAGATGGCCAGCACCACGCCCGGCTCGCGGTCGCGGTGGAGTGCAGCGCGGACGAAGGGCTCGACCAGGTCGGGGGCATCGCTGGCGAGCGGCGGAAGCGGAGTGGACATGGGCGTCACCCGTCGAGGGGTGGTTGTCCGGTATCCGGTGGGTCGTCTGCGGGCTCGGGACGGGCGTCGGCGGTGGTGAATGTGGGCGGCACCCGCTGGTCGGCCTCGACCGCAGCCACGATGAGGGCGTCCCATTGGTCGAGGTCGTAGAGCTCGATGATCTTTGAGACGGCGTTCACGTAGGTGGGGCTGCTGGCGTAGCGGGGTGCGATGGCTTCGATGAAGCGGCGCCAGTCGGTCCAGTGCTCGCGGGCATGGGCGTAGCGGCGGTCGGTGCCCAGCAGCTCGGCGTGGTCCTGGATGGAGTGGTCTTTCGAGTCGTAGCGCCGGAAGGTCTGGTGGCTGGGGCGGAGACGACCGCGCATGTGCTCGCGGCTGGCCAGGCGGATGCGCTGGCTGGAGCGGCCGGCCTTCACGCCGAAGAGGTTGTGGTAGTCGCGGGTGAGGCGGGAGCGACCCCAGCCGCTCTCGAGGATGGCCTGGGCGAGGGTGACGCTCGGGGGCACCTGGTGTTCGCGTGCGGCCGACAACACCGACGGGCTGAGGCTCGTGAGGAAGCGCGACCGGAAGCCCTTGGGCCAGGCGCGGCTGGCCTGGTCGACCAGAGCATCTCGCGCCTCGAGCCGCAAGGAGGGGTCGGTGGCGTGGATGAAGAGCGTGGCGAAGGCCTCACGAGCGATGGTGTGGTGGCCTTGTTGCTCGGCCTGGCGGGCTTCGGCGAGCAGGCGGATGTGGTGGGCGCGGGCCTTGGCTCGAATTGCTGGCGGGCTGGCCGGACCAGGCCGGTGGGGGGCGACCAGGGTGTCCATGCCCCACAGCGCGGGGCCGGCGGACAAGGTGTGTCCGAGCTCGACGGCCATGCCCTGGACGATGGCCAGCAGAACGGCGCAGACGAGGGCAATCCAGCGCGGGCCGGCAGCTTCGGGTGTTCTCTTGACCTGTCCATTGACCGGGCAAGAGATTTTCGCGGAGGGGTGGGACCGGGAGGCCGCGGACTGCGGCCGAGTGTTCAGACGCCGCGGCTTGGGCTGTCCCACGGGGTCTGGCGAAGGAAGGAGGCGATCATGGATCCGGTCCCGAAAACGCGATCATAGATGGACCGGGACTCTACTGGATGACCAGCCTCGGTACAAGGCGTCGGCGTGCGGTGTGGTCCCAAGCAGCCACCACCGCGAGCAACGTGGCTTCGAGCCAGTCTTGCAGTGGGCGGGTGCCGAGTGCGCGAATCTCGGAGCGAACACGCCGCTCGAAGCGCAGCCGCCAGGGGACCTCGGACTCGGTCCAGTTGCGCCGGATGAGGGGGTCGGGGGCGGCGTGGCTGGCCTGGCGGGCGTGCAGGATGTCGCGCGCCGAGGTTCGGATGGTGTGGACGGGCACATGCAGCATGCGGCCCACGTCGCCGGCGTGTTCTTCGATGAAGCGGAAGGCCTCGCGCTCGGCGATGCGACGTGCGCTGTGGGTGTAGAGCACGTGGATGGGGACGCGGACACCTGTGCGGACCTGGTGCAGCCACGGGATGCGGGCCACGGACTCGATGGCGTCTTGGGTGGTGGACTCGGCCCAGTCGGCCTGCGCTCGGGTGAACTCGGAGAGCGCGTGCGCGATGGCGGGGCTCAAGTCCGTGGTCGAGCGGAGCCGAGGATTCTGTGGTGCGTTCATGTCGGTCCCCATCGGCGGTGCCTGCGGTCGCTTGCACACTGGCCCGATTGGGGGACGACCTCAATTGCAGAGGGTTTCGTCGGGCGGCGTCCAACAGAGCCTCATCGGTCGGACGGCCCTGACCTTTCGTCAGATGACGGTCAGGAGATGGAGCGGCCCCCCGGCGTGAGCACCGCGACGGTCTCGAGGTGGTCGGACCACGGGAACATCTCGAAGGCGGCGAGCTCGGCGATGTCGTACGACGTGGCCCGCTTGAGCTGCCCCACATCTCGGGCCAGCGCACGGGGGTCACAGGCCACGTACACGATGGCGCGGGGACGGGTGACCGTGAGCTCGGTGAGCATCTTTCCCGCGCCGCGACGGGGAGGGTCGAGCAGAGCGACGTCGTAGAAGGCATCGCCGGCCTGGAAGCGGTGGGCGTCGGCTTTGCGGATGTCGGCCGTGATGCCGCGTGCGCGCGCGTTGTGGCGGGCATCTTCGACGGCCGACCGGGCGGACTCGATGAGCGTGACGCCCTTGGCGGTGTCGGCGAGCGTGAGGCCGAGGTTGCCGATGCCCGAGTAGAGGTCGAGGAGGTGGGCCGGGGCGAGGGCTTCGAGGCGGGGGCGCAACCAACCGATGAGCTGGTCGTTCATGCCGAGGTTGACCTGAAAGAACGAGCTGGCGCTGGCGCGGAGGGTTCCGCCCGCCACGGGGAGGTCGAGGGTGCCCCTTCCGCGCCAGGCGTGACCGTCGACCACGACCGCATCGACGGTGTCTTCGGGGATCTCGCGCAGTGCTTCCCGGGCGGGTGGACGGCCGCCGCGCTTCTTTCCTCGGGCCGAGCGGCTGCGGATGACCATCACCACCCGAGACCCGTTGGTGCGAAGCTCGACCTCGGCGGGCCCGGGGAGCGGCGGGAGGCTGCGGAGCGCGGCGTCGAGCTTGGGGTGGGCGATGGGGCAGCCCGGGAGCGCGACGACCGCGTGGGTGCCCGCTGCGGACAGGCCGAGCCGACCGTCGGGCGCGGGGCGTAGGCTGAGACGGTGCCGCCAGCCCAGCGGTGCTTGTGCCAGATGGACGGTGTCGGGGGCATGGCGCACCACGTCCTGGATGCGTTGGGCCAGCCGCTGATGGCGGGTGTCGGGGGTGTCCGACCAGTGGGGACAGCCGCCACAGCGGTCGAGAACGGGGCAGGGAGTCGCGTCGATCATTCCACCGCTCTATCCCGGAGACCCCGCGCTCGTTCGTCTCGGTTATGCTCGCGCGGTCCTCGGCTGGGACTGGCCTGCGGGTCTGGCCCATCCGAGCCCACCTTCCCGAACAGGTGGGCAGCCTGTTATCCACGTGCCCCTGTGCCACAGGCTGCTTGCGGAGGTTCAATGTTGCTGCGCGCCCCGACTCGCTCTGTCCTCACTTCGCTGGCCGCCGTGTGTGCGGTGGGCTTCACCGCGTGCGCGCCGATGGACCCATCCGGCGATCCGCTGGCCGCCGTGCCGGTGCAGGCGTCTGTCCGCGGTGGTGGTGGTGCCGATGCAAGTGTCGCCGGCTCCGACAACCGCTTCACAGACCTCGCCGAGCTCAAGAGCGAAGACCTCAAGGTCGACCCCTCCGAAGACAGCTCCGGTGGCGGTGGCCCCTCCGTTCAGGTGGGCTCCACGATGTCGCCGGCCGCCACGCCGGCAGCCGCCACAGCTGAGCCGGTCGCCACGGCATCCGCATCCGCCGCAGCATCGCCTGCAGTGGTGTCGGGCGGCACCATGGCCTGGCCGGTCCGCCTCGTCCGCACGCACCTCGATGAGCAGCCGCCCAGCGCAGTGCTCGCCATGCCCGACGGCCGCCGCATCGTGGTGTCCCCCGGCGACATGGTCCCCGAGCGGGGCCTGGTGGTGATGGCCATCGGTCGCGACCGCGTCCAGCTCGCAGCCATCAACTCCCGCGGCGACCACGCCACTGTGGTCCCCATGGAGCTCACCGCGCAGTACTAGCGCGCCGGCCATCGCGGCCCGTCCCGTCCCTCGAGCCTGCACTTCGGTGTGGGCTCTTGTCGTTCTCGACCCATGCCCACTGCAGCGGCAGTGGCAAAGCGCAACGTTGCACATAGCGACATGTGTGCAGTCAACGGTGGGCAGATCGCGGCGCATCCGACCACTGTGCACAGTGTCTGCACATGGTCGTGCAGGCACAACGCCCGGGCTGCACCGTCGAGGGTGCAGTCTTGGGACCAAGCGGTGAAGGTCAACCCCTCTACGTGTGAGGGGCGTGGTTGGATCTCGGCCTCGGGCGACGTTGGGATGCCGGGACGCCCAAGAGGATGCAGTCTTGGGCTGCACAAGTGGTACTCCAGCCGCATTCCATGCCCGAGAACGACGACGCCCCCGGCATCGATGGCCGGGGGCGAAGGCGGAGACGCAGATCAGATGGTGGCGCGGAGGCGCTGCAGAGCGCCCACTTCGATCTGCCGCACGCGCTCGCGGGACAGGCCCATCGACTTGCCGATGTCGGCCATGGTGCGGGCGTCGCGGCCTTCGAGGCCGTAGTGGTTGAGCAGGATGTACCGCTCACGGTCGTCGAGCAGCTCGCCGAACTTGCCCTTCACCAGCTCGAGCGCCTGCAGCTTGATGGCGTTTTCGTCGGGGTGGATGTCGCGGCCGGTGGACCGGATGCGGTCGCCCACCGACAGGCCATCGTCGTCGGGCTGGTCGAGGCTGATGACGCCGCCCTGGCGCAGAAGCAGCTGAGCACGTGGCGTCTCGATGCCCACTTCGGCGGCGAGGTCGTCGACGGTCCAGTCTTCGCCCATGCGGTCGAGGCGCTCGGCAGCCTTCTGCAGGTTGCGAATCTGTTCCACGGCGCCACCGGGAAGGCGAACCATCCGGCCGGTGGTCTCGAGGGCGCGGGTCATCTGGGCCCGGACCCACCAGCGGGCGTAGGTGGAGAAGCGGATGCCGCGGTCGGGGTCGAAGCGCTTCGCGGCGCGCATCAGGCCGATGTAGCCTTCCTGGATGAGGTCTTCTTCGCTCATGAGCGAGCAGGCCAGCTTGCGGGCTTCGCCGCGGGCGATGCGACGGGCCGACATCGCGAGCTCCCAGCGGAGCCCTTCGGCATCACCGAGGTGGCGGCGTGCTTCGTTGATGTAGGGCCGCATCTCGGGATCGGTGCGGGAGACGTTCGAGCAGGCCTCGACCGCTTCGATGAGGCGGTCGATGGCGCCGGCACGGGTGCGCTCGGTGCGGGTGGGACGCCGCCGGAGGACCTGTTCGGCTTCGTCGATACCGGCGATGGCTTCACGGGCCTTGCGCTCAGCGGTACGGATCCGGCGGGCGAGGTCGCGTTCTTCTTCTGCGGTGATTCGAAGCATCGGGGTCTCCGGGAGCGGGAAAGCCAGGGTGCGCGTCGGGGGCCGGGCGCGGGAAGCGGGTCAGCAAGTGACGCCGGACCCCACTGCAACAGGTGTGCCAGCTTTGCCGTCCCCACGGTCCGGGCCTCTTGCTGCGTATACCGTTTGAACATTGTTGTGGGTTGCAACTTGCATGTTGCAACATGCATCGCAGGTGCCTACTTGCCGTTCTCGGACCCCGGAGAGAGTCCATGGACATCACGCTGCCCACTGCCGACCTCGACGCAGCCCTCGAGCATCCCCTGGTGGCTGCCCTGTTCGACCGCATCCACGACGGTGCCATCGTTGTGTCGGTGGATGAGCGCAAGGTTCTCGCCATGAACCGGCGGGCGCGCACGCTGCTTGGCTTCACCGACGACGATGTGGCGGGCTGTGCGTGCAAGGCCATGATGAACTCACCGCTGTGCCGTACGTCCTGCGTGCTCACCGCTGCGCTGGAAGGTGCGCCCTCCGAAGCCCGGGACACCTTCTACCGAGGGCCCGACAGCGATCGTCTTGTGCATGCGCGCACACGGGTGCTGGTGGTGCGGGCGCCGGACGGAACTCCCCTCGCAGGGGTGGAACTTTTTTCCGATCAGACAGAAGTTCGGAACCTCGAGCGACAGCTGGGGCTGCGGCGGTCGTTCCAGGGAATCATCGGCGGCTCCGAGCCCATGACCCAGCTCTACGACCTCATGGAGCAGGTGGCGCCCTACGACCTTCCGGTGCTGGTGACCGGCGAGTCGGGTGTGGGCAAGGAACGGTTCGCCGACGCCATCCACCAGCTCTCGGAGCGGGCGCGCGGACCGTATGTGAAGGTCAACTGTGCGGCGCTCAATGCGTCGCTGGTGGAGAGCGAGCTGTTCGGACATCGGCGGGGTGCGTTCACCGGGGCATCATCCGACCGGCGGGGGAAGTTCGAAGAAGCCGACGGTGGCACCATCCTCCTCGACGAGCTCGGCGAGCTTCCACTCAGCCTCCAGGCCAAGCTGCTGCGGGTCATCCAGCAGGGGGAGATCCAGCGCGTGGGCGAGGACCGGCCCCGCACGGTCGACGTGCGCATCCTCGCCGCCACCAACCGCAACATCGAAGACGACGTGGACGCGGGGCACTTCCGCGAAGACCTCTACTACCGGCTCGCCGGTGTTCGGCTGCATGTGCCCCCGCTGCGGGAACGCATGGCCGATGTTCCGGCGCTGGCGCTGCACTTCCTGGCGCGGTTTGCCGACGAAGCCGAGCGCCGGGGGCGTCCCAAGCCCTGCGATGGCCTCTCCGACGCCGCTCTCACCGACCTCACCACCCGCGAGTGGCGGGGCAACGTGCGCGAGCTGGAGAATGTGCTGCGGCTGGCTTGGATTCGGGTGCCACCGGGAGGGCTCATCGAGCCCGAGCACCTGCGGATGCCGGGTCGCAAGCGCGCCGACCCCGAGCCTCTGAAGCTCGCCGAGGTGGAGCGCCGGACCATCGAGCGCGCCATGGAGCGCAGCGAAGGCAATGTGGCCGCTGCCGCACGGCTGTTGGGCATCGACCGCACCACCTTGTGGCGCAAGCTCAAGCGGTCTCAGTAGGGCCGGGGCGGGTGCCTCGGGCGATGTGCCCCCGCAGCCAGCTCTCGAGGAACTGGCCGTCGTCGCAGAGTCGCTCCCGCTCGGGGATGGTGTCGAGGATCTGCCGGGCTGCGTCGGCCTGGCCTCGGAGCAATGCCTCGGTGGCGGCCACGAAGCCCGTGCTGGCCAGAGGGTCGAAGGGCGTGGGCTCGGGCGTGCCCAGGACGCGGCGGCTGACCGCTTCGTAGGTGGCGAACCAGCCCGTGGTGCGCCCGGCGCCGATGGCCTGTAGCTGCGCACGCGCGGCCTCGAAGGTGCGCACAGCGGACGGGTGGTCGCCGCGCTGGAAGTGGCCGACGGCGTCGTTGCCGTCGGCGAAGGCCTGGATGCGCTTGTCGCCGATGGTTCGGGCGATCTGGCGGGCCTCGAGCAACAGGGCTTCGGAGGTGGCGTCGTCGTGGTTCCAGCGCGCGATGAGGGCGAGGTTGAGGCAGGCATAGGCCGTGCCCTGGCGGTTGCCCGACCGTCTGTGGCGATCGAGGCCGAGGCGGTAGTGCTGGGCTGCGAGCTGGCGGGCGCCCTGCTCGGAGTCGATGACCCCGAGGTTGACATAGAGGGTGGCGGACTTGCGCATCGCGCCCACCTCTTCGAAGTAGTCGATGGCCTGCGACATCGCGTGGCGGGCTTCGTCGAGTCGACCGGCGCCGCGGAGGGCCATGCCCACCTCCGACAGGCCCAGAGCGTGGCCGTAGTCGTCGCCGAGGGTGTTCCAGGTGAGGGCGCATGACCGGGCGGTGTGCAGGGCGTCGTCCCACTCGCCGCGGATCCGGTGGAGGATGCTCTGGAGGTTGAAGAGCCGCGCGCGGTCGGTGGGGTCGGGGTGCTGGGCGAGAATGCCGGCGACGCGGTCCATGTCGGCGCTGGCGTCGTCGAGGAGGGTCTGGCGGAGGCGAATTGCTGCCCGCTCGAGCAGGGCGAGGCGACGCGTGGCGGGGTCGTCGGCGTCGAGCGAGTGCTGCAGGCCTTCCAGAGCTCCCACCAGGTCGCCGTCCTGGCTCAGGAGCTGTGCCCGGATGACCGCCGGAATGCCCGGTTGGTTGGCGGTGGCGGTGAGTGGGGCGAGCGCTTCTTCCTGCAGGCCGTGGTCGGCGAGGGTGGGCGCGACGGCGGTGGCCAGAGCGATGGTGTCGGGGGCGTTGCGTGCGGTGAGGCGGGCGAGGAGGCTCCGGAGCAGCTCGAGCTCATCCATGATCCAAGCCCGTTGGGGTGGTCGGCGACCGTGCCCTGTGCGCTGGAGAACATGGGCCACGAGCTGGTCTTCGATGCGCGCGGCGTCGGTGGTGGAGAGCTGCTCGGCGGCGAATTCCCGCACGCCCATCGCCAACGAGAAGGTGCGGCGGGTGCCGGGGTGGGCGTGCACCAGCGACTGGGCGTGGAGGGCGTCGAGGTGGACCACGGCGTCGGGGCCAGCCACGGTCTCGGCGTTGTCGCGACCGAAGCGCCCCGGAAACACGCTGCAGGCGGCGAGGATACGGGCCTGAGCGGGGGTGAGCAGGGCCCACGACCACGCCAGCACCTCGCGGAGCGAGCGGTCGGGCTGGTGGGGGTGGCGGAGGGTGTCGAGGGGGCGGTCGAGCGCGGCCAACAGCTCGGGGACGGGACGGACGCCGGCCCGTGCTGCGGCCAGCTCGATGGCGAGGGGCGAGCCTTCCAGGCGGTCCACCAGCTGGGGAATGTGGGGGTCGTCGAGGGCGTGGAGTGCGCCCGCGGCTGCAGCCCGTGCTTCGTAGAGCCGGGTGGCGTTGGGGGTGGTGAGGCGCCCCAGGCGGAGGGGCAGGATGCCCGAGACCGACACCGGAATGCGGCTGGTGAGCACGAGCTGGAGGGCGCGGGCGTGCTGCAACCAGACGGGGAGCGCACGGGAGAGGGCGTCGACACATCCTTCGGCTTCGTCGAGGACGAGCACGCCGGACAGCTGGGCCAGTGCAGCGGTGGCGTCGGTGCCGGGTCGGCCGACGGCTGCACACACGGCGCGAGCCAGGCCGGCGTCGTCTCGGACAGCTCCGAGAGCCACCCACCACTGGGCGTCGGTGGGACGGGTGCGGACCCACTCCAGAGCGAAGCGGGTCTTGCCCACACCGCCCGCACCCAGCACTTGCACCACCCGGGCGCCATCATCGAGCCATCGAGAGAGCCGCTCCAGCTCGGGGCGACGGCCCACAAAGGTGTCGAAGGAGAGGGGAGGGCGGGTGTCGGGTGGGGTGCCTGGTTGGTGGTCGAATGTGACCTTCTGCAGGCCAATCCCGCCACCGTAGACGCTCACCAGGTGGGCGGGCGAGCGAGGGGTGTCCTCGAGCTTCTTCCGGAGCCGGCGCACGGTGTAGTCGACCGCCCGGCTCTCCACACCGTCGGCGTAGCCCCACACCTCGCGAAGGAGCGTGGGCTTGTCCACCAGAGCGCCATTGGCGAGCAGGAGGCGCTCGAGCAGCTTGGCTTCCAGCTCGGTGAGGGTGGACGCGATGGCGTCTGAGGGGGTGTGGCGGACCGACCGGGTGGTCAGGTCGACGGCACGGTTGCCCAGAAGAAACGACGAAGGGGACACGCGGCCTCGCGATGTGTGAGCCTGCCTGGATTCGTGTCTTTATTCACTCCATCAGTGAAGGGGCGACCGCTTGTACGCCAAGGGTGTCGACGTAGGGCGCCAGGATGTCGGTCACTTCGGACATCATGTTCGCGTGCCGCTTCCACCGGCCGAGCCGCCGACGGTTCACTTTCTGACCCACCGCAGCAAAGCTGGGGGTGCGGACGAAGGCGTTGCCGAGTGTGCGGTGGAACTGGAGGACGGCGTCGTCCCAGGGCTCTCCGGCTGCGGCCACCAGCTGGCGCGCGCCCGCCTCGAAGTCTTCGACCAGGTGCTCGTAGTGGACCTCGGTGAGCGCCATCCCGGGGAGCGTGCGGCCCACCTGCCAGAGGTCGAGGACCGCGCGGTACAGCGTGGCGGTGTGGTGCAGCGAGCGCGACATCACCAGCGCCGGGTTGGGCTCGAAGGCCTGGCGGAAGGCCGACCACACGCAGTCGCGGGGGTCGCGCAAGATCATCAGCACGGGGGCGTCTGGAAACACCCGCCGCACGATGTCGATGAAGACGAAGTTGAGGGGGTTCTTGTCGATGAGCCGTGTGCGCCGGGGGTCGAAGCCTGCCCGGACCGCCTTGTTGGCGAACACCTGCCGGAGGTGGCGAACCTGGGCGTCGGACAGCGCTTCGGTGTAGGCGCTGTTGCAGTCCTTCACGATGCTGTCGAACACCGCGCCGAGGAGGTTGAGTTCGTCGGTGGCGGTGAGGGCCGGGTGGGCGCCCAGGATGCGCTCGGCGAGGGTGGTGCCGGAGCGGGGGAAGCCGAACATGAAGACGGGGGGGTGGTCTTCGAGGGCCGAGCCGGCGGGCGGCTGGGTGGGCATCGACTCGACGGCGCGGCGGAATGCGGAGCCGGGCGTGAGGATGGCGGTGCGGCGCGCGACGGTCTGGAGGTAGCGGCTGCCGTCTTCGCCGCGGTCGAGCTGCGGCTGTGCGAGGGTGGCCTGGCCGTGGGTGAGGTCGGCCCACTCTTCGGCGAGACGCCCCTGCTTGCCGTGGATCTCGGCGCGGTAGAGCAGGGCGTGTCCGCGGTTGGCGGGGGTGAGGGGCAGGTCGGCGTCGAGGAGGGCGTCGAGCATGGCCCGGGAGCGGTCGAGCTCGCCGCGGAGCAAGGCCACCCGGGCGGCCTGGAGTCGGGCGTGGGGGCTGTCGGGCGTGTGCGCGAGGATGACCGTGATGTCGGCCTCGGCGTCGTCGAGCCGGCGGCTCTGGACGTAATAGTTGGCCCGCCTGGACCGCGCGATGGTGTGGTGGGGGTCGGCGGCCACCGCGCAGTCCATGTGGCGGAGGCAGTCGTCGCGGCGCCCGAGGTCGGCGTAGTCCTCGGCGGCCATCAGGTGCAGGTCGACGCTCCCGGGGTGTTGCTGAATGGCCTGTAGGAGGGTGTTGTGGGCCTTCTCGGCGAGGCCGGCGTCGCGGAGGGCCTCGACCTCGAGGCGGGCCAGCTCGGGGCGGTGGGGGGCCCGCTGGCGGGCGCGGCGGATGGCGTGGGCGGCGGCTTCGGGCTGTCCGCGGTCGCGGTGGAGGTCGGCGAGGCGCAGCCAGGGCGTGGTGTCGGCGGGGGCGCACTCGGCGGCGCGGGTCCAGGCGGCGGCGGCGTCGGAGGGGTTGCCGGCGGCTTCCATCAGCTCGGCGATGGCCTGCCAGGTCTCGGAGCGCTTGGGGTCGGCGGAGAGCGCGGCGCGGAACAGCCGGATGGCCTCGGCGGCATGCCCCATGTGGTGGACTGCTCGACCACACAACACCAGCGCCCGCGCACGGACTGCCGGGACCGGTGACGTGCAGTGGGGCTGGGCGGCCTGAAGTGTGCCGGCGGCGTCTTTTTGCATCCACGCGAAGCGTGCGCGGGCGAGGGGATCGGATCCGGTCATGGTCGGCCGATAACGGGGTGGTCGTGGATGCGGTGTGTGGCGTCCCGGGGAGAATCGAATGGACAGACGGGTCGTGGTGGTGGGGGCAGGTGCCATCGGCGCAGGACTGGGTGGGTTGCTTGCGCTGAACGGCGTGCCAGTGCAGTTTGTGGCGCGTGGCGACCATGGCCGGGCCATGCGCGAGGAGGGGCTCGAGCTGTGGCGCCCCCACCGGCAGGACCGGGTCCGGGTGCCGACGGTTCGGTCGCTGGCGGAGGTGTCGCTGCGCCCCGACGACCTGGTGCTGGTGTGCGTCATGGGACAGCACACCGAGCAGGCGGTGGCGGCGCTTCCTGCAGGGCAGCCGGTCGTGAGCCTGCAGAACGGCACCCGTCCCCTCGACGCCCTCGTGGCGGCTGGGCATCCCACGACCGCCGGCATGGTGTTCGTACCCGCTGAACGACCCCAACCGGGCCGCGTGCTGTTGCCGGGTTCACCGGCTCCGGGGACGGTGTGGCTGGGGCGGTGGCCCGATGGGAACAGCGACGACGCGGGCGTGCTCGCTGAGTTGTTGGCGAGCGTGGGCTTCCGGGCTCGGGCGGTCGACGCCATCGGACCCTGGACTCGGGCCAAGTCGCTGGCCAACCTGGGTGGGATTGTGGTGGCTCTGTGCGATGCCCCTCCGAGCGATGTGGTCGATGCGGCCCGCGCCGAAGCCCGTGCAGTGTGGGCGGCAGCGGGCATCGAGACCCGGTCGGTCGTCGAGCTGGTCGAAGCCGTGGGACCGCTCACCGTGGTCCCTGTGGGCGGCCACCTCCGACGGGGGGGCTCCACCCGACACGCGCTGCAACGCGGTCAGACCCTGGAGACGGCGTCGCTCCATGGGCCCATCGTGTCGCTGGGGCGGACCCATGGCGTGGCCACACCGGTGAATCAGAAGCTCATCGAGCTGGCCCACACCGCAGCTGCGGAGGCGTGGGTGCCGGGGAGCCTGTCGGCCGATGCGCTCAGGGCGCTGGTGGCTTGACGAACATGCCCTGCTGCAGCGTGTTCAGCTGCCTGCCCAGCAGAAGGTACGCACGTGCATGTGCTCCTTGTGGCTGGGGGCGTGGTGGACCACTCCGGTGTGGGTCCACATGCGGGTGTAGCCGACCGGGAAGATGCGGTCGGCTTCGTCGGGGGTGAGCTCACCGGACTCGATGGTGTAGCGCTTGATGCGGAGGATCAGGCGTTGGTCGAGCAGGATGCGCTCGACGAGGCCGGTGTCGAGCATGCTCTTGATGAGCAGCCAGTTGGCTTCGAGGTCGAGGTTGTCGGGGTGGACGTCGCGGAAGCCGCCCATGTGCATGCGGGCGTCGCCCCAGTACAGGCCGATGTCGGCGTCGATGCCGGCTCGGTGCGACTTGTGGCCTTCGAGGAAGCCGCCGTACCGGGTGGAGATGTCGCCCACCACGATGGGGTCGCCGTCGGGCATCAGCCAGGCCATCTCTTCGGCGGCGCGGGTGATGACTTCGATCATCTCGGGCCGGCCCCACGCTTTGTCGGGCGTCCACATCTTGTAGAGCTCGGGCGCTTCGGGGAGCTGGATTCCACCGCTGAGGTAGTTCTTGGGACACACGCCGATCTTCTGCACGGGCTCATCGGCCGCGACGGGCATGGCCTCGTCGAGCCAAGGCCCCATCGGCTGCGCGACGGCGGGGGCCAGAGCAGCCAGGAGTGCGAGTGCGGACATCGACCAGCTCCACCTTCTGAGCGTGCGGCGCTCACCGAGACCGGGTGGGGGGTCGGTGCACCTTCGGGGGGCCGGACGGTAACAAAAGCCCGATGAGCGGGCAACAATGGACAGGTCAAGGGCCGTCGCTTCCCCCCCCTTCTGTGGGCTGGGAAGCCGCGACGCGAAGGCCCTTGGCGGCGGCATTCAGGCGGGGGTCGCCGGTCTCTTCGGCCAGCTTCTCGAGGCGGACCAGAGCGTCTTCGGCCTGGCCCAGCTCCTTGCCGGTCGAGACCAGTGCCAGCGCGAGCTCCACCTGGGCTTGCTTGCGGATGGCATCGGTGAGGACATCGAGGGCTTCTGTGCCGCGGTTCGACGTGATGAGCAGGCGGGCGAGCCCGAGCACCGGCCCCACACTTCCCGGGAAGCGTGCGATGGCGGCGCGCAACGACAACTCGGCTGCGGCCACATCACCGGCTTCCGCAGCAGCCATCGCCGCCGCCACCGCAAGGACGGGGTCTTCGGGGCGGGTGCGGGCGGCCTGTTCGAGGAGCGGGCGGGCCTCGGCGGGCTGCCTGCGGTCGAGGTAGAAGCCGCCCAGAGCGCTCCAGGCATCGGCGTCGTCGGGCATGAGGTCGCGGGCGGCCTTGAGCTGGGTCTCGGCGGCTCCGTAGTTGCCGATGGCGCGGAGCATGTTGCCGTAGACGAGGCGGACCTGGCCGGACTTGGGCTGTTCCTCGGCGAGGGTGGCCAAGGCGGTCATGGCCAGGTTGACGTCCTGCTGGGCGATCCCACGAATGTCGAGGATGACTGCGGCGCCGGTCATGTCGAGCGCGCCGGTGCGGATCTCGGTGACGAGGGCACGCTCCACGCGGAGGGCAGGGGCGTCGGGAGGGTCGTACGACAGGGCCTTGTCGTAGGCCTTGGCGGCGTGGGACCACTCCTGTTCCTCGAAGTGTGCACGGGCGAGGGCCGACCACAGCTGCGGGATCTCGGGGTGGATGCCGGTGGCTTCCGTGAGGACCGTGCGGGCCTCCCCGGGGGCCAGCGTGGCGAGCAGCAGCCAGACCGAGGGGTCGTCGGGTGCGTTGGTGCGGGCCTTTCGGGCGGTCTGGAGCGCAGAGTCGGTGGCGCCACGGGACAGCCAGGCTTGTGCGAGACCGGTCCAGGCCTCACCCATGGAGGGGTCGGCAGCGATGGCGGCGGTGTAGGTCTCGATGGCGGAGACTTCCTTGCCGAGGGCGCGCTGGACCCCTGCCTTTCCGGTGAGGGCGGGGGCGTGGTCGGGCTGGATGGACAGGGCGAGGGCGTAGGCGGCGAGGGCGGCCTGTGGGTTGGGCTCGGCGCGTCCGACCAGTGCCCAGGCGTCGGCGGTGGCGGCTTCGGGGGCGATGCGCTGGCGATACTCGGCGGCGGCGGCCCGGGCGAAGCCCATGCTGGAGAGGAGGTCGATGTAGAGGCTGTGGGCCTCGAAGTCGGCGTCGGACTTGGCGATGCGGTCGCGCACGAGGGCCAGAGACCGGTCCATGTCGCCTTGCCAGATGGCTTGCGTGAGCGGATCGGCGCCCAGTGCCGGTGCGCCAACCGCCAGGGTGAGGGCGGCGAGCAGGCTGCGTGCTGCGTGCGCGAGACGGGTGGGCTGCACAGGAGCTCCGGGGCGGGGGACGCGGTTGGTGAGGTGGAGTGATAATGTCCGTGGCGGCTCGCGGCGCCCGGTCGTTGCGGGTCGATGTCGCTGCAGGTGCCTGCCGACGTTCCGAGGGAGCCCTCGATGCACCGTCACACTTCCCCACTTCGTTCCTCCGCTGTCGCCTTGTTGATGGGGGTGGGGCTCATGTCGGGTGCCCCATCGGCCGAGGCGGCCCGCCGTCCCGAGGTGGCGGTGCTGGGTGTGCACGTGAGCGGCCAAGACATCCCCACCAGCGAGCTGTCGGGCAACACGCTGGCCACTGCCTTCGAAGATGCCGCGAAGGTGGATGCTCTGGAGCTTCCCGAGCTGCGGTACCGCCTGGCCGGGCGCGAGGCCCTCGTGCTCGAAGCTGCCTTCCTCGGTCCCGGTCGGGCCCGCCTCGAAGAGGGCCGCGTGCTGTACGAACGCGCCGACTTCGAGCCCGCTGCAGAAGTGTTGGCCCAGGCCATCCCCGCCCTCGAAGACGGCAGCCTGGGCACCACCGACATCAAAGACCTCCTCGATGCCCTGCTGTTGCTCGGTCTCGCCCGCTTTGGCCTCGGCGAGCCCGATGCGGCAGCCGGTCCCTGGAGTCGCCTGGTCGAGCTCGATCCCAACCGTCAGCTCGACCCCGTCAACTACCCCCCGAAGGTCGTCCAGGGCTACGAAGAGGTCCGCCAGAAGGTCCTCGACAAGAGCCGCGGCATGCTGGTCATCGATGCCCCCGAGGGCGCCACGGTGCACGTCGACGGCCTGAAGGTCACCGACCGCTCCATCAAGCTGCCCCCGGGCGACCACTTCGTCGTGGTGCGGGCCGAAGATGGCGGGCAGCAGGCCGACCGTGTGCGTGTGCCGTCCAACACCAAGACTGTCTGGACCGCCGACCTCCAGACCGCCATCACGGGGGGCGGTGAAGGCCAGGCAGAGCTGCTCTACCGGGCGCTGGGCGAACACCTCGAGGTCGACTTTGTGCTGGTGGCCGGTGCAGTGGAAGGCAACCAGGTGGGGATGCAGCTGTACGAGCCGCGCACCGGGTCGTTCTCCAAGGTGGTGAAGGTCGACGCCGGCGACGACCCCGTCTCCAGCCTCACCGACGGCATGCCCACCCTCGCCAACTACGTGAGCGACGCCGGCACGCTGCGTCCCGACCGCGTGGCCCGCAAGGTGCTCCCGGTCGACCTCGCCACCAACGCCCTGCTCACCGACCTCCTCCTCGACCCCGAGCCGGTGGGCGAGGTCCGCGAGGTGGTGGGCAAGACGCCCTGGTACCTCTGGGCGGGTGTTGCGGTCGTGGCAGCCGGTGGCGCGGCGGGCCTGGCCATCGCGCTTCAGCCCGACGACCCTCCGCAGCCGGTCCCCTCCACCGACGACCCCGACGACACACCGGCCGTCGACCCCAACCAGGGCGTCATTCTCGTCGAGATTCCCTGAGCGCTACAGCCGGGCGTCGGGACACGTGTAGGTGAGCACCGTCTGGAAGTCGGTGCCGCCGTCGGGGGCGATGCCGTCGATGGTCTCGGTCCAGGGGAAGCCACCGCTGTACGTGTGTGTGGCGGCGTAGCTGTTGATGCCGTTGTTGCCGTCGTTGTGGGTGCTGGTGAGCCGGCGGTAGACGTCGGGGTCCCAGGTGGCTTCGGTGCGGGTGTTGGTGCTGGTTGACGCGTAGTCCCGGTCGACCGACAGGACGCGGCCGTGTGGGTCCCGGGTCCACTCGGTGCGGTCTGGTGGCGAGCCGGGGTACCGGTTCACGCGGACCAGTGGATTGCCGTGCTCGTCGTAGTCGGTGAGGACCGCTCCGTAGCGCACCCCGGCCAGACCCTCGTGCGCGTCGCCCAAGAAGGAGAACCGGCCGACCTCGTTGCCTTGGTCGTCGTACATGTACTCCACCCAGTGGTTCAGGGCTTCGGGATCGCCGGAGTAGAACTCTGCGCGAGCGAGGAGCGCTCCATCGTAGCTGTAGACGGTCCGCTCCTCGGTGTCTGCTTCGGCGGGGTCCACGAAGTCGGTGATGACGATGGTCTCGACCAGCTGGCCGTCGGTGTTGTAGGTGTAGGACCGACCGACTGTGGACACCTCGTCCCACTCTCCGTCCACGTACTCGGCGTGTTGGGTGTCTGCGGGCAGGCCCTCTGCTGTGCACGTGGATGTAGAGCGGGTGCCGACAGTGGTGTCGGCTCCGGACGTGAGGGCTTGGGACAGCGTGACGCAGAAGTGGTCGTCGTACGAGACGCTGCGGCTGGTGGTGGTTCCCGAGCTGCTGTCCCATGCGGTGTGGTCGGTGACGTAGGCGTTGCCTTCGTCGTCGGTGCGGTCGAGCCAGACCCACTCGGACCGTTGGTCGACGATGCCGTCGGGGCCGTTGTCGCGTTCGACCGTGAGCGTGCAGCCGTGAACATCGAGCCGAGCGCCTGGATCGCCCGCAGGTGCGTCGTTGTGGGTTGCGGTGTCGGCGGCTTGTTGGTCTGGCTTTACGGTGCCGGCTGCACACGCCGACAAGAAACAGACTGCCCAAAGCTGTTGGTACATGGTCCCCCCTTTGGAACACGATATGGGTGTTCGCTTCCCGTGGGGCTGTTCACTACATAAAGCACAAAAGCCGAAAGCCGCGGTAGCGGCGACCGTGAGCCATCGAGAGCGGGGAAGGACGCGCGGCTTGGGGGGCTGCCGGCTGAAGGATCAGAGGCTGAACATCAGCTTCTGGGTCTTTCCGGGCACGATGGTGACGCTGCGGGTTTCTTCGAAGCCGGCGTCTTTGTTCACCACCTTCACCTTGTACGTGCCCGCGGGCAGCTGGTGCTTGAGCGGTGTGGTGTCGACCCGCCGGCCGTCGATCCAGACCTCGCCCCAGCCGCCCTTGACATTCACGAACAGCTCGCCGGGGTCGACCTTTTCGGCCTTGAGGCTGCCCTTTGCGGGGATGGTGCCGCCGTCTTTGGGGACCTTCACTCTGCTGTTGGCGGAGGCGTAGCCGGACTTGCGGTACTGCACCTTGTAGCTGCGCCCGGCCTTGGCTCCGCTCCAGGTGGTGGGGGTGCGGCCCACGCTGCGACCGTCGACCAACACCTCGGCACCGGAGGGCGCGCTGGTGAAGGAGATGGCGGCATCCACCACAGCTGGCGGCGGGGTGTCATCGGACGGCGGGGTGTCGGGTGGGGTGGGGCGCTCCACGACTTCGACGGCGCCGTTGGTGGTCTCGGGCGGTGCATCCACCGCGATGAGGTTGACCTTGAGCCGGAACTTCTCGCCGGCGGCCACCTGCACGGTGTCGGTGTAGACCTCGTAGCCTTCGGCTTCCACCCGGAGGGTGTGGTCGATGTCGGGGCTGACGGTGTCGGCGAGGACCCGCAGGGCGTCTTCGGAGACCTTTGTGTCGTCGAGGAAGACCGTGGGACTGGCGCTTTCGGGACCGATGAGCAGCTGGACCGTGCCGGTGGTGGCGACCGGGTTGGCGGCCTGGACCTCGACGATGCGGGTCTCGGGCTCGCGCATGGCCAGGAAGAGCACCACTGCGCCCAACAGCACGACTGCAGCGCCGGCGAGCAGCAGCGGGACCCGCGATGGAGGGGGGGCCGGCTGGACGGCGGTGGCGGATGTGGCGGGCGGCACCCAGGCGCTGTCTGCTTCGAGCACCTCTTGCTTGAGGTGTTCGGCTTTGGCGGAGCTCTCTTCGAGCCGGGCCCGCTCGGAGGCGATGTCTTCGGCGAAGAGCTCTTCCATGAACCGACGGAGGCGCTCGCGCACGACGTCGGGGGTCTGGGGGTAGAGGTCTTCGAGCAGGGCGGACTGCATGGCCCGTGCGTCGGGGAAGCGGTCGGCGGGACTGACCGCCAAGGCCTTCATCACCACGGCGTCGAGCGACGATGGGATCTGCGGGTTGATGTCGGAGGGCTTGGGGTAGTCGCCGGCCTTGATCTTCTCGAGCGTCTTGACGTCGCTGTCGGTCTTGAAGAGGCGCCGTCCGGTCAGCATCTCGTGCAGGATGATGCCGCAGGCGAAGACGTCGGACTGGGGCGTGACCGCCTCGCCGCGCGCCTGCTCGGGGCTCATGTACTCGAATTTGCCCTTGAGCACGCCATCTTTGGTGGTGTACGTGGACTTCTGGGCCTTCGCGATGCCGAAGTCGGCCACCTTCACGTGCCCGCCGTACGACACGATGATGTTGGACGGGCTGATGTCGCGGTGGATGATGTCGAGGGGCTGGCCGCGGAGGTCGGCTTTCTTGTGGGCGTAGTCGAGGCCCTTGCACATCTCGTGGGCGATGAGCACCGCGAACTCGGTGGGCATCAGCTTGCGGCGCTTGGCGAGGCGGCGGAGGATGCCCTTGGCATCTTTGCCCTCGACCAGCTCCATCGCGATGTACCAGTTGTCTCCGGTCTTTCCGAAGTCGAAGATCTGGACGATGTTGGGGTGCTGCAGCTCGACCGAGATCTTGGCTTCGTCGATGAACATCTCGACGAATTCTTCATTCTCGGAGAGGTGGTGCAGGATCCGCTTGATGACCAGCAGCTTCTCGAAGCCGCCTTCGGAGAACGACTTGGCCTTGAACACCTCGGCCATGCCGCCGACGGCAATCTTGTCCACGAGGACATAGCGGCCAAAGCCTTGGGGCTCGAAGGTGGTGTTCACGCGGCTCCCACTGCGTCGTTCAGACGCGGGCGCCTTCGGGGCGCGGGCGCGGATCTCTTGACCCGGCAATCATAGGAGGACCCGATTCACCGGTCAATCACGCAGGTGAGGTGCGTGCGGCGCGATCGGGGCGAAGCCGTCACGCTCCGGTGTCGTCGCCGCCACCAGATCCACCCCCACCGCCGGTGAAGTACTCGGAGACGTCGTCGCAGGTCCATTCCTCACGGAGCGTGGGCGTGATGTCTTCGCACACCTGCTTGGTGTCGTCTTCGATCTCGCGGTTGTGGTAGGTGTCCATGCAGGTCTTGATCTGGTCCTTCGGGAACTCCTGGTTGCACTCCTCCTCGGCGAAGTCGGCCATTTCCTGGCAGAGCTGCTGACAGCTGTTGCGGCAGCCGGTCACGCCCAGAGCCAGGCCGACGACGGCGACCAGCAGGCCGGGAGTGCGGGGGGAAAACTGCGAGTGGGCGGACATCGACGGACTCCGAGTGCGGCGGGCAGGCCCCGCGCGGCGGACGCGAATCGTGGCACGGCCCCCTACCCCCGTCAAGGCGCCCGGGCCGGGCTACACAATCCCCATGCAACCCACGGGCGCTGGCGTGCTCCAGGTGGAGCCCACCGACCACTGCAACCTCCGCTGCCGGATGTGCGCACCGCACTTCGAGCGGTGGGAGACCGTCCATGGTGTGCCCAAGGGAATGCTGTCCGTCGACCTCTGGACACGTGTGGTGGACGGCCTCGTGCGCGACAACGTGTGCTTCGACCACATCATCTTCCAGTGGCTGGGCGACCCCTCGCTGCACCCCGAGCTGCCACGTCTCATCGGCATCGCGGCCGAACGGCTGGTGGGTCGGGTGGGCTACTTGCGGGTCGACACCAACGCCATCCGCCTGCCTCCGCACCGCATCGATGCCCTGCTCGACGGCCTTCCCGATGATGGCCCCCCCCTGCTGGTGGTCGTCACGATCGACGCCCACACCCCCGACACCTACTCCTTCGTGAAGGGGGTGGACGCTCTGCCGCAGGTGCGCCGCAACGTCCGCCACCTCGTCCGGGCCCGCAGCCGCCGCCAGTCCAGGGTCAACCTGCAGCTTCAGTTCGTCGTGCAAGAAGGCAACGACCACGAGCTGGCGCCCTTCCTGCGCTACTGGTCCGACCTCCTGTCCTGCCAGGCGGATGGCCCCTGGCACGATGAAGTGATGTTCAAGCGGCTCAGTGTGGGGGGCGGTGGACCGGGGCAGGCGGCTGCAGACGACCGCTACGAGGCTGCTCTCGCAGAGTCGGGCATCCGACCCGGGAAGGTGGGACCGGTCCATGTGCAGGTGTGGGAGCGACGCCCCTGGCAGCAGGACGACGCCAACCCCGACTCCGCCCGTGGGGCCTGTCCGGGACTGTGGCTCACCCCGGTGATTCGCCACGACGGCGCGCTGCTGATGTGTTGCGCCGACCTCCACAGCGAGCTGGTCCTGGGCAACCTCGACAGCGCCTCATTCTCGGAGCTATGGCAGGGCCCCCGCGCCACCCGCCTGCGCCTCGACCACCTCGCCGGCCGCTTCGACGGTGTGTGTGCGAGCTGTGGTGGCATCAACTGGTACGACACCACGCCCGAGATGGCCGCGACCACCCGTCGGCGAGCCACCGAGCTCGGGCTCCCGGAGAACGCATGACGACCGAAGACCCCCGCCTCGAAGCCATGGAGGTGAAGCTCGCCTACCTCGAGCACGCGCTCGCCCAGCTCGATGAAGTGGTGCGGGAGCTCGCCGACGACAACCTGCGCCTCAAGCGCGAGGTGGTGGAGCTGCGGGAGCGCCTGGCATCGGGAAGCGGGCCAGAGATGGACCCCGACCGCTACCAGGTGCCGCCCCACTACTAGCGTTTTCCTTGCGGGGAACAGCCCTCGCGCCGCGGGAGCCTGAAGTCGGGAACGGCGGCACTCCGGCTACCAGCGGCCAGTCGCCAGCAGCCAGCTTGGTTGTGGTGCGCTCATTTGTGCAGGCGAACGACCCGGTGCGGTGGCTCTCCACCACGCCCATCGCCACGCCAATCACACCCGGCACAACCAGGCTGGCCGCTGGCCGCTGACCGCTCGAAGCCGCCTGCGGGCGTGCTCAGAACGCGAGCACCGTTCCGGCGCTGAACTGGGGCACCATCGCCGACGTGTTGAACTCGTCGTCGAGCTGGTCGAACTCCTTGCCGCTCCAGATGCCCAGCGCACCGTTGATGTTGAAGCCGAAGGCGTCGTTGACCATGATGTCGAGGCCGCCGCGGGCCCGGATGCCGATGGCTGCTCCCTGCGCATCCTGGACGTAGCCGGGGATGATGAGGAGGTCGCCGCCGACGTAGGGGCGCACGGGGTCGTTGAAGAACTTGTACGCCGCACCCACGTTGATGGGCATGATCGAGTTCCAGACGACCGGGGGAGCGCCGGCGTCCTGAAGGTCCTGGGGGACATCGCGGCGGACCGAGTAGCCTTCGAGGCCGCCCAGGATGACCAGGTTGTCGATGGGGTGCAGGCCGATTTCTGCGCCGTAGGTGACGAAGTTGAAGGCCTGGAAGCGGGAGTAGCCGAGGCGGCCGGTGATGCTCACCGTGGGCGCATCGCCAGACTTGCCGCTGTTGCTGCGCGGGGCGCGGGTGCGGTCGGAGCTGTCGACGTTGCGGGACGAGTCGCGGTCGCGGCCACCCCCACTGCGGCCGTCGAGGTCGTCGTAGCTGTCGCGGCTCTCGCGCCGTGGCGGAGGCGTGTCGCGGGCGGGGGGCCGGCTGGACGAGGAGCTGTCGCGAGACCCGCCATACCCGGCAGCCACGATGGCGCCGCCGTCGCGGTCGTCGTCTTCTTCAGCGCGAGCGTTGGCGGTGTCGTCCATCGCTTCGTCGACCGACACGACACCACCACCGAGCGCGAAGGAAAACTCTTCTTCGGCCGGTGCGGGCTCGGGCTTGGGCTCGGGCTTCGGTGGGGGAGGCGGTGGCTTGCGGGGGGGCGGTGCGGCCACCACTGCGGCCCCACCACGCCGGTCGTCTTCGTCTTCGTCGAGGTTGAAGTCGTCGAGCTCGTCGCTGCCGCCGCTGGAGTTGGTGGGGATGCGACGGGAGCCGCCGACGGGCGCGACGAACATGGCGTCGTCGTCTTCGTCGTCGAAGCCGTCGTCGAAGGCGCCTTCATCGACAGTGCCGGCGACCGCGGCCTGTGACGCTTCGTGCGACTCGCCCGAGATGAGCTCGGAGAGCTTCACCGAGAGGGTGTCGGCCACGGCGGTGGCGGAGTCGTCGACCGAGAATTCCTTGGTGCGGATGATGGTCGCGCCGTCTGCGTACACCAGGTAGAAGTCGAGAACGCCGCGCTTGCGGGTCACAGCGCCGGCCACGGTGGCGTCGCAGCCCGCGGTTCGTGCCACCTTGGCCAGGCAGGAACCGCTCGACAGGCAGCTGGCGTTGAAGCCGCCGGAGCCCTTGCCCAGCTCGGTGGCTCCCGTGAAGTCGGACATGAAGTCCAGCTCGGACGAGATGCTGCTGGTCCAGCCTGCGAGCTGCTTGTCGTCGACGCCGCTGCCGATCAGGCGGGGGACGGCCACCTCGGTGGCTGCTGCGGTGGCGGGGCCGAGGAGGACAGCCAGGAGCGTGAGACCGAAGGCGCGTCGGGCGCCGCGAGTGCGCGTGAGCGCGGACGGGGAAGGCATGGGTGCCTCGAACATTGAATCGCGTGTCAGTCGGGGCCAGGAGGACGTGGCGAGCCGCGTCGTCCGCCTCGAGGCCGGCGGGCAGAGCCCGCGACTATCCGGTGAACCGTAGCACGCCGTGGACATTCCGGGCTCATTTGCCGGACACAGGGTGGTTACACCGGCCGACCGTCCGATGGGCGGGCAGCACGAACGGCACGGCACAGTCCGCGGAGGGCCGGGGTGGGACAACCCAGACAACACGGGCAATGGTGGGTGGGTGCCCTGGTCGCAGGCGTGATCGGTGGGCTCGGGGATGGGCTCGCTGCCACGCGCCACCTGCTGCTCGCGCCCGATGGAACGCGCGACCTGGCACTGGTGGTGGTGTCGGTGGTGGTGGGCTCTCTCGTGGCCTTGATCGCCGGCATGCTGCTCCCGCTCGGCGCGCGCATGCTGGGTCGAGACTGGCCGCCGGGCCGCTGGACGGGCTTTGTCTGTGGCGCTGCGGCGTGGGCTGCGGTGTGTGTGGCAGCCATCCTTCCCGGATGGTGGGCTGCGGCGGGTCTGCTCGTGCTCGGGGTGGCTCCCCTAGTGGTCCACCGCGACACCGGACGGCCCCGGATGGTGGTCGCGCTGGGCTTTCTGGCCCTGCTTGCCGTGCGGGTGGCCGACGACCGACGTCCCCGCGACCGGGAAGCGGCGCCCACCAGTCCCGGGCCGGATGTCGTGATTGTCGTGGTCGACGGACTTCGTGGAGATCAGGTCGACCGCCTGCCCCGCGGAGACCTCCCCGCGATGCCCAACCTCACGGAGCTCGCGGCCACCGGGACCCGCTTCACACAGGTGACCACCCCCACCTCGACCGGAGCAGGTGCCCAGCAGGCGGCCATCGCCGGTCTGGCGCCGTGGACCTCTGTTCCCGAGCACGGCTGGGCGCGCGAGCTGCGGGGCCTCGGGTGGCGCTCGGGCATCTTCGGCGGTCCCGAAGTGCGTGGGGTGGCCCATGAGGCGGGCTTCATGGTGCAAGACGTCGACCCTGGCTGGCTGGCTGGTGCTTCGGCCGGTGCCCCGGGCAACCTGTGGCTGCGGCTGGCCGATGTACGGGGGGCCCGGCGGTCGGGACGGCGGGTGGTCGACGCCTGGTCGCGGTGGCTCGACGACCTCCCCGCCCAGCGTCCGGCAGTGTCGGTGCTGCACTTCACCGACCTGGTGTGGCCCACCCGTCCCACACCGCCGTGGGACACCGCCTTCCAACGACCGCCCGCCGAGCTGGGGTCCGATGCCAGCGCAGTGGGGGCCTGTGCGACGGAGGCGGAACGAGAGGGGCTGCGCACCCGCGCCGATGTGCGCACGGCCTACGACGGTGCTGCGGCTGCGGTCGATGCGCTGATGCCCGAGGTCTTCGCCCGGGCGTCTGCCCGTCCACGCGGCGCCATGGTGTTCGTGATGGGGTCACGGGGCACACCGATGGGTGAGTCCGGCCGGTGGCTGGCGAGCACCGGTGGCACCCACCCGGCCGAGCTGACGGTTCCTCTGGTGGTGGTCGGGACCGACGTTCCCGAGGGAAGCACCCTGGGGGCTCCAGTCTCCACCGTGGACGTGGTGGCCACCGTTCGGGCGCGGACCGGGCTCGCGGCGGTGGAGGGGGCGCGTCCCATTCCAGGCCTGGTGCGCGGCTATCCACCGCGGGCCGTGGCCTTGTCGGTGGGGGCTGACGGCGCGGTGGTGGCGACTTCGGCGGATGCGCTCCGGCGTCGGACAGCAGACGGCCAGGTCACTCGGTTTGAAGAGGGGCAGTGGACTCCGCAGGACGCCGGGCCAGACTCACCGGTTCCCGTGCTCCCGCCCGTGGCGGCCGACCCGGCTGTGTGCGGGGGCTGACGTCGGGGTGGCGCGAAGCAGCAGGGTGCGCACGGGGCTGTGGGCAGGACCGGGAGTCAGCCATGCCGAGAGCGGACCGTTCGATCAGCGCGCTGCGTCGTGGTGGTCGACCGGCCAGCCGCGAATCTTGGAGATGAGGCCGTCGTAGCCGGGGGGATCTGTGCTGGTGGTCTCGACCATGACAGCGGGCAGGCGCAGGCCCAGCAAGCGGAGGGCGCGCGTGAGACCGGGATGGCCGTCTGTGCGCAGGCCGACGCGTCCGCGAAGGGCATCACCCGGCTGGATGGTCACGCGACCGGCCGTTCGCTCGACCTGTGCGCCCACCCGTTGCAGGGCGCGCGCGAGCAGCGGCAGGTGGGGGAGGTCGCCGGTGTGCAAGACTGTGGGACCACGGGCAAAGGCGGCCAACACGGCCAGGGGTGCGGCGAGCTCCGGGGTGCTGCGGAGGTCGAGGGTGCCGGCGGGCTCGATGCCGGCGGGCATGAGGTGCAGGGCTCCTTCGGACCAGTAGGTGGGCACGCCGAAGGCCTTCAGGTGGTCGAGCACCACCGCTGCCGGACCGGCTGCCCGCAGGCCGTGGAGGATGACCGGCCGTCCCATCAGCGCAGCCCCGGTCAGGAGCGGCACGCCGATGCTCCAGTCGCCGGGCAGAGAGTAGAGGGTGCGGGTGGTCTCGGCGGGGCCGGTCACCTGCCAGCACACGTGGTCGTCGGCTTCGGTGGCGGACCAGGTCAGCCCGAAGTCTGTCGCCATGGGCAGCATCCACGGATGGCGGATGCCTCGGGGGGCGCGGACGGTGGAGGTGCCGTCGAGCACGGTGAGTGCGGCGAGGAGCGCCATGAGGTGGTCGGCGGTGGCGTCGTGGGTGAGGGCCACGTCTCCCGGCTCGATGGGACCCTGCACCTTCAGGCGGGGTGGACCGTTGGCAGGGCCGCGTCGGGTGACGGTGGCCCCCAAGGACTCCAGCGCGGTGAGCAGCGGGCGCATGGTGTCGAGCGACACACTGCTGGATGCTCGGACATCCATCGTGCGCGCCATGGTTGCGGCTTGTGCGAGCACCATGGCCAGAGTGGTGGGGCTGGGGCCACAGTGGACGGGGCCGGGTGCGGGGCGGAGCCGCGGGGTGGGGGCGAAGAGGAGGTCGGAGCCGTCGCGGAAGACCTCTGCGCCGAGCGACGAGATGGCGAACAGGCTGCTGCGGGTGGGGGTGTCGAGGCCCGACAGCACCAGGCGGCAGGGCACCGAGGTGTGGGCCGCCAAGAGCAAGGCCAGGTGGGCGGCCTCGCGAATGGGCGGGACGGTGAGCAGGATGGGCGACGAGTCGGTCGACATGCGGACCTCGCGGGCGCGTGAGCCCCTCCCGGCTGAACATCAGGAAAGGAGGGAGGCGGGCGCGCTCCACGCCGCATCGGAGCACCGGACCGCGGCTCGGCAGTCCGTCCTCAGGCTGCCATCGATTTCCGGGGGTGGGAAGGATCCGGGCGTCGGGTCTGTCCGATGGCGCTCCTCACCAGCCGCCTCCACCGCCGGTGCTGCCGCCACCACCGAAGCTGCCGCCGCCTCCGCTGCTGCGACCCCCACCGAAGCTGCCGCCTCCGCCAGAGCTGCGGCTGGAGCTTCCCCAGCTGGATGTGCTTCGAGAGGCGGACCGTCGGCGGGCTGCAGCGGCCTCTCGCTCGGCCCGTTCCCGTGCGCGTCGGGCAGCCGCCTGGCGTGCCTGGTAGGCGTTGCGGGCCCGACGGACGTGGGACTTCCAGGCCTCGTCGACGGCGCGCAGAGCGGCCAGCTCCACTGCGAAGTCGACGGGTCCGCCGGTGCTGGCGTCGTCGGGAACACCCTGTAGGTGGGCGGACTCGCCGTAGCCTTTGATCTTGCGCAGAGCCTCGCTGCGGCGGCTGTACATGTCGGCGCGGTGGCGTCGGTAGCGGCGCTGCTGCACTTCGAGGTCTTCGAGGTGTTGGTCGACCTGTTCGATGGTCTGGTCGGTGCCCTGGAGGACCTGGCTGCCGGTCTCGGTGGTGCGGAGGGCGTCGAGGTGCCGGCGCCGGTCGAGCGACACGGTGGCCCGCTCGAACAGCTCTTGTGCATCCCGGACGGTGCGGCGGGCGCTCTGGATCCACACGTTGGCCGACGATGCGTGCAGGTGGACCCGCGCCGCCCGCTCCACGGCCTTCTCGCGGGTGTCGAGGCTGCGCTGGAGGCGCTCACAGCGGCCGTTTTCGGTGCGGAGACGGGGGCCGGCGGTGCGCACGGCGTCGTCGAGGGTGCGGGCCTGTTCGGCGGCTCGCTTGTAGGTGCGCGAGGCTTCGTTGAGGGCCTCGACCAGCAGGGCGTCGTCGTCTTCGACGACATCTCCCGTGCGCAGGCGGCTGCGGGCCCGTAGCTCGAGGGACTGTGCGCGCGCCCAGGTCTCGGCGGGGTCGTCGGTGCTGCGCATTTCCGTGGGGAGGTGGTGGGGCGCGGTGGGGGTGCTGTGCTGGGAGAGGTCGTGCAGGGCCCGCTTGAAGCGCTCGATGCGGTCGGCACACGCGGCGACGGTGCGCTGGTGGACTTCCAGGCGCCCGAGGCTGGTGAGGGGGTCGCGGGTGCGGTCGTGGTCGATGCGGGACCAGACGTCGCGGTCGCTCTCGTCGTCGCCGTAGAGGGGATGGTCGCTCAGCCAGGCCAGAGGCACCGCGAGGGTGGTGGCGCGGGCGGCGAGGGCGTCGAACTCGGCGTGGGGCAGGAGCTCGATGGCGGGCTTGAAGCGGATGTCGGCGGCGCTGCGCAGGCGGTCGCGGCGGGCGACGACCTGTGCGAAGCGGGCCTGCAGCTCGTCCATGAAGGCGGGTGGGTGCACGCGGATGGTGGTGGTGGGGCCGGTGAAGAGCTGGTCGCGGGCGAGCTGGCCGGTGTCGTAGTCGAAGGGGGCGTCGATGGCGGCGGTGGCCTGGTCGACCCCCTTCCAGTCCAGAGCGCCGGCTCGCCTGGCCAGGACGATGGCGCGGTCGAGGGCGGACCGCAGGGCACAGATGCCGGCGTAGATGTCGTCCAGTTCGGTCTGGACCTCGTCGCGCTCGCGACGGGTGTCGCCTTCGGTGTCGGCGAGCATGGCCAGCTCGGTGCGGTCGGCCAGCTCCAGCTCCATGTACCGAGCTTGGGCGTGGTCGAGCTGTTCGGAGCGGGTGCTGCGGGCGTCTTCGAAGCGCTCCAGGGCGTTCTTCCGACGTCGGCGGCGCACACCCACCACCCCCAGGCCCACCACGAGTGCGGCCGTTCCGCTGCCGGTCATCACCATCTTGCGCTGGGCGACGGCTGCGGCTTCGGCGTGGACCTTCGCAATCCGGGCCCGCAGGGTGTTCAGGGCTGTGCGTGTGGAGGTGTGGATGGCGGTGAAGTCGTCGGTGGTGCGGGCGGCGTCCAGCTGTTCGTGGGCAGAGGAGAGCGCCTGCCTGGCCGGGGCCAGCTCCACCTCGGAGAGAACGTCGGCGTACCGGAGCTCCTGTGCGAGCGCCTTGACGATGATGGTGGCGTCTTCTTTGGCCTGGAGCCGCACTTCGGCGTGGCGCTCGGCGGCGGACCGCACCTCGTTGAGTGTGCGGGCCATCTGGTGCAGCTCGTCGGTGTCGGCGCGCTGCTTCACCACCATGGCGTCGGCCAGGGCGGCCTCGACGGGGGCGCGCTCTTCGGGGTCGAGCGACGGCAGCAGGGCATCGGCGCGGCGGATGGCCTGCACCAGCCCTTCGCGGGCTTCGCGTTCGAGGCGCCCGGGGTCGATGCGCTCCCAGATGCGCTCGTCGACCGCCACCATCACCGACCGGATGCCACCGGCAGGGTCCTGCGGCTGACCGGCGACCCGCTGGCGGAATTGGTTGGTGATGGGGAAGTGGTCGCGGCTGGGGAGAAAGTGCGCGGGGCCGTGGATGTACTCCGACCCGGTGTTGAGGAAGTACTCACACACCGTGCCCGTCGACCGTGCCGAGGGAGGCAGCGTGCAGTCGTCGCCCCAGGCCACCGAGAACACCGAGTAGCGCGACAGGTCCATGCCCTGGCTGCCCCAGTCGGTCATGAGCGCATCGGTGGTGCGCTGGAGCCGCCCTTGCCCGTTGCCCTGGCCGGGGAGCGCCTCGCCCTTCACCAGCACCACGTACACCGGGGTGTGGAGGTCGTGGGCGAGGGTCTCGAGCTTGGACAGCTGGTCGTTGCTGAGGCCCGCGGGTCGCCAGTCTTCGGGATGGGTGTAGACGTGCACACCTTCGCGCCAGGCAACCGGGATGGACGCGGCGTGGGCCGACAGGGAGAGGAGCAGCAAGCCGACCATGTTCACGCTCGAGCGGGGGTGGTGGGACGGTGCGTACGAGGCGCGGGCGGACCGATTTCAGGCGCCTTGGATCACTCTGGCGCCCACCCACACCGCGAGCCCGAGCAGCATCGTACCCATGACGCGGTTGAGGAGCACCTGCCGGGCCCCGAGCCAGCGGGTGAGCGCCGGACCCCCCAGCACGAGCGCCACGAGGAGGTACCAGGCGGTGTCGATGGTGCCGGCCATGAGCGCCATGCCCACCTTCTCGATGGGCGGGGCGGAGGGGTCGGCCAGCTGGCTGAACAGAGCGAGGAAGAACACGGCGATCTTGGGGTTGAGGAATGCCAACAAGAAGCCGTCGAGGAGGTCGTTTTCGCCGGACTTGGAGCCGGAGTGTTCGCCCGGCTTGGCCCGCAGCAGGCCCACACCCATCCAGGCGAGAAAGGCTGCGCCGAGCACCTGCATGCCTTGGAAGACGACCGGAGCGGTGGTGAGAACAACGGCCAGGCCGCCCACCGCGACACCTGCATACAGCCCCACGCCCACACCGTGGCCCACGGCCGCCCGTGCACCAGCCCACCGACCGCGCGCCACGGTGCGGGACAGCACCAGCGCCAGGCTTGGACCGGGAGACATGGCGCCGGTGACGCACACGCCGGCGAGGGTGAGCCACGCGCCGAGGTGCATGCGTCAGGCCGACCGGAAGGGCTTGAAGTGGGGGGTGGTGGCCAGGGCCAACATCTGGGTGTCGCCGCTGGAGTCGCCGTAGGCCACGATGTTCTCGTAGTCGAGGGTCTTCACGGCCTTCTTGATGCGCCGCACCTTCTCTTCGCCCCGACAGTTTGGGCCGGCGAGGCCGGTCATGTGCTCGCCGGTCCAGGCGGTGGGGGTGCACAGCAGCGGAACGTCCTGCTGACGGGCAAAAGGCGCCAGCCAGAGGTCGAGCGATGCGCTCACGAAGTAGATGGTGTCGCCGGCCTCGCGGTGGGCTTCGAGCTTCTTCAGGCCGTCGGGTCGGAGCAGGCCGGGGAGCACCTGCACCACGAAGTTCTCGGCGGCGGCTTCCAGGCGGTCGCGGGTGTGGTTGCGGAAGAACCACCGCAACATGCGGCCCTTGGCGGCGCCCCGGTCGATGATGCCGAAGCGGGCCAGCAGGAGCATGGGGGCCATCCACCACAGGCCGAAGAGCAGGGAGGGGGTGCCGACCACATGCCGCACGAAGGCGAACATGGTGTCCTTCGTGGTGAGTGTGCCGTCGATGTCGAACAGGGCGAGGGTCTTCTGCACGGACCGGACCTCGAGCGTCTGGGGTGACGGGCTATCCTCTCGGAGACGGAGGCGTCGGTGGCCGAGGCGAAGTGGCGAACAGGTGGGCGGGGACTGGCGGGCCGAGTGGCAGTGGTGCTGCTGTGGTTCGGCTGCCAAGACCACCCGCCCGGCGATGCGCCTCCACCCGCGCCGCCGACCCTCCAAGAGCGCCATGAGGCCGTGAAGACGGGCATGGCCGACCTGGTAGCGTCGCTCACAGCCGAGGGCGTGTACCACTGCTGTGTGTCGGTGCCCTGCCGGTGGTGTGCGCTGCAGACTGCGGGATGTGCGTGTGGTCCGGGCCTCGAACGAGGCGAGCCGGTGTGCGAGGAGTGCGCGCTGATGTGGACCAAGGGCCTGGGATCGGTGGAGGGCGTGGATCCGGACGGCGTGCGCAGCTTCCTCGAAGCGATGCGGGAAGACCCCTGGTGTGGTCGGACGCCGCCCGAGGCCTCAGCTCCCTGACTTCGCCCGCGCGATGATGTTGTCGCGGCTTTCCTGCACGGAGTCGCCCATGCCCATCGTGCGAACCATGGCCTGCACCCCGAGGCGGTTGCCCCAGGTGGGCATCACGCGCTTGAGGAGGTCGAGAGCGTGGGCCTCGGGGGCCACCATCAGGCGTTCCTTGCCCTTCAAGATGGCGCCCACGATGGCATCTCCGGCGACGTCGGCCGGCAGCGCGGCCTTCTGGAAGAACGCGGCCAGCTGTTCCTTCTCTTCGGCGTGGGACGAGCGGGAGTTGGCGATGATGCCGGTGTTGATGCCGCCGGGATGCACCACGGTGGTGCCGATGCTGGTGCCGCGCAGCTCTTCGGCCAGGGCTTCGGTGAAGCCACGGACGGCGAATTTGGAGGTGCAGTAGGCCACCTGGGCGGGCACACCGATGACGCCGAAGATGCTGGAGATGTTGACGATGTGGGCTTCTTCGGCGCGGATGAGGTGTGGCAGGAAGGCGCGGGTGCCGCGGACGACGCCGCCGAGGTTGATGTCCATCACCCAGTCGAAGTCTTCTTCGGACTGCTCGACGAAGGCGGCGGTGGCGGTGACGCCGGCGTTGTTGACCAGCACATGCACGGCGCCGTGGGCTTCGAGCACGGCCTCGGGGAGGGCGGCGACGGCGGCCCGGTCGCGGATGTCGAGCTGGTGCACGCTGGTGCGGCGGCCGTGTTGGTGGATGCGGTCGAGGGTGTCGGCCATGCCGTCGGTGCGGATGTCGACCAAGGCGACGTGGGCACCGGCCTCGGCGAGGGCCAGACAGGTGGCGGCGCCAATGCCGCCGTTGGCACCGGTGACCACGGCCACCCGGTCGCGGAGGGTGTTCATGGGGTGTGCTCCAGGTGCTTCATGGCGGCCACGAGGGCGTTCTTGGCGTTGTGGGTGGCGCTGACCAGGGGAAGGCGGACGGTGTCGCCGCAGAGACCCTTGTGGGCCAGGGCTGCCTTGGCTGGCGCGGGGTTGGGCTCCATGAACAGCGCGCGGATGAGCGGGAACATGGACTCGAACAGCGGCCGTGCGGTGGCGTAGTCGCCGGCCTGGACGGCATTGTAGAGGGCGACGACCTGTGCGGGGTAGACGTTCGACAACACGGAGATGCAGCCGTGGCCGCCCACCGCCCAGAAGGGCACGAGGGTGAAGTCGTCGCCGGACAGGAGGCTGAAGTCGGGTCCGCACAGGCGGCGGTTGTCGACGGCGTTGACGAGGTCGCCGGTGGCGTCTTTCACGCAGGTGATGTTGGGGTGCTTGGACAGCTCGGCGAGGGTGGCGGGGGCCACCTTGATGACCGACCGGCCAGGGATGTCGTAGACACACACCTCCACGTCGAGGGCATCGGCGATGGCGGTGAAGTGGCGCAGGAGGCCGGCCTGGCTGGGCTTGTTGTAGTAGGGCGCGGTGGCCAGCACGCCTTGCACGCCCACGGCTTGTGCCTTCTTGCCGTTCTCGATGGCCTTGCGGGTGTTGTTGGAGCCAATTCCGGCCATGACGGGCACCCGCCCCCCGGCGATCTCCACGGTGGTGCGAATGAGCGCGAGCTGTTCGTCGGCGTCGAGGGTGGGGGCCTCGCCGGTGGTGCCGCAGGGGACCAGGCCGTGCACGCCACCGTCGAGCTGGCGCTGAACCAGCTTGGCGAAGGCATCGGCGTCTACGGTGCCGTCGGGGGTCATGGGGGTGACGAGTGCGGTGAGCACTCCCTGGAAGACGGACTGCAGGGACATGGACGCTCCGAGATGGGGGCGCCTCCTATCGCGTGGGCCCTCTGGTGGACCGCGCGTGCAACCATGGATTGCCCCTTTCGGGTCATTGGCTCCGGGAGCCCGCCTGCCGTCCGACTCCACCCATCTCGAGGTTCACCGCAGCCCCTTTTCTCTGGGGATGGACCTCCTCGACACGAGCGGGCGACCGGTGGGGGAGCTGCACGCGAGCCCGGCGGCGCAGGAGGGCGTGGACTTCGAGCTGGTGCGCTGTCCCTACTCGGGGACGCGGCTGGGGCGGCCGATGAATGCATCGGCGGGGCGGGTGACGGCGCGGCACCACCGAGATGCGGTGGCGCTGCTGCGGGCCTGGCGGGTGGGGGTGTGCCAGGACGGCTGGTGTCCGGGGTCGGGGCCGCTGGACGACCTGGGTGCCTGGGGACTGTCGATGGTGGCGCTGTCGCGGATGGGGCTGCTGGTCCGCGATGGTGGGCGGCCTTCGGAGGCGGAGGCCACGCTGCACAAGGTGTTGATGGGCGTGGCGGCGCTGGCGTGGGCGGGGGTGGTGGTGCACGCGTTCTCGGATGCGCCACCGCGGCGGACGGCCGCGGAGTGGATGGCGTTCGCCGAGCAGACGGGCATGCTGGTGCATGGTGGCTCGGAGCGGGCGTGTGCGGGTGCGCCGGGCCGGATGCTCGAGGTGTTCGACGTGCTGGCGGGCGAGCTGGACGGGCCGGTGGCGTTGTGGGGGCCGGGGGCGCGTGCGTTGGCGTACGGACGGGCGGTGCGGGACCTGGAGGTGTCGCGGGCGGTGGCTGTGTTGCGTCAGAATGGCGGTGTGGAAGGTGTTTCGGTGCCGGATGACTGGTGTGGCCACCTGTGCGACGGGCTGAGCGCGCGGCTGACACGCGAGGTGTTGGACCGCCTGGAGACGGACCCTCGGACGGGGCGGCTGGTGCGGGAGACGTCGAGGAGGGACCCGCTGGAGCGGGGGCGGCTGCGGGTGTTGGCGGCGGTGTGAGTGGGGCCCCCTCCGGCCCTTCGGGCCACCTCCCCCCGGGAGGGGGAGGACTTTTTGTGGTGGTGCGTCTGTTTGTGGGGCCCCCTCCGGCCGCTTCGCGGCCACCTCCCCCCGGGAGGGGGAGGACCTGGTGGGGTACCCTCTGCTTGTGGGCCCCCTCCGGCCCTTCGGGTCACCTCCCCCCGGGAGGGGTCTCCAACCCGCACAAGTGCCCAAAGAGCCCACGAGCTCGGTCAGCCTCGACCGAGTCGTTCGGAGCGTGAGCGTCAGCGAACAAAGCGACGAATCTGGCACCAACCCATCGATTCGCCGTCCCCCGAGCCCATCGAACCCCGGACCCGACAGCCGGCCCGGGACCAGACACCAGCCTTTGAACCCTGCGAACCATCGCCCGTCGGCACCGGGCCCGCATAGGGGGTCCAGGGGGACGTACGGAGTAGTCCCCCGGCCGGAGGGGCCCGGGGAGGACGGAGTT
>Ga0213833_1000231_pt1 | contig 78611 bp, 60 predicted proteins | sample SWATP21_FD_160575 | JGI IMG/M metagenome (GOLD analysis project Ga0213833, IMG submission 160575) | Coastal seawater microbial communities from Marineland, Florida, United States - SWA TP2 #1 | ecosystem: Environmental > Aquatic > Marine > Coastal | place: USA: Florida | collected 2016-08-14
GAGGACACTGTGTTCTGTCGGAAGAGCGCACGACTTGTGCGGGTAGGAGACCCCTTCAGGGGGAGGTGGGCGCGCAGCGGCCGGAGGGGGCCCCAACCGTCGCACCTCTGCCTCCGGCCGCCCCCCACCCTCTCGCCCGAATACACCGCCCCCCCCCCTCCTCCCGAGAGCCCCATGTCGCTGCCCGCCTACACCGTCACCGTCACCGCTCTCGACGACACCGGTGTCCAGCTCCACATCGTCCACCCCGGCCTGCCCGGTCCGCTGTGGCCCGGCCTCGTCCCCGACCTCGTCGCCCCCCACCCCCCAACACCCCGCGAAGCCGTCACCCTGCTCGCCCGCGGTCCCGGCCAGATGGACGTCCGCATCGACGACACCTCCCTCGCCCAACAGCTCGAAGCGGGCGCCTCCTGGCAGGTCAACCCAAACCCACAGGTCCCGCCCGAGGTCCGGTCCGTCGCATGGTCGCCCGACGGCACCTGTGTTCTCGTCGGCTACCCACACTTCGCCGAGCTCGTGGCCGTAGACACCGCCGGCCTTGCCCACACCACCGCCATCCTCCACCACCCCGGCCTGCACACCGTCCTCCACGCACCCGACCAGCTCGTCACCGTCAGCGCCGACCGATGCCGCCTGTGGGCCTGCGATGGTTCCCCGCACTCCGCCCCACACACGCCAGACACCATCACCGCCGCCACCCTCGCCTTCGGCGCGCCCGTCATCGGCACCGACACGGGCCGCATCGTCACGGTCGGAGAAGCGGGCCTCGACCTCCACGTGGACGGCCCCATCACTGCCCTCGCCAGCGACCACGGTGCCTTGCTCGCGGCTGCTGGCGGGGTGGTCTACGCCTGGAACAACCGTGGCCAGCGCATCGCGCGCTACGACACCGGCCGGAACATCACGGCTCTGGCCTGCTCAGCCGATGGCCGCATCGCCGCTGGCGACGACCGCGGGGCTGTGCGCCTGTGGGCCGAGTCGGCCGAAGACCTCCCCACTTTCGACATCGCGGTCGACCACTACCCGGCTCGCTTCACCGCCGGGGGCGACAGCGTGCTCGTGCATGGCTTCGGAGGCTACGGCTGGGAGGTGGACCCCAACAAAACAACCACCGTGGTGTCCGACATGCCTGGCATCGCCTTCCTCGTCGACAGCCCATCCGGCGTGTACCGGCTGGTGGGCTGCAAGAGTGGCAAGCGCCTGCACATCCTCCACCGAACGCGTGGACTGGTGCGCAGCCTCGAGCACCTGCCGGTCAAGCCGCCGTTCCAGGTCGCGTTCTCGCCCTCGGAAGAACGGCTGGCGCTGGTCCGCAAAGACGACGTCGGCGAGGGTGTCCTGGTGGTTGAGGTAGAGGGCTCCGGCGCGGTGATGCTGGCCAACTCCACCCAGCCGCGGTCTCAGCTGCTCCACTTCGCATGGCTCGACGACGACCGCATCCTGGCCGCCTGCTGCAACGAGCCCAACCGCGTGTGGACCGTCTCCACGCAGGCCTTCCACACCGATGTCCCCGACCATGCGTTTCCCCACATCCACCCGGGGTGTGGGCCGGGGCGCGTCGCGCTGTCCGACTCCAAGTCCAACCCCCTCACCGTGCTCGATGCCCACACCCTCGCCGTCTGCCACACGCTCTACGACGGCGACATCTTCCCCTCCCACCTTCCGCCCAAGGTGCACGTGAGCCGGGACGGCCAGCGGGCTCTGATGTGCAATCCGTTCGTGGGGGCCTACATCGGGTACGCCGACCGCGCGCCCTGGTGTGTGCCCGGCACGGCCACTAGCGGCACCCACAACAACGCGCAGGGCATCCTCTCGCCGTGTGGACGGTGGGCGGCTGTGATGGTGAAGGACATCGGTGTGCTGGTGGTCGACACCGATGCCAAGCGGGTGGTCGCGCGGTGGGAGACCCGCAGCACCACCCTGCCGATGGCCTTCGTCGACAGTGCGCTGCGCGTCGTCGAGCGGCAAGGCTTCATCGACATTCCCCTCGACGGCGGACCTTCCGAGGCGGGGGCGCCCTGGCCGAGGCCCATCAACCCGGCCTACGGCGTGGTCCGGCTCCAGTTCCTGCCCGACGGGCGCCTGCTCAAGGCCACCCGCCACGTGTCACAGATCTGGGGCGGGGAGTACTTCCAGAACGCCCGCGACGCCGGCGTGCTGGTGTCCGACCCACAAGGTGTGCGGGGGGTGCGCATCCAAGGCGGCGTGGTGGAGCGTGTCGAGATGGCCTACCCGTAGCTGTCCCTCGGAGTCCGCTCCATGCTGCCCCTCCTCCTTCTCCAGGTCGCCTTCGCCGCCGAGCCTTCTGGCGCCCGGGCTGCGCGAGAACTCCAGCGGTTCGTGCGGTACTTCGAGGCCGTCCACCCCGAGCCCCACCGCTTCGTGACGTCTGAACAGCTCCACGCCGAGCTCGATGTTCAGGTGGCCCGGCTCACGCAGCTCCCCACACCCTCGCCCTTCGAGGTGGGGCAGGCCTGGCATCGCGTGCTGGCGCGGGTGGGCGACAGCCACGTGAAGGTGGGCCTACCCCTCTACGGTAGCGACGCACCGGTCTCCCTGCTGCCCGTGCTGCCGCTCACTCTGGACGACACCACCTTCGTCGATGCCGCATCCGTCGACCTCCCTGTCGGGACGCAGGTGGTGCACATCGACGGTCGGCCGATGGACACCATCCGCGCCGACCTCACCCCCCTGGTCATCGCCGAGGGCTCCTCCCCCGACGTCCGCCAGCGCACCCTCGCCAGCGACATCGCCCGCTACTACCACCTCGCCTATGGCATGGCCGACCACTACACCGTGGGGCTCCGCCTTCCCGACGGCCGCACAGAAGACCGCACCCTGGCCGGCGTGGACCGCGCCGGGATGCAGCGGCTGCGCGAGACCCGTCGCTCGGCCACCACGTGGGGGCCCACCACCCGAGCGGGTCCGTGGCCCACCCTCACCGCGCTCGACGACCACCGGGCCATCCTCCGGCTCCCCACCTTCGGGGTGGCCGACATGGAGGCGTTTCGCGTGCGCACCGACGAGGTCCTGGCCGGCCTCTCCGGCGTGAACACCCTCTACATCGATGTGCGCGGCAATGTGGGTGGCTTGCGCCCCAACGCCTTTGCCGTGCTCGACCACCTCCTCGCCGAGCCCTACCCCCAGTGGGACGGCTTCGATGCCCGCATCACCCGCATCCCGCGGGGCCACCGGCGTCGGGTCACCTTTCCCATGGGGGGCACCCCCGCTGACCGCCTGCCCGCCGAGCCCGTCGTCGGCGACCCCCTGCTCGGGTGGATGGAGCCCCACGCCGCCGCCTTTGCGGGCAATGTGGTGGTGTTGGTGGACGGCCTCACCAACTCGGCGGCCAACACCTTCGTCCTGGCGTTGGTGCGGTACCGGCCCGATGTGGTGGTGGTGGGCCAAGAGCTGGGTGGAGAGTGTGGCCAGCACGTGGGCGAGCTCCCGGCGGTCTACCAGCCGCCGGGTGGCGCGGTGGCGGTGCTGCACTCGCTCATCCGGGTCGACCATGTAGACGTGCCGGGCTGCGTTCACGGTCGGGGACTGATGCCCCACGTGCCCGTGACCTACACCGCCGCCGACTTCTTGGCGGGGCACGACCCGTGGCTGGCGGTCGCGCCTCACGGGGATACATCAGCGCTGCCCTGACCACTGCTCGACGCCTGCGAGGCCGAGCTGGCGCCGTCGGTGGGCGTCACGGTGTGCCCGTCCCCACCGGCCCACGGTCCACAGCAGCCAGGTGGTCCACCCGGCGATGGCCCCGTTCACGGCGACCCCGGGGCTGGCAAGGTGGGCCATGAACACCGCGGGAATCCCGGCGAGCGCGATGGCGAGGTGGATCCCGAGGGCGTCGGCGCGGACCGGCTCGATGCCCGCACGCGCAGAGCGGGGCGGGGCCTCGGGAACGGCGAGCGGACCGAGGGCGGCTTCGAGGGCCGCGACGTCGGCCGAAGTGTGGTGGGTGCGCGGGCGCAGCGGCTCGATGAGCGCGTGGAGGATGTGGGGGTCGATGTCGGCGCGGACAGGCACGTGGTGGCTCACCCAGAGGATGGCCCCATCGGCGTCTTCGGTGATGTCGAGGAGCAGGTGCCGGCGGTCGACCCGCGCCCGTCGGCGGTGCGGGCCGTCCACGCGGGCGTGCTCGGGGGTGATGTGGACCGTGGTGCGGGAGATGGCGGCAGCGAGCAGGCGAACGAGGGCGTCCAAAGCGAGGCCGATGCCGATGACCAGGGCTGCTCCGGCGATGAACTGGAAGCGTCGGCTGGGCAGGCCCACGAGCCCGGACATGGCCAACGTGATGGCGATGGTGAGGCGTCGGAGGAGGCGCCTGCGGGCGAGGGGGCCGGCCCCCGAGAAGGTGAAGGAGTGCTGTTCGGGGCTGGCGGCGTGGGTGAAGCCGCCCTTGGTGGGCCGAGGGAGGCGCCAGGCGAACCACGCGATGGACATGGCGGACCAGGCCTGGAGCAGGTTCCAGGTGAGGGGCTCGGGATTGCGGGGTTCGAGCGGAGGTGCGTCCACGCCACACAGGGTGGCGTGCAGGACGAGGACACCGGGCGACTCCGTCACGACCAACACGCCCACCACGCCGCTCGCCAGGACGGTCGCGATGCGGACCGGGCTGCGTCGAACGGACGTGTGCGAGACCAGTAGCTGGCCTGCAGCGGCGAGAGTGACCGCGGTGAGCGCTTGTAGAGGTCCGTTGGCAAACCTCGAGAAGTGCCAGGGTGCCTCTCCGGCTCGACTCAGGCTCAGGAACACCATCCCAATCGCTCCGATGGTACCGATGGGACGGAGGAAGCGGTCGAGGTCGGGCACTCCCGGACGGCGCGCCCGCGCGAAGGTGAATGCCATCGACAGCGAGCCGCACAGAACCGTGACCAGCACCGCGGTGAGGTACCACCACTCGAGGGCGTGCTGGTCGGGCCGCAGGGTGGCTGTGATCCGCGACAGTCCCGGTGCCCCCACCGTCGCCAGACACAGCAGCATCCACGCTTGAAGCCGTGCGGCGCCTTGGCGGTGGGCGGTGTCCGTCATGGTGGGACTCTACCGCTGGTCGGAGCGGGACGATGGAGCGACGACCTGGACGGGGGCCGTTCGTCGGCCGCGCTCCGGGTTGGGCTCGGTCGCTTCCGAGATGGCCTTCTGATGGGTGTTCTCGATGTCCGCGACGGGAGGGGCGGCCGCCCGCCGCTGGGCGTCTACTCGCGTGAGCAGCACGCGCCATGCGCTCCACGCCACCCAGAGACCGGCTCCAATGAGCGCGCCGAGCTGGAGGGGGCCTCGGAGCGTCAGGTGGAGGAAGAGCAGGAAGGCCAGCGCGGCCAGGGCCATCCCACCGCTGGCTCGCAGAGCGTTGGCTCGGATGGGCTCGAGGGCGGAGAGGAAGGACCGGGGCTGGTCGTTGGTGCTGGCCAGGGGGCCCAGAGCAGCCTGCAGCGCCGCCACGTCGGCGGTGGTGTGGGCCGTGCGCGGGCGAAGCGGGGCGATGCGCTCTCGGAGGATGGTGGGGTCGATGTCCGCGCGGACCGGGACCTGCTCGCTCACCCAGAGGATGGCACCGTCGGCGTCTTCGGTGATGTCGAGGCGGATGTGCCGACGGTCGACCCGAGCCTTGCGGCCATGGGGGCCGTCCACGCGCACAAACTCGGGGGTGATGCGGACGACCGCCTTGGAGCGGATGGCGGAAAAGAGGCGCAGGCAGGTGTCGACGAACAGGCCGAGGCCCACCACAAACAATGCCGCAGCGTGCGTTCGGATGGGCGCGACGCCCATCGCCACGAGTCCGGTGAGCGCCACTGGAAGGGCGATGGCGACACGCCGGAAGAAGCGTTGGCGGGCGAGCGGTCCGGCCCCGGAGAAGGTGAAGGTGTGCTCGGTGAGGCCCGCCGAGGAGACCGCTTGCGGGCTCCGAGGCCCCGGCGAGACCGCGGCTCGCCGGGCCGGGAGCGGCTGCGCCGCGGACGCCCAGAGCATTCGGCCCGAGCGAACCCCCGGGTGGTGTCCAGCTTGGCGTGGCATGTGCTGGAATGCCTGCTGCGCACACTCCGAGCCGCCGCACCCCACCGAGCTGCCCATGCCCATTCGCCAGATCCTCGCCGGCCCCACCCTGCTCCAGCTCGACGTCGACCCCGACGCCCGCACCATCACGCTGGGCGGCATGGAGCGGGGGGTGTGGGGGCCCTACGCCGACTGGGATGTCTTGTGCGAGGCCTGGCCGGCGGTGTTCGAGCAGGTGTGTGCGCCCCACGGCGGGCCCGATGCGTTCTACACCGACGAACGGCCCGCCACGCCGCTCGACCTTCGCGCAGAGCGGGCTCGCATCGAGCGCCGTGCCCGAGCGAGGCGGGACACGACCACCTTCGACGCGCTGCGGGCCGATGTGGCGGCAATCATCGATGTTCCGGGGATTGAGAACGCGGTGAAGCGGGCCGTGCCCAAGCGCTTCCGCCGTGAGGTATTCGCCGAGCCCGCCGACCTGGCCGACACCTTTCGCTTCGTCATCGGCCTGGAAGACGGTCCGGTGGGCGCGGTTGCGGTGGGGGCGAGCAAGCGCGGCGGCTGCCCGGACCTGCCACCCGAGGTGTCCTGGCCGACGGTCGGCGGGCTGCCCACGGTGTTGTTGGTGCAGCTCGACCTGGCGGCCCTGGCGGCGGTGGATGTGACGGGGCGGATGCCGGCTGGCGGTGTGTTCCAGCTCTTTGCGAATGCCCACGGTCACGGCACTGTGCTCCTGCATCCGTCGCGCGAGGGCCTGGTGCGCCACCCGCCGGTCGAGCCGGTCCAGACCCTCGAGGACTGGTGTGGCCCGTCGGTGGGGCTGGTGGCCAGGCCGGGCTTCTACTTTCGGCAGACCACCGACTTCTCGGGGCCGGCCGCTGTGGCTCGGGCCCTTCCTTCTGGTGTGGTCGGTGCGCTGGCCGAGCGGGTGGGGGGCGGGCCCAGCGCTGCGTTCAGCGGCTGTCGTGTGTTCGGCGGTGATCCCGTGGACTGGCAGTCCATGGGCACCAGCCACGTGCGTGAGACGCTGTTCTGCCAGATCGAATTCGCCGACGGCCATGTGTCGGTGGGTTGGCACCTCGATGACCTCGCTATGGGTGTTCTCGACGATGTGGTGGTGGCGTACGCGGGCACGTGAGCACTGGGGGGGTGGTCTGCGGATACATGGTTGTGTATATACATGAGCATGACGGTCCTCTTCCAAGCCCTGTCCGACCCCCGACGCCGCGAGATTGTCGAGCTGCTGCGCGATGGCGAGCGCTCGGTGGGAGAGCTGGTCCACCACCTGCCCATCGCCCAGTCCGGCGTGTCGCGGCACCTGCGCATCCTCAAGGAAGCGGGCGTGGTGCGGGTGCGCGGGCGGGGCCAGCAGCGGCTGTATGCCCTGGAGCCCGCTCCTTTCGAAGCGCTCGACCAGTGGCTGGGGCGCTACCGGCAGCTGTGGGAAGACCGCATGGACGCCTTTGGTGCCGCGCTGGACCGTCGGATGCTCAACCCCGGCCCTGTGCCGCAGCTCGAGGACGACCCATGACCGACCCCCAACCCGCCCGCGAAGTCATCGAACGCACCTGGAACGCGCCCATCGAGGCGGTGTGGGCCATGTGGACCACCAAGGCGGGCATCGAGTCGTGGTACGGCCCGCGCGGCTTCCGCTCCACCATCGAGGCGCTCGAGGTGAAGGTGGGCGGCCCCTTCCACTGCACCATGCACGCCGACTCACCCCAGATGGTGGAGATGATGAAGGCACGCGGGCGGCCCACCTCGTGGCCCAACCTCGCCACGTGGACCGAAGTGGTGCGCCACAAGCGGCTGTGCTTCGAGATGGCTGTGCCCATGGGGCCTGAGCGACCGGCCGCGAAGATGGTGCACACGGTCACCTTCGAAGAGACGGATGCGGGCGTGCACATGGTGTTCGTGCTCGAAGCCACCGAGGTGCCGATCCAGGGCGCGGCTGGCGGCTGGCGCAGCTCCTTCGATCGGATGGGAGAGGGCCTCGACGTGTAAGGACATTGGAAGGGGGGGGAGATGCTCAGACTTCGGCTTCCCCCCCCTACGCAACGTCAAGAGTCCCGGAAGGTCACGGCCGCTGTAGTTTTGCGTCGACCGAGCCGAGAGGTGTATCGCGGCACCCCGGGCAGGGTGCGCGTCCGAAGTCTACGACACCCCACGGGGGGGCGTTGTCCGCCACGCCTGGTCACAGGTGGGGGTGGGTGCGCCATGGGTGGGTGGGTCGGGACTCGGACCAGATGAGCCCGACTGGAGGTCGAATGGTGGGCAGATGGCCAGTTCTTCTCGGTGTCGGTTTGTTCGTGGGCGGGGTGTGTGCACCGTCCGCAGCGCATGCGGGCGATGTGCTCGCGAGCGTCCAGGTGCTGCGTCCGGTCGATGGATTCGGCGGTGACGGTCAGTTCGGCGACCCCTCTGTGGCGCTCGAGGCCGACACCACTGCGTCCACGGTCGAAGAAGCCGCGGATGGAACGCTGTCGGTGTCGTTCGAGAATGCCGACGGTGGACTCGTCGTGGCGGTGGATGGCGACTCGGTGGTGGTGACGGGCGATGGCCCTGCACTCGAGCTCGAGACCGCCGCGGCTCTGCGGGATGGCTTCGACCCCCTGCTCGAGCCGGCGGTGTTGGACGCCGTGGACACCGCCATCGACGCCGTGGTGGAGTAGCGCGGACAGGGGCCTACGAGCGGTGTTTCGTGGGCCCCACCGACATGCACAGGCGGAGCCCCAGCGAGTATGCGCGGAGGCCGTGGGATGCCCGGACGCGCGAGCTGATGCGGCTCTTGCCTGTGCCGCTGACGTATGTGCCGCCCTTGGCCACGCAGGTGTCGGGCTCGCCGCGTGCGACCGACCAGGTGTCGCCGCGGCGGGTGGGACCGGATGCGGCGTAGGGATCTTCGCAGCGGGTGGAGACGCCCCCGCCCAGGCCGTGGACGTTGTAGGGGCTGACGTCGAGGGGGAAGGCGTTCACGGACGGCGGGTAGCCGGGGTCGGACGAAAACGACGCGGAGGTGGCTGCAAAGGAGGGGTGGTAGGTGTCGCCCCAGGGGAACAGCCGACGGTCGGCGCCCCGTGCAGCGCGTTCGACCTCCAGCTCATAGGGCAGCCGGTACTCGCGGAGGTCGTGGGCGGAGCGCCACGCGATGAAGGCCCGTGTGCTGGCCATGTCGACCAGGACGACCGGGGTGTTGGACGTGGCGTGAGATGAGATGGGCTCGAAGTGGGTGCCGCCCGAAGCGAGCCGGATGAGCATGGGCTGGCGGACGCGGGCTTCGACGGACTGGGGGCCCGGGGTGTGGTCGAGGGCGACTTCTGGACCGACGGTGTGGAGGAGGTGGTCGAGGAACTCGATCCACTCGCCGATGGTGACGGGGTGGCGGGCGATGGCGAAGCCGTCGAGCGTCTGGTGCACGCCGTCGGTCTGCACTTCGCCGTAGGCTCCGGGGTCGCCGCCGCTCCAGAAGGCGCCGGCCGGGATGTAGGCGAAGTCGGGTGGGATGGTGTCGGGGCCCGGGATGTGGATGAAGGGCGCCGGCTGTTCCTCTCGCCGAACCACGAAGGGCACGGTGATGACGCGGCCATCCTCGGTGTGGAGCCGTGCCTGCCACGGCCCGATGGGAAGGCGGACGGCCCACTCGGTGACCGTGCCCGATGTGCGGGCGCCGGTGTCGCCTGGAATGAGGCGGCGGTCTTTTTCGAGGAGGGGCTTCACCTCGATGCGGACGGGCGCGGAGGTGTGGACCTGCCATGCCCCCTGACCGGAACGGTAGTGGGCGTGCCGGTGGTCGACGTCTTGGCGTTCGAGGCACCAGAGGGCGGCGGCAGCGGCTTGTTCGTCTCCGCGGTGCACGGCGGCCTGGTGGGCGGCCACGGCGTGGTCGGCGATGCGCTGGCGGGCGGTGGGGTGATCTGGGGAGAGGGTGAGGGCTTCCTGCAGCAGGGTGTCGCGGCGGGCTCGGACCCGGGCGGCCTGTCGGCGGAGGCGGCTGGCGCGAGATTCGAGGTCCCACAGCTCGGTCATGTGGGACAAGGCCGGCCGGGGACCGAGGTGGTGCTTCAAGGTGGTGCGGCGGGCGTCGGTGGTGTTGGCCTGGGACAGGAGCTGCTGGAGCTCGCGGTGGGCACGCTCGGAGGCGCGGACCCGGCTGGTGGCGCGGACGACCTGGACCGAACCATCGAGCCAGTGGCCGAGGCGCTGGGCGAAGGCGCGTGCGGTGGGCGGGCGCTGGGCGGGGTCGGGCGACAAGGCCGCGGTGATGAGGGAGCGGATGTCGTCGGGGGCGTCGGCGAGGCAGGTGCGGTCGAAGAGCTGGCCGGCTGCGGCAGCCACGAGGGTCTGGGAGCGGGTGCCCACGCTGGGCATGCCGGCCCAGGCGCAGTGCAGGAGTACCCCGAGGGCGTGGATGTCGGTGTGGGGGCCGGTCTTGTGGCCGCGGGCCTGCTCGGGGGCCATGAAGGCGGGGGTGCCGGAGATGCGGCCGTAGAGCGTGATGAGGGGGTCGGTGGTGGAGATGGCGGGCAGCTCGGCCTGCACGGCGCCCGGGAACGCGGCCATGCCCAGGTCGAGGACGACGACCTCGCGGTGCTGGCCCACCATGCAGTTGGCGGGCTTGAGGTCGCGGTGCACGACGTCGTGGGCGTGCATGTGGGCGATGGTCTCGGCGACCCGCAGCACCATCTCGGCACGGGCGCGGAAGGTGACGGTGCGCTCTCGGGCGGTGCGCACGGGGGTGGCGAATTCGTGGCCGAGGGTGTGGCCGCGGACGATGCGGAGTGCCTGATAGGGGCGCTGGTTGAGCTGCTGGAGCTGGCCGGCCTCGAGCACGGTGGCCACGCCGGGGTGGTCGAGCCGCGCAACGAGCCGGGCCTCCACCTCGAAGCGCGCCCGCAGCTCGGGGGATGCGGCCGCGGTGGCTCGCATGATCTTGAGGGCGACGGGCCGTCCGAGGCGCAGATCGCGGGCCTGGCGCACGACCGCACTGCCGCCCGAGCCGAGCAGGCCCTCGTCGAGGTAGTGGGGGCCGAGGTCGAGTCCACCGGGCGGGGCGGTCTCGAGGGGACAGGGCTCGCGCGAGGGAACGACGGTGGGCGCGGTGTCCCACGCTGGTGGGGCCAGCGAGGTGTGGAGGGTGGAGTGGTCGGTGGGACGGACCCCCGCATCAGACGACATCACCCGACTCCATGTGGTGGCCTCGCGCACCCCGGCCACGTCACCAAAGTACGGGGTGGCCCGCGGGTCCGCAACCAAGTGTCGCGGACGAACGGATGATCACGTGCCGAGTGTCTCGAGCGCTGCTCGCCTGAGAACGCCGGCGTGCACGGCGATGATGCGGCCGTCGCGCACGCGGACGGTGGTGGGGGTGGCCATCACGGAGAAAGCCCGCGCAATGGGGAGGTTCTGGGAGACGTCCACGATGTGTAGGCGCCCCTCTTGTTCGAGTGCCTTCACGTCGGCGTGCATGGCCCGACAGGGACCACAGGTGGGGCTGTGGAACCAGAGCAGGGTGTCGCCCTGCACCACGGTGTCGAACGGCGGAGGGAGGGGCCCGGGGACGGTTCCGACCAGGGCCGCCGCCTGCCTGTGGATGCGCGCCTGCATGACGAACATGACCACCAGGAAGGCGACAACACCGAAGAACGCGAGCATGCCGACAGACATCGGAGCCTACTCCCGACGACGGAGGCCGAGGGCCAGGCCGCCGAGTGCGAGCCATGCGAGGCCGGTGGGTGCCGAGCCACCCGTGGTGGAGCAGCCGCCCTTGTCTTCGCCCTCACCGTCGGTGCCGGAGACCTCCCCTTCACCTTCACCTTCGCCCTCGCCTTCACCTTCTCCCTCGCCTTCGCCTTCGCCTTCACCCTCTCCTTCGCCTTCGCCTTCGCCCTCGCCTTCACCGCCCGACCCATCGGAGCCGTCGCAGTTGCTGTCGATGCCGTCGCCGTCGATGTCGGTGGCGCCGGGGTGGGTGGCGTCGTTGCTGTCGTCGCAGTCGGTGCCGCCGAAGCTCTCGGCGTCGTAGCCATCGCCGTCGCGGTCGTAGTCGGAAGCACCGTCGCAGTCGCCGTCGACGCCGTCGTACCAGACCTCGGTGGCGCCCGGGTAGATGTCGTCGTCGCCGTCGTCGCAGTCGGTGCCGCCCCAGTCCTGGCTGTCCACGCCGTCGCCGTCGGCGTCGTAGTCGGAGTCGTCGCCACAGTCGCCGTCGATGCCGTCGTACCAGGTCTCGGTGGCGCCGGGGTAGGTGGCCGCGTCGTCGTCGTCGCAGTCGGTGCCGCCCCAGGCGTCGCTGTCTACACCGTCACCGTCGGCATCGTAGTCCGAAGCATCGTCGCAGTTGCTGTCGATGCCGTCGTACCAGGTCTCGGTGGCAGACGGGCCGATGTCGGCGTCGCCGTCGTCGCAGTCGGTGCCGCCGAAGAGGTCGCTGTCGGCACCATCGCCGTCGCGGTCGAAGTCGGAGCCGCCCGAGCAGTCGGTGTCGACGCCGTCGTACCAGATCTCGGACTCGAGGCTGGAGACCGAGTCGTCGGTGTCGTCGCAGTCTCCCCCACCGAAGGCGGCTGCATCGTCGCCATCACCATCGCGGTCGTAGTCGGAGTTGCCCGCACAGTCGGCGTCCACACCGTCGTACCAGACGTCGGTCTCGCCCGGGTTGACGCTGTCGTCGGTGTCGTCGCAGTCGGTGCCCGAGTAGGCATCGGAGTCGTAGCCGTCGCCATCGGCGTCGTAGTCGGAGCCGCCGGAGCAGTCGGCGTCGGTGCCGTCGTACCAGGTCTCGGTGGCCGAGGTGTTCACGGCGGCATCGGCGTCGTCGCAGTCGGCACCGCCGTAGCCGTCGCTGTCTTCACCGTCGCCATCGGCATCGTAGTCGGAGGCGCTGTCACAGTTGCTGTCGACGCCGTCGTACCAGGTCTCGGTGGCGGTGGAGTACACGGTGGCGTCGGTGTCGTCGCAGTCGGCGCCCGAGTAGGCATCGCTGTCTTCGCCGTCACCGTCGGCGTCGTAGTCGGAGCCGCCGTCGCAGTCGGTGTCCACGCCGTCGTACCAGACCTCGGTGGCGCCCGGTCCCACGGCCGACGTGGTGTCGTCGCAGTCGGTGCCGCCGTAGCTGTCGGAGTCGTAGCCATCGCCGTCGGCGTCGTAGTCGGAGCCGCCCGAGCAGTCGGAGTCGGTGCCGTCGTACCAGGTCTCGGTGGCGCCGGGGTACACGGTGGCGTCGGTGTCGTCGCAGTCCGAAGCGCCCGTGAAGCCGTCGCCGTCGGCATCGGGGGCGGCAGCGTAGGGGCCGCCGTAGGCGCCGATGTCGGAGATGGAGCCGTCGGTGTCGAGCCTGGTGGGGTCGCCGGCGTTCACGAGGGCGCTGGTGGACGACAAGGTGAGGTCGTCGTCGCAGAAGCCAGACGTGCTGTAGGAGGTGAAGCCGGGGTCGACCGTGACGTTGCCGCTGCCCGAGATGGACGAGCTGGTGAGCGAGCCCGCGGTGTCGGACGAGCTGTTGGAGTACCAGTCGTTGTACTTCCAGGTGCTGCTGCTGGCGGAGGTGGAGTCGGCGTACACCCCGTTTCCACCGCGCTGGTAGGCCACGATGTTGTTGATGAAGTCCGCGCGGGTGGACACGGCGTACATGCCGCCGCCGTTGGACGATGCGGCGTTGCCCACGAAGTCGTTGTTGATGAGGTCGGGGTAGTAGGCGTCGTAGATGTACAGGCCGCCGCCGTAGGTGCGGGCGATGTTCTGCTGCACCGAGTTGTTCGAGAAGTCCATGATGGAGTTGATGTCGTAGAGGTACATCGCTCCGCCGTACTGGCCCTCGTTGCCGCAGAACTTGTTGTTGGTGACGTCCATGTCGCCCGACGAGGAGCTCGAGCCGATGGTGTAGGCGTAGAGACCGCCACCGTGGGCGGAGCGGGTGGACGACGACGACACATACCCGGCCTCATTGCCCTGGAACACGTTGCCTTCGAGGATCAGCGAGTAGGTGTCGACCACGTACAGAGCCCCGCCGTCGTCGTAGGCGAGGTTGTCGGAGAAGGTGGAGTCGGCCACCTCCACGGCGTAGGACGACGAGAATGAGCTGGGGTCGAACCAGACCGCGCCGCCCGCACCGCTCGAGGCATAGTTGTCGGAGAAGGTGGTGCCGGTGATGTAGAGGTCGTTCTGGGCGTCCATGTACAGGCCGCCGCCGGCGTCGCTTTCGTTGGCGTCGATGGTGCAGCCGTCGAGCGCCAGGCTGGCGACATACTTGGAGTGCAGCGCGCCGCCGTAGGTGCCGGCGTAGTTGTCGGAGACGGTGGAGTCGGTCCAGGTGCTGGTGTCGTAGCCGTAGTAGAAGTGGACGCCGCCACCGCCGTAGGCGGCTGTGTTGTTGGAGACCGTGGAGCCGTCGAGGTCGATGCGGTTGTCGTGCGAGGCGTGACCGTACAGGGCCAGGCCGCCGCCGTACGCATCGGCGGTGTTGCCGTCGATGAGGCTGTCGACGAACGTGACGTCGGTGCCGTAGACGTACCCGCCGCCCCCCACGCCGTTGCCGGTGTACGACGACGACGACGCGCTCGACGAGTCCGCCAGGTTGTTGGTGAGGTCGAGGCGGGTGGCGACGACCGACACGTAGTTGATGTACAGGCCGCCGTAGCGGGCCGCTTCGTTGCCATCGATGGTGGTGTCGGTGATGGCGATGTCGCTCTGGTTCGACGTGCTGCTGGAGCTCGACAGGTACAGGCCACCGCCCCCGGTGCTCGCTTCGTTGTTGGTGAACGTGGAGTTGACGATGGTGGAGGTGGTGGAGTTGTTGTCGATGGAGATGTACGCGCCACCGCCGTAGGTGCCGTCGTTGCTGTCGACGTCGACGGTGTCGAAGGTGACGGTGGCATACGCGGCGTAGAAGCCGCCGCCATAGCTGGCTTCGTTGGTGGAGAATGTGGCGTCGGTCCAGGTGTGTTCGCCGTATGAGTTGGCGAAGAAGCCACCACCGTGGTTCGAGCCCGATGCGGCGCTGTTGCCGGTGAACTCGACGGCGGAGAAGTCGGTCACGGCGTAGGTGTTCATGTACACCGCACCGCCCGCGCTCCCCGAGGCGTTGTTGGTGAAGGTGACGGTGTCGAGGGTGAGCTCGACGTACTTGCCGGCGTGGATGGCGCCGCCCGTGCTGGTGGCGTTGTGGGCGTCGAAGTCGGACGTCGAGATGCTCGCGATGGTGCCGTCGTCCATGTAGAGCGCGCCGCCGTACGTGGCGGTGCCGCCGGAGAAGGTGCAGCCGGAGATGACGGGCGACGACAGGTCGTCGATGAAGACATGGCCGCCCTTGTCGGCGGTGTTGGTGGCGAACACCGAGTCGGTGATGGTGGGCGAGCCCGACGTGATGTGGATGGCGCCGCCGTTGATGCCGCTGGAGCCCAGGCCGGAGAAGTAGAGGTCGTCGAGGAGGGGCTCGGAGTACTCGACGTAGATGCCCTGACCGCCGCTGTTCTGGATGGTAAAGCCGATGAGCTTGGCGCTGCTGGTCTCGTAGTCGTCGAAGGTGACGGCGTAGGTGCTGCCCGAGCTGCTGGCGTTGATGATGGTGGTGGCGTACCCGGCGGAAGACTGGACGGTGAGGTTCTTCCCGTCGAAGTCGATGGCCTCGGTGTAGGTGCCCGCGGCGACGGTGATGGTGTCGCCGGATGCGGCGGCGTCGATGGCGTCCTGGATGGTGCTGTAGTCGTAGGACGCGCCCGAGCCGACGGTGTAGCTGGCGGCGCTGGCGAGGGTGGGGACGCTGGTGAGCGCGAAGGCTGCGAGGAGGCGGACGGCGCGGGACATGGCGGACTCCGAAAGAAGGGAGGGAGTCTGCCCGATTCGGGGTGCGGGTGGCTACTGCTCTGGCTCGGGTTCACGTGACGATGTGGACTCGACAGAGGGAGCGCAGGTGGACGTGCCCGAGTCTTCGGTGTGCGATGATTGGGCCGTCTCTGCACTTCGACTGTGAGAACCACCGTGTCTTCTCCTTCGAGCCGGGTGCCGGTCCACCGTCTGTGCATGGCAGCAGGACTGGCCGCCCTGGCCTCGGCCTGCTCCCCGTCTCCCGGCTCCCGCGGCTCGCTCGTGGTGTTCGTGGTCCTGGACACCATCCGCGCCGACCACCTGGGCGCGTGTGGCGAGACCCGGCCCCTCACCCCGGTTCTCGACCAGCTCGTGCGCGACGGCGCCGCCCTGTCCTGCCAGGCCGTGGCCCCCGGTGGCTGGACCCTGCCCTCGCATGCGTCGTACTTCACCGGCCTCGAAGCCCCGACACATGGAGCCCACACGCTCGGCAGCCCGCCGGACGTCGATGTGAAGAAAGGGGAGCGCTCCCTGGGGCCGGCCCGTCCGCTGGCCGACACCTTCCCGGTTCTTGCAGAGTCGATGCCGGCGGTGATGGTGTCGGGCAACCCCGTGCTGGGCGAGACATCTGGCCTGGCCCGCGGCTTTCGACGTCGACGGGTGGCACGACGCTTCGGTCGCCTGTCGGGGCCGCGGCTGGTGAAGGCCGTGGAGACCATGCTGGCCGACCATGTCCACGATGGCGACCTGCTGTTCGTCAACATCGCCGACGCCCACACACCGTGGACGACCATCCCCGACGACCACCCCTTCCTCCCCGCCCGAGCGGGCCTCACCTGGAACCAGAGCACCCGCGACAGCGACTGGTTCCGCTTTGTGGCGGGCACCCCGGCGGCGGGCCTCGAAGCGCGGGCCCGCGACCTGTATGCGTATGGCGTGCAGCGGGCCGACCACACCTTGGGTGGGGTGCTCGCGGCGGTGGAGGCGGCCGGGTTCTCACGCTCGCGGCTCGTCATCACCTCCGACCACGGGGAGTACCTGGGTGAGCACGGCCTCCTGGGCCACGGCCACTACCTGCACAACGAAAACCAGCAGGTGCCGTTGCTCGTGCAGCCGGGCACCCTCCCAGAGGGGCCCATCAACGCCATCGCGGTGCACGACCTGGTGCAAGGACGGCCCGTGAAAGACCGCCCCGTGCGCGCAGCCGCCTGGCCCCACCCGGCCCGCGCAGCCCTGTTCGACGGCCAGAAATTCGCCGACACGAGCGTGCGGTCGTGGTCGCCCGAGCACTGGTGGACGGCCGGTGAGCCGGTGCCCGAAGCCCCCCTCGGCCCGTACGTGGACGCGGTGGTGGCGTCGGGACAAGGGGTTGGAGATGCCCAGCTGGAGGGCATGTTGGAGCAGCTGGGCTACCAGTGAGCCGGAGGTCTACTTCGCGGCGTCGGTGGTGGCGTCCGAGTCGCTCTGGCCTTGTGGCAGCACATGGGGAGCGGTCTTTTCGAGCACCATGTACACCACCATCAGCCCACCGAAGATGCCGCCGGTGATGACGCCGCGCCAGATGTCGCCGCCGGAGTAGGTCCAGCCGGCGATGCCTGTGGTCATGACCACCAGCGCAGGGGCTTCCCAGGTGGCCTTGGCCTGCGTGATGCGGTCGTAGAGGATGAGGCCCACCATGCTCACGATGCCGATGAGGGCGAAGTGGGTCCAGACGAAGCCGGGCTCGTAGGTGGTGTAGAGCAGCTCGCGCACGCCGGCGGCGTCTTGGCTGGTGAGCTCCATGAGCTTGGGCAGCACGGCGGTCTTTTCCATGGCCTCGACGGCCTCGGCCGACTGTCCCAGCTCGGTGGTGAGGTAGCGGCGGGCCAGCACAATCTTGTCGCCGCCCTCTTCGTACATCGAGCCCGCGATGATGGAGCCGAGCGCCCAGCCGATGCCGCCGGTGGCGTTGATGTAGCCGAGGTAGAGGCCCTTCTTGCCCGGCGGGGCGATGTTGTTGAAGTACCGCATCTTGGTGGGCGAGCTCATGAGCTCACCGAGCGAGAACATGGCGATGGCCAGCAGGATGAACCAGCCGTTGGTGGTGAGGCCCAGGCTGTAGATGGCGCCCGCAGCCACCACGATGCCCGCAATCATGGCGGTCATCGAGCGCACCTTGCCCGTGAGATACCCGATGAGGAACGCCAGGAGCATGCACATGCCGGCGTTCAGGTTGATCATGTACTCCTGGGGCAGGTTGCCGCCCCATTCTGCGGGCAGCTCGCCCAGGATGGGTCGGGCGATGGCGTCGGCCACCATGCTGCTGTCGACCCAGTCGTCGATGTAGTTGGGCAGCAGGTCGAACAGCTGGTGGAACATGGCCCAGAAGCCCGAGAAGATGACCAGAAAGCCCATGAGCCGTGGCTCACAGATGCCGATGGCCGACTGCCACAGCACCTTGAGGGCGCCCATGAAGCCGGTGGTCTTCTCGACGTGTGGCTTGTCGGGCTCGGGGAACACGAACAGGAACACGTAGTTGAGCGCCACGATGATGGCGCACGACACGAACACCCACTGCCAGTCCATCAGCCGCATCCAGCCGGCGAGGAACGGGCCCAGGAAGCCGCCCACGTTGACCAGCTGGTAGAACACCGACCAGCCCACCGACCCGTTCTCCTTGTTGAGCTGGGTGCCGATGATGCCCTGCAGGCCGGGCTTGAAGACGGCTGTGCCCAGTGCGAGCAACATGGCGCCGGCGGTGAAGACGTAGAAGGTGGTGGCGTGGCCGGGGACGGTGGCACTCTCTCCGCCCGACAACATCGCGGCCATGGGCACGGCGTAGGCCATCACGAGGTAGCCCGCGATCTTGATGGCGATGGAAATCGCGACCGTGAGCTTGTAGCCGTAGCGGTCGGCGTAGCCTCCGGTGAACACGGGCACGCCGGACTGCACCGCGGCCCACCAGGCGTAGATGAGGCCCTTCTGCACGTGGTCGAACTGGGGACCGCCTTCTTCCAGGCTGAGCACCATGTAGATGGGAAGCACGGTGCGCAGGCCGTAGTAGGCCAGTCGCTCCAGCATCTCCATGGTGTTGGCGATCCAGAACACCCGCGAGAAGCTCTGGAGCTGGGCGCCGAGGCTGGCACCCGACGAGGGAGAGGGAGGGGCGGACATCGGGTCTCCAGTGGCGTCGCGGGAGGGTACACCAGAGCGCACCGGGGCCTCGGGCGGAAGGCCGCGACAATGCGTCAGGGGTGGCTCGGCCGGGACGGATTTCGGTCGGTTTCCCCTGTCCTCGGGCCGGTGACCTGCGCGCTACCCTCCTGGCGTGACCGAAGGAGGGGCCCCGTGGTCGACCCGAAATACCTGGTCTTGTGGACTCTGGCGACCGTGCTGCCAGGCTGTGGGCTGCAGCAGAGCACGTTCCATTGTGAGCGCGCGGTGGCCCACCTCCAGTCCTGCTGCGACGACCTCGATGTGCCCGATGTCTGCGCGGATGGTCTGTTCAACGACGCAGAGCCGCCGCTCGACAGCGACACCGTGGACTGCATCCTCGCCACGCCGTGTGGCGACGCCCGCCAGGTCTGCGATGCCTTGAACCTGCACCAGGAAGCGCTCGAGGAGAGCTCTTGGTTGGGTGGCGACGACCCCGACTCCGGCGACACCGGGCTCGGGGTGTGCCCATGATCGCGCTCCTGGCCAGCGGGCTCGCTCTCGCGTCTCCGTCCCTCGAAGACGCCCTCCAGCAGGCCATCGAGCGCACGGATGGGCCGGTGGCGGTGTGTCCGGTGGGCGCGTCTGCCCAGACCGCCACACGCCGTCTCCTCGAGTCCGTTCCGGCGGATGCGGTCATCCTGCACCCCCTTCCGAGAGGCGGCGACCCCGACCAGGCCATGCAGCAGGCGCTGTCGGCCACCCGGGCCACCTGTGCCTTGCGCATCGAGGTGGACGGTGGGCTGTTGGTGACCCCCTTCGGCGAATGTGCCGCCCCGACCACCGCTGATGGCACCGAAGCCCCCGACCGTCCCCCGGCGTACCTCCTCACCCTCGGCGCGGCCCGGGCCAGCTGGTTTGGTGTCCCGGTCTACGGGCCTGCCGTGAATGCCGGCATCGGCGGACACATGGCGTCCGCAGCCTGGCTGGTCCACTTCGAGCTCACCCGGGGCCGAACCCCCGAAGGCCTGCTCATGAGCTACGGCGGGCTTGGCTTGGGCCTGGAGACCACAGGCCATGTGGTTCGAGTCGGCGCCGGGGTCGAGCTCACCGCATCTCGGATGGTGCGGGCCACCGATGGGGGTGTGGTGGGCGGGGTTGGTCCAGGCGTCTACGGGGCGCTGCGCTTTGTTGCTGTCGACAGCGACACCGCCGATGTTCTCGTGTCGCTCCAGGCATCCGGGAACCTTGGAGCGGGCACGCCCGCGGTGGTGGGCCTCACCGTGGGAATGGGGAACTGACCCTACTCGGCCTGCACCACGAAGGGCACTCCCCGGCGGGCCACCCGGCCGAGCTGCACCGGCCCCAGAGTGCGCACCTCACGCCTGGACACCGCCAGCCAGTACCGGCCGTCTGCCAGCGGCGTGTCCACCGTCACCGACTCCCGGGGCGGGTCTGACCAGGTGGACCACACCCCCTTGTAGTCGGGCACCGATGCAATCCACACGCCGTACCCCACACCCTCACCAGGGGCGTGCTCCGGTGTGGGCTCCAGCACCACGGCCACGTCCGGGGTGGCGTCGGCGAGAACGGAGCCGGGCTCGGGTGCCGTGACCACAGGGGCTTCGGTGGCCACGTCGGCGCCGAGCACGGTCCACAGGGTGGTCTGGCCGTCGGCCGTCACGAGCGAGAGGTGGTACAAGCCAGGCGTTGCGGGACCGGGGGTGTCGGGCAGCTCCAGCTCGACGAACGTGCCGCCGTCTTCGGGGGTGGTGGTCCAGGTTGCGGTCCGGCGGTCGGCGGACAGGTCGGGCCCGGTGAGCCGGATGTCCTCCAGGACGACGTCCACCACGGCAGACACCGTCAGTCGATACCGGTGGCCATCCGGCCCGGAGCGGTGGATGTGGTCGAGCGACACACGCCGGACGCCCTCGGGCAAGGCCTGGTTGGTGGGCAGCTGCGGGTGATGCTGAAAGGCGGTGTCGAGCAGAGCCACGGCATTGTCGACCACCTCGGGCGAGGGTTGGTCGGCGAGAGTGGTGTGCACGGCGGCCGTGAGTGCAGAGAGGTCGGCGGCCACCCATGCGGCGTGGGCTTCGTGCAGAGACGCAGGGACACCGGCGGGCGGCGGCGGTGGGTTGGTGCACGCGGACAGGATGGCGAGGAGGGGGAGGACGGAAAGGCGCATGACGGCTCCAGGGTGTCGGGGCGTCCGTCTGGTCACCGGTGTGTGTGTGAGGTGCGTGAGGACCATGGAAGCGGTGGGTCAGGGCTTGAAGCGGTAGCCCACACCGCGGACCGTCTCGATGACTTCGGCCGACACCTTCTGCCGGAGCTGGCGCACGTGGGTGTCGACCGTTCGGCTGGCCACCCGAGGCGCGTAGCCCCACACCGCCGTCAGCAGCTCATCGCGACCGAAGACCGTGTGGGGGTTCGCGAGCCCGAAGCGCAGCAGGGCGTACTCCATGCGTGTGAGGTCGACCGGAGCGCCCTGAAAGCGGATGGTTCGGGTGGTCTCGTCGATGGTGAAGGCGCCCACCCGGGTGGTGGTCGGGCTGCCGTGGGTGCGCAGGCGGGCCCGGATGCGCGCGATGAGCTCGGCGGATTCGAAGGGCTTCACGATGTAGTCGTCCGCCCCCAGCTCGAGGCCCACCACGCGGTCCACCAGCTCCGACCGCGCCGACACCAGCAGCACCGGCACCGCCACCCCCGCCGAGCGCCACCGCCGCAGCAGGTCGACCCCCGGTTCGTCGGGAAGCCGCCAGTCCAGCAGCACCAGGTCGGCCGCCCCCACGCGTGCTTCCGCCGCCCCGGCCGTGGGCGCGTGGTCCACCGTGAAGCCCTCTCGTTCGAGGGTGGCGATGAGCGGCCGGGCCAGAGTGTGGTCGTCTTCCACCAGCAGGATGTGCGTCATGGCAGGCTTCCCAGGTGCAGAGTGAAGCGTGTGGGCTCGGTCTGGAGGGTGAGGCGGCCGCCCAACATTGTGGCGATGCGTGTGGTGAGGGCCAGCCCGAGTCCCAGGCCGGTGCTCTCGACACCCCGCTGAAAGGGCTGGCTCAGGGCGTCCAGCGAGGCGTCCAGGTCGCCGGCGTCTTGCACCGTGATGCGGACGCCTTCGGACTCTCGCGTCACCCGCACCACCACCGGTTCCGCGCCGTGGGTCCGGGCGTTCGCCACCAGGTTGTCCAGAGCCACCGCCAGCCAGCGGGGGTCGGTGTGCAGAGTCGCGTCGCCGTCCGTCTCGACGTCAGGCAGCAGCGTCGACACCTGCACCGGGCTGGGCTCCACACCCGCCGTGCCCCGGTCCACACTCAGGAACCGGGCCGTCGCAGCCAGCGTCCCGCGCAGCCGTTGGTTGGCTGACATGAGCCCCAGCAGGGCATCTTGACCATCCTCGGGGAGGGCGTCGAAGTGGTGGCGCAGGCGGTCGAGCTCCAGCCCGATGGCCGATGCCGGTGTGCGCAGCTCGTGGGTGAGCGTTCGCAACACAAAGGCCCTCGCTTCGGCCCCCCGCCGTCGTGTGCGCTGCATCGCAACCCCACCCATCAGCGCGCCGATGCCCACCAGCAGCCCACCCGCGGCCACCAGTCCCATGGCCCACGGGCGGGGCGTTGGTTCGAGGCACCGTGCCGACACGGCCACACACGCCACATATCGCTGACCGCGTGCTGCCAGCCGGGCGTTGAAGGTGGTCCGCGACACCGCCCCGAGCACCCCGGGGCGCACCCCCATCAGCACCTGCTGCTCGCCCACAATCCGCGTGTGACCGCGCAACAGGAGCTGCCGAGTGCGGCTGGTCGTCGCGCCGAGCGGCCCCTCTGGCGGCGCCTCCTCCACATGCCGACCCGTCGCCCGACCCGCCAGCGCGGCATACGAACGGCCCGATGGGTGCATGCGCGGCGGCTGCTCGAAGAAGGCGTCGGGGAGGGTGCCTTCGCGGGTCTCCCAGGTCGCCAGCTTGCGCAGCCCGGCGTGGTCTCCACCGTCGCTGACCCCCGCCATCACCGCCCGCAACCCTTCGATGGGCAGCCGATGCGTGTGGGGCAGCCGTGTGGTGGGGTCGAGCAGCTCTCGGCGTGCGGGAAGCCACGGCTGCAGGTCGACTTCGGCCTCTGGAGCCACCGCCGCAGCCCACGCCGTCTCTGCATCGGACGCTGGCCACATCCAACCCATCACCCCGACGACCATCGCCAGGATGCCGGCTGTCAAGGTGGGCCCGGTCGCGTGCATTGGCGCCGGGTATCCCACCCCCGGGTGAGCTGTGTGAGGCCTGCGCGAGGTCTCTTCCCATGGCCTCGCGGGCTCGGCTACGCTCCGGCCATGCTGTCCCGCCGCCACTCCATTCGCCTGTCCGCCCGCGCCGTCGCCGCCCTCATGGCCTTCGGACCACTCCTGTCCGGCTGCACCCGGGACGCCACAGGCAAGCGAAGCCCCCACGACGACGACCCCACCACCGGCTCGGGCGCCACAAGCGGCACCACCCAAGGCACCACGGGCGGCACCGACACCGGCGATGCCCCGCCCGAGATGATCGACTGGGAGACCTTCCTCGCCGAGCTCGAGGTCCTCACCCGCACCCAATACAACGAGCCTTGGGACCAAGCCGCGTACGTCGAAGAAGTCGCCGCCCTCATGGGCCTCCTCGACGTCACCGACGCCACCTTCCAAGACATCCTCGACCGCTACCGCGACGCCACCCGCGGCTTCCCCGAGATCCGCACCGCCCACGATGGCGGCGACTACGAGGTCGCCATCCTGCAGTTCGAGCCCGGCGAGTCCATCGACCTGCACAACCATCCGCGCATGACCGGCGTGATCCTGTGCCTCACCGGCGCCGTCGACATCGACGCCTACAACCTGCTCGACCGCACCTCCGAGTCCGGCGACCTCCTCATCGAGCGGGTGGCCGAGGTCACCCTCGCGCCCGGCGACTACGCCACCCTCACGGAATCCCGGGGCAACATCCACGCCCTCGTCGCCCATGAATGGTGCGAGCTGCTGGATGTCTTCACCCCGCCCTACACCCCCGACCGAATCCGAGAATACCGCTGGTACGGTCGTTCCGACGAACCGGTCGAAGGCGACTCCATCTTTGCGGCGTGGGAACGCAGCTGATCCTCTCGGGGCCCTTCCGGCCCTGCGGTCCTCCAGGGGCGTCGGAGCCCGCAAGCGGTCTCCTCCGCAGCGATGAAGCCCGCGAGCGGTCTCCCTCGCACAGGCGGCCGTGGCCACACCAGCTTTCTGTTGAGTCGCCCACGCTACGCTGTAGATCGTCGGTCCCCATGGCCAGGATTCCCATGCTGCCCACCACCCGCCGTCTCCTGCCTGCACTGGCCCTGTCCTGCGTCCCGCCGGTGAGCAAGTCCACCACCGACTCCGCCCCGCCGGCAGAGCCCGGTGAGTACGTCATCCCCGACGCCGACACCGAAGAACCCGAGCCGCCGCCACCGTGGGGCCTCGATGCCCGCCCCACCAACACCACCTGCCTGGCCGCCGCCCGACCGGTGCTGTCCACCGATGCCTCGGTCACCCTCGAGCCCGCCTTCCCACACCTCGACTTCGCCCGTCCCACGGGCGTGGTGCTCGGTCCCGACCGCTCCACCTGGTACGTGCTCGAGTCCGAAGGCATCATCGAGTCGTTCCCCGACGACCCCGAAGCCACCGAGACCTCCGTGGTGCTCGACATCCAGGACCGCGTCACCAGCCAGCTCGAAGGCGGGGGCGAGATGGGCCTGCTGGGGATGGCCTTCCACCCCGACTTCGCCACCAACGGCTTCGTGTACCTGTCGTACACCACCACCCTGCCCGACGGCTCGTTCCAGTCCAACATCAGTCGCTTCGAGAGCTCCGACAGCGGCGCCACCATCGACCCCGACTCCGAGCTGGTGCTGTTCACCCTCTTCCAACCCAACAAGAACCACAACGGCGGACGCATCGGCTTCGGGCCCGACGGCATGCTGTGGATTGGCTTTGGTGACGGCGGTGGCGCCACGTTCCAGGCCAACGCCCCCGACCCACAGTTCCACTACGGCAAGATGTTGCGCATCGACGTCGACTCTGGCGTGCCCTACGGTATTCCCGCAGACAACCCGTATGCGGATGGCGTCGATGGGCAGCCCGAGGTGTGGGCCGGTGGCTTTCGCAACCCATGGGGCTGGAGCTTCGATGCGGTGACCGGCGAGCTGTGGGTGTCCGACGTGGGCCCCACCACCTGGGAGGAGATCAACCTGGTTCAAGCCGGCGGAAACCACGGCTGGCCCATCTATGTGGGCGACGAGTGCACCCGCGCCGAAGAGCTGTGCGACATCCCCGACCGGGTGGACCCCATCTACTTCTACGCCCGCGACGAGGGCCGGGCCGTCATCGGGGGCGTGGTGTACCGCGGCAGCGTCATTCCCGAGCTGTACGGCGCCTACCTGCTGGCCGACTACGCCGGCGGCTGGCTGCGGGTGCTCTACCGCGACCCCGGCACGGGCGCGGTCACGGTGAATCCCCTCATCGAGGGCCTCACCGAGCGCATCAGCACGTTTGCGGTCGATGCGCAGGGCGAGGTGCTGGTGATGACCTTTTCCTATGTGGGGTCGCTCCAGCGCATCGTTCCCGTCGAAGACGACCCCGACACCGGTGATCCCGACGACCCCGAGCCCTTTCCGGTGCGGCTGAGCGAGACGGGCTGTGTCGACCCGGCCGACCCCACCCAACCCGCGAGCGGGCTGATTCCCTACTCCGTGCGCTGGCCGTTCTGGGTGGACGGGCTGGTGAAGTCCACCTGGGTGGCGCTGCCCGACGGCGGTGTGCCCGAGGTGGCCGACGACGGCGACCTCTCGCTGCCCCCCGGCAGCGTGCTGATGAAGGAGATCCGCGACGGCGACACCCGCATCGAGACCCGGTTGCTCATGCACCACGACGACGGTGCATGGGGCGGCTACGCCTACCGGTGGGACGGCGATGATGCCGTGCTGGTCGATGGTGCGGTGCGGGTCGAGACGGGCTCGGGGGTACATGTGGTGCCCCACCGCTGGCAGTGCACCGAGTGCCACACGGATGCGGCGGGTGGGACGCTTGGCTTGGAGCTGCGCCAGCTCGGCGTGGACACCACCTACCCAAGCACCGGTCGTACCTCCGACCAGCTGCTCACCTGGCAACACATCGGCCTGCTTCCCGAGACGCTGCCCGATGTCGCTGCCTTGCCCGACCCGGCGGCCACCGACGACCTCGACACGTGGGCACGTGCCTATCTGCACGTGAACTGTTCGAGCTGCCACCGCCCCGACGTCGAGCGCAGTGGCCACATCGACCTTCGCTTCGACACCCCCCTCGACGAGACCGGCACGGTGAATGTGGTGCCCGAAGGCGAGACGCTCGGCCTGGACGACCCCCGCATCCTCGTGCCGGGCGACCCCGACCGCTCCCTGCTCACCGTGCGGCCAGCCCGCACCGACCTCCACCGGATGCCGCCTTCCGGGGTCACCGAGGTCGACGAAGCTGCGGTGGAGCGGCTGCGCCAGTGGGTGTCGGAGATGGACGCAATCTGACCGGAACACCCACCCCTCCGGCGTTACAACCGCGGCAGCTCGAGCACACAACCCCCGCCGTGAGGTCCCCGTGTCCACGTCTTCTCGTTCCCTTCGCAAGTGGGGGCGCCGCAAGGCCCTCTGGGACCGTGTCTACAGCCAGCTCTTCGAGGCCATCGAGCCCCCCGAGCTGCCCGAGCCGCCGTCCGACACCGTTCCCGTCCACACGTGGTTCGAGGTCACGGGCCAACGCATCGACGGCGTGAACACCGGTCACCCCACCCCCGAAGACGAACACAGCACGGCCAAGGCCATCGTCACCCGCCTCATCGCGGCCCTCCGTGGGGTGCAGCCGCAGCTCATCCCCGGCTTGCCCGAGATGCCCGACGACCCCGACGCTCTGATCGACGAAGCCTGGAGCTCGGTGCACGAGAAGGCCTTCGGGCATGCGCCGGTGCTGCCGCCCGAGCTGGTGGGTGGGCCCAACCTGGGTGCGCTGATGGCCCGCGGTCCGTTCTGTTCGTATGTGGAGAAGAACCCCGATGGGCAGGGCTATGTGCTCGACCTGTCGGTGTACTCGGGGCTGCCCCACCGCGCCGATGCCCGCCACCTCGCCACCCGCACGCTGTTCCTCGAAAAGGAGGGTCGGCTGCACGAGATGAGCATCACCGAGCTGGCCTCGGGCACGGTCCACACCCCCCGGTCCGAAGGCTGGGAGCTGGCCCGTCGCACGGTGGCCTGTGGGCTATACCTGCACGCCACGGCGATTCGACACCTGGCCACGGCACATCTCTTTGTGAGCGCCCCGGCCGCCATCGCCGTCCGCAACGCACTGCCGGTCTCCCATCCGCTCACCCGGCTGCTGTGGCCCCACGTGCACGGCGCCCTCGACGTCAACAACACCCTGGGGCCCGCACTCCTCGACGACACCCCTGGCGAGGGCGTCTTCGGCGACATCTTCAACCTCACGGCCCACGGGGTGTGGCAGTTCATGATGAACGCCGGAGCCTCTTTCGACCTCCGCCGCGCCGACCCCCACCACGACCAGCAGGTGCGCGGGATGGCCGACAGCCCGGTCATCCAGGACACCCTCACCGATGCCCTGGCGCTGTGGGACATCCTCCACACCTACTGCCTGGGCTGGGTGGAGCACCACTACCCCCGCCAGCTCGACATCCAAGGCGACCCCGACCTCCGCACCTTCCTCGACTGCCTGGGCGACCTCGTCCCCAACGGCGTGGACTGCATCACCACCGACAGCCCGCACCACGCATCGCTGGCGCGACTGTGCACCATCGTGCTCTACAACGCAGCGGTCGAACACGAGATTGTGGGCAACCTCACCTGGAACTACGCGCCGTGGTCGATGGCCATCCCCACCCGCCTGCATTCGGATGGCAGCGGCCCGTCCCTCGACGTCTACCAGCGCTTCTTCAACGTGCTGTTCGCCACCAACGTGCCCAGCCGTCCGCTGATGAGCGACTGGACGCACCTGCTGACCGACCCCATCGAGACGGTCCTGTACCACGAGCTCCAGGCCCGGCTGGCCCGGCGCCAGGCCGAGATGCTCGCCGAGGGGCCCCAAGAGGTGCACCGGCTGTACCCCGAAGACCTCGAAGCGGTGGTGGCGGTGTAGGTCAGCCGCCTGTCTCTTCGGTCACCTGTGCACCGGTTGGGGGCTGCCCACGCCATGTCTGGTCGTAGGTGGCCCACTCTTCGGGGTCGGTGGTCCAGGATGCATACACGGCGACTCCCCGGAAGTGGTCGGGGACCGTGCGTCCGTCGAGCCCACGCAACACACCGGCCAGCCCCGTCGCCATCGTCTCCACCTCGGGGTTGTGCCAGGGCTCGTCGTCTTCGTAGGCGGGCACACCGAAGAGGATGGTGCAGCCGCCGGCTTCGGGCGGTGGAAGGTGGTCGAGGTACTGGCCCACCCACGTGGCCACCAGGCTCTCGTAGACTCTCTGGCTCTGCAGAGCGGTGTCGTAGGCCATCACCACCAGCTCGTCGGCTTCGAGGCACACCGCGCGGGTGTAGTCCATGTCCCAGTGCACGTCGTCGAAGGGGTGCAGGTGGGTGGTGGGGGGGTAGGCGGCCACGGACAACACGGCTTCGGGTCCGATGGCGGCCTTCACGGTGGACAGCAGCGTGAGGAAGTCGGGGTGGCCGTTGGGCAGGGGCTCGACGTTGATGTGCACGCCGTCTGCGCCCAGGTGCACGAGGCGTTGCATGTGACCTGCGAACGCAGCTTGTTGGTGCGCGGCCGAGAGCACCACGTCGCGCTGGTACACCCCGCCGGTCCAGGGCATCACGGCGAGGTCGGGGTCGGCTGTGTGCACGGCGGAGAAGAAGGCCTGGACCTGGTCTTCGGTGTAGGTCTGGATGGTGTCGCCGTCGCGCCAGCCGGGGTGGCCGCTGGGGTCCATGGGGCCCAGGAAGGGGTAGAGACGGCGGATGCCGAGTGTGTTGGCTTCGCGCACCAGCGTGTCGACGGAGCCATGGCCTCCGTGCAGCCAGTGTCGACGGAGCCAGATGCCGTTGTCGTTGCGGTTGGGCGACGTCGCCAGGTCGACCGTGGGGGCGGGCCGCAACCACCACACGCCCGCTGCGACGATGCCCGCGAGGAAGATGCCGCGGATGGTCCAGCGAAAGTGGCCTTTCATGGGGTGTTCTCACGTGGTGGTGGGGGCCCCCTCCGGCCCTTCGGGCCACCTCCCCCTGAAGGGGGAGGACTTTGTGTCCAGAGTCCTCGCGCTTTGCGGGCGGAGGGGGCCCACCAAGGTCAGAGTCCTCGCGTCCAGAGTCCTCCCCCTTCAGGGGGAGGTGCCCGCTTTGCGGGCGGAGGGGGCCCATCCTCGCTATCCACACCATCTCCGTCTTTGGCCGCCTGCAGGCTTTCGCCACTAAAACGCAAGCTCCGACCGTCGGATCTGCCACGCATCCCGCACTGTCCCCGACTCGTCGATGATGGCGGCGTCGAGGGTGGGGTCGGCAGCCGTGGTGTCGACGTCCACCGTGAGGGTGAAGTTGCCGTCGTCGTGGCAGGCCTGCAGCTCGTCTTCGCCCCATGGACACGGGCTGTTCCAGGTGGCCGAAGGTGAAGACGTGAGCTCGGGCAGGTCGTAGCCACCGTCTCCACCGGGCAGCAGCCGGAACTCCGAGCGATGCACATCGCCCGACAGCAGCACCACGCCCTCCACCCCGTGCGTGACGATGGCGTCGAGCACCCGGTCCCACGCCTCGGGGTGGGCGGCCCAGGAGTCCGATGAGCCGTCTTGGGTGAACTGGCTGCCCGATGCCAGCAGCTTGAAGGTGGCGGTCGAGGCCACCAGGCCGTCGAGCAGCCATGCCTCCTGGGCGTCGCCGAGGATGGAGTCGTCGAGGCCGCGCCAGTAGCGGTCGTCGAGCAGGAAGAGGTCGACATCCCCGCGCTGCACCACGCTGAACACGCCGGCGGTGTCGGTGGTGCCGTAGCTCGGGTTGGCCCAGTACTCGGCGAAGACCCGCAGCGCGACGTCGCGGCCGGGCTCGGTGCCGTCGGTGTTGTTGCCGGTGAAGTCGTGGTCGTCCCAGGTGGCGAGCACGCTGGTTTCGGTCATGAGGTGCGAGCGCAGCGGACGCTCGTGGGCCCAGCGGTAGTACTGGCGGAGCGCGGAGAGGTCGTCGGTGTTGCCGTAGTGGTTGTCGCCGATGAACAAGTAGACGTCGGGAGACAGCGCCGACACCACGCCGAAGATGGGCTGGTCGTCGTCTTTGCTGCATGAGCCGAAGGCCAGCCGCCAGCGGCTCGCCGCGCCGACTTCCGGGGCGGTGGTGAACGACCAGGGCCCGAAGCGCTCGCCTGCCACCTCGAGGTCGTAGTGGTAGGTGGTGCTGCTGGAGAGGCCGAAGACGTCGACCACCTCGGTGAAGTCGTGGTCGGCGGACGGATAGCGGAAGGCGACGGGCGCGACGGTCTCGAGGTCGGCCCGAGCGGTGGCAACCCGCAGCGTCACCTGCCGGGTGGCATCGGCGCGGAACCAGATGCGGGCGGTGTCGGGGCCGACTGTGCCGATGATGGGACCGTGGGTGAGGGGCGTGTCGAAGCAGGTGGTGCAGTGTGCGGCGAGGGGGTCGGGGTCGGTCCAGGTGGGGAGCTCGTCGCCATCGTCGCCGATGGCGAGGTCGAGGTCGTCGCGACAGTAGACCGGCTCACCGTCGAGCCGCATCGAGAAGCAGGTGGGACGCCACTGGTTGGAGCCGCCTCCGCGCACCGTGAACTCGGTGACGTCGGCGCGGTCCAGGCCCACGTCCTCGTAGACCACCACGTCCACCACACCCCGCTCCAGGTCATCCCACTCGGGCTTGTTCACCGAGAAGCAGGTGTCGTCGCCCACGCACACGTCGATGCCGTCGTCGGTGCCATTGTAGGTGTCGGTGCCGGTTCGTGCCGTGATGTGGAGCACGCCCACCGTGCCCGGGAAGGTGGGGGGGCCCGGGTCCAGGCAGCCAGCGCCGTCGTTGGGCACGCCGTTGTCGGGCACGCCGTCGCAGTCCTGGTCGACCCCATCGCAGACTTCGGTGGCGCCGGGATGCACGGAGTCGTCGGAGTCGTTGCAGTCCACGTCGTCTGCATGACCGTCCCCGTCGGCGTCGACCGGCCCTTCACCTTCCCCTTCACCTTCACCCTCACCCTCACCCTCACCCTCGCCTTCGCCTTCGCCTTCGCCTTCGCCTTCGCCTTCGCCCACGCCGACGGGCGTCTTGGTGCCCGGCCTGGATGAAGCGCTGCAAGCCGACAAGGTGAACAGGAGCAGGGCGACGCGGCGCATGGAAACCTCGACGTGGAGCGGGATGAGGAGTGTAGCCCACGCGTGCGTGCGCCTATCGGGGACCGACCGCCGTTCGCCTCGACCTCGCGAATGCCGAGAGATTGTTGAGGGAACCCCGCCCCCTCCTCCGTTGCGAGGGTGTTCCGCGGCCCCGTCCCGGCCGGCTGCCCACATTCGGCGGGTGGCCCTGATTCCACCCCGTCCCGGAGTCTGCCTGTGTCCACTCGGATGTCCCACCCCACCGTCATTCCCTTCGACAACGGCGTCCAGCAGGTTGATGCGGGCGAGTCGACGAGCGTGTCGGAGCTGGTGGTGCACCTCCGCGAGCAGGGCTACTCGGCGGGTGTGCGGGCTGGCCTCGAGTTCTTCCACCAGCTCGGACAGCTGCTGGTGGACCTGGCCGACGCCTCGGGGGTCGCCCACGGAGCCCTCTCACCGGACCACGTACGGCTGGGGGATGCCGACCCCATTCGCCTTGTGGGCCCCACGCTTCCGCGGCTGTCCAGCGAGCCCCACCCCTTCCGTCACGCTCCGCCCGAGCGCCTCCGTGGCGAGCCCGAAGACCTCGGCAGCGACTTCTTCGTGGCCGCACTGATGGCGGTGGAGCTCATGGTGGGGCGGCCGGTCTACCGAGGCAGCGATGATCAAGTCCGCCGACGCGCTTGCCGAGGGGATGCCCGGCTCGCTCTGAAGCGGTGGCGCTCGACCTTGCCCGCCGGCCTCCTGCCCCTCCTCGACGTGGTCCTGGCACCGTGTCCGCTCGACCGACCCGAAGACTACCGGCCCGTGGTCCGCTGCCTGGCTGACCTCCTCGCCGACCCCACCGTCGTCGGTCCCCACCTCCATCAGGTGGTGGCGCTGGCGCTCGAGTCCCGCCGCGTGGCCCAGCTCTCCGAGGCACCCACGGTCGTCCACCTGGTCCGGAAAGCCACGGCACACGCCACCACCCCGCGCCCCACACGCATCGCGGCGCCCCCGGTCCCGTGCTCCATGGTCGCCGCTCCATCCACCCGTCGCTTCGACCTCATCGACCGGCAGCGGCAGCGGGTCCACACCGTCGAGCTGTCCACCGACCTCACCGTCGCCGAGGCCATCGCCGAGCTCGCCCGCGGGCCGCTGGTTCCCGCCTTCACGCCGATGGGGCAGCTCCAGGGTTGGTTCGCGCTCCACGCCGACGGCCAGCGCCTGGACTGGGACCTTCGACTCGCCGACCTCGACCGCTCCATCGTGCAGCTCGACGCCGAGCTGATTCCCCGACACATGGTGGAAGCGGTGGTGTGCCTGCCCGCACGACACGGGGGCACGGAGCTTCGGGCCATGGTGAACGCAGCCTTGCCGCTGCGGTGGGTGCTCGAGCCGTTGGTGCACGCCGCAGGAGTCGCCTGGGACGACCTCACGGGCGTGACCGACGGCTGTGTGTGGCTCAATGGGGCCATCCGACCGCCCCTCGCACCCATCGGCGACGGTCGGGCCACCGAGGTGCGCGTGGACTTCCACCCCGGTGTCCAGCGACGGGTGCCGCCTCGCCTCGTTGCGTCCGCGTAGATGTCCGGTGCATCGGTAGCGCACCGAACATCGGCCTCGGCCCGGTTCAGTGACCGGTTGCGACCTTTGCGCTCACCGGCTTGGGCGCAGCGGACGTGCGCTCCAGCCGCAGAGTGTCGATGGCCACGAAGTAATCGGGGTCTTCGAGCACGTTGATGTCGCAGATGGCCTCGGCGCGCTTGATCAACGCCACACAGTCGCGGCTGAGGTGCCGCAAGTGGAGGGTCTTTCCGGCGGCCTGGTACTTCTCGGCGAGCTTGTTGATGGCTTCGATGGCGCTCTGGTCCATGATGCGCGACTCGCCGAAGTCGATGATGACCTCTTGGGGGTCGCCCTTCACGTCGAACTTGGAGTGGAACAGCGTGGTGGAGCCGAAGAACAGCGGGCCGTAGATCTCGTAGTGCTTGATGCCGTGGGCGTCGATGCGCTTGCGGGCCCGGATGCGGAGGGCGTTCTCCCATGCGAACACGAGCGCCGACATCACCACACCTGTGAGCACGGCGATGGCGAGGTCGAAGGCCACGGTCATGCCGGTGACGGTGAGCATCACAAGCACATCTGCCAGGGGCACCTTGTTCATCACCTTGAAGGTGTTCCAGGCGAAGGTGCCGATGACCACCATGAACATGACGCCCACCAAGGCCGCGATGGGCACCTGGCCGATGGCGGTGGAGCCGAACAGGATGAAGGCCAACAGGGTGAGCGAGGCCACCACGCCGGAGAGACGTCCGCGTCCGCCCGACTTGATGTTGATGATGCTCTGGCCAATCATCGCGCAGCCGCCCATGCCGCCGAAGAGCCCGTTCACGATGTTGCCGGCGCCCTGGGCGATGCACTCGCGGTTGGCTTCGCCGCGGGTCTCGGTGAGCTCGTCGACCAGGTTGAGCGTCATCAGCGACTCGATGAGGCCGATGGCGGCGAGGATCAAGGCGTACGGCAGGATGAACTGCAGCGTGGCGAGGTTGAGCGGGATGATGGGCATGTGGAAGGACGGCAGACCAGCTGCGATGCCGTTGCCACCGCCGGCTGCGACGAAGCTCGCCACCGTTTCCGTCGGGATGCCGCCCATGGTGACCACCACGGACACCACCACGATGGCGGCGAGGGCGGCCGGGATCTGCTTGGTGAGCTTGGGCAGGCCGAACATGATGGCCATGGTGAGGCCAGTGAGCCCCACCATCGTCCACAGAGGGGTGCCGGTGAGCCAGGCGCCGTCGACCTTGAACATGCCCAGCTGGGACAGGAAGATGACGATGGCGAGGCCGTTCACGAAGCCCATCATCACGGGGCTCGGAATCATCCGGACGAACTTCCCGAGACGAAAGACCCCGGCTGCGATCTGCAGGCCGCCGGCCAACAGGAGGGTGGCGAAGAGGTACTGCAGTCCCATCTCATCGCCGCCCATGGCGTTGCCTTGGGACACGAGAGACACCATCACCACGGCCATGGCACCGGTGGCGCCGGAGATCATGCCGGGGCGGCCCCCGAACAGAGACGTGACGATGCCCATCATGAAGGCGCCGTAGAGGCCCACAATGGGAGAAACACCTGCAACAAACGCAAAAGCGACGGCCTCGGGAACCAGCGCCAAGGCGACAGTGAAGCCCGACAGGATGTCGTTCTTGACACTACCTTGGGTTTTATCGATAAGTGAATAGGCCAACGTTGGTTTGCTCCAGAAAAGCAGGGTTCATTTTGAAGGCCCCGCCTGATACAGTGGAACAACCATCCCGGCCACGTTTGAATGGGGCCACTGCGTGACGCCTGTCTCCGTCGACCCCGGCACGCGGTCGTCCCGGACGGTCTACGGTGCGTTCCCCACGCGCCGGTCATTTAGAGCGCGTGGAGCAGCTTCCGACCGATGTACGTGCCCAGAGCCATCGTGGACAGCTGGGGGTTCACGCCCAGGCTCGACGGGAACACGCTGGCGTCGGCAATCCACAGCCCGGGCAAGCCGTGGGCGTGTCCGGAGGCGTCGAGCACGCCGTCGGAGATGTCGGTGCCCATGCGACACGTGCCCATGGGATGGGCGGCGTAGAGGGTGAAGTCGCGGATGGTGCGGTCTCTGAGCTTCTCTTCCAGCTCTTCGGGGGTCTGGCTGGGGGTGACGCCGTGGATGGGCACGTACAGCTCGCCGGCTCCACCCGCCTGGAGCACCCGGGCCACCAGCACGAGGCCGTCCTTGATGCGCTGAACATCGGCGTCGGCGAAGGTGTAGGTGATGTCGGCCCGACCGTCGGAGAAGGCCCGCACCCGGCCGCCGCCCTTGTCGCTCACCATGAGCAGCATGCCGCACAGGTTGGGCAGCAGCGCGAGCCCCTCCTGGAATTTGTCGCCCACGAAGCCGGCGGCCACCAGGCACGCTTCGGGCGGGGCGCTGAAGGTGTGGGGGAGCACGCCGGGGAGGTCGTCGTGGTGGAAGTAGGCGCCCTGGGTGGCCCCCTTCCACATCTCCACGGGGAAGTCGCACTTGGCGATGATGGTGGATCCCGGGTGCACCTGGAGGTGCTCGCCACAGTGGGGACCGAGTCGTTCGCCCAGGCCTGCCCGCCACAGCAACCGGGGGGTGCCGATGGCGCCGGCAGACAGCACGACGTGCTTCGCGCGGACCTCGACCCGGCCGCCCTCTGCGCCGGTCTCCGGGTGGATGGCCACACCCACTACGCCCACTGCGCGGTCGTTCTCGACGATGACCTCGCGGGCCTCCACCTCGGCCTGGATGCGGGCTCCGGCGGAGACGGCACGCGGCAGGAAGGTGAGGTTGGTGCTGGCCTTTCCGCGGGCCGGACAGCCGAAGTAGCACACGCCGCAGCCCACGCAGCCGGGGGTGCTCCGAGGCGCGAGCCCGCCCTGGAGACCGAGCTTCTCGATGCCCTTCACGATGATGTCGTTGTTGACCCCCGACACATGCTGGCGGGTCATCTGCACGCCCACGATGCGGCTCACCTCGTCGTAGGTGGGCTGCAGGGCGTCCCACGACAGCTCTGGTGCGCCGAGCTTGTCGGCCCAGCCGTCGAGGACGTACCCGGGCGCCCGGAAGCTCAGAGCCGAGTTCACCAGCGTGGACCCACCCACTCCCCGACCTGCCGCGATGGGCATGGGTGCGGAGCCGCGGGCCACCATCGTGCCGCCCTCTTGCATGTGGTAGCGGGCCACGTTGGCGTAGTTGGGCTTGAAGTGGCTGGTCTTGGGGCCCATCTCGAGCACCAGCACATCCACACCCGCCTCGGCGAGCACCCGCGCGAGGCTGCCGCCGCCCGGACCCGAGCCCACCACCACCACGTCGCAGGTGAGGGTGCGTCCTGCGCCCACTTCGTCGAAGCCGTCGGCTGCCGGAGGCGGGAGGAGGACCGAGGTGAGGTCGGGTACCTGCCAGGTCTGTCCGACGGCGGGGTCGGGGTGGACCGGGGCGGCCGGGAGGTCGGGGATGGAGAGCGTCTCGGACATGCGCGCCCCCTATCGCTCCAGAGCCTCGGGGGGTGGGAGTCCGAGGACGCGAACCGCCCAGGGCAGGGCCGCTTCGAGCTGGATGCGCTGGATGGTGCGCACGCGAGGAGCGAAGGGGAGGTCGGGCAGGCCGGCGCGGGCCGCGAAGAACCCGGACACGCGGGCAGCCCACAAGGGGTCGGAGCCGGCCACTTCTTCGGGTAGGGCTCCGCCCTCGGCTGCCAGGCTCGCGCTCCAGAACGCTGCATCGAAGCCCACGGGTGCCCGACACACCCAGTTCCAGTCCACGATGACCACGCGGTCGGGGAGCAGGCACAGGTTGTCGCTGCGGGTGTCGCAGTGGGCCAGGACGAAGGGCTCGGGCCACGGCCGCTCGGCGTCGAGGAGGACGGGCAGGTGGGTGTTCAGCCACGTTGGTGTGCACAGGCCGAGCGACAGGAAGGGGGCAGGGTCGTCGGCCACCTGCCACCAGCCGTTCATGGCCTCCGACTTTCGCACGGGCACCCAGTCCGGGGCAGCGGTGGCAGCGATGGTGCGCAGGGTGTCCCGCACCCGGTCGACATCACCGGGCCGCCAGCCGCCGGGCCAATGTGCGTGGGCGAGGTCTTCGAGCACGAGTGTGGGGCGGGGGCCGTCCTCGAAGGCGAGGCATCGGGCCAGGAACGGGGCATCCGCCAGCGCGCCGTACACCCGGGCCTCGATGCGCAGCCAGCGGGCGGTGTCGTCGTTGACCGCGCGCTTCACGAACACGGTCTCGCCGCTTGTGAGCTCGGCGCGGAAGCGGTCGGCCGGCGTGTAGCCTCCCGAGACCGGCAGCCGCCGAGCGATGGTGCCGACACCGGGCAGGTGGTTGGAGTGGGCGGTCATGTCAGACACTCCTGCCGACTGGGGGCGGCGCTCGGGAGACGGGCCTCCGGAGACGACGCAAGGTGGGTGGAGGTGGTAGTCCGTTCGCGCTGTTTTTTCGAAAGGACTGCGTCCAAGTGATGAGGGACACTGCGGGATCCGGTAGGTTGCCGCTGCGGAGACCGTTGGAGGGGGCGCAGTGCATCCCATCGAGAAGCTCGGGTGGAGCATCTGTGCCGACCCCATGTCGCCCGACGAACGGCGCGAGCGGGTGGCCGTCCTCCGGGGGCTTCGCGACGGCCTGCGCGAGCGGGGCGAGACCCGCCTGTTGTGCCATGTGCAGATGAGCCTGTGCGTGCACGAGATGTTCCGGGGCGACCCCATCGCCGCCCGCCCGCTCCTCGACGAGGCGCTGGCCCTCGCCGACCCCGACACCGACCGCCTGCAGTTCCTCAGCGTGCTCCAGATGGAGGGCACCTACTGGATTCACGTGGGCGAGCCCGCCCGCGCTGTCGAAGCCTCCGTGATGCTCATCCGCGCATCCGACCGCCCGGGGGGGCGCCGCAGCTTCCGCATCAAGTCGCGGCTCAACCTCGCCTATGCCCTCGGCTGCCTGGGCGAGTTCGACGGCGGCCGGCGCTACTGGCTCGAAGCCACGGCCCTGGCCGAAGAGAGTGGCGAGACCCGGCGCCTCGGTGAAGCCGCTGCGGTGGGGCTCATCCTCTTCGTCGACGCCGACGACCTCGACACGGCGGCGGCCCTCTACGAAGACAGCGCCCACCTGCTCGATGCCGACATCGACGCCCGCGCCACCGCCTTGTTCCGCATGGCCGAGGCCGCGCTCGCACTGCACGCCGGGCAGCTCGCCCGTGCCGAAGCGCTGGCCACCGACCTCATCGACGCCGACCTCGCCGGGTCCTCCGACGACCGCGTGTTCGTGTTCACCCTCCTCACCCGCATCGCCCTCGCGCGCGACGACGCCCCCTCCGCCCTCGGCTGGAGCGACCGAGCCCGCGACGCCGCCGCCACCGCCAGCCATGGCTTGCGGGTGGCCCAGAGTGCCGCCGTGCGCGCCCGCGTGCTCCACCAGCTGGGGCGTGTCGACGAGATGTTCGACACCGTCGATGTCGCCTGCCGCGGCTGGGGAAAGTCGTCGGGGCGACTGCTCTGGCAAACCTTCGAAGCACGCCTGGCCGAGCTCCACCAGCTCAAGGAAGTCGAGCTGCGGGCCACCAACGAAGCCCTCCGCCGGCTGCACCAGCAAGAGGCCGCCGCACGCGCCCGCGCGGAAGCCGCCGCCAGGTCTCGCCACCTGTTCCTGTCGGCCATGAGCCACGAGATGCGCACGCCGCTCACGGGTGTGCTGGGGGCGCTGTCGCTCATCGACCAAGGCGTGTCCCCCCGGGAGCACGACCGCCTGCTGGGCGTGGCCCGTCGCTCCGCCGGCCTCACCCTCCAGATTATCGACGACATCCTCGATCTCGGCCGCCTCGAGTCCGGTCGGATGTCGCTCGACCCCGGGCCCTTCCAGCTGCGGCGCCCCTTCAAAGACGTGGTGTCCATCACCGAGCAGCAGGCACGCACCGCCGCGGTCGACCTCTCCTTGTCCTTTGCGCCCCACCTCCCGGTGTGGGTCCGAGGCGATGCCCGGCGGCTCAAGCAGGTCCTGCTCAACCTGGTGTCCAACGCCCTCAAGTTTGCCGCTGGCGGACGGGTCCATGTGCGTGTGGCACCGGTCGCGCACGTCCAGCCCACCACCATCCGTGTCGAGGTCGACGACAACGGCATCGGCATTCCCGATGCGGTGCAGGACAAGCTCTTCGAGCCCTTCACACAGGCTGGCCCCGCCATCTCCCGAGGCTTTGGCGGCACGGGGCTGGGCCTGTCCATCTGTCGGGCCATCGTGCGGGCCTTCGGCGGACGCATCGGCGTCGACAGCACCCCCGGCGTGGGTGCGCTCTTCTGGTTCGAGGTGCCCATGGTGGCCATCGACCAACAGCACGAGCCCACCGACGACGAACCCTCCGCTCCGCCAGCCCCCAACCTGGATGGCCTGCGCATCCTCCTCGCCGAAGACAACGCCGTGAACCGCCAGCTGGGCGCCATGACCCTCGAGATGATGGGGGCTCGGGTGTCGGTCGCGGTCGACGGCGTTGTTGCGATTCAGATGGTCCAAGAAGACCCCCCTGACGTCATCTTGATGGATATGCACATGCCCCGGATGGGCGGCCTCACCGCCACGCGTCACCTGCGTGCCACCGGCTTCGACGGCCCGGTGGTGGCCCTCACCGCCGCGGTGCTTCCCGAAGACCGGGACGCTGCGCTGGCCGCCGGAATGGACGGCTTCGCCACCAAGCCCATCGACGCCGATGCGCTGCTCGAAGCCATCCAGGACGCCCTCCGCGCCCGAAGGCCCACACCGTGAGCACTCTGGACCTGCTCTTCATCGGCCACCAGACCTGGTGCGTGCGCCACACCGACGTCACGGTGCTCATCGACCCCATCCTGGGCGACACCATGGGCCACCGCGCCCGCCTGCCGGTCCACCCGCCCCGCACGGTCGACCTCCCGGCGCTTGGTCCCATCGACCTCGTGGTCCTCACACACGAACACAACGACCACACCGACCTCCGCTCGCTCCATCGCCTCGACCGCACCGTCCCGGTCCTCGTGGCCCCGCTCATGCCGGCCGTGGTGGTCCGAGCGGTCGAGCGCCTCGGCTTCACCGTCCACCGCGCCGACCCCGATGTGGCCCTCGATGCGGGCGGGCTCCAGCTCCAGCTTCTTCCCGGCGGGCGCCACTTTCCGGTGGGCGAAGGGCGCGTGGCCCAGGTCCTGCTCACCGCCACCACCGCCGCAGGTCCCGTGACCGTGCTCGTGGGGGTCGACACCGTGGTCTCGGCCCACACCGCGTCGCGGATGCACAGCGGCCACCTCCCAGCCCCCCACGCCGTCATCGTCGCAAACAACACCCAGATCCCACCGCTCGGAGTGTTGGGCTCGGTGCGCGACCTCCTCGGCTCCGACCCCGCCGACGGCTTCACCGGCCTGGCCCTGCTCCGGGAGCTGTGTGTCGACTACGTGGCCAGCCTGCCCGGCACCCCCGCCGTGCTCCTGTGCGGCGGCGGCTTCCTCGACACCCACGAGCTCGGGGTGCCCTACCGCTTCGACGACCACCCCAGACTCGCAGCGCTGGCCCGGTCCCTGTCGTTCGGCCGACCGGTCTTCGGCCCCCAACCCGGCGACCTGCTGCGCCTGTCCCGTACCGACTCGGGAGTGGCATTCGACGAAGACACCCACCCCGCCGTCACCGTCGACGACACCCTGGCCGCATCCATTCGCGCACGGCCCACGCCCACGGGTCCCCTCCCGCTGCGCTCGGTCCTCCCCGACCTCCCGCTCGCGGACCGAGCCGCAGCCCTCCAGCGGGTCGACCGCGCGCTGAACGCCCTCGTCCCCCAGCTCCTCACGCACCCATCAGGCGCCGCCATCGTGGCCTGCCACCACCACGCCGGTCGAACCGTCGGGCCTCGCCGGCTGCTCGTGCGCCTGGTGGGCGGACCCGACGGCGCGGTCGTGTGGCGGGCCCTCGACCTCACCGAGTCCTGCTTCGTGCCGGTCACCTCCATCGACGAAGCCCGTGTGTTCGATGACTGGCCGTTCGGCTTCGAGGTGTTCCTCCAAGACCTCGACGCCCTGTTGGAGGGTTCTCTCGTGGTGTGGGACGTCCTGTCCATCGCCCTTCGCCACTGGTCTGCGGACGGCCCTGGCGTGGCCCACTTCCTGTGTGCGGCGCTCGGCGAGGCCGTCCGTCCCCGGGCCACAGCACAGGTCCTCGCCCGCGAGCTCACCCACCTCGGCGTCCCCACCCGGGCAGCGCAGCTCCTCCCACCGGTCCCATGATGTGGGAAGATCCCGTGGCGGCGCATTCTGGTCTGTTCGACCGCCCCATCTGCCATTAGACTGGAGGCCAGCGCGGTGTCGAGCCTGCCGCGCCCTCCTCCCATGGCCTCCGAGGTGACCGATGTCGCTCGTCCCCTCGCTCGTCAGCAACGTCCCCACCGTCACGCCCGGCACGTCGGGTCAGCTTGGGTCTGCTGCGGTCACCGAGGCCACGCCCCAGCCACGGCCCCAGATGGCGGTCGAGATCTCGGCCCGGCTGATGGCCAACATGGAGGGCATCGCCCAGTCCACCGAGGCAGCCGGTCGGCTGGTCGACCCCGGTCCGGCTGCTGTGGGCCGCTTCGCCGCCTCCAAGCGCACCACCAACCCCACCCAGAAGCAAGCCGGTGGTGGTGAGCAGGCCGAGGCCAAAGACAAAGACTCCCTGCTCGAGCTGTTCGCCGATGCGCGTCCCGATGCGGGGCATGGTGTCGGCCGACTGTCGGGTGGGCTGGCGCGGGCAGGCAGGCGGTCGGGTGGCCAACAAGGCGTGGGCCGCTTCCAGCCCCAGATCCTGCCCCGCCCCCGTCGCCCGGCCATCGACGTCCCACCATCGGCCGTCCGAGAAGCCTTTGCCGGTGGCATCGGTCGCTTCCAACCATCGGTCGGTCGGCTGTCCGGTGCGTTGAGTCGCTGACCCTCTGCCAGCGCCCCCGCGCAGTCAGCCGTTGCGCATCGCTCCCAACACATCGCCCGTGACATCCTTGCCGCCGGTGAGGTTCGAGTACAGCGCCATGAAGCTGTAGATGGGGCCCCAGGGAATGCCCCACCAGCCGAAGGCCATCGTGATGAACGTGTAGGGCAACGACGGCACGAAGGTTCCCTCGCCAGCCTTCACGAAGCGCACCTTCGAGGCCCGCTTGAAGGTCATGATGATGATGCTGATCGTGTATTCGAACACGACAAACTTTCCGCCGCGGTCGAGCTCGCGTGCGATGTCCTCGTTGGACATGCCTTCCGTTCCAATGATGGCGCCCACGACGACCTCCTCGGTGCAGGGACGCGCCCAAGGTACCGCTTCCTGTTCGACTTGAACATGGCTGTGACGCCACATCCCCCCCATTTGGGGCAGGGACAGTTCTCAACCACACCCGGACCCGTCCGATGGCCGACGAGCGGCAGTGGAGGCACCATGGTGTCGAGACGGACGAGTGGCATTGGCCTGCTCGCATTGGGCGTGTGTGGGTTGTCTCTGGCAACCGCGGGCTGTGCACCGGTGGACGGTGACCCGGACAAGACGGACGGCACCACCGAAGCCACCGATGATGGCGGTGACTGGACCATTCCCGAGCCAGACACCGACGACACCGACGGCCCACCCGACTCGGCCGACCCGGTCGATTCTGCGGACTCGGGCGACCCCGACTCGGGCGACTCCGCGGAAGACACCGGCGAGGTGCGTCTCGATGCCGAGGTGTGCGACAACGGCGTCGACGACGACTGGAGCGGAGCCGCCGACTGTGGGGACGCGGCGTGCGCCGACGTGGGAACCTGCGGCTGCGTGGACGCCGATGCCGGCGCGCTGTTGGGCACGTTGTGGACCGGGGCCATCGCGGGCAGCGGCGACGACGACCAAGGCGAGTGCACGTCTCAGCCCGGGGGCGAGGACGTCCACGTGCTGTGGACCCCACCCGCTGATGGCTGCTTCGAGCTGTCCACCGAGGGCTCGTCTTTCGACACCACGCTGGCCGTCGGGGCAGCCTGGTGCGGTGGGCCCACCATCTCATGCAATGACGACGCGCCTACGGGCTTGCAGTCCCGCATCACCCTGTCTGCCCGCGAAGGACGGACCGTGCTCCTGCTCGCCGAGGCCTACGACGCCTACCAGTCGGGCGACCTCGTGGTGACCGCGTTGGCCGGGGACGACTTCGCAGAGCCCGTGGATGTGGACGCGGGCTCGGATGTTGGCAACGGCGTGCTGACCGGTGTTCTGTCGGATGCTACGGCCGCGGTCGACCACCCCTGCAGCGACGTCACGGGCGCCTCGGCAGTGGTGCGCTGGGAAGCGCCAGAGGCGGGCACCTGGGCGTTCACGTCCACAGGCTCCGACTTCGACCCCTCCATCACCCTCTTCGGCCAGTGCGCCACGCCGATGGTGTGCGACGACCACCTCGCCGGCGACCGTCAGGCCGATGCGCGGGTGTTCCTGTCGGAAGGCGATGTGGTGCACCTGGCCATCGGTGGGGTGGAGGAGTCCACGGGCACCTGGGTGCTCAATGTGACCGGGCCTCTGTAGCCAGCCGCGCTGCGAGAAAGCGCCCGGTGTGGGACTCTTCGACGGCTGCCACCACCTCGGGCGGACCCTCGGCCACCACCTGTCCCCCCGCCGCGCCGCCGTCGGGACCGAGGTCGATGATGTGGTCGGCGCACGCGATGACATCGACGTCGTGTTCCACCACCACCACCGAGTCGCCACCCTCCACGAGGTCCTGGAGGATGCGCACGAGGCGGTGCACATCGGCAAAGTGCAGGCCGGTGGTGGGCTCGTCGAGCAGGTAGAGCGTGTTGCCCTTGGTGGGGCGGGCCAGCTCGCGGGCCAGCTTCACGCGTTGGGCCTCGCCGCCCGACAGAGTGTGGGCGGGCTGACCGAGCCGGATGTAGCCCAGGCCCACCTTCTGGAGGGTGTCGAGGATGCGCCGCAGCTTGGGGTGGCGCTGGAAGACGTCGAGGGCTTCGTCGACGGTGAGGCGCAGCACGTCGGCGATGTGGTGGCCCCGGTAGGTGACGGCGAGGGTGGCGGCGTCGAAGCGCTCTCCCTTGCACACCTCGCAGGGCACGTAGACGTCGGCCAGGAAGTGCATCTCCACCTTGCGACGCCCCTCGCCCTTGCACGCCTCACAGCGTCCGCCCTTTGAGTTGAAGCTGAAGCGGCTGGCCGAGAAGCCGCGCACCCGGGCTTCTTGCGTGCTGGCGAAGGCCTTGCGGATGAGGTCGAAGAGCTTGGTGTAGGTGGCGGGGTTGGACCGTGGCGACCGGCCGATGGGGCTCTGGTCGATGTCGATGATCTTCTCGAGCTGGTCGATGCCCTCGATGCCGTCACAGTCGCCTACATCCCGCCGGGCCCCATGCAGCGCGTTGTGCAGAGTCGGCGACAGGATGCCTTGGATGAGCGACGACTTGCCGGCCCCACTCACCCCGGTCACCACCACCAGCCGACCGAGCGGAATGCGCACCTCGACGTTTTTCAAGTTGTGCTGACGCGCCCCCCGGACCACCAGAGCGCGGTCAGAGGGAGGCCGGCCCACCCGAGGCAGTGGCACCAGGCCGGCCAGGTAGGGACCTGTGGGGGTGTCGGTGCTCTCCAGCAGTTCGTCCGGCGTGCCCTCGAAGATGACCTTCCCGCCATGCACCCCTGCCCCCGGACCGAACTCCACGAGGTGGTCGGCCGCTCGCAGCGTGTCGGCATCGTGTTCGACCACCAGCACGGTGTTCCCGATGTCGCGCAGCTGGGTGAGGGTGGCCACCAGGCGGGCGGTGTCGCGGGCGTGCAGTCCGATGGACGGTTCGTCGAGAACGTAGGTGACGCCGGTGAGCTCGCCGCCCAGCTGCGACGCCAGCCGGATGCGCTGGGCTTCTCCGCCAGACAGGGTGTCGCCGCGGCGGTCGAGGCCCAGGTAGCCCAGTCCTACGTCCTCCAAGAAGCCCAGCCGGGCGTCGATCTCGCTCAACAGCTCCGAGCCGATGGCCGTGCGGGTGGGGTCGAGCACCAGGTCGTCCAGCGCCTGCCGGATGTGGGAGACGGTCTGCCGACCGAGGGTGATGAGGGTCCACGGCCCCACGTGCACCGCCGCCGACGGCCGCGAGATGCGCTCCCCGTTGCAGGTGGTGCACACCTGTCGGGACATGTAGGTCTGGTACTTCTTGCGCTGTCCTTCGGACTTGGTCTGGTGCATCCGGCGGGTCATGGCGGGAATCGCGCCTTCCCAGCCGATGTCCCACCGACCCTCGCCCCGGTTCCCCGACCAAGCCACCTGCAGCGGCTCGCCTTCGTAGCCGTAGAGCAGGGCCTGACGGGCATCTTCGGGGAGGTCGGTCCAGGCGGTGTCCAGGCTGAAGCCCATGCGGTCGGCCAGAGCGGCCAGGATGAGCGCATTCCAGCTGTCGGGCTTGCGCATCATGTTGGCCCAGGGCTCGATGGCGCCGGCCCGCACCGAGAGCGTGGGGTCGGGAACCACGTGGCGGGGGTCCATCTGGTCGAGGGTGCCCAGGCCCTTGCACGCGGGGCACATGCCTCGGGGGCTGTTGAAGCTGAAGCTGGCGGGGGTGAGCTCGGGGAAGGACAGGTCGCACGACGGGCAGGACTGCTGTTCAGACAGGAGGAGGTCGGGGCGGTCGGTGTCGGGGAAGGTGACCACCAGGTTGCCGCGGCCGGTCTTCAGGGCGGTCTCGACGGAGTCGGTGAGGCGGGCGTGCTGGTGGGCGTCGATGCGCACGCGGTCGACCAACACATCGAGGTTGTGGCGGGTGCCGAGGGGCAGGGCGTCGAGGTCGTCGAGGCGGGTCACGTCGCCATCGAGGCGCACCCGGGTGAAGCCGCTGCGCAGCAGGTCGGCCAGCAGCTCGCGGAAGGCGCCCTTCTTGCCGCGGAAGATGGGGGCGAGGAGGTCGAGGCGGGTGTTCTCGGGCTCGGCCATGAGGCGGTCGACGATCTGAGCGGCCGACTGGGGCACCACCGGCTTGCCGCAGCAGGTGCAGTGCTGGACGCCCACCCGCGCGAAGAGAACCCGCAGGTGGTCGAGGATCTCGGTGAGGGTGCCCACCGTGGACCGGGGGCTGCCGCGCGTGGTGCGTTGCTTGACGGCGATGGTGGGCGTGAGGCCGCGGATGCTGTCGTAGGCGGGCTTGTCGAGCTGGCCCAGGAACTGCCGCGCATAGGCTGACAGCGACTCGACGTACCGCCGCTGTCCCTCGGCGTAGAGGGTGTCGAAGGCGAGCGACGACTTGCCGCTGCCCGACACACCGCACACCACCACCAGGCGGTCGCGGGGGAGGTCGAGGTCGACGCCCTTCAGGTTGTGCTCACGGGCGCCACGGACACGGATGTGGTCTCGGGACATCGGGGCTCCCGCTCAGCGCTCGCGGCGTCCGGCGGCCACGAGCCCGATGAGGATGGCCACCCAGCCCGTGGCGGCTCCACCGGTGGCGCAGCTGATGCCGCCGGTCTCGCCAGCGACCTCGGCTGCCGTGATGGGGTCGGGTGCGGGGCCGGTGTAGGTGTCGGTGATGGTGGGGGCCGTCCAGTCCTTCTGGCCGGGGCGGGGGCCGCTCTCGGGTTCACCGGAGTCGATGCCGGAGTCGATGCCGGTGTCGCCACCGGTGGCGCAGTGCACGGTGGGGGCGCGGTCTTCGGCCACGTTGAGGGCGTCTTCCAGAGACGAGACCAGCGCGCCGGAGGGGTCGCCATCCGCGCGTTCAGAGCCACAGAGATCGACGTCGAGCAGGCCATCTTCGACGACCACGCCCATGCCGACCAGCTCACCACCCGCCCGCGGAGAGGGGTTGCCGCCCGTGAGGTCTTCGAAGCAGGAGGTCTCCGACGAGCACGCCACGTTGCCGGTCCAGGGGTGCGTGCCGATGGCTGTGGGCACGCCGGCGCCGGGGGTGTTGGGGTCCCACACGCCGTTGTTCTGGAAGGACAGGGTGGCGGTGTCGAGCCACTCGCTCACCGACACTGCCGGGCCTGCGCCGCCGCCAAAGGTGTTGCCCACCACGTAGATGTGGTCCATGCGGTCGGCGCTCGAGGGGTCGGCGGCCACGAACGCACCCAGAGCGCCCGACGTGACCACGTTGTTGCGCACCAGGACCGGTCCGCCGTCGATGGTGAGCGTGGCGCCGTTGCCGCTGCCCACGAGGTGGTTGCTGGCCACAATGGTGCTGGGCAGGTCGCCTTCGGCAGGGGCTTCGACCCCACCGGCTTCGGCCACATCGCCACCCACCCGGACGGCGGGCCCGAGCGTGCCCGACACCGAGTTGTGGACCACCTGGCCCACGGCGTCTTGCTCCAGCACGATGCCCGCACCGCCCGTGACGCCGGTGATGCGGTTGCGCTGAATCACCACGTCGGTGGCCGAGCAGTCGGACTCGCCCGCGAAGCAGCCCACGGTGACCGCTGCGCCCGAGAGGTTGGTGAACACGCTGTCTTCGACGATGATGGCGCTGTACGCGATGCCAGCGGTGTTGGCGACGATGGCCTGGCTGCCGGTGAAGTCGAAGGTGCAGTCGCGGACGGTGAGGGGGGCGCCCACGTGCAGGCGGATGGCTTCCACGTTCGCGGGTGTGGAGCCGAAGTCGATGCCCTCGATCTCGATGTGGCCAGCGTGGAGGTCGAGCAGGTTGTCGGACCCTTCGGTTACCTGCACCACGGCACGGGCTTCTGTGTCTTGGACGGACAGCACGATGGGATTGCCCGCTTCACCGGCCGGCGTGACCGAGCAGGGGCCGAAGTGGGTGCCGGGGGCCAACAACACCCGGTCGCCAGCGGCAGCAGCGGCGAGGGTTGCGCACCAGTCGTCGCCCACATCCACGTTGTGGTCGGCGGCGAAAGCCTGTGCGGTGAGCCAGAACCAGAGCATCGGGACTCCGAGAGCAGGAGCGGGCCCGTAGTCTGGCACGCGGGTGCGGGCATCGCCGGAGTGACCCGTTTTTGGTGGGGCTACGCGTTGAGGACGAGTGGGTCGGTCAGTCGGCGTCCTCGTCGTCCATCCACCATTCCTCCGTGTCGAAGGCCACGGCGTCGAACGGGGGAGCCTGGATGGGGCCACCGCCCGCGTGCGTGTGGACGGTGGTGTAGAGCGCGGTCTCGGGGTCGAGCCGCAGCACCTCGACGGTGCGCTCCAGAGGGTCCACCAGCCAGTACCAGGGGATGCCGGAGGTGGCATAGACATGGAGCTTCAGGACCCGGTCGTGGGCCCGGCGCCCGGTGGACAAGATCTCGCAGACCCAGTCGGGGCGAGTCGTGACGGCGGCGGCCTTGGGGAGGCGGGGGACCCGGTCGCGACGCCACCCGGCCAGGTCGGGGACCACCACCGTGTCCTTGGCTCGGGGCTGTCCGCGGAGCAGCCCGAGGTGGAGCTCGGGTTCGTAGAGGATGATCCAGCCACCTGGACCCGTGGGCTTGCGCTTGCGTCCGTACGAGCTCCAGAGGTCGCTTCCCAGGCCCATCCCCGCGGTGGCGTGTGGCAAGGCGGGCCGGGGGTGGGCGTACAATGCGCCCTCGATGAGCTCCCCTGTCACATGGGCGGGGAGAGCCTCCAGGTCGCGGTAGGTGGCCACGCGAAGGGCAGTCGACATGGGTCCTCCGAGAGACACCAGCCATCGTGTCCCTCGGGTCCACCGTAGCACCGCCCTCGGTCAGCCCGAGCTCTGGTCGACAATCTTCTGGGCGGTCTCGCGCATCTGCGCCCGCATCTTCAGCTGGACCAGCTCGTCCTGCATCTTGGCCATCTGGCCCACCAGCTCGTCGATGTCCTGAGACAGCGTGTTGGCCTCGCCCGACTCGCGGCGTGCGGCCCGCTCGATCATCTCGTTCTCGGCCTTGGCCTCGTCCATGCCGCCCATGATGACGCCGATGAAGAGGTTCAGGATGACCATCGCGCCCAGCAGCATGAACGACACGAAGAACATCGCGCCGAACACGGGGTAGCCCTGGCTGGCCGTGCAGAGGTGCTCGTTGCCGTCGTAGCCGTAGTTCGCGCAGCCGAACATGTTGATGTACATGACGTCGGTCCAGTCTTCACCGGTCACGACGCGGAACAGCGACAGCATGGCGATGGGCAGGTCTTCGAAGTGAATCGGGTCGTTGGGCCCGAACAGGAACACTGCCGCCACCGAGTACACGTAGAACAGCAGGCCCAGCAGCAAGGCCACGTAGCCCATGCTCGGGATGCTCTTCAGCAGGGCGCTCACGAGGATCTGGAGCTTTGGCAGCGCCCGCACCAGCTTGAGCACACGCAGCAGGCGCGCGAGCCGGAGAACAGCCACGTACTGGGCGTTCACGGGCATGAAGCACACGGCCACGATGATGAAGTCGAAGACGTTCCAGGGGTCGAGGAAGTAGCGCCACGGCTTGCTGCCTTCGGCGCCCATCTTCACCACAATCTCGATGATGAAGATGCCGAGGATGACGTAGTCGATGAAGTCGAGCACGTGCCCGAAGGACTCCACGGCCGACGGGTAGGTCTGGATGCCGACGATGACGCCGGCCAGCAGGATGACCCCGGTGATGAAGTTCTGGAACTGGGGTGAGTCCGCCGTCTTGCGGAGGAACGCGGTCATTGAGAGGCTCCGGTGCGTGGTGTGGGGGCACGCATGCAAGGGTGTCCGGGCCCTTCAGCTACATGCCGAAAGGCGGTTTGGCCGGATTTCCGGTCCGTCAGAGCAGAAACGGCCCATCGTGAGATGGGCCGAGAAGATGCGGTGGTGCGGTCAGACGTCGAGTCGGGCGGCAGCGAGCGAGGCCTTTCTGGTGGCCTCCGCGAACTCCCGGCTGTCTGGGGACGCGGCTCCGAGGATGTTCTCCGCGGATGCCAGGTCCTTGGCAGCCTGTTCCTTGTCGATGTTGGAGCCGTCTTCGCAGAGGTCGACGAGGAGGGTCATCTCCCCATCGTTGACCTCAGCGAAGCCCGGGCCCACGACCATGCGGGTGGCCTGACCGCCCTGATGGACCGTCACCACGCCCGCCCGCGTTGCGGACAGCATCGCCGCGTGGTCTGCAAGCACACCGAACTCACCCATGAGTCCGGGGGCTTGGACCTCGTCGGCTTCGCCCTTCCAGGCGATGCGCGACGGCGTGACGATCTCAAAGCGGACTGCCATGTCAGTTGCCTCCGGCCATCTCGCGGGCAGCTTCGACCACTTCGTCGATGGAGCCCTTCAGGTAGAAGGCCTGCTCGGGAAGGTCGTCGTACTTGCCAGCGAGGATGTCCTTGAAGGAGCGAACCGTGTCTTCCTTCGAGACGTACTTGCCGGACAGACCGGTGAACTGCTCGGCGACGAAGAACGGCTGGCTCAGGAACTTCTCGATCTTGCGGGCGCGACCGACGACGAGCTTGTCTTCGTCGGAGAGCTCGTCCATGCCGAGAATCGCGATGATGTCCTGCAGGTCCTTGTACTTCTGGAGGATCTGCTGCACCTGGCGGGCGATGGCGTAGTGCTCTTCACCCACGACACCGGGCTCGAGGATCCGGCTGGAGGAGTCCAGGGGGTCGACGGCCGGGTAGATGCCCTTGGCTGCGATGGCACGGGAAAGGACCGTGGTGGCATCGAGGTGGGCGAAGGTGGTGGCGGGAGCGGGGTCGGTGAGGTCGTCTGCGGGGACGTAGACGGCCTGCACCGAGGTGATGGAGCCCTTGTTGGTGGTGGTGATGCGTTCCTGCATCATGCCCATCTCGGTGGACAGCGTGGGCTGGTAGCCAACCGCGCTGGGAATCCGGCCGAGAAGTGCCGACACCTCGGAGCCCGCCTGGGTGAAGCGGAAGATGTTGTCGATGAAGAGCATGACGTCCTGGCCGGACTCATCGCGGAAGTACTCGGCGATGGTGAGGCCGGAGAGGGCCACGCGGGCACGGGCGCCGGGGGGCTCGTTCATCTGGCCGTAGCACAGGGCCACCTTGGAGCCTTCGGTCTTGATCATCGGCAGACCGTCGTCGCCGAACTTGATGTGACCGTGGTCGTCCTTCTCGGTGTTGATGACGCCGGCTTCCATCATCTCGAACCAGAGGTCGTTGCCCTCACGGGTCCGCTCGCCGACGCCGCACAGGACCGAGTAGCCACCGTGCTTCAGGCCGACGTTGTTGATGAGCTCCATGATGAGGACGGTCTTGCCGACGCCTGCACCACCGAAGAGGCCAATCTTGCCGCCACGTGCGTAGGGAGCGAGGAGGTCGATGACCTTGATGCCCGTCTCGAACATCTCAACCTGCGTGCTCTGCTCGGTGAAGACCGGGGGCGAGCGGTGGATGGGCAGGCTGTTCTCGGCACCGATGGCACCCATCTCGTCGATGGGGTCGCCGGTGACGTTCATGATGCGGCCGAGGACCTTGGGGCCCACGGGCATGGCGATGGGCAGGCCGGTGTCGCGCACCTTGGTGCCGCGGACGAGGCCGTCGGTGACGTCCATCGAGATGGCGCGGACGGTGTTCTCACCGAGGTGCTGAGCGACCTCGAGGGTGAGGTTCTCTTCCGCGTCGGAGATGAAGTGGTTGGAGAGCTTCAGCGCCGAGAGGATGTTCGGAAGCTGGCCGGGGGGGAACTGGACGTCGACGACCGGGCCCATGACCTGGACGACCTTGCCAAAGTTGCCACTCATGTCGGGCTCCTGAGCTGATGTAGAGGGGATGCGATGAAAGGGGAGAGGGACGCGGGGCGGTGTGCCTCACCGCGCCCCGAGGAGAAACAGACGACCGACTACAGAGCCTCGGCGCCAGACACAATCTCGATGAGTTCCTTCGTGATTGCGGCCTGACGGGCGCGGTTGTAGTCGAGGGTGAGGCGGTCGATGAGGTCGGACGCGTTGCGCGTGGCCGAGTCCATCGCCGTCATGCGCTTGGCTTGCTCACCGGCCTGGGTCTCCAGGAATGCCTGGAAGAGGCGAGTGCGCAGGGCCATGGGCAGCAGGCGGCCGAGGAGGTCGCCGCCATCGGGCTCGAAGAGGTAGTCGACCGAAGCCGCAGCTTCACCGTCGCCACCTTCCTTCTTTTCGTCGGACTGTTCGGGCTCGAGGGCCATCGGAAGCACGCGGTCGGCAGACGGCTCCTGCTCCATGATGGACTTGTACTGGTTGAACACCAGCACAACCTCGGCGAAGGCGTTCTCGCCAAGGTCGGCCACGAGCCGGCTCGACAGTTCATCGGCCGTGGTGGCGTAGTCGGAGGGGTCGACGTTCTCGGCGCCGTCGATGAGGTCCCAGCCACGCTTGCCAAGGAAGGTGCGGACCTTCTTGCCGTAGCCGATGACCTTGACGGTCTTGCCAGCTGCCTTGTGCTTCTCACACTCGGCGATGGCCGCCTTGTTGAGCATGCTGTTGAAGTTGCCACACAGGCCGCGGTCGGCGCTGATGGCGACCACGTACACCACAGTGTCGTTGGCCGGTTGGGACAGAAGCGGGTGCTCGAAGTCTTCGCCGACGGCACCCACCACACGACGGAGCGTGCGGTTGAGGGTGCGCTGGTAGGGCTGGGCTTCGAGTGCCGCCTTGGTGGCCTTGTTGAGCTTGGCACCGGCGACGAGCTTCATGGCCCGGGTGATCTTCCGGGTGTTCTTGACCGACTTGATGCGGTCGCGGATGTCGCGGAGAGTGGCCATGGGCGCCTCTTGAAGGAGGGCTGATGGGCCGGGGCGCACGCATGGGCACGCCCCGGACTCCAGGGAGGATCAAGCGGGCTGGTAGGTCGCGCGGAACGCCTTGATGGCGGCGTTGATGCGGTCCTTGAGGTCGCTCTTCTTGAAGGTGCCGCGCTCGAGGATCTCAGCGAGGAGGTCCTTGTGGGCGGACTCGAACTTCGTGGTGAGCGCCTGGATGTAGGGGACGACCTGCGGGGGGGTGAGGTCGTCGCAGGTGCCTGCCTGGCCAGCGAGGATGTGGATGATCTGCATCTCGACCGTGAGCGGGCTGTACTGGCCCTGCTTCAGGATCTCGACCAGACGCTCACCGCGGACCAGCTGCTGCTTGGTGGCGGCGTCGAGGTCGGAGGCGAACTGGGCGAAGGCTTCGAGCTCGCGGTACTGGGCGAGGTCGAGGCGCAGCGTACCGGCCACTTCCTTCATCGCCTTGATCTGAGCGGAACCACCGACGCGGGAGACGGAGATACCGACGTTGATGGCCGGACGGATGCCCTTGTTGAAGAGGTTGCTCTCCAGGAAGATCTGGCCGTCGGTGATCGAGATGACGTTGGTGGGGATGTACGCCGAGACGTCGCCGCCCTGGGTCTCGATGATGGGAAGAGCGGTGAGCGAGCCAGCGCCTTCCTTGTCGGACATCTTGGCCGCGCGCTCGAGGAGGCGGCTGTGGACGTAGAAGACGTCGCCCGGGTAGGCTTCGCGGCCCGGCGGACGACGCAGGAGCAGCGAGAGCTGGCGGTAGGCGACAGCCTGCTTGGAGAGGTCGTCGTAGATGCACAGGGCGTGCTGGGCGGGGTTGGTGGCCGAGCCCTTCTCGCCGTTCACGCCGTAGTCCCGGAAGTACTCACCGATGGTGACGCCGGTGTAGGGGGCGAGGAACTGCATCGGTGCGGGGTCGGATGCGCCGGCCACGACGATGGTGGTGTACCCCATGGCGCCGGCTTCTTCGAGCTTGCGCACAACCTGGGCGACGGTGGACTGCTTCTGGCCGATGGCCACGTAGATGCAGTGCATCCGCTTGGCGGGGTCGTTCTCGAACACCTTCTGGTTGATGATGGCGTCGACGGCAACGGCGGTCTTGCCGGTCTGGCGGTCGCCGATGATGAGCTCGCGCTGGCCACGGCCAATCGGCACCATCGAGTCGATGGACTTGAGGCCGGTCTGCATGGGCTCGTGGACCGACTTCCGCTGGACGATGCCGGGCGCCTTGATCTCGACGGGCATGGTCATGGTGGCGTCGATGGGGCCCTTGCCGTCGACCGGGTTGCCCATGGCGTCGACCACGCGACCGAGGAGGGCGGGACCGACGGGCACCTGGACAATCTTGCCGGTGCGCTTGACGGTGTCGCCTTCCTTGATGGAGATGTCGGAGCCGAAGATGGCGGCACCGACGTTGTCCTCTTCGAGGTTGAGGACCATGCCCATCAGGCCACCGGGGAACTCGAGGAGCTCACCGGCCATGGCGTTGGCGAGACCGTACAGACGGGCGATGCCGTCGCCGACGGACAGGACCGTACCGGTCTCGGAGACCTGGACGCGGGTCTCGTAGTTCTGGATCTGCTGCTTGAGGATCTCGCTGATCTCTTCGGCGCGGATGCTCATGGCGAGGACTCCTGATTCTGGAGGCCGGGCACGGGGCCCGACGGGGATTCGGTTTGAAAGCTGGGACGGGGGTGGGGACAGACGACCGCGGGCTCAGGCCTCGGCGGCGCCGCCTCCGGTGGAGCTGGTGAGGGACTGGTGGATGTCCATCAGGCGCGAGCGCACGCTGGCGTCGTAGACGGTGTCGCCGACCTTTGCGACCATGCCGCCGATGAGGCGGGGGTTGGTGCGGAAGCGGGCGATGACGTGCTTGCCCGAGGCGCTGGACAGGGCGCGCTGGATGGTGCGCATGGTGTCCTGGTCGAGCTTGCGGGCGGTGGTGACGACCGCGCGGACCCGGCCGGACTGCTCATCTGCCATGGCCTGCGCTTCGCGCTGGATGTCGGGGAGGACCGTGAAGCGGTTCTTGTCGAGCAGGAGCCGGACGAAGTTCTTCACGTAGGTGTGGACGTCGACGCGACCGAGAACCGCATCGAGGACGCCGCGGCGCTGGTCGACGGGGATGCCGGGGTTGACGAGGGCGGCCCGCAGGCTGCCATCGCCGGTGTCGAGGACCTCGGAGAAGGTGTTGAGGTCGCCGACGAGGCGGTCGCGGCCGGACTGGTCGTCGCCGAGATCGATGAGGGCGCGGGCGTACCGGCGTGCGAGGGAACCATCAGCCATGGGTGGCCTCCTCGCCCTTCAGGGCGTTGAGGAACTCGCCGTCGAGGCGGGCGTGGTCGTCTTCGTTGATGTTCTCGCCCACCTGGCGGGCAGCGAGGCCCACAGCCAGCTTGGCGGCTTCGGCGCGGAGGCCGGCGGTGGCCCGTGCCTGCTCATCGCGGATGGAGCGCTGGGCGGCATCCTTGATGGCGGCGACCTCGCGCTCGGCGCGCTGGATGAGGTCGGCGCGGTCGGCGTCGGCGAGGGTGTTGGCCTCGGCGCGCATCTCGGTGAGCTGGGCCTCGAAGCCGTCGAGCTTGGCAGACAGCTCTTCGAACTGGGCCTTGGCCTTGGCTTCAGCCGCACCGGCGCCGTCGATGTCGCGGGCGATGCGGTCGGCGCGAGCGGCCAGGGCGGTGGTGATGCGGCCCTTGAGCAGGAAGCCGAGACCACCGAGGAGGAGGATGAGGTTCAGCGCGTGGAAGGCCATCGGGACGAGGCTGTCTTCCAGCGTGTGGGCGACATCGCTCCCGCCGCCAGCTGCGAGAGCGGCGCCAGGCAGGAACAAGAGCCCTGCTGCGGTGAGGATGGGGCGGAGGGTACGCATCTCGGTGGACTCCACAGGGGTGGCGAGACGAAGCGAAGGAGAGCCGGTGGGCGCTCGGGTGCCGCTCATGCGGACACCGGGCGGCCGAGCACCTGGCTGGCGATGTGTTGGGCGAGGAGGGCCGAGGAACCGCGGAGACCCTGGCGGGCTTCGGCGGCTTCTGCCTGGACGGCCTGCAGGGCGGTCTCGACTTCGGCGTCGGCCTCGGTGCGGGCGGCCTTCACGAGCGCATCGGCTTCGGTGAGGGCCTCGGCACGGCGGGTGGCACGAAGCTCGGCCATCTCAGCGCGGGCAGCGGTGAGCTTGGCTTCGTACTCATCGGCGCGGGCCGCGAGCTTGGCTTCGAGCTCCTTCGCACGACCCGAAGCACCCTCGATGGCGTCGTCGCGGCCTTCGAGGTGCTGGAGCATCGGCTTGAAGATGATCGAATACAAGCCGAGGATCGTGATGAGGAAGGGAACGACCTGAAGGCCGATGACGAGGGGATTCGGAGTGATGTCCATTCGGGTCCTCGGGGGCGGCTCGCGTGCGCTGCACACGGTGGGACCGGGAGGGCGCGACGTTTCCAGCCGGTGCAATCGGGTGATTGCGGTGCAGCGCGAAGACTGCGGGGTGGCGGGATTTTCGGTGGGCCCGGAGGGGGCCTGCGAACGTCGGAACTTCGGAGGTTGCGGGCGTTATCACTGGGCTACTGGCGCAGCAACCCGCGTTGAACGGATGTCGCAGGGATGGCTCGCGGCGGCGGGGTGGCCGTGCTCATGCACGTCGACAGTGACAATTGGGTGCCGCAATCCCCCCCGGTCCGTCGGGAAGCTGTGGCCCGTCAGGGCGTGGTGATGGTGGTGCTCACCGACACCGAGGTTCCGACATCGATGCCGTCGTCTGGCACCAGGATGCAGGTGAGGGTCTCGCCGCCGACCACCGCGGTGGATGACAGGTGGTAATGGTCGACGGTGTGGCCACTCTCGCCATCAAGCGACCAGATGTACTGGTAGCCCTCGGGGTCGTAGTCGGCATCGAACCACCCCACGCCGCCGCAGGTGACGGTGTCGCCGGGTGCCGGGCTGGCGGGGTCGAGCACCGCTTCCAGCACCTCGGGTGTGGCATTGCCCACCACCACGGGCTCGGCGGTGCGAGTGGGGCCGGTGACCGTGCCGTCGTTGAGCGCGATCGACAGGCCCACCTCCTGGCCCCGGACAAACCTGCCACCCGTCAGCTCGGCGTCGGTGCCGGCCTCGACGCCGTCGACCGTCCAGGTGTAGGCAGGCACGAGGATGTCGCCGGGGTCGGGGTCATCGCCCACGAAGGTGGCGGTGAGGGTGTCGGTGGTGTCGGGGCGTGTGGGGACGATGCGCAGGTCGGTCACCACCGGGACGGAATTCTGGATGACCACGGAAGCGGTGGCTGCGGTGCCGGAGCCTTCGGGGTCGAGGGGCGTGACCACGACGGACCAGGTCTCGCCCGCACGGGTTTGTTCGGCGGGGACGTCCAGGCTGGTGATGCCCGTGTTCTCGCCGTCCTTCAGCCAGGCGATCCGGTAGCCGAGGGTGTCGCCGTCGACGTCGGTGCCGGATGGGGTGGCGCGCAGGATGTCGTCGGTGGTGGGGGCCTCGGGGGTGAGCACCACGGCGGCTTCGGGTGGTGTGTTGCCGATGACGACCACCTCGAGGGCGGTGTCGCTGGTGAACAGGCCGTCGGTCACCGACACACGCAGCTCCCACACCTGGCCCTTTGCGGTGGCGTCGGCGGACACGGTGTCGGTCCAGTCCGGAGCATCGACTCCGTCTACTGCCCACGCCACCGACCAGGTGAGGGAGTCGCCGTCGGGGTCGGTGGGTGCGGTGACCACGCGCCAGGTGAGGTCGTTGGCGGAGATGGGGGCCGCGGGCTCGATGGCCACTTCGGGGGCGGTGGGCGGTCGCTGGGCACGCCCGGTGTCGGTGGTGGACGGCACCACCCGTGGGCCGGAGTCTTTGGAGGTGTCTGTGCAGCCGCCCGCGACCCCGACCATCAGCACCAGGACACGGCGAGTCACGGGTCGGTCCGGGTTCGGCGTGACCGCCAGATCCGGCGCTTGATCATCGGCCAGGCGGCTCCGCCGATGCGTGTGCAGCCCAGCCCGAAGACAACGTAGGACAGACCGTACAGGCCGATTCCCAGGCCAGCCTTTGCGGCCAGCGCGAGCGGAAGGAATGGGGCCGACAAGGCCAGCCCCCACAGCACGAAGCTGAGGGTGATGAGCGTGATGCCGGAGGTCTGACGCGACATGCCGGCACCGTAGCCCGGTCTGCCGAGGAACGGGACTGCATCGGCGTTGTGGAGGGTCGGGCACCGATGTCGCGGATCTGCCGCCAAGGGGTGCCGTCGGGCCTCGGTGTGGGGCGGGCGCGTCGGTGTGGTCGGACGCGAGAACGGCCGTGTACGGGCTGTGGTCGAGGATTGCGTGCGCTGGCCGATGTGGCCTGGCCCGGCCCTTGCTTGGTGGGTGTGTGCCGCCCGGTTGAGGGCGAGCCAAGCCCGAGAGGTGTTCGATGCGTTCCCTGGTTCCCGCGCTGTTTCTTGCCTTCGGTCTCATCGCCTGTGGCGACAAGGACCCGGACGACTCCGGTGTCGACCTGACCGGTGCCTGCGAGCTGGCCGCGGAAATCGACGCCTGCCCCGAGTGTGCCGATGGCGACGTCACGTGTAGCTACGGCGACGTGAGCGCCACGGAGCTGTCGTGCGGGGACTGTCAGGCCACGGTCGCGCTGTACAACGCCCTGTGTGACGCCGGGGTCGAAGACAGCCGCGAAGCCATCGAGGCCGGCATGAGCTGCTCCGACCCCGAGTAGATCGGCCGCTACTCTTCGAGCTCGGCCACCACCGCGGCTTCGATGGCTTCGACGTCGGGCTCGTTGCTCGCATACACGATGCGGCCGTCTGTTCCGACGACGAAGTCTTGTGGGTATGCCCCGGTGGGGAAGGCGAAGGCGAGGTCGTAGAGTCGGTCGACCTCGCCCGTCTCGTCGAGCAACACGGGGAATGTGACGCCCAACGCTTCCGTGTAGCTGCGCACGCGGTCGGCGGACTCACGGGTGGCAATGCCCCACACCACGGCACCTTCGGCTTCGTACTCTTCCCAGACGCGGACCTGCAAGTCGGAGACCTCCGACGCACATTGCGGTCACCAGGTGGCGAAGTAGGCCAACACAACGGGGTGGCCCAGCTGGTCGGACAGGCGGTGGACCGTGCCGTCGAGGTCGGCCAGCGAGAAGTCCGGTGCGTTCTGGCCGATGGCCTTGCCTTCCCCGTCGGCCCCCGACGATGCTTTGAGGATGACCTCGGGGCGGCCGGGGTCGTCGGACATCACGCACAGTGCCGTGCCCCGTGGAAGCTCGGTGGTGCCATCCCAGGAGACGGCCAGGATGCCGGTCTCTCCCGGCGCGATGGTGGGGGTGTTCACAAGGGCTGTGAGGCCGCCGGGCAAGCCAATGCTGGCGAGGTCGAGGTCGGACGACCCCCGGTTGGTGATGGTGACCTCGCGGGTCTCGGCTTCGTCGAGGAAGGCGATGCCATCGATGGAGAGGTCGATGGCGGGCGCGGGGTCGGTGCCCACTTCCCAGGTGGACAGGATGTTCCAGTCGCCCACGGCCCACACGCTGGCTTCGGCGTGGAGCGCCATGGCGAACAGCTCGGTCTCTTCGTAGGCGAACGGGACGGGGGCCTCGGGTGTTCCAGAGCGGCCCACGTCGTAGAGCACGACGGCTTCCTGGGTTGTGGCGCCCACCAGCCCGTCGTGGACGGTGACGTCGAGCGCGCCTCCGCCGACGTCGAGGGTGGCCACGCGGGTGGGGGCCAGAGGGTCGCTGGTCTCGAAGACCTCGATGCCACCGCTGCTGGCGGCCACATACACGTAGCCGTCGGGGTCTTGTTCCAGTCGCACCGCTTGGCCGCCGGTGGGGATGGAGGTGACGATGGTGGGGGCGTCGGGGTCGGCCAGGGACAACACGGTCAGGCCAAGGCCACCGTCCGCCACGTAGGCCACCGTGTCGTCGACGAGGATGTCCCAGGGACGGTCGAGGCCCGGGGTGGTGGACACCCAGGTGAGGGTGTCGTCGGACGTGACGTCGTACACGTCGACTTCGCCACCAATGTTGGTGACGTACACCCGGTCTCCCGTCCAGTCCAGGCCTTCGTAGCCCACCGCATTCGCACGGGCGGTCTGCTCGAGGTTCTCGCGGTCTTCGTATGACAGGATGTGGAGGCCCACGTCTCGGTGGGTGGCGAACATGCGGTCGGTGCGACCGGGCTCGACATGGTAGTACCGCTCGAACGGCCCGGGGTCGGCGCCGAGGTGGCCCTGTGTGTCGGGGTCTGCGAGGTTGGAGACGTCGAAGACCGCCACGCCGCCCTGCCCGGCCGTGAGCACGAGGTCGACCGCCGGAAGGTAGGACAGGTCGAGGATCTCGGTAAACCACGGGCCGGTCTGGTTGATCTCCGAGCCCACCTCGATGAAGGGGTCGGTGCCATCGGGGGTGGGGGGCTCGCAGGAGTTGGGCAGGGCAACCCACTCGGGTGGGTCGGTGTCTTCGCCTGTGTCGCCGGTGTCTTCTGCGGTGTCTTCCCCCGAGTCGACAGTGTCGTGGGTGTCGTCGGTGTCGTCCGTTCCGGGGTCGGTGACCGGGTCGCCCGTGTCTCCGTCGACCGACGTCTTCACGTCTCCGCCCGGGGTGGAGCAGCCTACGGTGGCGGCGAGCAGCCAGCTGAAGCGGGGGTTCATGGATGCACCTCGAGCAGGGCGGTCGGACGACCGATGCCTGCGTCTCCGAACCGTCGCAGATTCGGTGGTGTCCGGGGACGGTCGAGGTGGGGCCCGCTACACTCCGACCACACCGCAGGAGGTCCCGTGGTCCCGTCGTTGCTCATCGTCCTGTCTGCATTTGCCACGCAAGAGCCGGTCCGCGGCCCGTCCACCCTGATGGCACCCGCTGCGCCCGCCCGGCAGACCGAAGGCGAGCCGCTCGACGACTTCCGCCGTGTGATGGTCGCCGGTGCGGTCGATCTCAACGTGCACGGGGATGCGAAGGTGGCCTCCGCGGAGATCGACTGCCCCACCCGCAACGGCCCGGGGATTCAGCTCCACGTCCAAGACGACACCCTGATGGTCACCCCCATGCACGAAGACCAACGCAACACGGGTCGGTGCGTGCTCACGCTGCGTACGTCGGGGCTTGAAGGGGTGCAGATCTCCGGCGCATCCAAGGTTCGGGGTGGGGCCTTGTCCCAGCTCGAGGCGGTTCAGGTGGGGGGCGCGGCCGACCTCGACCTCCGCGGCCTGGGTGCAGACACGTTCGAGCTGAATGTGGCTGGAGCTGGCAAGGCCCGCCTGTCGGGCAAGGTCGACCAGGCGACGCTGGTGATTGCAGGTGCCGCCGACATCGATGCCACCGCGCTGACCGCAAAGACCGCCCACCTCACCACCCATGGCGCCGGGAACATCCAAGCCACCGTGAAGGACACCGTGCACGCCACCAGCGCCGGGGCTGGCGTCATCACTGTGCTCGGCGGGCCAGACAAGGTGCACCAGACCACCGCGGGAATCGGCCAGGTGGTGGTGAAGTAGTTCTGAACCTGCGGTCGGTCGAGCCGGGCGGTTGCGGTAGGCTGCACCCGGTCGTCGGGGATCTGCGAGACCTGCCGACTCGGGAGAGCCGATGCGTCGCTGGATGTCGGTGTTGGTGCCGTGTCTTGTGTGGGCCTGTGGGCCTGTCGACGAGGAGAAGGCAGATCCGGACGGCGCTTCTGGGGCCGACACCGCCGATGCGGGCACCACCGGGGGAGGAGGGCCCGACCCACGGCTGACCGATGCGGACGGGGATGGCTACTCGCCGCCCGAAGACTGCGACGACAACGACCGCGACCGCTTTCCCGATGCGAGCGAGACCTGCAACGGCATCGACGACGACTGCAACGGCCTGGTCGACGACGACGCACGTGATGCCCGCATCTACTTCTACGATGACGACGGCGACGGCTACGGCGACCCGGCCAGCGAGACCCTCTTCTGCACACCGCTGGGCGGATACGTCGACGATGGCTCCGACTGCAACGACGCCAACCCCGACATCCACCCGTTCGCCGATGAATGGTGCGACGACGTGGACAACGACTGTGACGAAGTGGTCGACGAGCCCGACGCCCTCGATGCCAGCACCTGGTACGTGGACGACGACGGCGACGGCTTCGGTGTTCCGGGTGCAGAGGTGGTCCAGTGCGACCAACCCTCGGGGCACGCAGCGGTCGACACGGACTGCGACGACACCGACCCCACAGAGCACCCCGACGCCGACGAGGTGTGCGACGGCGACGACGACAATTGCGACGGTGTGGTCGACGAAGACACGGCGGTCGATGCGGTCACGTGGTTTGCCGACTCGGACGGAGATGGCTTTGGCGATGCGACCGTGTCGGCCCGTGCCTGTGACCAACCCTCCAACATGGTGGCCGACGACACGGACTGCGACGACACGGACGCCACGGAGAACCCCGACGCCGACGAAGTGTGCGACGGCGACGACGACAACTGCGATGGCGTGGTGGATGAAGACTCGGCGGCAGACGCGGGAACCTGGTACGCCGACTCGGATGGAGACGGCTTCGGGGACCCATCTGTGTCGACCGTGTCGTGTGAAGCCCCATCCAACACGGTGGCCGACTCCACCGACTGCGACGACACGGATGCGACGGAGAACCCCGACGCCGACGAGGTGTGCGACGGCGACGATGATGACTGCGACGGCGACATCGACGAAGACAGCGCCATCGACGCCACCACCTGGTACCCCGACGCCGACGGCGATGGCTATGGCGACACCAGCTTGGGCGCACCGGCCTGCACCCAACCTTCCGGCACCGTGACCGACGGCACCGACTGCGACGACACCGACGCCACGGAGAACCCGGCTGCCGACGAGGTGTGCGACGGCGACGACGACAACTGCGACGGTGTCATCGACGAAGCCACCGCCATCGACGCCCCCACCTGGTACACCGACGCCGACGGAGACGGCTTCGGCGACAGCACCGCGAGCACCGCTGCGTGCACCCAACCCACGGGCACGGTCACATCGGGCACGGACTGTGACGACACCAACCCAACGGTCCATCCCGACGCCGAAGAGGAATGCTGGAGCACCACCGACACCGACTGCGACGGGGATGTGGCCCTGGCCGACTCGGACTGTGCCCCCGACGGAACCGTGGCGACCGCCGACGTCGATGTGTCGTTTGCCGGACCAGCCTCCCATGCCCGGCTGGCCTCGGCACTCGCCGCCAACGGCGACATCAACGGCGATGGCTTCGACGACCTCGTGGTCACCTCGGAGGCCTACGGCGACGGGCAGGGCTGGGTGTTCCTGGGCTCGGCATCGGTGGCGAGCAGCACCTGGACCCTCTCGACGGCGGACATGGTGCTCCCCGACGGCGCTGCCTCGGGCAACCTGGGCGCGTCTGCAGCGCTTGCCGACATCTCCGGAGATGGCCTCGCGGACGTCATCCTCGCCGACCCCCACGACGACTCTGCAGCATCCAACGGAGGCCGTGTCTACGCCCACTTCGGCGCGGTCACCCTCACCAGCAGCCGCTCCCCTTCGAGTGCAGACTTCATCGTCGAGACCGCGGAAGCGAGCGCCCAGCTGGGGGTCGTGTCTGCCGGAGACCTCGATGGAGACGGCATTGCCGAGCTTGTGGTCGGTGCACCCGCGGCGGATGGCCAGCACGGCACGATGCCCCAGGCCGGGCGGGTGGGGCTCTTCATCGGACCGGTCTCCGGCACGGCCGACCTCGACGACGCCGACCGCTTGCTCGCTGGCGACCACCCGAGCGATGCGGCGGGGACCGTGCTGGCCGTGGTCCCCGACATGGACGGCGATGGCCTCGACGACCTCGTGGTGACGGCCCCTGCGCGCGACTGGGACGACGAGTCGGACGGCGCAGTGTACGTCTTCACCGATGCCACCGCCGGCGACGACGGCAAGCTGTTCTCCGCCGACCTGCTCATCCGCGGCGCGGGCAATGCGTTTTCCGGCAGCGTGGCGGGCGGCGACCTGGACGCCGATGGCTACAGCGACCTGGTCGTGGGCGTTGCGGGCGACGACACCACGTCTACCGATGCGGGGGCCGTGCTGGTGTTCAGCGGACCCTATGGAAGCGGCACCCGACTCGACGCATCCGACGCCACGCACACCGTGCTGGGCGAGGCCCGCAACGACGACGCCGGAGAAGCGGTGGCCGTGGGCGATGTCGACGGGGATGGCTACGCCGACCTGCTCGTAGGGGCCGGCGACCACGACCAGGGTGGGGCCAATGCGGGCGCGGTCTATGGGCTGCGGGGGCCCCTGAGTGGCACCGTGACGTTGTCTTCAGCCGACTGGGAGCAAGAGGGCTCGGCCGGCGATGGCCTGGGTGCGGTGCTGGCCACCGGCGACCTCGACGGCGACGGCTACGCCGATGTGGTGGCTGCATCGCCGTCGGCATCTGGCGCATATTCGTCGAGTGGCGAGGTGTCGGTTGTGCTGGGAGGCGGCCGGGTCGAGACGCCCACCACACCGGCTGTCGTGGACCCCACCGATGATGCCGATGGCGACGGCTACACCGAAGCGGCGGGCGACTGTGACGACACACGCGCCGCCATCTACCCGGGCGCCGCCGAGACCTGTGACGACGGCCTGGACGACGACTGCGACGGCGTCGACCCTGGCTGCAGCTTCGACACCCTGGAAGACCCGGACTCCAGCTGGATGGCGGTCCATGGTGCGTCGTCCAACCGAACGGGCACGGTGGTCCTGGGTGCCTTCGACGTGAATGGTGATGGCCAAGACGACCTCGCCATCGGTAGTCCCAACGACGACTCGGTGGGCATCTGGTTCGGTCCGGTGCCCGAGGGCCCCACCCGCACAGGCGCGCCCGACCTCCTGGTGGAAGGCGCCTACGGAATGGGTGAGTCCATCGCGCGGGCGGGCGACGTCAACGGCGATGGCATCGACGACCTGGTGTTTGGAGCGCCCGACAGCGACGACACCTACAGCAATGGTGGTGCGGTCTATGTGTTGTATGGGGACGCCCATCTCGGCGGCACGCTCGACTTTCCCACCGACGCCGACCTGGTCTTCACGCCCGAGTCCGACGACGACGGCCTGGGCGTGGCGGTGGCCGGGGGGACCGACCTCGACGGCGACGGCATCGACGACCTTCTGCTGGGTGCCGATGCCGGAAACGGACGGCTCGCCGGAGAGGGGGCGGTGTACGTTGTGTTGGGTGGGCGGACGTCTGGCACCTGGAGTGTGTCGACTGCCGACCACATCTACGGTGGCGAGACCTACAGCGACGAGGTGGGGGCGTCGGTGGCCTTCGCGGGCGACGTGAACGGCGATGGTGAGCAAGACATCCTCATCGGTGCCCCCGACCACATCGAGTCGCGAGGTGGTGCCTACCTGGTGTTCGGGCCCCTCGATGCGGGCTTCACCGACCTCGCCACGGTGCGCGGACGCTTCATCGGCAGCGACTACTCGGGCACCACGGTGGCCGGGGTGGGCGACCTGAACGCCGATGGGTACGACGACATCGCGATTGGTGCACCGGGCTTCACGGGCTCGTCTGCTGCACCGGTGGGTGCGCTCCATGTGTACTTCGGACCCCTCGCACCCGCCCACCACGACCTCGATGACGCCCCTCTAGTGCTGGAGGGCGACTCTGCAGGCGACATGATGGGGCTCTCGGTGGCCTCGGCGAGCGGCGGGTCGACCGACGTAGACGGCGATGGCTACGCCGACCTGCTCGTGGGCACGCCCTACTCCGACGTCTACTCGAGCGACGCCGGTGGGGCCTGGCTCTACTACGGCCCACTCAGCGCCGGAACGCTCGCCACCAGCGACGCCGACGTGGCCTTCGAGGGGTACTGGAGCGGCTACACCGGCACGGCCCTCGATGTGGTGGGAGACGTCGACGGCGACGGCTACACCGATGTTCTCGTGGGTGCGCCGAATGCACGCAATTCGTCGTGGTCGTGGGTGGTGTATTCGTACGCGGGGGCCAGCTACGTGTGGCGCGGCGGCGACCGGGGGAGCACCGTGGTGGTACCGGCCACAGTCGATCCAACCGATGACGCCGACGGAGATGGCTACACGGAAGACGGCGGCGACTGTGACGACACCGATGCGTCGGTGTACCCGGGCGCCACGGAAGTGTGCGACAACGACCTCGACGACGACTGCGACGGCGTTGACCTGTGGTGTCTGGCGTCGGGTTCGGTGTCGGTGGCTGCCGACCCCACTCTGCAGTCGGCCACCAACTACGACCACGGCACCGCCACAGTCCTCACAGACCTCGATGGGGATGGCTACGACGACCTTGTGGTCGGGGAACGGGCCAGCCGCACCGGCGCCACCAATGGTGGGCAGGTGTATTGGATGTTCGGTCCGCTCCCGCGGGGCGAGGTGGAGCTCACAGGTGTGCGCGACCCGGACCGAGGGGTCTATGCCTCCACGCGTGACGACTACCTGGGCGGCGATGTGTGGGTGGCGGGCGACGTGGATGGCGACGGCCTGGACGACCTCCTCGCGGGTGCCACCGGTGCGGGAACGGGGGGCTCGGCCTACCTGCTGGTGGGGCAGCTGAGCACCACAGGGTCGGTCGACGTCTCGACAGAAGCCACCACCACCTTTGAAGGTGCCGCATCGGGCGACGACTTTGGCAGCCGCGTGTCGTCGGGCGACCTCAACGGGGACGGTGTGCCCGACTTTGTCGTCACGGCCCCGGATGCAGACGACGGCCACACCGATGCGGGCACTGCGTATGTGTTCCTCGGGCCCGTCACAGCGGGCACCGTGTCTGCAGGCTCGGCGGATGCCACGGTCTCTGCAGACACCTACCTGGCGGGCCTCGACGCGGTCGAGGTCATCGGCGACACCGATGGAGACGGCCTCGACGACCTCCTGCTGGGCGCCCCGGGGCACGAGGGCAGCGCGGCCACCTATGGCACAGGCGAGGCGTGGCTGTTCACGTCCGGTCCCACTTCGGGCACGCTCACCACCGACGACGCCGACACCACCTTCGAGGCCGAGTCTGCATCCGACGGCCTGGGCGCCGATGTGGCAGGTGGTGGAGACGTGGACGGAGATGGCCTGGTAGAGGTGCTTGTCGGTGCAGACAGCACCTCGGCGGGAACCTACACCCGCGGCGGCATCGCCTACTTCTTCTATGGTGGCTCGGTGGCCACGGGTGCCGTCGATGTCGGGACGGCCGACACCCGCTTCATGGGCACCACCTCGAACGCCTACGTGGGCGACGGCATCGGCACCGCCGGCGATGTGGACGGCGACGGCCTCGACGACCTCCTCATCGGTGAGCCGCGCAACGACGAGCTGCACTTGTTCCGCGCCCCCATCCCGTCGGGCGATGTGTTGCTGTCATCCAGCGATGCTGCATTGTGGCCCTGGGGCGAGACCTACGGCGGACAGGTGGGCGTGCCTGGCGACCAGGATGGGGATGGCTACGACGACATCGTGGTCGCGGCGCCCGACTCGCTCGGTCGGGTGTGGGTGAGCCCGGGAGGCATCGACTGACGCTGACTCGGGTGCGTCCAGTCGATGTCTCGGAGATGACCTGATTGGGTTCAGAATCGGACAATGCTGCCGATAGACGCCTCCTCCGAAACCCGGGTGGCTCCCGGCCTTCGAGGACCGCCTGCATGACGATCCGCACCACCGAGGAATCCCAGAGCCGGCCGACGCGGTTGATCCTGCCCGTGGCCATGGCGGTGATGGGCGTGGCCGCGGTCGCTGCAGGCCTGGCCGGGGAATGGTGCGTGCCATTCGCGGCGGTGTACTTCTCGATGCTGCTGTTGGGTGGCGTGATCGCTGTGTTTCAGCGGCTCCGTCCGTCCCGCGACCGGCGGGGCTTGCTGAGTGTGTTGGTGCTGCTGCCGCATGGTGTGGTGCTCGTGTGGCTGACCGGCGGCCCCGACTCTCCGCTGTGGCCGGTGTTCTTCATCGGGCCGCTCACGTCTGCCATCACGTCGGCTCGGCTCAGCCACTTCCACGCCTGGATGTCGCCGGTTGCGCTGGTCGGGGTCACTCTCGCGCATCGGTACCTGGCGGGTGTTCCGGTCTCCAGCGTCGACATCGCCACCTTGGTGATTCGACTCGCCACCATCTTCGGCACGCTGGTGGCGGTCAAGCGGGTGGTACGCGAGCTCCGACAGGCCGAAGCCAACGCACGGGTGGCGACCCGGGCCAAGGCCACGTTCCTGGCCAATATGAGTCATGAGCTCCGGACGCCGGTGGCCGGCATCATCGGGCTCGGGGAGCTGGCTCGCTGCTCGGACAACCCCGACGAACGGGCGCAGCACCTTCGGCTCATCGAGAGCTCAGCCGAACACTTGCTGGGCGTGGTGAACGACGTGTTGGACCTGTCCCGCATCGAGGCGAAGGGGCTCACGCTGGAGTCCGTGCCGGAAGACGTGGGCCACATTGTCGAGAGTGTACGGGTTCTGTTGCAACCACAGGCCCAACAGAAGGGCATCACGCTGCGAACGTCCGTGTCGCTGGACCACCCGTGGCGCCGGGTCGACCCGCTTCGGCTCCGACAGGTGCTGCTCAACCTCCTGGGCAACGCCATCAAGTTCACCGAGCGGGGCCATGCGGAGCTGTGGGTGGACGACGGGCCCGGCGGTGTACGCTTTGTCATCGCCGACTCGGGCATTGGAATGACCCGCGAGCAGGTGAACCGTGCGTTCCTTCCATTCCAACAGGCCGAGGCATCGACGTCTCGACGGTTCGGGGGGACGGGACTCGGTCTGACCATCAGCCAGCAGCTGCTCCAGCTCTGGGACAGCTCGCTCCAGGTGCAGTCGGAGGTGGGGAAGGGCACGCGGATGGCGTTTACGCTCGACTTGCCCCTGGCGAGCGCACCCGCGGCGAATGTGCCACGTGCAACGGGTGTGGCCCGCGGTCGGCGGGTGCTCGTGGCCGAAGACAATCCGGTCAACCAGCTGGTGGTCCGTCGACTGCTCGAAGACCTGGGCTGCACGGTGGTGCTGGTGGCCAACGGGCAAGAGGCGGTGGAGGTGGCGTTCGATGGCTTCGATCTGGTCCTGATGGACGTGAGCATGCCCCTCATGGATGGGCTGGAGGCCACGCGGGCCATCCGCGAAAAGGAGGCGGCGCTCGGCTTGCCACGGCTGCCGGTGGTGGCGCTCACGGCCAACACGCTGCCTGACGACGCCGAGCTGTGTCGGAAGGCGGGCATGGACCGCTTCGTCTCGAAGCCCCTGCGTCGGGCCATCCTGAACGAAATCCTGGTGGAGCTGGCGCTGCCCGAACCAGAGCTCGCCGCGAGTCGGTGAACATCGATCACGTCTACTTGCGGTCTCCGGGAAGGATCATGCCGATGTTCAGCGCGGAGAGCGGGGCCATGGCGCCGGGAACGATGCCCATCTCGGGGGCCACGAACACCACGCGACCCGACGGCAGGCGCTTGGAGAAGCGGAGCCCCACCCCACCCTCGAGGATGGGAAGGATGACGTTGTCGTAGGTTTCGTCCTCGGGTGTGCCGTAGACGTAGCCCACACTGCCCGAGAAGTAGAAGCTGGCCCGCCTCTGGGGCTGGACCACGTAGGTCCAGTCGACCACAGGACCCCAGGCGCGGGGCAGTGCGGGGGTGTCCTTGGCGAAGGGGCTCTCGGGTGGGTCGTCCATGTACGAAAACCGCAGACCGATGGCGTTCTGGCCGTCGTCGTCGACCAGCACACCGATGCCGACGCCGCCGACAGCCACATCGCCGTTGGTGCGGCTCGGCACAGCCAGGGCGCCCCGCGACTGGAGGTAGATGGGCACATGGTTCCACTCGTTGGGCTGGCTGGGGGCGGCGAGGGCAACGGACGCGAGGGCGAGGGCGGCGAGCATCGTGTCTCCGACAGAAACGTGAACGGTGTTCACTGGTTGGGGCTGCCAGAACAGTAAACGGTGTTCACGTTTCGCGCCAGAGATTCCGTGCGAATGGATGGGTGGGTGGGATCCGGCGGCGGGGCCTTCCGGTGTCGCGAGCTCAGCTTCCGGTGGACCGCTCGAGGTGCTTCCAGGCGGCGCTGCGGGCGTTCTCGGTGGCGCCCCACCCTGCGAGCAGGCCATCGAGGCCCACGCGGACGGTGTGGGTGGGGGTGAAGCCGAGGCCGGATGTGGTGGCCAGCTTGGTGTACTGCAGGTGACCGTTGAGCGTGGCGAAGACCGCCAGCGCTCGGTCCATGCCGTGGCCGGGGGTCAGGGCTCCGGCGCCCACGGCTTCCTGGGTGAGCGCGGCCACCCGCTGCAGCTGTGCGGCCACGAGGGCCATGAAGCGCGCGTGTTGGTCGTCTTCGATGAGGCGCCGGGGAGCGACCAGGAACAGGTTGACCAGGCGCCAGCCCGCCATGTCGTCGAGCGACAGCGTGAAGTAGTGCCACACCCGCGCCAGCAGGATGTACACGGCTGCGGCTTCGGGCGAGAGGTCGGCCACCTCGCCCCGTGCCTGCATCTCACGGGCGTTCAGCTGTTCGGCATACCGGCCGAGGGTGCGCTGCCCGAGCCCGGCCAGGATGGCGTCCTTGCCATCGAAGTAGCGGTACATGGCCCCGGGGGTGAGCGCGAGGTCGCGGGCCAGGCGGCGCATGGTGAGGGCGTGGGCACCCTCTTCGAGGAGGATGGCCATGGCGGCGTCGAGGATGGCTTCGATGCGGGCACGGCGCTTTTCAGCGCGAGTGGGCTTGGTGGACATGCCCCGTGGTTAACGATGTTCACGGGTGGGGGGCAATGCGGACTTCAGAGGTCGCACTCGCCGGCGTAGACGTCCCAGCTGTCTTCCCCCACGGTGTCGTCGGAGCAGTTGGTGGTGGCCACGAAGTCCATGCGGCCGTCGCCCGTGAGGTCGAGGAGGGCGTAGCCCGGGCGGCCTGTTCCGCTGGAGTAGCAGTAGTCGGAGCCCGAGGTGGCGTCGTAGGGGGTGTCCCAGGTGGACAGGCCGGTGGGCAGGGGCCAGTCGGTGGCCGAGGTGGCGAAGCCTGCGCCGGAGCCTTCGTACACTTCCCACTTGCTGGTGCCCACGGTGTCGTCGGAGCAGTTGGTGGTGGTGAGGAAGTCGAGCAGGCCGTCGCCCGTGAGGTCGAGGACCGCGAAGCCCGGTCTCCCGGAACCAAGCGAGCAGTAGTCGGAGCCGGCGATGTGGTCGAAGGGGACGTCCCAGGTGGACAGGCTGGTGGGGAGCGACCAGCTGGTGGCCGAGCTGGAGAAGCCGGAGCCGCTGTTTTCGTAGACTTCCCACTTGCTGGTGCCCACGGTGTCGTCGGAGCAGCTGGTGGTGGTGACGAAGTCGGGGAGGCCGTCGCCCGTGAGGTCGAGCAGGGCGTAGCCGGGACGACCGGAGCCGAACGAACAGTAGTCGGAGCCCGAAGCCGCATCGAAGGGCTGGTCCCAGGTGGACAGGCCCGTGGGCAGCGACCAGGTGGTGGCGCTGCTGGAGAAGCCCGTGCTGGTGCCTTCGTAGACGTTCCAGTGGGTCTCGCCCACGTAGTCGTCTGTGCAGTCGGTGGACGTGACGAAGTCGGGCAGGCCGTCGCCGGTGAGGTCGGCGATGAAGTAGCCGGGGCGCCCCGTGCCGCTGGTGTAGCAGTAGTCGGAGCCGGCGGCGGCATCGAAGGGTTGGTCCCACGAGGACAGGTCGGCGGGGAGCGACCAGCTGGTGGCGGTGCTGCCGAAGCCAGCGGAGCCACCGGTGTAGAGGTTCCAGGAGCCTTCGCCGACGGTGTCGTCGGTGCAGTCGGTGGCGGTGACGAAGTCGAGCTGGCCGTCGCCGTCGAGGTCGGACAGGAAGAAGCCCGGTCGGCCGTAGCCCGAGCCCGAGCAGTAGTCGGAGCCGGACAGGGCGTCGAAGGGCTGGTCCCACGAGGACAGGCTGCTGGGCAGCGACCAGTCGGTGGCCGATGTGGAGAAGCCCGATGGGCTGCCGATGTACAGCTCCCAGGCATCTTCGCCCACGGAGTCGTCGGAGCAGTGGGTGGTGGTGATGAAGTCGAGCTGACCGTCGCCGTCGAGGTCGGTGACGCCGAAGCCCGGTCGGCCGTAGCCCGAGCCCGAGCAGTAGTCGGAGCCTGCGATGGCATCGAAGGGTTGGTCCCACGAGGACAGGCCGGTGGGCAGGCTGTAGTCCACCTCGGTGGCTGCGAAGCCCGAGCCCACGCACGTGCTGGCGTCGCAGTCGTTGTCGATGCCATCTCCGCCCACCTCTTCGGCGTCGGGGTGCACCGCCGAGTTGAGGTCGTCGCAGTCGTCGGCCGCGAGGAAGCCGTCTCCGTCGAGGTCGTCGTCGGGGGTGGCCGGGTCGCAGTCGTCGTCGGTGCCGTTGTACGGGATCTCGTCGGCGCCCGGGTTCACGGAGGCGTTGCGGTCGTCGCAGTCTTCGGAAGCGGGGTAGCCGTCGCCGTCTTCGTCGGTGGGGCCGCCATCGTCTCCCGAGCCACTGCCGGAGTCGCCGGAGCCGCCGTCGTCGCCGGAGCCGCCGTCGTCTCCCGAGCCGCCGTCGTCTCCCGAGCCGCCGTCGTCTCCCGAGCCGCTGTCGTCGCCCGAGCTGCCGTCGTCTCCCGAGCTCGACCCACCGCCATCGGAGCCACCCTCGAAGTCTTCGAGGTCGTCGTCTTTGCCCGTGCCGAGCGAAGAACAGCCCACCGCGAGGGCGAGGGGGAGGATGAGGGCACAGCGCAGCGACATCGGGCACTCCAGGAACGACGCCGCGCCCGATAACCGGGAGACCGCGCGCCTACTCGGAATCTTCGGGCACCCACACCACCTGTGTGCGGTGGGTGTCGGCGGCCCACACTGTCTTTGCCATGGCCTGCAGCTCTTCGCTGCTCAAGCTGTCGTTGCGGGCGTCCCAGGTGAGGAGGTCGGCGGGGTCTTCGCCGCGGGTGAGGGCGCCGGCGATGGCTCCGGCCCAGAAGCCGTTGGACCGTAGACGCTGTTCACGGTCGCGCCGGTTCTGTTCCTTCTCCACCTCGAGCTCTTCGTCGGTGACGCCGCTTTCGATGACGGCGTCGAATTGGTCGCGGGCCGCTTCGAGCAGCTCGTCCACCCGCTCGGGGTCGCAGGAGAACGACAGCTCCACCTCGAAGTGCGATGTGGGGTGGGCGTTGATGGTGCCGTTGAGTGACACGCCGTACACGCCGCCGAGGTCTTCGCGGAGCACGGTGCGCAGGCGGCCGGCCACGATGTCGGACAGCGCCATCATCCGGTTGCGGCTCACCCAGGTGGACGCCATGGGCCCGTGCCAGGTGACGGCGACCTGTGCCCGCGGCGTGGACCCCTGCTCCAGCACCTCGGTGTGGCTGGCGGGGAGGAAGCCGGGAATGTGGGTGTCGTCGATGGTCTCGCGCGGGGCGTCGGGTGTGGCGGGCAGTCCGCCGAGCCACCGGGCCACGAGGGGTTCGATGGCTTCCGGCTCGAAGTCGCCCACAATCATCCAGTGGAAGTCGGCGGCGTTGGCGAAGCGCTCGGTCCACACCGTGCGCGCCTGCTCGGGGTCGAGGGTGTCGATGGCATCGATGGCGATGGGGTCGATGCGGAGGCCCTCGCCCATCATCAGCTGCCGGCGGAGGTCGTGGAAGGCGGCGTCGGGGGCGCGTTCCTGCTGGGCGCGGACTTCGTGCAGCATGGCCTTCACGCGCTCGGCACCGGTGTCGGTGAAGCGGGGTTCGGTGAACTGGAGCCAGATGAGCTGCAGCATGAGCTCCACTTCGTCCGACGCTGCGCTGCCGTTCACCCACTCTGCGGTGGTGGAGATGCCAGCGCGACCGCCTGCGCGGGTGCCGGCCAGGCGCTTGCCCAGGGCATCGGCGTCGAAGGTGCCCAGGCCCGACATCCCGATGAAGGCCTCGGCGAGGTCGGCGGACATGTAGCGGGGGTCGTCGACCAGGCTCATGCCGCCGGGGCTCTGGGCGGAGAGCACCACCTCGTCGTCTGCGAAGTCGGTGGGCAAGACGCCCACACGCACGCCATTTTCGAGGACCCATGTGGTGACGCCCAGGGAGTCGGGGCCGATGCGCTCGACCACCGTGCCGCCTTCGGGGGGTGGGTTGGTCACGAGGGGACCGTCGATGGTGGTGTCTTCGGGCGGGGCGAGGTCGGCGTTGTCGGGGACCACGAGGGCGGCCTGGATGGCCTCGACGGTGGGGACGGTGAAGCCGTCGCGCTCGGGCACCACCACCTGCACCACCTGGCTTCCTTCTTGGAGGAGCGTGGCCACGTGGGCGTTCACCTCGTCGACGGTGATGCCGGGCAGCCAGGTGTCGACCATGGCCACCTCGGCTTCGATGCCGGGCATGCTCTCGCCGGAGAGGAACACGCGCTGGAGCTCGTCGGCGTGGGTGTTGGAGTCGGTGGTCTGGGCGGTCTTGCCGTAGGCCTCGTATTGGGCGGCCACGCTCGCTTTGGCGCGCTCCAGCTCTCCGGCCGTGACGCCGTGGGTGCGGATGCGGGCGAGCTCGAGCATGGCTGTGGCGATGGCGGCTTCGGTCTGGTCGCCCCGAACGCCGATGAACAGGGCGGTCTCTTCTTCGTGTTCGTTGGTGCGGCTGCTGCGGGCCTGTGCGCCGGTGAGCGGGCCGGTGGCGTCGCGGGCCACGTCGCCGAGGCGTTCGTTGAGGATGAAGAACGACAGGCTCGGGAGGAGGTGGTCGGTGCGGTAGTCGCGCCAGGTGCTGCCCTCGCGGCCGTCGTGTTGGTCGTCGAGCAGGACGAAGACGTCGGTGGCTTCGGGGTCGGAGATGACGAACACACGCGGGGTGTCGAAGGCCGGGATGTCGACCGACGCTCGGGGGCGGGCATCGGTGGGGTTGTCGAGGTCGGCGAAGAGGGTCTCGATGCGACTCTGCACCTGGTCGCCATCGAAGTCGCCCACCGCGATGACCCCCATGAGCTCGGGGCGGTACCAGTCGCTGTAGAAGCGTCGGAGGGCATCGGGTGAGAAGCCCTTCAGCGAGGCTTCGGTGCCGATGGGCAGGCGGCTGGCGTAGGGGGTGTCGGGGAAGGCATTGGCCCACAGCTGGCGGCGGATGCGGTCGCCGGCGCCGAGCGACAGGCGCCACTCTTCAAGGACCACGCCCCGCTCGCGCTCGATCTCCTCTTCGGTGAGCAGCATGTTGCCGGCCTGGTCGCGCAGCACGGCGAGGCCGGTGTCGAGCAGGGCGGGGTCGTCGGTGGGAACGGTGAGCAGGTAGACCGTCTCGTCGAAGGAGGTGTAGGCGTTGAGGTGGGCGCCAAACTCCATGCCGATCGACTCCATGTAGTCGATGAGCGCGTTGCCCTGGAAGTTTTCGGTGCCGTTGAAGGCCATGTGCTCGAGGAAGTGGGCGAGGCCCTGTTGGTCGTCGTCTTCGACCACGCTGCCCACCTTCACCACCAGCCGGAGCACCGCGCGCTCTTTGGGCCGTGCGTTCTCTTCCACATACCAGTGCAGCCCATTGTCGAGAACGCCCATCCGCACGGAGGGGTCGGCGGGGATGACGGTGTCGGTGGGTGGGTCGGGGACGGTGCCGGTGGCTGCCGGGGGCGGTGTGGCGGGCTTCGGGCAGCCGAGGAGGAGGAGCAGCGAAAGGGCAGTCGTGCGCATGGAGGTCTCTCGAGCCGGGCATTTGCGGTCGCACCTGTAACGCCACAGCCATGCCGGCCTTGGGTGGATGCGAAACCCGCGAGCAGGGCCCTTTCGAGCCTTCGCACCCAACCCCCGGGGGACGTTCCCCCAAGCTTGGAGTCGACCATGTCGTCTGTCCGTTGCCTTGCCGTTGTCGCTGTATTCTCGTTGGTGGGTTGTGCAGAGTCGCAGCCCATCGAAGCCGACCCCTTCACCGGGGCCCCTCTCGACGCGTCTGAGCGGATGCCCGTGGCGGCCCCCGAGGCCACGCGCGGTGCAGTGCGAGACCTCGCGGTGTCCATCTCGGGTCCTGCCGGGACGGGCCTTGGGGACACCGAGACGGTCGACGTGACCGTGGAGAACGAAGGCACCCGCACGGCCCGCGACGTGGTGCTCACCATCGACCTTCCCACGTCGGGTTCGCTGGCGTCCATCTCTTCAGCCTGTGTGGTGACCGGGGCCACGGCCGAGTGCGACATGGGCAGGCTCCGTGCGGGGAACACCGACTCCGTCTCCATCGAGTGGACTGCGCCCAACGCAATCGCCACGCTCGACTTCGATGTCGAGTCGTCGATGCGCCACACCGACAGCGACCCGAGCGACGACTCGGCCAGCCACTCCATCGCGGTCATCGCGAGCGCAACGCTGCCCATCTCGGGCGGTGAGAGCTTCAACCTGGTGGGCTGTATGGACGCCGTGCCGGTCACGTGGGCCGACTGTGCATCGTCGTCCTACCTCTACTACGAACAGCTCACGCTCAACGCCGACGGCTCGGTGACGGCCAACACAACGGCCGACGGCTCGTGGTCCCAAGCCAACACCTACTCGCTCGAGCTGGAGTTCGAAGACCCCAACACCCAGACCGTACTGTCTGAGTTCGACGCGCTCGCGGTCGACAGCGACTGCTTCGAGGGCACCGTGTACTACCCGGCCTACGGCTACTACGGTGCGTACAAGATGTGCATGTCGAGCTGGCCCACGCCGTGATTCGGAGCGGGTCGGGAGGCGGTCATAGCTTGGCCAACATCCGGTCTGTGGCCTTCTCGGTGTTGAGGTGGTGGGTGGCCAGTCGTCCGGGCGCTTCGAGGCCGTAGGTGCCGAGCGGCGAGGCCACCTGTTGGGCCTGTCGGGCGGAGGTCACCTGCTCGACCACCACCGTGTGCCCGCGTGCCCGGAGCCACTTGGCCACCTTGGGTGCCCAGTGTCGGTTGAACGGACACTGGTCGTCCCAGCGGATGCGGAAGCCTTCCGGGAGGTCGGCTCCGGGCTGGTGGACGGCTGGCGCGAACCGGGGAGTGGCTGCAGAGTCATCGAGTCGACGGACCATCAGACGGAACTCTCCGGCTCGGTCGACCTCTTCGAAGCCGTGGTGGTGGAAGAAGCGGCGGTCGCCGAGGAAGGGTCGCTTGCGTGCAGACACGGCCACCACCACACCGGCCATCCCGCGGCTGCGGGTGTCGTCGATGCAGTGCTGGAGCAGGCGCGCAGCGTGGCCTTGTTTGGTGAATCGGCCGGACACCCACAGGCAATGGATGACCATGAAGCCGGGCGCCACGATGGGACGCCAGGCAACCTCCGCCGGGGCGTACTCCACGAACACCTTGCCGCGGACATCGAGCTTCACGAACCGCGCGCCTTCCGCGAGGCGGTCGCGGAGCCATGCCTTCTTGGCGGCCGCTCCCTCGGTGTGCTTCTTGTCGGAGAGTGCGCAGCACAGGTGGTGGGCGTCGAGGTCGTCGGGGGTGAGGGACACGAGGCGGACGTCGGACATGGGGCCTCCCGTTGGGAGGTCTCATCTCACGTTGTGGAGGGCCGGGCGACCGGCTTGGTCCCGGTGCTGACGGTCATCAGCCGTCGACGAACGGTCCGCAGGACTCGCCGATGGCGCACGACGACGACCGCATGAACAGACCGAAGGCGGCGACACCCAGCACAGCAGCCACACCCACGATGGGCATCGACACGCCCGCGGCAAAGAGCAGGCCGCAGGCGACCGGAGTGGCCACGAGGGCGGTCACGGCAGCCTGGCAGCAGCGGCGGTCGGTGGTGGGCGTGGTGGTGGCGTGCTGCATCGGGTGGCTCCGGCTCGGTTGCGTGTCCGCTTGGAGCCAGACCTTACGGTTGGTTGCTCCGAGCGGTCAATGGGTTTGCGGCCGATTCGAGTGCCCTGGCGCGCCACGATGCACTATGCGCCATGTCGCCGGCGGACCCAGCCCCCCAGTCCGAGGAGCGCGACCCACCCGAACGCCCCGCCTGCGCAGCTCGGCATGCCCGAGCCCACGCGGGTTCCCTTGGGTTCGGTCAGGTAGCCGGAGTCGGTGGCGTGCGTGTCGTCTCCCGTGCCACCGGTGCCGCCCCCGCTGCTCGAGCCGCCGGCGCCCGAGTCACCCGAGTCGGCGGGGTCTTCCGGGGACAGGCCGGTGGTTTCGTCGGTGATCATCTGCCAGAAGGCGGGGTCGTTGCCTTCGTAGTTGAGCGCCCAGAAGCCCACCCCACCCAAGCCCGTCTCGACGGCCCAGCGCACCTTGACCTGCACGGAGTCGTGGTCGTCGTACCAGGTCTGTTCGGTGGACGAGGGAAAGGTGTAGGGGGTGTCGGTGACGGTGTCGTACGACCGACCGTGTGTTGCGGCCAGCGCGATGCCTTCGACCATCGTGACGGAGGTTCCGTTGGCGGTTGCCGTGCCGGGGATGGAGGTGTCTGTGGATGGCCAGGTGCGACCGTACAGGGGCAGGCCCAAGACAATCCGAGCGGGGTCGGCGCCGCCGTCGATGTAGGTGTCGACTGTGTTGGACAGCGACCAGTCGTTCCAGGGGCTGCCGCCGTGGAGGGGCGCGACCGGACCGGGGTTGCCGCCCGCCCAGTGGTAGCCGTAGCCCATGATGAAGATCTGGTCGGCGTGTTCGGAGAGGGCGGCATAGTCGAAGGCGCCGGTCCAGTCGATGGCGGGCGTGGCGATGGAGACTTCGTCGACCCGTGCCTGGAGCTCGACCACCAGCGCGGTGAGGGGGTCGCGCAGGTGGCTGGGAACCCCTTCACAGTCCACGCTCACACCATCTGCGCCCGCCCGGTCGACCGCGTCGCCGAGGGTGGACACGAGGCCCGCGCGTAGGGCTGCATTGGGCAACACATCGTCCATCACGTCTTCATCGAAGCATGTGAGCGCCAGGTGCACCCGCACGCCATGGGGTGCAGCCAATGCAACGGCCTCGGGGCCCAGGGTGTCCCACCCCGACATCCCAGACACCGAGCCATCGGAGTTGAGATCGACGTTGAACACGGCCACATGGGTGAGTCGGGCCCAGTCCAGGTCGGCGAGCTCGCCCGCCCATGGTGCGTAGTAGCCGAACACGATGCGCTCGGGCGGAGGGACGGTGTCGGGCGGTGCAGGGGTGTGTGTGGTGCGGGCTGGCAGTGGGGGTGGGTGGGCCAGGTGGTCGGCGTGGACGGACTTCACGGGGCCGGCGTGGGCGAGAGACAGCAGCAGCGGTGCGACAGCGATCAGCATGGGACCTCCGAGGTCGGGGCCCCGACGCAGCCCCCGCTTGTGCATTCCGATTTTCTTGGCGGGGAGTGTAACGGCCAGGGGTGGGGGCCCTTGGCCAATGTCGAACGCTCGGCCGACTGGCCACCCACCCAACGGAGTCCCCCAATGTCCGGAATCGCCCTCTTCGCCGTTGCTCTCTTCGCCACCGA